>Ga0164295_10001237_pt1 | contig 21190 bp, 22 predicted proteins | sample GEODES006metaG_FD_111798 | JGI IMG/M metagenome (GOLD analysis project Ga0164295, IMG submission 111798) | Oligotrophic lake water microbial communities from Sparkling Lake, Wisconsin, USA - GEODES006 metaG | ecosystem: Environmental > Aquatic > Freshwater > Lake | place: USA: Sparkling Lake... | reverse complement strand
GCCGATCGAGATCTGCCTCTGCCCGGTGAAGGTCATCTGAGGTGATATCACCGTCCTTCTCGAGCGACTCAAGATCCTTGCGGGCGTCACGCCGGGCGCCACGCACAGCAGTTCGGCCATCTTCTGCCTTGTTGCGCACAAGTTTTACGAACTCCTTGCGACGCTCTTCGGTAAGTGGAGGGAAGGCCAACCGGATTGCAAGACCATCATTCGAAGGATTCAACCCCAGGTTTGCATCCATGATGGCTCGCTCTATTGCGGCCATGGCGCCCTTATCGAACGGCGAAATTATGAGCATCCGAGCCTCTGGCACGGAGAAGCTGGCCATTTGCTGCAACGGCAATGTGGAGCCGTAGTACTCAATTTGGATTTTCTCCACAAAAGCCGGCGAGGCGCGGCCGGTGCGCACAGAGGAGAACTCGCCACGCGCATGGGTAACGGCCTTGGCCATGCGATCCTCTGCGTCCTCGCGAATGGCAGCGAGCAATTCTTCACTCATGGGGTTCAGCCTCCCACATCACAGGGGTAGTAGTGCGCACAGTGACTACTCGGAACTCCAAGCAGCCGGTGCCGGCCGCCGGATTTATGAAACAACTGTGCCGATCCGCTCGCCGGCAAGCAACCGCTCCAAATTGCGTCCCATGAGATCAAAGACACAGATCGGAATTCCGTTGTCCATGCACAACGAGATAGCGGTGGAGTCCATCACTTTGAGTTGACGGCTCAGCACGTCGATGTAGCTCACTTCAGAGAGGAACTCGGCTTCGGGGTCGGTCCGGGGGTCAGAGCTGTACACACCGTCTGTCCCGTTTTTGCCCATCAAAATCGCGCCTGCCTCAATTTCAACGGCTCGCAACGCTGCGGTGGTGTCGGTAGTGAAAAACGGGTTGCCGGTGCCGCCAGCAAAGATCACCACTCGACCCTTTTCAAGGTGCCGAATCGCCCGACGACGAATGTACGGCTCAGCAAGTTGCGACATATGAATCGCCGTCTGCACACGAGTGGGTTGCCCCAAACGCTCAAGCGTTTCCTGGAGGGCCAACGCGTTGATGACCGTCGCCAGCATTCCCATGTAGTCCGCTTGAGCGCGGTCCATACCAGCGCCCTCGCCGGTCATGCCTCGCCAGATGTTGCCGCCGCCGACGACCACTGCAACGTCGACTTCGTATCGATGTTTGACCTCAACGAGTTCCGAAGCCAACGAGGTCACAACCTCGCCATCGATGCCGTAACCAGCATCTCCGGCGAAAGCTTCGCCCGAGAGTTTCACTACCACCCTCGACCAGCGAGGCGCATCTGACTGAACAGTGCCGCTCATCTCTGGAACCTCGTTGTCGCTACGAATCTCACCCGCCGATAACGGCTTGGACAAATCGGGTAACGGAGACATCGCCCAACTTCTGCTGAACGGTCTCCTTCTCTCCAAAGAGACCCTGCTCCGGCAACACACGCTCGGCGAACCAAGAACCGACCCGACCTTCAACGATCTTCGGGATGGCTTGCTCGGGCTTGCCTTCTTTCCGGGTCAGCTCCTCAAACGAAGCAGTGGCGCGAACAACCAAGTCAGGGTCGATCTCATCACGAGACAACGCCGATGGCTTCGCAAAGGCAATGTGCAGCGCAATCTCGTGTGCCACTTCGGTGGTGGCGCCATCGAGTTCGACGATCACACCATTGGTGCCCCGGCCATCCTGAGTGTGCAGGTAGGCATCGAGTACACGACCATCAGTGGCAGCAAAATGTGCAACCTTGCCGAGCTCGATGTTTTCCTTCTTGGAAATCCGGAGAGTATCGAGTTCGTCTTGGAGCGACGCCACGGCATCGGGGCCGTCTGCGAGCACCGCGTCGGCCATGCGCTGAACCAGGCCCACGAAGTCCTCAGATTTCGCCGAGAAGTCGGTTTCGGACTTCAACTCAACGAGTGCTGCACCTCGGGCGTCCGACGCGATAGCCACGGCCCCCTGGTTGTTCTCTCGGTCCTCGAGGGTCGCAACCTTGCTGAGACCCTTCTGACGAAGGATCTGTGCAGCCTTCTCACGATCGCCATCGGCCTCGGTGAGAGCTTTCTTGCAGTCCATCATTCCGGCGCCCGTAGCGTCACGGAGTGACTTGACGTCCTGTGCGGTGATTTCAGCCATCAGTCGGTGCTCTCCTCAACTGCAGGGGTCTCGGTTGCTTCAGAGGTGGGTGCCTCAGCGGCTGGGGCTTCGGCAGCGGGTGCCTCAGCGACTGGAGCTTCAGCGGCAGCTTCCTCAGCTTCAGCGGCGGCGTTCTTCGCTGCGACAAGGCGTGCGTCACGCTGGGCTGCAGCAGATGCGGCTTCCACGCGGGCCCGGTCCTGCTGAGCGCGACGCTCTGCATCTTGTTCGGCTGTGCGCTCCTTGACCACGGTCTCGGGGTGGGTCTTGGATCGGATGAGTCGGCCTTCGAGCACGGCGTCACAGATCACCCGGGTCAGTAGGTTGCCAGAACGGATGGCATCATCGTTACCCGGAATGACGAACTGAATGACGTCAGGATCACAGTTGGTGTCGACGACCGCAACGACTGGGATGCCCAGTTTGTTGGCTTCGGTAACCGCAATGGTTTCCTTCTTGGTGTCCAAGATGAACACCGCCTGAGGTAGCCGCTGCATGTCGCGGATGCCGTTGAGGTTGCGCTCCAACTTGGCAAGCTCGCGTGACAACAGGAGAGCTTCCTTCTTGGGCATCGCTTCAAAATCGCCGGAATCCCGCATGCGCTGGTATTCCTTCATCTTCGTGACCCGCTTGGAAATGGTCTCGAAGTTGGTCAGCATTCCGCCGAGCCAACGCTGGTTGATGAACGGCATGCCGCACTTCTCAGCAAAGTCCTGAATCGGATCTTGCGCTTGCTTTTTCGTGCCGATGAACAACACGGTGCCGCCATTGGCAACAAGGTCACGAACAAAGATGTAGGACTGCTCAATTCCGCTCAGGGTTTGATGCAAGTCAATGAGGTAGATACCCCCGCGATCACCATGGATGAATCGCTTCATCTTGGGATTCCAACGGCGGGTCTGGTGCCCGAAGTGAACTCCGGCATCCAGTAGTTGCTTCATGGTGACGACCGCGGTCATGCGGCACTCCTTCTCTACGGTTCAAGAACCTGATCGAGCGCCCTGTAACAAGGCGACCGTGGAATCGAGCAGGTGGACTGAACTCCAATCCGGAGTATCCGGCTTGGGACCCGAACTTCGGGACTGATGGATCATAGCGACCGATTGAACACCCGAGAAATACAACCGAGACCGCAAGGTCGCCGACGACTGAGTTACGGGTGTGAGATGACCATGGCTCATGGGAACTGACCACAAAGAAGCCGGATCGATATAGCGGTCTCCTTCCCGCACGCCGAGGTGTAGCCCAGGCGCAGCGAGACCAACAGGAGTGCCCGATTTCACCGTCTCTCCAGCGCGCACGAGCAACTCGGCGAGAAAAGTCAGACTTGAACGCCGCCCATCGGGGTGCTGGATGCTCACAGCGAGTCGACCTGCGACTGCCCCGGCGAAAACCACCCGACCAGCCGAGATCGCAGCGACTGATTCGCCCCCAAGTACGGCATATTCAAGGCCGCGATTTCCGGGGCCATAGGGATGTGACGGTGAGCGAAACGGATCCTTGACTCGTGCGGTCAGCGGGGACTGGTAGGTCCCGGGTATCGGCGGCATCCAACTACTCAGAGATCCGCTGGCTCCCGCATTGCTCACGGCCGCCGCGGGTGCGCTGGAACAGCACAGCGAAACGAATAACGCCAACGCCACGCCACCTCGGAATCGAACTTCCATGGTGCTTCCTCTTTAGGTTCGACCCATTGAAACAACCGACTTGCGGCGCTCGGCCACGGTGGCAGTGAAATGGGAAGGCTGAGCGGGGGAAGCCGAAGAACCTTGTGGTGCAGCACTGACCCGACGGGTCATAGCTGTTGCCGGGAGTCTCCGTCAACGGAAGCTAAGCGGACTCAGTCTCGAGAGCGTTGAATCGGGACCGAAGGTGGAGAACCGCCTTGGTATGGATCTGGCAAACCCTTGATTCGGTGACACCGAGCACTCGACCGATCTCTTGGAGCGTCAAGTTCTCGTAGTAGTAGAGAGTCAGCACGATCTTTTCCCGTTCGGGCAAGGTGTTGATGGCTTGGCCGAGCAATTGACGCGTTTCGGCAACCTCAAAGGCGCCCATTGGGCCATGTGCAGATGCGTCGGCAATGGTGTCACCCAATGTGACGGAATCGCCTCGATCGCCCGTGAGCACTTCGTCGAGAGCGGCGAGTCCGACATGGGAAATCTGGGTGAGGGCTGTCTGGAGCTGCTCGTCAGTCCATTCCAATTCCGATGCCAACTCCGCATCGGTAGGAGGACGGTGCTCAGTTGATTCGATCTTGGCGTAGGCCTTCTCAATTTGCCTGGCCTTTGCACGCACCGACCGCGGAACCCAATCCATGGAGCGCAATTCATCGAGGATGCCACCCTTGATACGGGCGATCGCATACGTCTCAAACTTGAATCCGCGCTCGGGTTCAAACTTCTCGATTGCATCGATGAGTCCAAACATTCCGTAACTGGCAAGGTCGGACTGCTCAACGTTCTGAGGTAGCCCAACGGCAACGCGGCCAGCTACGTATTTCACCAATGGCGAGTACTGAAGGATGAGCGCGTCGCGGGCTTCTTGCGTTCCGTCTTTTTTAAAGTCGGACCACAGCCGCTGGATGTCGGTTTCTGCTGGTTCTGTGCTCATGTTCACGCTCTCGGGTGTGACGACTCGTAAACGGTTCGGAGTCGTTCCTTGCTCACATGGGTGTAAATCTGCGTTGTTGCGAGGTCGGAATGCCCCAATAGTTCTTGGACCACTCTTAGATCGGCGCCACCATCCAAGAGATGAGTGGCGAAGGTGTGACGAAGCGCGTGCGGATGAGTGGGGACCGGCGACCTGCGGTCGAGGATACGCCGAACATCGCGTGGAGTCAGGCGTCGACCGCGACGATTCAAGAAAAGGGCAGCGGCATCTGCCGGGTTTGAAGGAACTTGCTGCACGCGACCATCGTTGAGCCATCGGCCAATCGCAGCGGCCGCAGGCTCGCTGAGCGGCACAACTCGCTGCTTGGCCCCCTTGCCCCACACGGTGAGCCGACGTCGTTCGAGAGCAACCCCGGTGACATCGAGCCCGCAGAGTTCGGAGACTCTCAGGCCGGAGCCATACAAGATCTCGAGAACGGCATCGTCGAGTTGTACGTGCGAGGTAGGTAGCTGATCGCTTCCCGATGATTGTTCGTCGAGCATCTGGTGCAACTCGTCGACCCTGAGAATCCGCGGGAGTTTCGCTGCTCCAGACGGTGCCGAGATTCCTGCGGTGGGGTCGACTTGAACTCGACCATTTCGTTGAGCCCAAGAAAAATACCGACGCAAAGCGGCTGTCTTTCGAGAAATTGTCCGTGATGCGTAGCCACGCGTGGTGAGGTTTGCGAGGTAACTGCGAACCTCTCCCCGGCCGACGGTGGACGGATCCTGGTGGCCGCCACGGCGAGCCCATTCGGAGAACGCTTCGAGATCTCGCGAGTACACCTCGAGCGTTGACGCGGCGAGAGGTACTGCAGCAATGAACTCTGCGATGTCCCAATCGGGATCTGGCATCGGTGTTTCTCCGGCGAAGTTGGTTGCACCTGAGTGTACCGAGGCTCCTCGCCGACCGTTCGGGATCGTTGAGTTCTGCGCTCACGGACTGCTCGACACGGAATAGCAGGGCGAGGGTCATGCAGGACCAGCGATTGGTTGAGCACGACGTTCCACAACTCCGTCAGAGAGCGTGACCCACCCGTTGCGCCGAAGCTCGCTGAGCCCTGCGGAAAACCGATCAACCGGAAGGTCGACCCGGTCGCTGAGCCGATCCATCCCAACAGCGAGCCAACCAACACATTCCAAGACCACTGCAGCATCTGCCGATGGGGGCATACGGAACTCTGTTTCTGCAGGAGCAGCAGACCTTCCGAGTTGGGCAAGAACATCTTGAAGGCCGGTACATACAAGTGCGCCTTCCGCGAGCAATTCATGTGGCCCTACCGACACAGGACTCTTTATGGGTCCAGGAACGGCCATGACGGTGAGTTGGCGTTCCCTCGCCTCCCGAACGGTGTGCATCGAGCCGCCTCCACCTGCGGACTCAACGACGACGACCACCTCGGCGAGGCCCGCAAGGATTCGGTTCCGAACCGGGAAGCGCCAGGGAGCAGCCGGAACTCCTGGAGGAACCTCCGAAAGCACCACTCCCGAAGCCGCTACTTTGGCGCAAAGCGATCGATTTCGGACCGGGCATGGCGAGTCAAGGCCACTGCCAACTACCGCTGCGGGCGCCGCCCAATTTGGCGCTCCGGACGATTCGACGGCTCCCGCGTGCGCTGAAGCATCGATGCCCAACGCCAAACCGGAAACAACGCAGATTCCAGATGCTGCGAGACCGCTGCCGAGCTCATGAGCAACCGCTCGACCGTATGCAGTAGCTCTGCGGGTTCCCACAATCGCAACGCTCGGGATCGATAACGCATCGGGACTGCCCTGGTGGAAGAGAACGACTGGCGGGTCGGGATCGGACAGCAATTTCGGCGGGTAGCTCGGCGCTCCGAAGCAGGAAACACCGATACCTAATTCGCTGCAACGACTCCATAACGCATCAGGTGAAATGGCCGCTGCCGATTCGAACCATCGACTCACGATTGACTGCGAAATCCCGGGCGGAGCAACCACTTGATGAGTCAGCAATCGTTGCCAGACCTCTGATGGCGCCCCTAAGGACATCAGCCAGCGAAGTCGTGCTGGACCGACGTCGGGCAAGGATGCGAGCGCTGCAACGAACGCCTCCATCGGGGGATGGTTGAACGGGACAGACTTCACGCTGTTGCCCCAGTCGTGGAATCTGTGGCTCGCAGGAGCAGCGCCGACTCAATGAGTTCGCCACTCAGCGGAGCGGATACGTCGGTGAGGTCTGCAAGTGTCAGCGCGACTGCTCGCACACGCTCGGCGCCGCGCACCGTGAGATGACCGGTAGCTAGTAGTTCACGCAAGAGTGTGCGGGCGTCATGGCGCAACGGCGCCCACTTCTCTAATTGAGATCCTCGCAACCGGCGATTTGATGACACGCCCCGCAACACCGCACGATCTCGAGCGGCTGCGACTCGAGCGCGAACGACCTCAGAGGATTCGGCCTGAACCGACTGCGTTCCAAAGACCTCATTTGCGTCGGGCGGCTCTACGGCGCTTCGGAGGTCGAATCGGTCAAGCAAGGGACCGGAAAGTCGGCGCATATAGCGAGCAACCTGCGCGGGACTGCAACGACATGATCCCCACCGGCCGCTCCCACAGGGGCATGGATTGGTAGCAGCCACGAGGAGAAAAGCAGCAGGCAACTCTGCGCTGATCCCGGCACGAGCGACCCGAACTACTCCTGATTCCAACGGTTGCCGGAGTGCATCGAGGTGACTTGCAGGGAATTCTCCGAGCTCGTCAAGAAAGAGAACCCCGCCAGATGCACGACTGATTTCGCCGGGCCGAAGTTGGCTCGAACCGCCACCGATGAGCGCCACTAAGGATGCAGTGTGGTGAGGGGACCGAAATGGCGGCCGAACAACAAGCCCTTCACCTCGATCGGACTCCCCCACCGCTGACCGAACGCGCGCAACCTCAAGCGCGGTGGACCGGTCGAGGTCGGGGAGAATTCCGGGGAGCCGCTCGGCCAACATGGTTTTTCCTGCTCCTGGTGGGCCAGTCATTAGCAGATGGTGACCACCTGCGGCAGCGACCTCGATTGAACGGCGCACGAGTCGATGCCCGCGAACATCGGAGAGGTCAGGTACTTGGTCTTGCTGCGCTGCGGGCGGAGGCGGCTGGTGGTCTGGCCACGGGGAATTGCCCTTCAGCACGCTTACAAGCTCACGCAGGGTTGCTACCGATCTTGCGGCGGCACAGACCATACGGGCCTCGCCAAGATCGGCAGGCGACACCACAGGGATGGCATCTCCCATGGCATCAACGAGCGGGACGATTCCCACGACAGGACGGATTGTGCCGTCAAGGCCAAGCTCGCCCACAAAGGCGGCTCCAGCGACCGATTCGGGCTGGATCTGGCCGTTCGCTACCAACACCCCGAGCGCGATCGGCAGATCTAAACCAGAGCCGGACTTCGGTACGTCCGTTGGTGCAAGGTTCACAACTATTCGGGTCTGTGGCCAGTCCAGTCCCGCAGATGCGACCGCGGCCCGAACACGATCTCTGGCCTCCCGACACGACGCGTCAGGGAGACCTACAACGGTGAACGAAGGGAGGCCATTTCCAACGTGGACCTCAACGCGAACGGGATGACCGCGCACCCCAAGCAGCGTGGCCGACGGAATTGCAGCGAGCACAGAGGACTCCCAAGAGCTGGCGCTTTCAGCGCTGAGGGCAGCAGTGCTGCGAGTCGGCGAGTCCGCCGGGTGTCATCGTAGGGATGGCGTGCGACATCACCATGCCGGTCGGCGGGGGGACCAGTCCCCCACGACCGTCCGCTATGCGTCAGCCAAGCTCGTTGATGAGCGCGTTGAGGCGATCGCTCAGCACCGCAACCGAGATTTCGAGCAGAGCCACACGCTCGGTGAGCGCCGCTGCGTGTTCCGCCAGAGCGCTCGACTCGCTTGCGCTGCTGTGACTCGCACCGAATGCACTCGATGAGCTGGGGCCTGCCAGCACCGCAACAGCGTCGGAACCCTCGAACTGCTCAGCCACAATCTGCGCCCAACGCCGCTCCTTCTGGCCAGGACGACGCTCGACCTCCACCACCAGCCCGCGCTCAGGAATGAGTAACTGGGCAAGGATCTGCCCAACCTCGTCAACGGAATCGAATGCCCACAGGCGTTCAGTGCGAGTCCTCAGTTCACCAGCCGTTTGCGGTCCTCGAAGCAGCAATACGCCAAGTACGGCGACCTCTGCGTCACTCAAGATCCAACGCTCTGCAAGAACATGGCGAAAGCGTGCAGCACGATTGGAAATGCTGTGCACAACACGCAGGAGCCCGCGACCCTTCAGAGAATCAACTGCGTCGCGCACCTCTTGTTCTGAGAATTCCACCACCGGGTCGCGACTAGTTGATTGATTACATGCCCGAACTAGCGATGCAGCAGTAAGTGGATAGTCAGCGGGTGTGGTGCGTTCTTTTTCGATGAGGCAGCCGAGCACTCGCCCCTCAGCGGGTCCCAGCAAATCGGATTGCTCATCTGATTGGGTCAAGTCCATGACCCATATTGTCGCCCACTATCGCCCAGCGCAGATCAACATCTGCCGTGAGCGCTCCTCAATCTGACAGCCACGGCCGAAGTCGGACGATAATGAGGAAATGGGATTCAACCCGCACCGACATCAACGGAGATCAGGGTGGGACTATCTCTTTGTGGCCGCCGCATTAGTTGCGGCGGCTGCAGTGGTTGCTTGGGCAATCTTGGGCGGCTGAGTTGCCTGACTACACCGCAACTGCAGACTGCGACCTCCGCAGAGTTCAGCCCTACGAGGCCCACAAGTCCTACATCTGCCCGGGATGCGACCGAGATATTCCGGCGGGCACCGGCCACCTCGTAGCAGTTCCAAAAGACGCACCCGATTTGCGCCGCCACTGGCACCGCGGGTGCTGGCAACGCCGGATGACACGCGAGCCACGTCGCTAGCACCTCGGGCGCTGGCAACGCCTCCGGACAGGCGAGCCACGGCGCTGACACCTCGCGGTCAGAATGCGGCCTCGCAGACGTCGACTCGTCGACCGGTCACTGCAACCACATCGCATCGAATCACTGCAGGCATTGGAGCGCTCTGTGCTCGTTGTTCGGCAAGCCACTCGGCTGCGAGTCGCCGAATCCGACGCTGCTTGTCGTTACCAACAGCTTCGAAGGGCGTACCGAATCGATTCGAGGAACGGGTCTTCACCTCGACGACGACGATCTCAAGTTCTGTGCGCCCGCTTGAGGACGGGCGAGTCCTCGCAACGATGAGGTCTAGCTCGCCCAACGAAGAGCGCCAGTTTCGATCGACGATTGTGTAGCCACGCTCGGTGTACCAAGCGGCGGCGAGATCCTCGCCATAGCGACCCAGACGAAGATGATCGAACTTCCGATTACTGCCTAATGGGTTCGACATGACGTTTCCCTGCTGAGACCCGCGACTATCGGCGGAATGAATTCAGGGGAAGTCAGAAACCAAAAAACTTCTGCAATTGTCTGGACCCGGTGCTACCGGAACCATTCAGCGTGCCCAGTGGAACGGGCCCACAATCCTGCTGGGCGTGATGCCCGGCTGCTGGGCGTGATGCCCGCGGATTTAGTCCCGAAGTTCCTTGATACGAGCCGACTTACCGACACGATCGCGGAGGTAGTACAGCTTGGCGCGCCGCACGTCGCCTCGGGAGACCAATTCGATGCGCTCGATGATTGGGGAATGCACCGGGAAGGTGCGCTCGACTCCAACGCCGTAGCTGAGCTTGCGCACGGTAAAGGTCTCTTGGACCCCACCGCCCTGACGGCGAATCACGGCGCCCTGGAAGATCTGGACACGCTCTTTGTTGCCCTCGACCACCTTTACGTGAACCTTCAGCGTGTCGCCAGGAGCGAAAACGGGAACATCGTCGCGCAGGCTCTGCTGGTCAATCATGTCGGTCGGGTTCATCAAAATCTCCTTACAGGGACGCACGAGCGTCCTCGCACAGCGTCCCGAGTGTAGTGGGCTGCAGGCCAAGCGTGAAATGGGCCCCAATCCCCGGTCGTTTTGATTGCTGAATTGACCCGGCAACGACGATGAGCGAGCGTCACGCGTCCCAGCCCGGTGCGTACTCATTCAGCAGTTTGAGGTCGTCAGCGGTCAAGCCACCACGCTGCTCGATGAGGTCTGGGCGGTGCTGCAGGGTCCGCAGAATGGATTGAGCCAAGCGCCAACTCGCGATGGCGCCGTGGTCACCTGAGCGCAGGACATCTGGGACCTCCCAGCCTCGAAATTCCGCAGGGCGAGTGAATTGCGGGTACTCAAGAAGGCCGGCGGAGAATGATTCGTCGTCGGCCGAGGTTGAGTTGCCCATCACTCCGGGAACCAGACGCGAGACTGCTTCGATCACCACCATTGCAGCGACCTCACCTCCGGCCAGCACGTAGTCCCCAATGGAGATCTCCCCATCGCACAAATGAGTCCGGACGCGGTCGTCAACGCCCTCGTACCGGCCGCAGAGCAGCGAGAACCCATCGCTAGCTGCGAGTTCCTGCGCAAAGCCTTGCGAGAGCGTGCGACCACCCGGGCCGAGGAGGAACATTGGTCGAGGGGGTTGGACTGCCTCCACGGTGGCAAAGATCGGTTCTGCCATCAGCACCATCCCCGCTCCCCCGCCGAAGGGTGAATCGTCAACGGTGCGATGAGGGTCTTCGGTGCGGTCTCGGATGTCATGAACTCGTAGATCAAGGAGTCCACGCTGTTGCGCCTTGCCCACCAGGCTTGCTCCGCCGAATGACTCGAGCAGTCCGGGCATGATGGTCAGTACGTCAATCCGCACAATCTGGCCTTAGAGGTCGAACAGTCCGTCGGGCACTTCGACTGTGACCAGACCATCGGCCGGCCCGTCAACAACGAACACGACAGGGATCAGCGCACCTGCGCTAGTAACCAGCAGGTCAGATGCTGGATTCGATTGAACCGACTCAATGACGCCTCGGTCGGTCCCATCTCGCTCAACTACGCGTGCACCAATGAGTTCGTGAACCCACAATTCCTCGGAATCGTCAGCAAGCGCCTCAGCGCTCAACAGCACTCCGCGCAACGCCTCAGCCGATTCACGCGAGTCGGAACCTCGGAAGGACACGATCCAACGGTCGGTGTGACGCCGAGAAGCTTGCACGGTCATCGGACCCTTGTCGCTGTGCAGCGTGGTGCCCGGATCGAGTCGCTCTGTGCGGTCAGAGACCAGATGCACGACGACTTCGCCTCGCAGGCCATGGGCCTTGGTGATGCGACCCACTTCGAGCATCGGCCGCTCTGGGCCGTCGCTCATGAAATCAGTCGACGAATTCGATGTCGACTTCGACACCGTCGCGGGCGGCCGCAGCACGGGTGACCGTGCGGATTGCAGAAGCCATGCGGCCACGCTTTCCAATGACCCGACCCATATCGCCGTCGGCGACGTGGAGGTTCAGTTGCGAACGCTCGCCAAGATCCACCACTTCGACACTCACACCGTCTGGCTGCTCAACAAGCGACCGAGCAATGTGCTCAAGCACAGCCGTTGCGTGTGTGGGGCTGGCGTTCTCGTCGGTCATTTTTTGGCCTTCGCCGACTGGAACTCTTCCCAGGCGCCAGAGATTTGGAGGAGCTTTTGGACACGCTCGGTTGGGAGCGCTCCCTTGCCCAGCCATTCAATGGCCTTCTCATTATCGACGGTCACCACTGAGGGCTCACGGCGGGGATCGTAGGTACCTACGATCTCGATGTACCGGCCGTCACGCGGCGAGCGCGAGTCGGCCGCGACGATGCGGTAGGTCGGTTGCTTTTTCTTACCCATCCGCATCAGGCGGAGTCGAACGGCCACGTTTTGGTCTTTCCTCGGTTATTAGGTTGAAGGCGGACGGGTTCATAACCCGTGCCACGCAGGTACCTATGATGCTCGCCCGGAGTGGGCTGGAGCAACTTAGCCGTTACCCGGGAACCCGTCAGGGAGGCCTGCTCCGCCCGGAAGGTTCGATTTCATCTCCTCCAACGACGGCAAAGCGAAGGCTGCCTTGTTGACTGTCGCTGGCCCCTTGGCAGTTACACGCCCGCCCTTTTTGTTGCCCTTTTTGTTTTTCTTCTGGACCTTTTTGCGCATTCGTCCAGCGCCGCCCATCTGCTGCATCATCTGTCGCATCTGCTTGAACTGGGTCACTAGCTGACCAACTTCGGCTGCTGAGGTTCCGGAGCCCTGAGCGATTCGGGTGCGCCGCGATCCGTCGATCACATCGGGGGTGATGCGCTCGGCTGGGGTCATTGACCGAATGATGGCCTCGATGTGAGCGATCTGACTGTCTTCGATTTCAACGTCCCGAACTTCTTTGGGAACACCGGGCAACATGCTCAGCACTCCAGAGAGCGGCCCCATCTTCTTCAGGGCCTGCATCTGATCAAGGAAGTCATCGAGAGTGAAGGTGCCTTCTAAAAGGCGTGTTGCGGCTGCTTCGGCTTCTTCCTGCTCGAATGCTTCCTCGGCCTTTTCGATCAAGGTGGCGAGGTCGCCCTCGCCAAGGATGCGACCAGCCAAGCGATCCGGGTGGAAGAGGTCGAAGTCCTCAATCTGCTCGCCAGTGGACGCGAACGCGATCGGACAACCGACGACTTCCTTGACCGAAAGTGCCGCACCACCGCGAGCATCGCCATCGAGTTTGGTCAGGATGACGCCGTCAAGCTCGAGGGTTCGATGGAACGATTCCGCGACCGTCACTGCGTCCTGACCGGTCATGGCATCGACCACGAGGAACGTGTAGTCGGGCTGCAACTCTTCGGAGATCAGCCGCACCTGCTCCATGAGTTCTTCGTCAATGGCGAGACGTCCAGCGGTATCGCAAATCACTACATCGCGACCCAAGCGACGTGCCTCGGCAAGCGCACCCCTGGCTACCTCGACAGGGTCACCGCTGCCTGAAGCCACGACGTCGTCATCGGCTGAGTAGACGGGCACGTCGATGCGAGCCGCGAGCGTTCTCAGCTGAGCAACAGCGGCGGGACGTTGAAGGTCGGCGCCAACAAGAATCGGATTGCGACCTTGCGCCTTGAACCACCGTGCCAACTTGGCCGAGTTCGTGGTTTTTCCTGAGCCCTGAAGGCCCGCCATCAGCACGACTGTGGGCGGCTTTGACGCGTAGGAAATTCTGAGCGTCTCCCCACCAAGAGTTGCCGTGAGCTCCTCAAGGACAATCTTTTTCACCTGCAGCGCAGGGTTGAGGGCCTTAGAGAGATCCTCGCCAATGGCCCGCTCTCTGATCCGTTCCTGCATGCCTCGGACAACGGTGAGGTTGACGTCTGCTTCGAGTAGCGCAAGGCGGATTTCTCGCAGCACTTCATCGACGTCGGCCTCGGACAAACGTCCTTTGCCGCGCAGGCGGGTGAAAATTCCATCAAAACGGTCGCTCAGTGACTCGAACACGGCGCAAACCCTACCCGGGGTCGACGGGAAGGTCTTGAGCGAGTTCAGGGTTGGCCACTAGGTGCGCATCGAAATCTGGTCCGATCTTGTCTGCCCCTGGTGTTTCTTGGGACACCGACGATTTGTGAGAGCGGTCGAAGAACTCACCGCTGAACGCGGGTCGGAGTTTCATGTCGATGTCCGCTGGCGAGCATTTGAGCTTGACCCGCACGCTCCTCACGAGCCTCAAGAGTTGCAGCCTGTTATCGACAAAAAGTACGGACCGGGTGCCTTTGATGGCATGTCACAGCGCCTCACCGCGCTCGGTGTGGACGAGGGGATTGACTACCGATTCGATCTCGCTCAAAGGGTCTCTACCTTCGATGCCCATCGCTTGATGGCCGCGGCGGCGGACCTTGATGGGGGCTCGGATGGAGCAGTTCAAAATCGGCTGGTGGAAGGACTTTTCGGGGCTTACTTCACTGAGGGTGCGAATCTTGCGGACCATGAGACTCTCGGCCACATCGCTGAAGCAGCCGGGTTTGAGCAAGCGACGGTTCAACCGATCCTCAGCAGCGATCGGTTCACCGATGAGGTTCGTTCCGATGAGCTCGCGGCACGAGAGCATGGAATCACTGGAGTGCCTGCATTTGTGGTCAACAACCAACTCATGATCCCGGGCGCTCAGGACACTGCGACGCTGGTGCGGCTGCTAGGTCGAGCAGCAGACCGAATGGGCGACTAGCAACCCGAACAAGCGAGCGGTGAGCCAAAGAGGCGCGGCCCGAAGCACTTAGGGAAGCACTGCCACCGGGTCGCCGGGTTGGACCCTGCCTCCACGAAGGACTGCCGCGTAGGCGCGACTCCAACCTGGGTTGTGCGAATGGCCGATCCGAGAGAATTTTTGATCGCTGAAGCAACGGGCAATTTTGCGGCATGGCTCAGCCCACCAAGTGAGCTCTGCCACCACTGCGGTCCCCTGATCAGCGCCGATGATCAAACGAACTCCTGGCCGAAGCTCCGCCCATTTAAGGCCGGCAACCGTGAGGTTCTCTCCTGCCGCTCCGGGCACCACCGGGTGGCCCTCGGCCCGTAATTCCTCAATGACCTCGGCCGACCACAACGACAGCGCTTGGGATGGTCGACCGTGATGCTCACGGGTGCGTTGTACATCGCCCACCACTCCACCGAGGTCCACCAGCGCAGCATCAACCGATTGCTTGGGCACTCCCCCATTGGACTGGTGAAGCGCAACCAGCCGCCCAATTTCTGGGTTGACGATCTCAACTGCAACCAGTCGGGCAGCAGCGGACAGCAACTCCTCCACTGTGCTCAATGCGACCATCAGCGGGCTGTGCTCCTCGACGGACTCAACGAGCGCAGCATCAGCGCCCACACGCGCGGCGATGTCGGCAAACGCATCGCTCGGCACCTTGATGAGCGCAGCGAGATCCGAGCCAACGCCACCCGCAGCGGACAACGAGTCGCCGATCTCTTGAAGCGCCACCAGCACACCCGTTGGCACCTGCTCCACCCCGTACGTGAGGTCGCGCCACCTTGACGGCACTGAGCGCATTGTTCCCACTGCGTCGCCGATGGTCCAGCGCGCCGGATCGAATCTGAGCGGCGAATACCGAGGGTCACTCACGACATGTTCCGGCGGCTGAGTGGCAACAACACTGCACGTGCCACCGACTCATTCACCGTTTCGGTCAAAGAGCGCGTCGACAAATGCGTTGGCGTCAAAGTCCACCAAATCGGCCGCAGTTTCTCCTAGCCCAACAAGCTTCACCGGCAGATCGAGTTCGGACCGGATCGCAAACACGATCCCGCCCTTGGCTGAGCCATCGAGTTTCGTGAGCACCACTCCTGTGAGGTCGCTGACATCTGCAAATTGTCGGGCTTGTTGCTGACCGTTCTGACCAGTAGTGGCATCGAGGACCAGCAGCACCTCGGTCACGGTTCCTTCGGCCTTCTCTGCAACTCGCCGAACCTTGCGGAGTTCTTCCATGAGGTTGGTCTTCGTGTGGAGTCTGCCGGCCGTGTCGGCAAGCACCACCTCTACGTTGCGAGCAGCAGCGGCAGTGATGGCATCGAAAACAACCGCGGCGGGGTCGCCGCCATCGCTGCCACGCACGAGTTGAGCCCCGCACCTATCTGCCCAGGTGCCGAGTTGTTCGGCGGCGGCGGCACGGAAGGTGTCGCCCGCGGCCATGACCACGCTCGTGCCCTCGCTCGTGAGCCGGTGGCCAACCTTGCCAATCGTGGTGGTTTTGCCGACGCCGTTCACGCCGACGAACAGCCAGACAGTTGGGCCATCGCTTGATCGCTCCAGCGTGACTGGGCCAGCAAGTCGCGATTTCATCTCATCTTTGACTGCACTGATGAGGTCCTCAGTGGTCGTGATCTTGCGTTCTTTGACCGTCGCTCGCACCGAGTCAAGAAGTTCAGTGGTTGGCCCTACTCCGACATCGGCCAGAATCAGCGCCTCTTCAAGGTCGTCCCATGTGGTCGCATCAATGGTGCTGCGAGCAAGGATTGAACCCACAAAGCCAGCCATCGCCGACCGTGCTCGTCCCAATCGCCCCTGGAACGTTGGCGGTACCAATTCTTCAGCAGCCGCAGGCTCTTCCAGCTCAACCTCACCGAGAGCGAGGCGCTCAAGTTCCTCATCGGTGAGTCGCTCATCGTCAGCTACCTCGGGGCCGACAATAAATACTTCTCGTGGGAGCACCCCCGGGAGGATCTCTTCAATCTCGATTTCGGGGGCTGTCAGATCCTCGGCAGCCAAGGGCGGCTGATCATCGGCAAGCAGAACTGGATCAGTCGCATGGTCCAGCGATTCACGCCGTTCCTCAACGGAGGGTTCAAGGACCTCACCTCGCGGCCTCCGACGGACCGCAACCAAAACAGCGACTACAGAAACGAGCAGCACTACCGACACAACAATGATCAGAATTTCCATGGGACCGGAATCCTACATGGGGCCAATTCGCCGCCTTCGGCGAGTCGGTTTGGCCGATAGTTAGCCGCCATGTTGCGGCGTTGCGCCTGCGTGGTCCTGAGCGAACGGCCAGTTTCAGGCTCGGGGTGACCACAACTTTGCTGAGATGCCCGTACCGTTCCATCGGACATCACGACGCCGAGACGCTTCGAGGAGCGAAATGAACCAGCCAATGGCACCAGGCAACGGCCCGGCCACCACTTCGCCAAACATGGCCCCGCCACCTGAGGCGGCCCAACTAGAGCGCCTGCTCTTCGAGGTGAAGAAGGTCATCGTCGGACAGGATCGAGCCATTGAGCGCATGCTGGCGTGCATGCTCGCAGGGGGTCACTGCCTCTTAGAGAGCGTCCCGGGTCTTGCCAAGACCCTCTCTGCCGAAACCTTGGCCACGGCGGTGGGCGGAACGTTCTCGCGTATTCAGTTCACTCCCGACCTTCTGCCCGCTGACGTCGTGGGTACTCGCATCTACCGCACGTCATCGGAAAAGTTCGACGTGGAACTCGGACCGGTCTTCGCCAACTTCCTACTCGCCGACGAAATCAACCGTGCTCCAGCCAAGGTGCAGTCCGCGATGCTCGAGGTCATGGCAGAAGGGCACGTCACCATCGGCGGCATCACGCATGACGTTCCGCAGCCTTTCTTAGTTATGGCGACGCAGAACCCAATCGAGTCGGAGGGCGTCTACCCGCTTCCTGAGGCTCAGCGTGACCGCTTCCTGATGAAGGTGGTCCTCGGGTACCCCACACCGGCCGAGGAGGTCGAAATCGTTCAGCGCATGGGTACCGCAGCGCCTCATGCCGAGCAGGTACTCGAACTCGATCACATCAAGGACCTTCAAGCCGCCGCAGAGCGGGTCTACGTGGACCGCAGCGTCTTGGAATACGCCGTCAACCTCGTCCTGTGCACCCGCACCCCGGAGAATTTCGGCCTGCCGGAACTTCGCACGTTCATCGAACTTGGGGCGAGCCCTCGTGCCTCGATCGGTCTTGTTCGCGCCGGCCGCGCCATGGCGCTGCTACGGGGACGCAATTACCTGACACCTCAGGATGTCTTCGATGTTGCACCAGAGGTCATGCGACATCGTTTGCTGCTGAGTTACGAGGCGCTTGCGCAGTCAGTTGATGTGGAGCAGATCCTCGCTCGGATACTCGCAACGGTGCCAGCACCACGCGTTAGCCCTGCCCAGGATGGCGCGGTGGCGGACCCGTATTACGGCTCCACCACCGACGCCGCAGCATGGGGAGCTTGAGCCGGTGAGCAACCCGCCCGCTGGGCTGTCAACGACCTTGGGATTGGTTGGGGATCGACCCGCAGAAGAGATTTTGCGCCGGTTGACCCTTGACGTTTCCCGTCGCCTTGACGGCATGTTGCACGGGGACTTCATGGGTCTCGTGCCGGGGCAGGGAACTGAACCGGGCGAGACCCGCTCGTACGAGCCAGGCGATGACGTGCGACGGATCGATTGGAACGTCACGGCTCGAATGCAATCACCGCACATTCGCCAGACGATTGCGGAACGGGAGATGGAAGCGTGGATGGTCATTGACCGCTCACCGCGCTTGGACTTTGGCACCGCACTGTGCGAAAAGCGCGACCTTGTGGTGGCAGCGGCCGCCGGAGTTGGTCTGCTCTCTGCTCGCGGCGGTAATCGAGTCGGTGCGGTTGTGGCACGGGGAACCGAGCTGTCAACGATTCCACCCCGTCAGGGCCGCAAGCACCTACTTGGGATCCTCGACCGGGTCATTCGGTCGCCTCGAGAGGACGGAGTCGGCCCCAGCGACCTTGGTGAGGCGCTCCGCCGCACCGGCACGATGGCCCACCGCCGAGGTCTGGTTGTAGTGATCAGCGATTTCCTCGGTGACCCGTCAACCTGGCGCACCGACCTAGGTATTTTGGGTCTCCGGCACGCAGTGCTGTGCGTGGAAATCATTGACCCTCGGGAACTCGAATTGCCTCCGGTAGGGGTTCTGCACTTCACCGATCCAGCCACCGGGGCCACACGCGAAGTCAATACCAACGATGCTGCGATGCGAGGTCGATATGCCGCAGCGGCGGCGGCGCAGCGCGCCGGAATAGCTGAGGCGATTCGCAGCGCCAGCGCCGACCATCTCACTCTCCGCACCGATAGCGATTGGCTCATGGACCTTGCTCGACACGTCTCACAGCGCCGCCGCCGCGCCGCTCTTGCTGCAGCCGGAAGGACGACCCGATGACTAGATATTTTCTCGAGCCTGCTCGACTTTGGCTGCTGCTGGCGGTGGTCGGAATCGTCGGGGTGTACGTGGCAATGCAGTTCACGCGACCCAAATATGCAGTCCGATTCTCCAACCTCGAACTGCTTGACAAGGTGGCCCCGAAGCGACCCGGATGGCGCCGCCATCTAGTTGCGGGTTTCTTTGCAGGTGCGCTCGCGCTCCTTGTGGCTGCTTTTGCCCAGCCGGTGATGACCCTCAAAGTGCCAAAGGAACGATCGACGGTGATTTTGGCCATCGACACCTCGTTGTCCATGGCAGCAGAGGACGTCAGCCCCAACAGGCTCAAGGCCGCACAAACAGCAGCCCAGAACTTCATTGATCAACTCCCCGACCGACTCAATGTTGGGCTGGTGAGCTTTGCGGGTACTGCTCGGCTCGTGGTGAACCCGACCCAAGATCATGCTCAGGTGAAATCGGCTATTCGTCGACTCCGCCTTGATAAGGCAACGGCAATTGGCGACGCAGTAAAGCTCTCAGTAGAGGTGGCTCAGGACCAGGCTCGCGGTACCGGCGGGAAGCGCCCGGATGCCGCTGTGGTGCTGATTTCCGATGGCGAAACAACCGTGGGGCTTCCCACCGAAGATTCGGTTCCCATCGCTCGAAAGGCCAAAATTCAGGTGTCAACGATCGCTTACGGCACTGCCAACGGCCAGATCACGGTGGATGAGGATGGCGACGGCGTAGGTCAGGTCACCAAGGTTCCAGTGAACGTTGAGGAACTTGCGGGCCTAGCAAAAGAAACCGGCGGCACCGCCTACACAGCGGAGTCAGCAAAGGACCTCAAGTCCGTCTACAAGAAGCTCGGATCAACCGTTGGGTTCCAAAAGGAGCAAAAAGATGTGGCGTTCCGCTACGTCGGTTTGTCGCTTGTGGTGCTCATGATCGCCGCAGCGCTTTCATTGCGCTGGTTCAGCCGCCTGCCGTAATGATGAGGGTGCTCACCGTGGCGAGATACGTCTCACTCTGCTGCGACCACATCCGCACACATGCAGCGTGAACCGCTGAACGACTGACATCAGTCCAGAACTGCGGAAGCCTTCTCGGATACAACTCGAGTGGAGCCGCCAGGTTCCATAGTCACGCCGTACAACACATCAGCTGCTTCCATCGTGCGCTTTTGATGGCTGACGATGAGGAGTTGCGCCGTCTCACGGAACTCGGCCACAAGGTCAAGGAACCGGTGCAAGTTCACGTCATCGAGAGCAGCCTCTACCTCGTCCATTACGTAGAACGGAGACGGACGCGACCGGAATACGGCAAAGAGGTACGCCAACGCCGTGAGCGACCGCTCACCGCCCGAGAGCAGCGAGAGTTTCCGGACGTTCTTACCCGAGGGGCGTGCCTCAATCTCAATGCCAGTTTCCAAAAGATTATGAGGGTCAGTGAGTCGGATTTGGCCTTGACCACCGGGAAACAGCGTCTCAAATAGTTGGGTGAAGTTCTCGCTCACATCTGCGTACGCAGAGGTGAATACCTTGACGATTTCTTCATCAACGGCCCTGATGACCTTGTTGAGGTCTCGACGGGTGCCGCGGATGTCGTCCATCTGAGATTCGTAGAACTGATTGCGTTCTTGGAGTTCCTCAAACTCTTGAAGGGCAAGAGGGTTAATGGGCCCCATGAGCCGTAGTTCTCGCTCGAGTTCCCTCAGTCGAGCCGGGGCGGTAGTTCCGTCAGGAAGAGTGGGACATTCCGCAGCCACGGCGGTCTCAGGGTCCACATCGAGGTCGACTCTGATGGTCTCGGCCACAGCCTCAACGCGTACTCGGGTTTCGGTG
>Ga0164295_10001236_pt1 | contig 21210 bp, 21 predicted proteins | sample GEODES006metaG_FD_111798 | JGI IMG/M metagenome (GOLD analysis project Ga0164295, IMG submission 111798) | Oligotrophic lake water microbial communities from Sparkling Lake, Wisconsin, USA - GEODES006 metaG | ecosystem: Environmental > Aquatic > Freshwater > Lake | place: USA: Sparkling Lake... | reverse complement strand
CAATTCAATCAAATGCGCCCGAACCTTGTCACGCTCTGGTTCATTAAATCGACGGAAAGGTTCGGCCATGCAGTCATCGCACACATTGAGCAGCGATAGCGCGCACTTCAGGCCCTTGATGATGGCCGATTTGTGCTTCCCGACCGCGTAGATGCGGCCTGCGAGGTCCATCACCTGGGCGTGCAATTGACGCACGCGTTGCAAGTCCTGCGCGGCCGCAGCTTGATAAAGATCAACATAGAGGCGCGGATGCAGGTTGGCTCCGCCATTCACGCCGCCGTGTGCGCCGAGCAGCACGGCCTCGGCGGTCAATTCCTCCGGGCCTACAAAAACCGCCCAGTCGGGGCGCTGCTTTGCCACCGCGAGCATCTTGTGGAAGTAGATCATGTCGCAGGACGAGTCCTTGATGCCGATCACCTTGTCCCACTGCTGAGCCGCGCGGATCGTGTCCAGCTCAAAGCTCACCTTGGTCAGCGCGGGCATGTTGTAGAGGAACAACGGCAGCGGCAGCTCGCGCACGAGGTCTTCCAGATACTCCAGCAGTTCCGCCTGCCCGGCAGGGAAGTAATACGGCGTCGCCGCTACCACGCTGTGCACACCTTTATCGGCGGCGAATTTGCTAATCTCGATCGACTCCGTGAAGGACGTGTCCGTGATGCCCACCAGCACCGGCACCCGGCCCGCAGCCAGTTTCATGGTGCGTTCAATCAGTTCACGGCGAAGCCGATAACTCAGGCTCGGCCCCTCGCCCGTGGTGCCGAGGATGAATAGACCTGACACGCCATGGGTGATCAGGCGTTCGACCAGTCGTTCCAAACCCGCGACATCGAGCGTGTCGCGTTCTTTGAGGGGGGTGATGAGGGGCGGAACAATGCCTGTGAGTGTAGTCATGGAGATGGGTGAAAAGAGTTACTTGCGGCGCTTCTCGATGCGATGGACCTCGGCTAGCAATTGCTGCGGCATCGTCAGCGGAATGAGCCGTGGATTCGGTGCACTGCGCTCGCGGTCATAGGCATCCAGCGCCTGCTGCTTGCTCTTGCGAATGTGGTCCAGCATGTCGCGGCTCGCGGCCTTGGCATTGCCGGACTCAACTGCTTCCAAGATGGCCAGATGATCCTGATGGGTCTGCTGCAACACGGCGATGGTGTGCGCCTGTCGCTGCGTGCCGAAGATGCCGGTCAAGAGGCGAGACTCGGAGACGATCTTCATCATCCGCTGATTCCCCGCCGCGCGCAGCAGCAGCAAGTGAAAGCCGAGGTCGGCACTCAGCAATCGCTGCATCTGAGCCGCATCGAGTGAGGGCAGCTTGGACTTCTTCAACTCGCGGATCAACATGCCGATCTCATCGCACAAGCGTCTCAGGCTGATCAGATCCTCCGGCAGCACCGCCAGCGCCGCCTTGGCCACTGCAAAGGGCTCGACGGCCTCGCGCAACTCATACAGCTCCACCAAGTCACTGCGCTCGGCGCGGCGCACAATCGTGCCGTAGCGCGGCACCTGCTCCAGCACGCCCTCATGCTCCAGAGAACGGATCGCCTCGCGCACCGGCGTTCGGCTCATGCCGATCTGCGTGGCCAGCGACTGCTCCGAAACGACACTGCCCGCCACGAGTTCGCCGCTTAGCAGCTTTCGCTGCAAGTGATCGTAAGCGCGCTGGCGCAGGGAGGGGTCTTTGTCGGCGGGTGCGCTCATTTGTATCCTGCTGGTATACCAGAGGTTTATCAGATACTTTACCACCGCTTTCTGTCTTTCAGATTTTTGTGATCCCGATTCAATTCAACTTATCTGCCACCCGCATTCGCCCCTGGAATAGGGACGCGGTAGCGCCAATGCCCGAAGTAGCAGCCGACGTAAGGAGGCTCAAATCTGCTGCATGGCGCTGGAAAAATGCCAGAGCCTCGTTACCTCGGCTGCTACATTCGAGGGAGGCGCTACCGCGCCATATTCCAAAGTTCAAACGCGGTCTGGACTAGCACATCCAGCTCATGCTATTCCTGCTCATATGACCCGCCGAACCCTCGTCGCCCTTGCTTTTCTCCCGCTTGTTTGCTCTGCCAAAGACCTGCCGAAAGCGCCGCCTGTCGCGGATTCGCTGAAGCCGTTCGTGGACAGCAAGACCATCGCTGGGGCGGTGACACTGGTGGTGGGCAAGGACAAGGTCTTGAGCCTGGAGACGGTGGGCGTGCGCGATCTGAAATCGCCCGCTCCGATGCCGCAGAATGCGATGTTCTGGATTGCTTCCATGACCAAGCCGATGACGGCGATGGCGCTGATGATGCTGGTCGAGGAAGGCAAGCTGAACATTGAAGATCCGGTGGAGAAGCACCTGCCGGAGTTCAAAGGACAGATGCTGATCGAGGAGAAGACGCCAGAGCGTGTCGTGCTGAAGAAGCCTGCGCGGCCGATCACGATCAAGGACCTGCTCACGCACAGCAGCGGGCTCGTCGGCAAGTCGCCGCTGGATGGCGAAGCGATTGATGTGCTGACGCTGCGTGAGGCGGTTTACAGCTACGCGCTGTCGCCCTTGCAGTTCGAGCCCGGCAGCAAGTGGTCCTACTGCAACCCCGGCATCAATACGCTGGGTCGGTTGATCGAGGTCGCCAGTGGCGTGGACTACGCGAAGTTCATGGAGAAGCGGCTGTTCAATCCGCTGGGCATGAAGAACACGACCTTCTGGCCGAGCAAGGCGCAGCAGGCACGCTTGGCCACGTCTTACAAACCCACCGCTGACAACCAAGGACTGGAAGAGACGACGATCAAGTATCTGAGTGGCGACCTGAGCGACCGCAAACGCATGCCCCTGGCGGCGGGTGGTCTGTTCTCTTGTGCCGAGGATCTGGCGAAGATCTACCAGATGGTGCTCAATGGTGGCATCCTGAACGGACGCCGCTATCTGAAGGAAGAAACGCTGAAGCTGATGACCACCAGCCAGCTCGGCGACATGAAAGTCAGTTTCGCTGAGGGCATGAATATGGGCCTTGGCTTCCACATTGTGAAGACCCCGATGGGCGTGACAGAAGCACTCAGTCCTGGCTCCTTCGGTCACGGTGGTGCGTATGGCACGCAGGCCTGGATCGACCCCGTGCGCGGCTTGGCCATCGTGCTGCTCATTCAGCGTGCGGGCCTGCCGAACTCCGATGGCAGTGAAATGCGTGCGGCCTTGCAGCAGCGGGCGGTGGAGGTGTTTGGTAGCAAGGAGTGACGGCATCTTGCCGCCACTGACACGCGCGACGGCAAGATGCCGTCGCTCCTTTCTAATCCCGCGCTACGATCATCCTCACACTCGCCACCGCCATGGCTGCGATGCCTTCCTCGCGTCCGACGAAGCCTAGGCGCTCGTTGGTCGTGGCTTTGACGCCAACTTGATCGGCGGTGATGCCCAGGGCGGCTCCGATGTTCTCCTTCATCTTCGGCGCGTGTTTCATGACCTTGGGGGCTTCGGCGATGAGAGTGCTGTCGATGTTCTCGATAACCGCGCCTTTTTCAGCAGCCAGGGCGGCGCATTTTTCCAGAATGCGCAGCGAGCAGATGCCTTCGATGCTGGCGTCGCTGGGGGGGAAGTAGAAGCCGATGTCTGGCAGGCCGAGTGCGCCGAGCACGGCATCAGCGATGGCGTGGCAGAGCACATCCGCATCGCTGTGACCCTTCAAGCCGCGAATGTGTGGAATCTCGACTCCGCCGAGGATGAGGGGTCTGCCTTCCTGGAAGGGATGCACGTCGTAGCCGATGCCAACACGGTTCATAGGATGGCTGGATAAGACATGCGGGAAGCGTCCGCAACCGGGCAAGCAAATGAAATTCACGCTTGTCCCCCACGATGCGAATTTCATACGCTCAGGGCTCCTCAGTATTCAACACCGAACATCCAACCACCCATGAAACATCGCATCTTGAAGACGGCGCTGGCTTTCAGCACCGTTGCAGCGCTCCACGCTGCGGATACCAAACCCGCTCAACCTGGCGGCACACTGCCGGGCAATGTCGCCATTCAACTGGTCAAGGTCGCGGATGACCTTGTCGAACCTGTCAGTGTGGCCGCGCCGAATGATGGCACCGACCGCGTGTTCATCATCGAGCGCCCCGGCGTGATCCAGGTGATCAAGGGCGGCAAGAAGCTGAAGCGCCCCTACATCGACCTGAAGGACAAGACGATCAGCTCCTTCCTGGAATTGGGCATGTTCAGCATGGCCTTCCACCCTGACTTCAAGACCAATGGCAAGGTTTACATCTGCTATGCCGATCTTTGGTTCAACGGCGCGTCGATGATCATCGAGTATCAGCAGTCGAAGAAGAACCCCGATCAGCTTGATATCGAAACGGCGCGCGTGATCATGCAGATCGACTTCCCCTACTGCAATCATCACGGCGGTCAGATCGCCTTCGGCCCAGACGGTTATCTTTACATCGGTGTCGGCGACGGCGGCTGGGAAGGCGACGTGATCAGCACCGGCCAGGACCTGCACACGGTGATGGGCAAGATGCTGCGCATCGACGTGAACAAGAGCAGCGGCGACCGCGCGTATGATGTGCCGAAGGACAACCCGTTCATCACCCCGCTGCAGCAGATGACGCTGTTCGGCGTGAGTGAGGAAGCCTTCAGCAAGGTGCATCCGAAGGCGAGGCCGGAGATCTGGGCCTATGGTCTGCGCAATCCGTGGACCTTCAGCTTCGACAGCAAGACGGGCGACCTCTACATCGCCGACATCGGCCAGAACCACTGGGAAGAGATCAACATGCAGCCCGCGAGCAGCAAGGGCGGCGAGAACTATGGATGGAAGTTCATGTGTGGCAGCCATCCCTTCCCCATGATCCTGAAGAAAAACCTGGACGGCACCGAAACCGCCGTCGATCCTGAGAACTATCCAAAGGTGGGCGTGATGCCGATCGCGGAATACAGCCATGTCGATCAAGGCATCTGCGTGATCAACCTGGGTGTGTCGCGCAGTGCGGCACATCCTGAGTTGGAAGGCGTTTACTTCTGCGCCGACTGGGGCAGCGGCAAGGTCTGGGGCATGAAGCAGGTCGATGGCAAATGGGCCATGCAGGAGATGCTCGACCTGGCCGATGGCATGAGGCCGAACGGCTCGGGCATTGGTCCCGATGGCACCATTTATCTGGCCCAAGGCACCGCTGGCTACGGCGGCAAGGTTGATCCGTATATGGAAGAGCGTGGAGCCGTGTGGAAGATCGTTCCAGCTTCGAAAGTCGGCAAAGACGACGTGACCGCGCCGCTGGCGAAGAAGTAGTTTTATCCCTGCATCGCAGCGCCCTTCCTTTGACAAGGTAGGGCGCTGTGTCCTCACAGTGCCGTCGTCGCAAGATCGCTGACGATCATTGAGCCATCCGCGACTCCAAGCCTTTTTCCTCCGGCGCGGCGCTCTGGGACAGAGCGCCCTACCAGCCATCGTTTCCAACTATCCTCATGATTCGTTTCATCGTTCCCCTGTTTATCGCTGTCAGCATCAGCACCTTCGCTCAAACCCCACCTGCCGATCACGGCCACGGCGCAGGCACCGAGTTCCCCGGCTTGAAGAAAGAAATGTTCGCGGGCATCACCGTCGATGATTTGCTGAAGCTCGGTGACAAGCCGAAAAGCGTGAAGGTCGTGCTGGTCGCCACCTTCAACGGCGCGAACTACGGCATGAACTTCAACGGCTACTCGCATGGCAACGCCCGGTTGACTGTGCCGCTCGACTGGACCGTGAACGTCACCTTCATCAACCCCAGCCCCATCCCGCACAGCGCCATTGTCATTGACAAGGCCGAGGTCAAAAAGCTGCAAGTGCCCGAGCCTTGGTTCGAAGGCGGCGCCACGCCGAAGCACACGCAGGGCATGAGCATGGGCAAGGCCGACTTCAGCTTCGTGGCCAATGAAGCGGGCGAATACGCCCTGGCCTGCGGCTTCCCCGCGCACTCAGCCACGGGCCACTGGATTGCTTTGGACGTGAGCGCCGAAGCGAAGGTGCCCACGCTCAAGCTCGGCGAGCTGCCTGCGAAGGAAATCAAGTGAACGACGAATGCCCGACGATGAAGTGACGAAAAAACTGAATGTTGAGTGCTCCAATCATAGCTGTCAGAGCGTTGTTTGAGAGACCGTGACTGCTTCAACATTGCGTTCGTCATTGGCCACTCTGTCACTCGTCATTTCCACCCTCCACCCAAACCCAACACACACCTCCATCCACCCATGAGCCAAATCGTTCCTCTCATCTCCTCCGGCACTGCCGGTCCTCTCGGCGTTCTTCATCTGCCACGCCTCTGGCTGAAGGCATCGCTCGCTGCCGCTGGCAAACTGCACGCTGACTATCCCGGCTGCGGCAAAGGCTACGACGGCATGACACTGGCCGCGCTCGGCATCAAAGAAGATGACTTCCTCGCCTTCATCAAGGACAGCAAGCCGAGCTACGTGCAACTGGAAGCCTGGGTGAAAGCCTATCCTGGCGTGAAGCTGACGAAGGCCGACATCTACAAGCACAATGCCGCGATCTTGGGCTACATCCATGGCGACGACGTGCGCCAGGGCATCCTCGCTGCCGCCGGCCTGCCCGATGATGGCGGTGTCAATCCTGGTGCCGTGGACCTGAACAACGTCGATGACTGGACCACGTTCTGGACCCAGGAATTGAAGTAGTCCTCCATGCCCTTTTCAAGCCCGGCTGGCCTCGTGTCTGCCGGGCTTTTTTATCGCCGCCTCCGCTCAGCCCCGAAAATCACGCTTCTTGCGCAGCCGGGGATTCAAAGGCAGCAGGAGGGTGATGATCAAAGGCAGGAGCAGCGCCAGCAGCCAGACGTAATAGCCCGCGCCAAGGGCGACTAGGCGCACGTGATTGAACTCCTGCGGCCCGAGCGCGATCTCTTGGCCAAACAACGCGAAGGTGTGAAACGACAGTAACATCGACACCCCGGACCAGATCTGCGCCGTGCGGGTCTGACCATTCATCACCGCGCGCAGAGCCACAATGACGGTTAGATTCGCCAGCCAGGCGAACTGCCCCAGCTTCAGCGCGACGACGCCGAAAACCAGCAGTTGCACGCCCGTCCAGCGTTCTTGCTGGCCTTCCAGATGAAAGGCCGTTAAGCCGCAGGCCACGCTGTAGACCAGCACAAAGGCCAGCAGGATGATGGCGCGGCCACGCGCGGACGGAGGCACCGGCAAGGCTGCCTCCGCCTCGTCAAAAATCGTCCGCCGCTCATCGGGAGGCGCTGCGGGCGGTATTTTTCTGCGTTCCTTTTTTACCATCGGTGCATCGTTGCCTGATGGGGAGATAGATTCAAAACTGGCCAGCGAAAAGCGGAACTTTAATGGTAACCTTTGACCGCTGGATTCCTCAGAGGATAGACATGAACCCAGGATCTCCGTCTTCCATTTGCCCTCGTTGCGGTGCCCAACGCTATGCCAGCACAGCTCAAGGCCTATGCCCCAAGTGCCTGCTCGCCCAAGCTGCCTTACCAACAGAGGTCGAGGCCGACTCGACAAGGCCAGAGGCTTCGAGTGTGCACGACATTGCTCCCGCTTTCCCTGAATTGGAGGTGCTTGAACTCATCGGGCGGGGTGGCATGGGTGTCGTTTACAAGGCCCGGCAAAAATCGCTGAACCGGATAGTCGCTCTGAAGCTGCTCGCTCCCGAGCGTGTGCTGGAGCCGTTGTTCGCTGAGCGATTCACCAGGGAAGCGCAGGCGTTGGCTACCCTGAGCCACCCCAACATCGTCACCGTGCATGATTTTGGCCAGGCAAGCAGCTTCTACTTCCTGCTCATGGAGTTCGTGGATGGTGTCAATCTGCGCCAAGCGATGAGCGCCGGACACTTCACGCCAGAGCAAGCGCTCGCCATCGTGCCGCCTGTGTGCGAGGCGCTGCAATACGCGCACGATCACGGCATTGTGCACCGTGACATCAAGCCGGAGAACTTGCTCCTGGACAAGGAGGGCCGCGTGAAGATCGCGGATTTCGGCATTGCCAAGATGCTGGACGCGGACCGCACCAGCGAGGTCTCGCAACCTGCGGGCACACCGCGCTATATGGCACCCGAACAGGGGGACTCTGCGGCACGCGTCGATCACCGGGCCGACATCTACTCACTTGGGGTCGTGCTGTATGAACTGCTCACGGGCGAAGCCCCCGGCAAGAATGTCCTGCCTCCCTCACAGCGTGTGCAGATCGACGTGCGGCTGGATGAGATCGTGCTGCGGGCGCTGAACGAAAAACCTGAGCTGCGCTGGCAAACGGCACACGACTTGAAGACGCAGGTGGAGACGATCGCGCATCCACGGGTCACACGGGCGGACAAGCAGCAGGCGCTCTATCATGCGATGGGCTTCCACACCGTCTGGGGCCAGCGTTTGTTGAAGCTCTCGCTCGTCGGTGTGATCGGCTTACTGGGCTTCGTGCCTGGGCTGGAGAAGCTCAGTCTGTTTAGCGTGCTTCTGGTCTTTCTGTTCATCGCCTCATTGCTCGAATGGTTGAACCGACAACGCCAGGCTCGCGAGGCCATGCCGCGCCATTCCTGGTGGCAGAGAACACTGCACAATGTCATCATTGCCGTTCTCATCGCTCTGCCATTGCGGGCGTGGTTCGTGCAGTCGTATGTAATCAAGAGTGGCTCCATGGCCCCCGAGATCCCTCAAGGCAGCTATGTGCTGGTCTGGAAATTCTCGCGCGAGTTTTCGCTCAGTGACATTCTCGCCTACAAGCACGGCGATCAAACCTGGGTCGGGCGCGTGGTGAGGGTAGATCACGAAAAGGTGATGGTGCAACGCAACGGCACGCTTGAGGAAGCCGTGCCCAAGAACCTGATCATCGGCAAGGTGGTCAGCATTTTCTGGCGGGCATCGCCGGAAACCAAGACTGTCACCTTGAAGGCCTTCACCCTTACCGACCCGACGGTTAACAAGGACATGAAGGTCGTGGGCGACGCCTGGTTGCTGAACAGCACACAGTCACAAGTGATGCGGTTATTTGAGCTGCCTGTGAAGCAGGTGGATGACTGCGTCATTCTCTACCGGGCCAAGCTGAAGACCGAGAATTTACAGGGGCGAGTCTTCCTTGAGATGTGGTGCCGCCTGCCGGAGCGTGGCGAATTCTTCTCACGCGGGCTGGATCAAGTGCTCGTGGGCACCAATGACTGGGCATCCTATGAGATTCCGTTCTTCCTGAAGAAGGGTGAGACGCCTGACTTGCTGAAGCTCAACCTGAATGTCGAAGGCGCTGGCAAGATCTGGATCAAGGACGTGCAGATCAGCGCCTGCGGAACCCACGTCCCACCATGACCTTCGCCACTACCCGCTGGACGCTCGTGCAACAATCGCGCGGCGATGACACCTCATCCCAGCAGGCGCTGAGCGACCTGTGCGCGATCTACTACACGCCCGTCTTCGTCTTCATCCGACGCAGCGGCTTCGAGGAAGCCCAGGCACGCGATCTGGCGCATGACTTCTTCACGCACTGGCTGACCTCGCCCCAGGTGCTGAAGCCACAGCGCGAGCGCGGGCGGTTTCGTTCTTATCTGCTCGGTGCGGTGAAGCACTTTGTGTCGGACTCACTAGACAAGGCCCGAGCCCAAAAACGCGGGGCGGGGCAAGTGCCGGAGTCGATCACAGAGGTCGGTGACTCGCTCGCGGATGGGGCGCTCACGCCCGATCTCGCCTTCGACCGGCAGTGGGCGCTCACGGTGCTGGATCACGTGCTGCAAGCCTTGGCCGATGAGTTTGCTCAGGCAGGCAAGGATGAGCACTTCGTGCTCTTGAAGCCCTGGCTGACTGGCGATGAAGGTGAGAGCACGCAGGCCGAGATTGCGCAGCGACTGGGCATGAACGAAGGCGCGCTGAAGGTGGCGATTCATCGGCTGCGGAAGCGCTTTCGGGAACTCATCCGCACCGAAATCGCGCATACGGTCGGCACCGAAACGGAGGCCCGCGAGGAGCTGAGCTACCTGCTCTCCGTCATGTGAGGGGAAGTTGGATCGGCCGGTGTAAGCCGGATTCTGTGCCGCCGCTTTGCAGCGCCGGTGATGACCATTTATCTACGCGACTATTACCCGGACGTATCCCCTGCCTTTCGGCAGGTTGCGAGCGGGCCGCTCTTGGTCCTGTTCTGTCTTGCACCGCATGGGGTTTATCGTGCCTCCTTCCTTGCGGTTGGAGCGGTGGGCTCTTACCCCGCCATTTCACCCTTACCCGTCTTCGCCGAAGCTCCGAAAGGCGGTTTGTTTTCTGTGACACTTTCCATTGTTGTGGCTTGCGCCCGCAACCTCCGACGCTTGCGCGCGGCATGCTGCCCTGTGGTGTCCGGACTTTCCTCACGTCTGCGGTCTTGCAACCCGACGCGCGGTCATCCCCGGCCGATCCGATGACAGCATAGACGGCAGGCAGCAGGGAGCAAGGCGGAAGCCTTCTTGGAGTGCGACGCTACTTCGCTGGGGCCACGGCCGCAGCTTGCATACCGAACAACGGCAGCGATTTCTTCACCGATTGCATCACGCCCCAGGCCAGGGGCAGCGCGACGAAGAGCCAGGCGAGGACGAGTTTCATGCGTTTGAGTCGGCGTAGAGTTTGAGGTGATGCTTCGGGTGCACAGGCTTGACCAAGAGATTGGCGATCAAGCCAATGATGAGCAGTCCGGCCATGAGTTGCAGCGTGAAGTTGTAAGCCTCACCCGGTGGCAAACCGGCGGCTTTGTTGGCGGCGGAGATGCGGTCCACGAGCTGCGGCCCGACAATCGCGGCGAGCGACCACGACGTGATCAAGCGCCCATGAATCGCGCCGACTTGATAGGTGCCGAACATATCTTTCAGATAAGCCGGAATGGTGGCAAACCCGCCGCCATACATGGTGATGATCGCTCCCGTGACGACCACGAACAGCGTCAGCCGCCCCGTGCTCTGCGTCCAAGGCACCAAGCAGTAGAGAATCGCGCCGAGGATGAAGTAGAGGCAGTAAGCACCCTTGCGCCCAGTGAAATCTGAAACGCTGGACCAGAGGAAGCGACCGCTGAGATTGGCGATCGAAAGAAGTCCCACGTAGCCCGCCGCCGCCGCAGGCGTGACCTTGAACATGTCCTGAATCATCGGCGAGGCCTGGCCGAGGATGCCGATGCCCGCCGTCACGTTCAGGCACAGCACCACCCACAGGAACCAGAACTGCGGTGTCTTCCAGGCTTGATCAACACTGACCTGCACGGGTGAAGCTTTCGTGGCCTTGGGCACATAACCATCAGGCTTCCAATCGTCGGCTGGCACACGCACGGTGAGCGCGCCCACGATCATCGACACCGTGTAGAGAGCAGCCATGACAAGCAGCGCTTCACTGGCACCAACCGAGGTGGCGCTGCTGAAGCGCTTCATCAGTTCCTCTGCCAGCGGTGCGCCGATCAAAGCGCCACCACCAAAGCCCATGATCGCCATGCCCGTGGCCATGCCGGGGCGGTCGGGGAACCACTTCATCAGCGTCGAGACGGGTGAGATGTAACCCAAGCCCAAGCCGATACCGCCGATCAAGCCGTAGCCCGCATACAGCAGCCAGATGGAGTGAACCTTCACGGCCAGCGCGGTGATGAGCAGCCCGCCACAGAAGCACAGCCAGCTCGCGAGCATCGTTTTGCGCGGCCCGCTGCGTTCCACCCACTTACCGAACACCGCCGCTGAGATGCCGAGCAAGGCGAGCGCGATTGAGTAGGCCACGCCCACATCCGCCTCGCTCCAATCACCCGCGCCGGGTGCGGTGATGCCGAGCGCACGCGCCAGCGGTTTCTTGAACACGCTGAAGCCATACACCTGGCCGATGCACATGTGCACCGCGATGGCGGCGGGTGGCACCAGCCAGCGATTGAAGCCGGGCTTGGCGATGGTGGCATCGCGGGAGAGGAAGCTCATAGGTTGGAAAACCATGATGAAAACAATTCAACACCCCCAACACAAGAAAAGAAAAGCGGCCTGACTGCCCTCAGGCAGCGCAGGCCGCTTCGTCCATGCGAAATGGGCGCTTACTTCTTCAGCAAGTCGCGGATCTCAGTGAGCAACTTGATCTCTTCCGGCGTTGGTGGCGGCGGTGCTTCGGCGGCTTTCTTCTCGGTGATGGCTTTCAGCTTGGCCATCGGTTTGACGAACACAAAGAAGATCACTGCCGCGATGATGATGAAGCTCACCAGCGCATTGAGGAAGTTGCCATACATGATGCCGCCTTCGAGCACTTCTTTGCCGTCCTTCACCGCCTTGTGGGCGAAGAGCGCATACTTGGAGAAGTCCGGCTGACCGCCGATGGGCGCGAGAACCAAGGCGATGATCGGCGTGATCACATCCTTGACCAGGCTGGTGACGATGCCACCGAAGGCACCGCCGATGATGACACCCACGGCCAGATCGACCACGTTGCCTTTGGTGATGAATTCCTTGAAGTCCTTGATGATGTTCATGGCATTTGTTTGGTTAGATTGGCGAAGGCGGGTCAAGAACCAGGCGCGGCAGCTTGGCTGACACATCTGATAGCAGCGAGGGATTGGTTTCCACCGTTGACCGGCGCATGGATGTTAACCGGCTGAGCGGCAGCGTAAAGCGTGAGCAGTGGAAACCATCGCTAAAGACTTCCGACTCCTGCATGCGAGGACTCTTTTTGAAGGCCGATTGCGAAGGCAGGTAGCACGCCAGCTTGCCCAGGTTGTCATCGACCAAATCGGACCCGCATTTCCCAACGAGCGGGCTGACCACGACCGCGCAGCCAAGCTCCACCGAACGCGCAGAGGCACAGCGCGTGACACGCTCCACGCCTTGGATTGTCTCGGTCGCACTGGGCACCAGGATCAAATCCACTCCCTGTCCGCGCAGCAGCACGCTGAGTTCCGGCACCTCAATGTCCAGGCAGATGATGACCGCGATGCGCAGGCCTTGAAACGTGAACACGCGAAGCACCTCGCCGCTTTGAAAGGCGGATTCCCACGGCGTCATGAAGAGCTTGTCCTGGGCGAGCCATTCGCCATCAGCCATGATGGGCGCACGGTTATGCAGCTTATCGGTGTATGCCTCTCGAATCAAAGACGAGCCGAGCACGGCCAGCTTGTCTTTTCGTGTCAGGCGCTGCTGCAACTGTGGCAGCACACGTTGTTGAAAATCCTCTGCCACGTCTGTCGGTTGCGTGTGCAGGGCTGCCCAGGTGTATTCGGGAAACAGCACGATGTCCGCCCCGTTGTCCCAGCTCTGCTGGGTGCGCGAGGCAACGGCTTCGACGAGGTCTTCGCTTGTGCCGACATCAGCGGTCCAGGCATCAATGACTAGATCCATGATTTCAGCCAGAAGGTCAGGGTTTTCGGTGATTCGGCAGCCTCGCCGATTTCTTTCCAGACAAAGGTAGCTTGCAACTCCGGGTGCTTCACATAGCCCTGCTTTGTCCACAGGCCGTCCAGCGGCACATAGTCCGGGGGGCGCTGCGGATGATCGGCCGGCCGGTCCACGGCGCAGAAGGTGGTGATCTTTGCCCCCAGGCGCTGCGCGTGGGCTTCGCGATACTGGAAGAAGACCTTGCCCAGACCACGACCCCGATACTTCGGCAGCAGAATGCTTTCGCCAAAATAGCAGATCGTGGACAAGTCGTAACCGGCCTTGAGAAAGGCTTCTTGAAACTCCGGCCCCTCTTCGATCATCGGCATGCAGGTCGTCGCGCCCACGACTTCGCCTTGATCCAAAACCAGCGCCACCAGGCTGCGCGGTGACTTCAGGTAGCTCTGCAAATACTCGCGCTCATACTCCAGTGAGCCGTCATAGAGGTAGGGATAATCGCGGAAGACCGCGATACGCAGGCGGCCCAGTCCGTCGAGGTCGGGCTGCAAGTCGGGGCCATGCACTTGAAGGATGGTCAGGTCGTTGCTCACCCTGCGGGAGTAGGCTGGAGCCCTCGAGATCGCAAGCGGCCATGTCACTCCCTGAAAAATTTTGAAAAAGGCTGTCACGATGGCTGGGTCGCAGGGGTAGCAGCGCAGTGAACCACCTGCCCTGCCTGCCATGACCACCACCTCCCAACCTGCTGCCGAATGGATGCATCGCGTCCAAGTCAAACAATTCATGACGCCGCACGAGGACCGTGCCAGCGTCAGCCTGGCGATGAACCAGATCGCCGATGTCCTGGAAGACAATCCGCTGTTCGAGAACTTCTTCGGCCTTACCTTGTTCCGCGACAACCTCACGCTTGCTGAGGCCAACGACCTGCTCGACGACTTCTACGACTACTGCGACGCGCACGACATTTGGGTCGAGTAAGACTGCCGCACCGACAAGCAGCGCAAGACCATGGGTAGGGCTGCCGTTCAAGCCTGCCCATGAAATTGCTCTCCCTCTTCGCCGCGCTCGCGCTCCCCATCCTCGCCCAGGACACCTCGTTGCATGACTGGTTGATCGAAGGCGAAGGCTGGAAGGTCGCCGCCGAGGGTTACGCTTTCACCGACGGCCTGTGCGTGGACACCGCAGGCAACTTGTTCTTCACCGACGTGAAGGCGGGCAAGGGCATCTACAAGATCGACGTCGAGACCGGCAAGACCAGCCTTGTTATCGACAACCTGCCCGGCATCAGCGGCCTGCAGCTCGGCCCAGATGGCAAGTTCTACGCCTGCCATAACAAGGAAGGCCGGATCATCCGCTTCAGCATGGATGGTCAGCCCGAAGTGCTGCTCACAGGGGTGAAATGCAATGACCTCGTCGTCAGCAGCAGCGGCCACATCTACTTCACCGAGACGCCGACCAAGCGCATCCACCTCATCACCGCGAAAGGCGAGCATCGCGTCGCCGATGAAGGCAACGTGAACAAGCCCAACGGCATCAGCATCAGCCCCGACCAGCGCACGCTCGCCGTCAGCGACATGGGCGGGCAGAATGTGTGGACCTGGCAGATCGCCGATGACGGCAGCCTGAGCGCAGGCGCGCCTTTCATGACCATGGAAATGCCACTGGCAGCCGACCAGAGCGGCGGCAAACCGGGCTCGCGTCCTGATAACCTGCCGCTGTATCAAACCATCTCCGGCGGCGATGGCATGACCACTGAGGCCACGGGCCGCTGGTTCGTCACCACCACCATGGGCATCCAGGTCTTTGATCAAGCTGGTCGCCACGCTGGCACCTTGGCCAAGCCCACGCCGGAAGCCAAGGTCGTGAGCTGCGAGTTCGCCGGCAAGGACCACGATGTGCTCTTCATCGCGGCAGGTGACAAAGTGATGTCCCGCAAGCTCAAGGTGAAGGGCTTCTTTGGCAGCAAGTAGAACGAATGTCTTCATTCGTTCCTCGGGGTCTCGTCAAACGAGAACGAACTTGGAAGTTCGTTCGACCCTGCTAATGCCATTGGGCATGGACATTTTTGAAGACATCCAATGGCGCGGTCTGCTGAGCGATTACACTCGCTTCGCCGACAGCGACAACGCGGACAAGGCCCCGCAGCTGCCCGACCTTCTCAATGGCAAGAAGGTCACGCTTTACTGTGGCTTCGACCCCACGGCGGACTCGCTGCATGTCGGGCATCTCGTGCCGCTGATCGCGCTGCGTCGATTCCAGCAGGCAGGTCATCATCCGATTGCCGTCGCGGGTGGTGCTACCGGTTCCATTGGTGATCCTTCGGGCAAAAGCGCCGAGCGCAATCTGCTGACCAGCGATCAGATCAAGGCCAACGTCGAGTCCATTAAGCCGCAGCTCGCGCGCCTGCTCGACTTCGAGGCCAAAGACAATCCAGCGCGTCTGGTGGATAATGCTTCCTGGTTCGCGCCGATGAGCTTCATCGACTTCCTTCGCGACGTGGGCAAGCACTTCACCGTCAACCAGATGGTGGCCAAAGAATCGGTGCGCGCGCGCATGGAGAGCGACGTGGGCATCAGCTACACCGAGTTCAGCTACATGCTGCTGCAGGCCTATGACTTCTACCACCTCGCTGAGCAGTTCGGCTGCGAGCTGCAAATCGGCGGCAGCGATCAGTGGGGCAACATCACCGCAGGCATCGACCTCGTGCGCAAAAAACTGCGCAAGCAAGGCTACGGATTGACCATGCCGCTGATCACCAAGTCCGACGGCACCAAGTTCGGCAAGACCGAGGGCGGTGCTGTCTGGCTCGACCCAAAGCGCACCAGCGTTTACCAGTTCTACCAGTTCTGGATCAATGCGGACGACCGCGATGTGCTGAAGTATCTGCGTTACTTCACGCTGCTGCCGCACGATCAAATCGAAGCGCTGGATGCTGCGCACAACGCCGATCCCGGCAAACGTGAAGCGCATCGCGCCCTGGCACGCGAGATGACGACCTTGATTCACGGCGAAGCCGCGTGCGAAGCCGCGATTCAGGCCGCCGCGATTCTGTTCGGCGGCACGGTGGAAGACATCACCGCCGAGACCTTCGCCATCCTACGTGCCGAAGTGCCTGCCGCGACCATCACCACCGAACAACTCAGCGCTGGCTTCGGCATCGCTGATGCCTTGGTCGCCGCCAAGCTGACGCAAAGCAAAGGCCAGGCGCGCAAAGACATCGAAGGCGGCGGGGTTTACATCAACGGCCAGCGCGTCGCCGACATCAGCCGCACGCTGACCGCTGCTGATCTGCTGCATGGCGAAGGCGTGCTCTTGCGCAAAGGCAAGCGCGCGTATGCCGTGGTGTGCGCCGGTTAGCAACGTTCTCTCATGAAACGCCGCGCTTTGCTGACTGGCGCGCTCGGCCTCTGCGGCTGCAGCGCTTCCAAGCCGCAGACTTGGCACTTGCTCGAAGCACCGTTGCTACAGCACTGGCAGGGCGCAGGCATCGAAGGCGAAGGCAGCATCGCTATCGCAGCCAATGAAATCACCCTCGGTCCAGGCCAGCCGATGACGGGCATCAAGCTTGGTGCCTGGAGCGACTTGAAGTTGCCGCTCATCGACTACGCCATCGAGTTCGAGGCCATGCGCGTGGACGGACAAGATTTCTTCGCGGGCATCACCTTCCCCATCCGGCGAATTGACACCTGCGCCACATTCGTGGTGGGCGGCTGGGGCGGTGGCCTGGTCGGCATCTCCAGCATTGATGAGCAAAACGCGAACGAGAACGCCACACGCAGCGAGCAACGCTTCGTCAATGGCCAGTGGTATCGTTTCCGGCTGGAGGTGCGCGATGACGAACTCAAAGGCTGGCTGGACGACCGGCTGATCCTCAATGCCAGCATCAAGGGCCGCACCATCAGCCTGCGCCCCGGACAGATCGAGCAATGCACGCCCTTCGGCGCGGCCACGTATCTGACCACGGGCAAGGTGCGTGGGCTGGTAATCCGCGAACTGCGCTGATCAACGCTCCAGCTGGTCCATCAGCGCGTGAAGCTCGGTGCGATGCGTGCTGAGCACCCGGTTGTGCCGCGCTCCAGGCAGATCTTCATAGCTGACCAGTTCTGGAAACAGTTGCCCCAAGCGTCGGCCTTGCTCCACCGGGATCACTTCATCGACGGTGCCATGGCAGATGATGACACGGCTGCCGCCGCGCTTCTGCAAGCGTTCGAGTTCGGCGATGTTGTCATAGCGGTGGTGCAGCACTTCGCACAGCGGCCAGCCGACCACGCGCTGCGCCATGTCCTTCATCCGTGTGAAGGGAGCAAGCAGCAGGCCGCGCTGGATGCTCAGCTCATTCATCGCCATCAGAGCTGCCGCCGCGCCCAACGAATGGCCAAACACCCGCAACCGGGGCTGCAGCGCCTCCGGCGTAGTCTTCCAATGAGTGGCCAGCGCGGGCAGCAGCGCGCGGATGGAATCCCGCAGGTGGCCGGGGGTGGGCCTTCCCTCGCTGGCACCGTAGCCGGGATAGTCCACCAGGACAAAAGTGCGCCCTTGGCGCAACGGCAGCCATCCCGGCCAGTCTAGCGCCACCGTGCCGTTGCCACCGAAAACCAGCCACACCGTGCCTGTGTCAACAGCCTTGGCCGGATGAATCCAGGCGCGCTGCGTGCCTTGGTCTGTGATGTAGGCCAGCTCTTCCGCATCCTCCTGGGCGATCGTTGCGGGCGCATAGCTACGCGGCTGGTAGAGGATCTTGCTCTGGCAGGAGGCAAGCAGGAGCGCCAGCAGGGCAAACGCAGTGGCCAGGGCTTTCACAAGTTTTCTCAGCCAGAGGATCATCGGGCAACACACCGCCCCCGGGCCGGATTTCAAGATCAGACTGCGGGCTGTCTTCCTCCATTCAGCTGCCTGTTTGAACAGCATTGGCGCTGGCGAATCAAATTGCCTCCCGCGCGCGGATACGACACAATGGAGGTTCGCGCGTGCTCGCCGCGCCTGTGGCAGCGAGCTTCTCCCGTGCCCCCTTTCCCAACTTTTCAGCCGAGGATTTCGTGAATGAGTTTGCCCCAGACTGCCGGCCATGAACTGCAAGACCTGATCGGCGGAGGCAGCGTGGGCGCTGTTTATCGCGCGATTGGAACGGGAGGCAAGGCCTGCGCCGTCAAGGTGTTCAGCTCGATGGCGATCAACCGCAAGGGCCTGGGGCTGACGCTGCGCGCCCTGCAAGCCATGCCCGCGCATCGCGGCGTGCTGCCGGTGCTGGCCTTTGACCTGGATCACAGCCCTTACTTCGCCGCCACGCCACTGGTGGGCATGATGACCAAGGACGCCCAGGGCCGGAAAGTCTGGCAGAGCACGACCTTGGACAACCTGTGCGGGCGGGTGACGCCGGACCAGGCCTGGCGTTACATTTATGAGCTAGCGGACGCCGTCGCCTGGATGCACAAGCACGGCGTGGCCCACGGCAATCTCAAGGCCAGCAGCATCCTGGTCACGGATGATCCCGAGGGCGCGACACGCATCACGGATGCCGGTCAGGGCTGGGTCGGCGGCATTCACCACATCGAGCTGCGCGACCATTTCATGTATCTGTGCCCGGAGCAGATGGAGCAGCCGGACGGCTTTTTCGGCGGCTACGGCGCGTCTTGGGACGTGTATGCTTTCGGTGTGATCGCCTACCGGCTGCTGACCGGACAGTTCCCACGCGGTGGACAGGCTTGGACCGCAGAGTCCGCCGTGCAGGCGCAAAAGGTGGGCCAGGGCCTTAGCTACGCGGTCAACAGCATGTCGCTGCTGCAGGCCGTGAAAGCGCAGCCGCGCATCTCCTGGCCTTCGCCCGCGCAGACGCCCTGGGATGAGCGCCGCCGCCAGATCATCGAGCGGGCGCTGGATTTCGATCCCCTGGCCCGCTGGAAGGATGTGCGCGAAATTGCGCGCGAGTTCGAAGTGCTCGAAGCGGACTACCTGCTCGAAGAAGCGCGGGAGCAGACGCAGATCGAGAAGCGCCGTCAGGCACGGAAGATCGCGGGCCTGAACACGCTGTGGATGAGCCTGGCCGCCGTGCTGATTTTGCTTTCCATGTATGCCGCCGCCACGCTCTGGCGCGCGCTGAAGGCCGAGGAGACCATCGGTGTCAATCTCGCCGAGGCCAAGGTGCAGGTCGACACACGGGACGCCAAGATCAGCGAGCAAGCGGCGTCCCTGAAAACGATCGCCGACGCCAAGAAGGTCTCCGATCAAAACTTGCAACGCGCGCAGGTGATGGTGGACCAGTTGATCACGCAGTTGGTGCAGCTGCCCACGGGCAACAATTTGGAAGTCGCCTTCTCACGCCAGCAGTTGAACGACGCCGCAGCCTACGTGATGCAAGGGCTGCCCGCGCTGGAGAAAGACGCCGCACTGGCCCCTGAGCGCGCCCGCGCCTACGGCAACCTGGGCATGATTCATCTGAAGCAGCGCAAGTCGGCTGATGCCGCGCAGTTCCTCGACAAGGCCCGCATGGAACTGCACGCCCTGCTAGCGCGCGACCCCGAAAGCCCGCACGCCAGCCTTTACCACCAGTGGCTGGGACGCTTCAGCCTGCTGCTGGCCAACATGCGCGCCGCGCGGGGCGATGAGGAGACCGCCATGGTCCTGCTCAAGGAGGCCACCACAAACCTGGACCCCGGCATCGAAGCCAATCCCAAGGACCGCAACGTGCGCTTCGAGGCCGCCCAAGCTTGGTTTAGCTACGGCGTTCGCTGCCGCTTGGAAGGTGATTACACGGAAGGTGCCAATGCCCAGGCCCGAGCCCGAAGTGCGCTGGATGAAGAAACCATCGGCGGCACCCTGATGCCGGAAGAGAGCTTCCTGCTCGCCCGCGTGCAGCTGGAGCAGGGCCTTTCCCTGCGCGACTCCGGCAAGCTCGACGAAGCCGCCGCCACGCTGGTGACCAGTGTGGAGCAGATGGCCAACCTGGTCGCCGGCAGCGCCCCGCGCAACCAAGAGCAGGCCCTCGTTCTGGCCGAGGCCTACACCGAGCTGGCCGACCTTGTCGGACGCCACTTCAGCTCCAAGGAGGCCACGGACGCGCATTACGAAGCCATCAAGGTGCTGCTAGAGCTTATCCGCCTGGAGCCGGAGTGGAACGAGGCCAAGTATCTGCTGGCGCGCAACTACGGCCAGATCGCCGGGCTGGAACGTGACCTGGGCAACAGCGCCGAGGCCGTGCGCAAAAAACAGGACGCCATTGAACTCATCAACGAGATCGTGGCCGAGGACGCCGAGAACAAAAACTACCTGTATCAACAGGCCAAGCTGCGCGGTGAGCTCGCCGAACTCATGGGTGACGGCGGCAAAGCCAAGTAAGCCCTGGGCGTGATCAAGCAGGCCGTGGAAAGCCTTCAGGCGCTGATCGACAAGCTGCCCGCAGGCAAGCAAACCGCCGCCCGCAAGGAATGGGAGGTGCAGCTGGCCACTTTGCACGGGGTGCAGGGACAGATCCTGGAAACCACCAAGCAGCGCGATGCCGCGCGCAAGGCTTTCGCCGCCGCCGAGAAGCAATGGCAGCACCTCGCCAGCTTGAACAAGGACGACGAGCAGGTGAAGAACGGTCTGTCCTGGGTGCAGAACCGCTTGCAAAAACTGCGCTAAAGTCAGTAGCGCCGCGCCTCTTAACTTGAATCAATAGTAGGCCTTCTTCAGCACCTGCTGCTTCATCTTGCCAACGCGGCTGTGCAGGGCGGAAATGTCGATGGTGGCCTGCGTGAAGATGTTCGCCTTGTCAGGATGCTGGGGGGCCATCGCCTCCACCTGAGCCTCCAGCTGGTTGAGCGCGAACTTCATTTCAGTGAGCTTCTTGGACTCGGTCTCGGTCGCCCGGTTTTCATCAATCGTGGTCTGGATGACATCGCATTCACGGGTCAGGTAGGCGACGGAGTTGGGCACCGCGCTGGGGCCGCCGACAAGCGATCCTGCGGCATTG
>Ga0164295_10001235_pt1 | contig 21219 bp, 18 predicted proteins | sample GEODES006metaG_FD_111798 | JGI IMG/M metagenome (GOLD analysis project Ga0164295, IMG submission 111798) | Oligotrophic lake water microbial communities from Sparkling Lake, Wisconsin, USA - GEODES006 metaG | ecosystem: Environmental > Aquatic > Freshwater > Lake | place: USA: Sparkling Lake... | reverse complement strand
GTTCGATCAAGATCACACACCTGATTGATATTTCTTGGGGGCCAACAAACATTTACACGCCACAGCCAGTCAAAGCACAAGAGGCAGGAGCCAATTGTCGGACTTCATCGGCCAGTGGCGCTTCCATGTTTGGATTTGGCTGCTGAGCACTTAGTCCCAGCTCGTGGAGTAGAGCCAAATCTTCGTTAGCACGAGGATTCGCGGCGGTGAGAAGCTTGTCGCCGTAAAAAATAGAATTGGCACCAGCAAAGAAAGCAAGCGCCTGAGCTTCGCGGCTCAAGTTGGTGCGGCCAGCGCTGAGGCGGACCTTTGCCCTTGGAATGGCAATGCGCGTGACTGCAATCATGCGAACCAATGAAAAACTATCAACCTGCACGTTCTCACCCAAGGGCGTGCCCTTCATCGGCATCAGAGCATTGATCGGCACGCTCTCCGGATGCGGATTGAAGTTGCTGAGCACTTCCAGCATTTTCAGGCGATCCTCAATCGTTTCACCCAAGCCCAAAATGCCACCACAGCAAACGGACATCCCTGCATCCTGCGCATGGCGGATGGTGCTAAGTCGATCGTCAAAGGTATGCGTCGTGACGATATTCGGATAATGCTCAGGGGAAGTGTCGATGTTGTGATTGTAAGCGGTCACACCCGCCTCTTTGAGAATACGAGCTTCCTCACTCCCCAACTCACCGAGGGTCACACAAACCTCCATTCCCAGCGTTGCCACGTCTTTCACAATATCGACCACTTGATCAAATTTTTGAGTCCCAACACGCACACCTTTCCAAGCAGCGCCCATGCAAAAGCGGGTGGATCCATTGGAACGCGCCGCAAGAGCACGCTCCATGACCTCTTCGCGGCCCATCAATTTTTCAGCCTTCACATCAGTGGTGTAACGAGCGCTCTGAGCACAGTAACCGCAGTCCTCACTGCAACCGCCAGTCTTGATGCTGAGGAGGGTGCAAAGCTGCACTTCATTACTAGTCCAATGCTCCTCATGAACTGCGCGTGACTGCTTGATGAGATCAAAAAAGGGCTGGTTATAGATGCGGTGCAGGTCTGTGTAATTCATGCTCAACCGCTCTTCTGCCACGAAACTGCTTATCCAGCAAGAGAGAAGCTCCACCTAGCCTTCACATTATTCACAAAATGGGATGTTCTTCACGATGGTTCGCTAGAAGTGCCTTTTCTGCAAAATCGACGGAACATTAGCGCAGCCGCTGAAACTCGGGCAGCATCAGGACGGTCCAGAGGCTGTCGGCAATAGCTTGTTGGGTGACTTTTTCGCCAATGACTGAGCTGAAGGCACTCAACTCGTCAGGCGTAGGCTGACGGCAGAGGGCGGACTGATAGAGCCAGGTGATGAAGGCAGCGCTGTCTGGCCAGTTTTTGGCGCTGAGATTTTGGGCACCTTTAGAAAGTGTGTCGGTAAGGATGGCTCCGTTGGCTAAATCAATGGCCTCCAAGGTCGTCAAATCGTCTGGGCGCATGGAGACGATTTGATCACGGTTAGGCCGGCCAAGACTGCGCATGAGGAAGTCACTCTTCAGTAAGCTGGCGCGGACGGGCTGAAGGCTACCCTTAGCGGCCTGAGCCAGCAACGCAGGAGCTTGCTTCTGGATGAGTGCAGTCCAGGCAGGCAGGGCTTTGACCACAGTGACTGGTTTCCACCCTTGTTTGGGAAGGGCTCCGAGGCGCCCCTCTTTGCCTTCAGGCGCGGTCGCATGAAACTCCCAACTACTGTCCGTGATCAGCGTTTGTGTTTTGCCATTGCCCAATCGAACGAGGGCCTCGAAGTAGGCGCCTGCGGCATTGGGGCCTGCACCAGCGTTTTTAGCGATGATGACAATGGCGTTATCTCCAGCGGTCAATGCGGTTTGAAGCGGGACAGCTTCCATCTGCTGCCAGTCATTGCTTTGGCTGACTTTTCGGCCATTGACATAGAGGGTGAAGGCATTGTCGCAGGTCACCACGGCTGAGGCGCTTAGCACGGCAGCAGGAAGGGTGACTGTCTTTCTAAGGGTCAGCGTTTCACCTGCTGGCGGCGCGCCTGCTTTGGCACTGTCTCCCCAAATCCACTGCGCGCCGAGTTGGATGGCTTTTATGGCAGCCGGGTCCGCTTTTCCGCGCATGACCGGAGCATCCATCTTGGCTGGAGCAGTGTCAGTAATGGTCCAGACGGCATCGATAAACTGCTCGGCAGTGAGCCGCTTGCTGCGGGGACCTGCATACACGTAGCCTTGACTATCGGAGTCGGGCTTCAGGATCTCTGCCTGACTTTGATAGGCCTGGGAACTGGTGATGAGCATGAGCGCTTTTTTCAAATCATACTTCTGATCTGCAAAGTCACTGGCCAAGTAATCCAGTAGATCGCTGCTCCATGGCTCTGTCTGCATGGAATCCACGGGATGAACGATGCCACGTCCCATGAGACGCTGCCAGAGCCGGTTGACGAGAGTGCGCGTGAAACGGCCATTATCGGGATGCGTGAGTAAGGACGCGAGCTGCTTGAGACGCTCAGGTTGGGCCGCGTTGGGATCAACCTGACCGAGCTCAGGGAAAAGCCAGGAGGCCTTTGCCAAACGGCCGGTTGGTTTATCGCAGCGTGCGATGTCCAGCGGTCGCGTAGAAAAGACGGCTGCAAGCCCGTAGGCTTCCTCCAGCTTCCAGCGATCAATAAAGCTGTCGTGGCAAGAAGCGCATTTCATGTTGATGCCGAGAAAGCTCTGAGAGACGCTTTGGGCGAACTGAATCTCAGTTGTCTGACCAGCACTGACGTCCCCACGCCATTTGATGCCTTCAATGAAGCCGCGGCTCTCATCTCCAGGCGGAGCGATCAGCTCGCGAGCCATTTGATCTGCTGGCTTGTTGTGGATGAGTGCGTCGTAGAGCCATTTGCTGATCTGTTTTCGACCTCCTGTGATGAAACCTGTGCCACCGTAGTCGTTGCGCAGCAGGTCGTTCCAAAACGTCAACCAATGCTCAGCATAAGCTTGGTCGTTACTAAGGAGACTTGTGATCAGCTTGGCCCGCTTATCTGGGGAGGTATCCATCAAAAACGTTTGAAGAGTTGCAGGCTCTGGCAGCAGGCCGATGAGGTCCAAATGCAGTCGGCGGGCAAAAGTGGCGTCGTCAATGGGAGCTGGCTGCTCACGATGATGATCGGCGAGGTAGTTATCGAGAATACGGTCAAGGGGGTGCCTACGATTGCCCTGAGCCGTGGGTAAGGCAGGACGTCGCGGTTTTAATGGCGGCTCATACGCAGGTTTTTGGAACGCAAAACCCTGCTCCCAGGGCAGATCCTCAGCAATCCAACTTTTCAATAGGGCAATTTCGGCAGCGCTGAGTCGCTTCCCTTTGGGCGGCATCTGATCGTCGCTGTCCGTGGAGAGAATGACTTCGATAAGCCGGCTCTTATCAGGGCTAGCATGAGCGATCACCGAGCTATTTTCACTGCCATCGAGCAATGACTCACGAGTGTTGAAGGAAAAGCCGCCTTTCTTTTTGTCACCGGCATGACACTCAGCGCAGTGCTGTTTAAGAATTGGCACAATCTGATGGGAAAAATCCACAGCTGCCCGCGAGGGAAGCACCGAGATGAAAACCGAATAAAGCAGCAGGTGACGAAACATGTTAGATCCACATAACGCAGTCTATAGAGGTCTTTCTTGCGCCAAGGCGCACTTGACCATCCGAGTATTTGCACCCAAGGAAGAATCATGGATCTCATCAATCATGCCCCCCATGTACCCTCTGCTGTCGGCCCTTATTCCCAAGCTGTGCGCTCAGGCAGTCTGTTGTTTTGTTCCGGCCAAATACCGATCAACCCTGCCTCAGGTAAAATCGAGGCGACAGAGGTGGAAGGTCAGGCAAGACAGGTTTTAACAAATATCCAAGCTTTACTGGCTTCTCAAAATCTAGAGCTAAAGGATGTAGTAAAGGCGACCATCTTTCTCCAAGAAATGGCGGACTTTCCGAAGGTGAACCCCATCTACGCAGAGGCATTCGGCGACCATAAACCCGCGCGCTCCACAGTGGCCGTGGCTGGATTGCCCTTGGGAGCCTTGATTGAAATCGAAGTCATCGTTGAACTGCGCTAAACGGCCAGACAATTTTAACGTGTTGAGGGTTTCCTACGGAAGCCCTGAACACGACCGTCTCCGCGATAGAGATAGACTTTTTCTAAATCTTCACGGCGCATGATGATCCAAGGAGACAGAAGATTGCGGCCGTTCTTCGTGAACACAAGATTATCAGCCAGTTGCAGGCAAGAGTGGTAGGCATCTCCTGTTTTGGAGTTCAGAAAGAAAAGAATATCCCCATACTGGTAGGGTGGCTCAACTGGCGTGAAGCCTTCCAAAACAGAGTTTGTCGCTAACCGCTCATCCAGCAAATACTCATGGGGATCGTAATTGAAAAAATTCAATGAGGTCCAATGGCAATCAGGGAGTCGGCCATGCTTGGCAAAATCAACATCTGGGTAGGTGTAGATCAGCTTTCGAGGAAGAGCGGGTAATAAATGAGAGAGCGGCAGAGCCTCAACACCATCCGTATCAATAATGGATTGAATGAGTGGTTCGATGTCTTTATGACGATTCATGAAAGCAGGTGACCAATACTGGGTGAGCTCAGCGACGTTCGAATCATGATCCAACTCCAGCTTCACCAAGATAGAGCGAGTGCGCGTCATCGCTTTAAAAATGGCCCGCGCATCCGCATCAGAAGTGGCTGAATTCATGAGAACGGCAACATCACTGAAGGCTGTCGTCTCCCCACGCTTGTAACTGAGTTGCTCAATGAGGGTAATGGTCTCCGCACGTAGCTTACTCGTTTTGAACCAGTCCTTAACTTTTTGACCAACGATGAGAACTGGGTCCACCTGATATTCATTAACCTGATTTTTAGCTAGTTCCGTATAGATCAGGCTACGAGATTCAGGCGTCATGGCCATGAGATCAGAAATAGCAGGAAAAACATAAACATTGCCGTCTGCCGTCACAAGAGTTTCAGGGTCCAGTAGAGCCTTGATCATGCTCGGGGAGAGTTTGGCGGAATTAAAAAGCTCCGGCAATTGATCTTTCTGAGTTTCTAAAAAGGCCCAACGTGGACGTGAACTGGGAAGTGGAAAATTTTCTATCAGAGATTTGGGAGCCTCAAAATAAATAAAGGAACAACGTAACCGCCCCCAGGGTCCAGGATTGAGATAAAAGACGTTGGTACTTACCGAGGGCACAACGGCGGAGTTAATCGTTTCTGCCGCCACTTTTTTTTCTGACTGCGCAGCAAATAGCCCCAGATTTTCAAGGCTGGTAATTTGTCCGAAAGACAGGTCGAGTAACAGGAAACAAGAGAGAAAAACCGAGGAACCAATCTTCGTAAACAGTCGCGAAAATCGTCCAGTTGGTGATTGGATGATAGGCATGGAGGGAGAGAAAAATAGACTGGTTTAATTTTTCCGCATCCTCTGTTTTGGGTTCCTCGAAATTAAAACCTGCAATCTCGAAATAAAATGTCTTGGGCTTAGGCGGAAAAGTTGATATTCGTGATTATTCGTTGTTCTTCCTTTTTATCGATGATTCGATTTTTCCCCCAGACAGTTTTTATGCATAGCTGGCTCACCCGTGCCTGCCTGTTGGCTTTCGCCGCATTGGCGGATTGCGGACATGTCTCAGCAGGGCCGGCCCTGACGGTTGGCATTGCTGAAAAAGAAGTGCAGCGGCGTGCCGCGATGATTGAAATGCAAACAAACCGCCTTTCAGAGGCAGGTGCTTTTTATGAGGCAGGGAACGCAGAATCTGCCTATGCGCTTTACCAAGAAATTTATCAAAATGTTCCTGACCTACCCCTTGCCCAAGAGGTGAGAGAGGTCGCCCGTGAGGGGTATTTGCATTCTGGATTGCGACGCGCCAGTGAATTGATGGCCATTGGCAGTTATCCTGAGGCAAAAAAGATTCTAGATGCTTTGGACAGTCCTGCTGTAGCTAAAGGTCGGCGCGAAATTGCTGATCTCCGTGATCGGATGGAAGACCCAGACCGCTATCCACCAGCCCTGACACCCCAACATATTAAAGATGTATCAGAAGTGCAGCGCTTACTGACAATGGCAGCCTCTCAGCATGAGACTGGAATGTATGACAAGGCTTTGAGATCCTATGAAGAGGTCTTGAGAATCGACACGACCAATTCGGCAGCACGCCGTGGTATGGAGCGTGTGGAAGCAGATCGGGCGCGCTACTTTGAAGCCGCCAAAGATCACACGCGCGCAAGGATGCTGAATGGCGTCAACGAACTCTGGGAAGATAAACCCCGACTTAAATCGGAAGATATCAGCGCACTCTTCGGTGCTGAGCGCGCTCAACAAGCTGATGCCGGTCAAAAAACTGGCCGGGCCAGCATCACTGCGAAACTCAGAGACTTACGAATTGAGCGTGTCGACTTCACCTCAGCAACATTAGAAGAGGTTCTAGAATACCTGAAGGTGCGCGCACGTGATCTTGATCCTACCAAAAAGGGCGTGGATTTTGTGAACGGTGTCTCTGGTGATGATTCGTTGCGCCCGATTACTCTCAACTTGGTCAATGTGCCAATTGAAGAGGTTCTACGCTATGTCACTCAGGTGGCTGGTGTCAATTATCGTGTCGAGGAGTATGCCGTTCGTATTGTGCCTCTAACAGACACCAATCAGACCATCATTTCTAAAAGCTACCGAGTGCCGCCTGATTTTATTACATCAGCACCTACCACAGCCCCGGCAGCCGCCGCAGCAGACCCATTTTCAGCGCAAGCGCCAGGAACCGCGACGGCGGGCGCACTCGTTCGACGCCTTGGCGCCAAAGAATATCTGGAAAGCCGTGGCGTCATTTTCCCCGAAGGTGCAGGTGCAAGCTACAATCCTGTCGCGAACATGCTCACCGTTCGAAATACGGCTAAGAACATCGAATTGATCGATGGCCTCGTGGAGCAGACTTTGAACACGGCTCCAAAAATGGCCGTCGTCGAAGTCAAAATTGTAGAGGTCAACAACACCAAGTTGGAAGAATTTGGTTTTGATTGGCTACTAGACAGCTTCGGCACCAAAATGACCTTTGCAGGCGGGACTGTCGGCAACGCACAAAGTTCTAACTTCCGCGTGAATGAGTTTCCTGAAAACTCTGCTCTTGCTGCAAATATCGGCGTTGGGTCATCAGGTCTGCGCAGTTCAGGTAATCTAGGCAACACCGCCATCGAAGATGTTCTCTATGGTTCCGTCACCCCCACTTCCAAAAGATCTCCCGGTGCTTTAACTTTAACCGGCGTTTTAACAGACCCTCAATTTCAGGTAGTCTGGCGGGCGTTAGATCAAAAAACAGGCATTGATTTGGTTTCCAAACCTTCCGTCATCACGAAAAGTGGGCAAAAAGCCTCCATTGAACTGGTTCGTGAATTTATTTATCCCACAGAGTACGATCCACCGCAGATTCCGACCAATGTTGGTGGCGGAACTTTAGTTCAAACCTTCGTTGGCGGTGTCCTTGTTTCATCGGTTACCGTTGGGGCCCCGGCAATTCCCGTCACACCCACCACGCCGACGGCTTTCGAGACGCGTCGTGTGGGTATGATCTTGGACGTGGAGCCTCAAATTTCCGAAGATGGGAAAACCATTGATCTACTAGTCACTCCCGATTTGACTGAATTTCTCGGCTTTGTAAATTATGGCAGCCCGATCTATCAAGTGTCAGGAACTTCCAAAGATGAGTTAACTCCGAACATCATCACCCAACCCATTTTCACGAGCAAAAAAATCGTTACGGGGGTCAAAGTTTACGATGGCCAAACGGTCGTCTTAGGCGGCCTGATGTCAGATCAATCCATCATGATTAATGACAAAATTCCCATCGTTGGCGACTTGCCGTTTGTGGGTAAATTTTTCCAAAGTAAAGTGAAACAGAAACGGGCAAAAAATCTGCTCTTTTTTGTCACAGTGAAAGTGGTAGATCCATCGGGGAATCGAATCAATCCAGATATGTGATCAAGTCTTGATAGCTGAAGAAGCTTTTAGCGTTAATGAGGCACTATGCTTCGCGCTGCTTTTTTTCTGTTTTTCGGGGTTCTTACGCATTCGCTCATAGCGGCAGGTCCGCAGAACATTCTTTTCATTCTGAGTGATGATCAGTCTTACAAGACGCTTTCCTCTTATCCAGAGGCCTTGGCGGGTGTCCATACGCCAGCGATTGATGCTTTGGCGAAAACGGGAGTCCGGTTTAGTCATGCTTACATGGGAGCTTGGTGCATGCCTGCGCGAGCTTCATTACTGACCGGACGGCATCCCCATGGCATCCAGTCCATGCGCATGGAAGGCAAATATCCGGCGAGCGAGTATGATCCCGAGAAATGTCCCTTCTTCCCAGCTCTGCTAAGAGCTGGAGGCTATCATACTGCTCATATCGGTAAATGGCACACCGGCACGGACAGTGGGTTTGGCAGAGATTGGGATTACCAGATTGTCTGGAATCGGCCCAAACACCCTGACAATGCGGGGGCCTATTATGGGGATCAAATTTTGGCCTTTAATGGAGTCGAAAAAAGAATCTCTGGATACTCCACCGACAACTACACCGAGTGGGCCTGTGACTACATTGCAGGAAAGAATCGCCCCGCAGATAAGCCTTGGTATCTTTGGCTTTGCTATGGCGCTATTCACGGCCCAACCACACCAGCAGATCGACATCTAGGACGACATAAAAAGGATCCCGTCGCAGTTCCTGCTGACATCTTGGGACCACGCCCAGGAAAGCCTGATTACCTGAATGACACACAGTCCTGGAAAAAGGATGCCCAGGGACAAATCGTTGCCATCAAAAGTGGAGAATCCTTTGGAGATGTGTCTAATCAAAAATCCCTGAGATACGCAGACTACATTCATCAAGTGAATGACTGTGTTGCAGCCTTAGATGAAGGCGTCGCCAAAGTAATGCAAGCACTCAAGGACAGTGGCCAACTGGAAAACACGCTGGTGATCTTCACGGCGGATCAGGGCTTTGCCATGGGAGAGCATGGCTTCCGAACCAAGCTAGCTCCCTATGACGCAAACTATCGCAGTCCCCTAATCATTGCGCAGCCCGGCACCCTGCCTGAAGGTAAAATTTGCCAACGGCCAGTGAACGCTACAGATCTCGTTGCCACGATCAGCGCAGTCTCTGGGGTGAAAGTTCCGTGGCGCCTGCACGGCCGTAATTTGACTCCACTTTTAAAGAACCCCGAGCACGCTGAATGGCCGTTTCCATGCTTCTTTGAGGCAACTGGAGATCATTATGGCCGTGATGTCTCACGCGTCATGAAAAGCGACCCCAGAGAAGCCGTTCACCATCATGTACCGTGGTATGCAGCTCTCAATGACGGCCGATACAAATACATACGCTACCTTCAGCCTGGCGTTCCCGAAGAGCTCTACGACCTACATGCAGATCCGGAGGAACTCACCAACCTCGCCCAAGACACCAAACAACGCCAAACCTTGGATAGACTGCGGAGCTCTGCATTAGAAGAACTGCATCGGACTGAGGCTGACTATATCGGTGAACTACCCAAGCTTCCGAATGATTGATTGGCATTGATCGCGTGCAGATGCTTTGATGAGTTCATGAGTCAAACGTTTCCGCCCATTCATGTTGTTTGTGCTGTTATTCTAAAAGAGGGCCGATTTCTCTTGGCCCAGAGACCTCAGGGAAAGCGCCTTGCAGGTTGTTGGGAGTTTCCAGGTGGTAAAGTCGAAGAAGCAGAAACGCCTGAGCAAGCACTTCATCGGGAGATCTTAGAGGAACTAGGCTGCCGACTTCAAATCATCCAACCAGGACCTGCCATACCTTGGAGCTATCAGTGGGGAGAAATCTTGCTGCATTCTTTCATTTGCGAATTGACTGCAGACAGCCCCATGCCCGAGACTCGAGAGCATCAGGCTTTTAGATGGCTTACAGAAAGCGAATTATTCCATGATGGTCTAGCCCCTGCTGATGGTCCAGTCATTGATTGGTTACTCAAGGGCCGCCCACTTAACGCCTTGCAAAAAACCAACCAGATTAATTAAAAACCATAATAATCATTGATACAATACATCCGTTGTGATTTATTTATTTATCAGAAAACCCTTCTCTAATCCATGCACTCTCCCCTGACTTTTGTGACCCCAGAGATGGCCTTTGCCAGCTTCGACCTTGTCAGTTTCGGATCGATTCGCGTTCCCCCGCATCCACTGCGTTTGGGCTTTCAGCTAGATATCATCCCTTCAGAGTGCCCGAGTCAGATTATTTTCGGTCTTATTTCCCAGCATCGCCCGCAGGTCAATGGACGCTTCCAAACACACGGATTTGCGATTCGGCTGGACCTCGTCACAGGTGAAATTTGGGATCTGCTGAATGATTCAGGCCTTATCGGTATGGTGGAGGAACCTGATACATTTCAAACGCGATTCACAGACGAAGAACCCATGCTAATCAGCTGGGAAGTGGAGCACTTAGGTTCAGCACTCATTCCACGCCTCCACATCGGCGGGGAGCAGTGGCTCTATCCTGCTCTTAGCTGCCCAGATAACCTGATCATGGATACCCTGGCAGGTGCTGCTGGTGATAAAGGCAGCACGATGACTGCCTTCATGCACCCCGCAGTCTGGCGTGAGGTCATTTGATTTGGTGATGGTGATCTTTGATAGACGATCTGCGGTTTAAATTTGCAAAGCGTCTGGCCCCTCGCTAACGCCTCTGATGCTCAAGTCATCAGAAAGTCGCATCCTCGTCACAGGCGGAGCCGGATTCATCGGCAGCGCCCTCATTTGGGAACTCAATCGTCGTGGATGTGAAAACATCCTCGTTAGTGATCGCCTCTGCACCGATGAAAAATGGAAGAACCTCGTCCCGCTACGCTTCCACGATTACATTGACGGCATTGATCTGGAAACCAAGGTCCGCACCGCTCCTGAAACCTTGGGGAAATTTGATGTCATCTTCCATCTGGGTGCCTGCTCTGCCACCACGGAGAAAGATGCCGACTACCTCATGCGGAATAATTATGAGTTCACCAAAATCCTTGCCGAGTGGTCCTTGGCCAAAAGTACCCGCTTTGTCTATGCCTCATCGGCGGCCACGTATGGGGATGGAGCTCTAGGCATGGACGATCAAATGATGGATCTGCATCGCCTGCGCCCGCTGAACATGTATGGTTACTCGAAACACCTTTTCGACCTTCACGCGCAGCGCACGGGGATGTTGCGTCGAATTGTTGGCATGAAGTATTTCAATGTCTATGGCCCGAATGAAGATCATAAAGCTGACATGCGCAGCGTCGTTCATAAAGCCTATGGGCAGATCCTGCAGACCGACAAAGTACAGCTCTTTAAATCCAACCGCCCAGACTTCAAGGACGGCGAGCAGATGCGTGACTTCCTCTACGTGAAGGACGCCATTCGCATGACCCTGCATCTAGCCTCTGAACCACTGGCCAGCGGTCTTTACAACCTCGGCTCAGGCCAGGCACATACTTGGGTGCAGCTAGTTCAGGCCATCTTCGCAGCGCTGGGCAGAGCTCCAAACATCGAATTTGTCGAAATGCCAGAACACTTAAAGTCAAAGTATCAGTATTACACGTGTGCAGATGTCTCCAAACTCATCAAAAGCGGGTACAAGCAGCCACTTTTCACGCTGGAAGACGCCGTTCGCGATTATGTTCAAGGATATCTCATTGGAGATAAGCGCCTCGGAGACGAATCCGTTTGAGTCTCTATTTCAACTCTTTCACCCAGTAAATCAGCTTATTTAGACCTATCGGCAGGCGCCAGACGCCTGCAAAAAGTAGCACCGAAACGAAAAGGAATTCATCGCATCATTTGACACTGTCAGGTATGCGTGTACTTTCGCCCCCCTTTCCCCAGAAAGCCCCCTGTATATGGCAAACGTCCAAGTTATCCTCAAAGAACAAATCAAAGGTCTCGGTGCCGAGGCTGATGTCGTGCAAGTTAAGCGCGGCTACGCACGCAATTTCCTAGTCCCACAGGGCAAGGCTTACGATGCAACAGCAGGCAACCTCCGTCACCTCAATCATCTCAAAGCCATCCGCGCCACACGCGAAGCCGCCGAGGTACAAGAAGCTGAGAAAATCGCTGCTAAGCTGAAGAAGCTGAAGCTCAAGATGACTCTTCAAACTGGACAAGGCGGCAAAGCCTTTGGTTCCATTACCACGATCGACATCGCTAAAGCTGTGCTGGAAAGCGTTGCCAAAGTGGAATTGGATCGTCACCAGATTCAGCTCGATAAGCCAATCAAAGCCTCAGGCACTTTCGAAGTTCCTGTAAAGCTCCATGGCGAGGTCAGCTGCTTCCTCAAGATTACTGTTACCGCCGGCGAAGCTGGTGCTGATAGCTCTGAAGAAACGAGCGAGGAATAATCCTATTAACTCATTTTAAGCCGCACTTCAAAAGAGTGCGGCTTTTTTGTGGACTCAAACACAGCAAAACAATCTCAATAGCAGATATACTCTAGGTTGTACTTGCCAGCCATAGGAGCAAAGCGTCATTCTAAGAATCTTATGCGTTTTATTTTCGCCGCTACCTTCCTTTTAGCCATCAGCTCCCAGGCCATCACGCCAGATGGAAAACACAAATTAGTCTTCATTTCCGGAAAACCGTCCCATCCACCAGGGATGCATGAGTTCAAGGCCGGCAGCATGTTGCTTGAAAAATGCCTTGCTACGGTGCCGAATCTCATCGTGGACCGCCATGAAATGGGCTGGGTCAAAGATGAAGCCACCTTTGCCGATGCAGATGCCGTCGTGATCTACGCAGACGGCGGAAAAGGCCATCCAGCCGTTCAAGAAACACATCTAGAGACTTTGCGTGGACTGATCGCTAAAGGCGCCGGTTTTGGGGTCATGCATTACGGCGTCGAAGTCGTCGCCGATAATGGAGGCGCTGAGTTTAAAGAGTGGTTAGGCGGTCACTATGAGAATGCCTTCTCCTGCAATCCAATCTGGGAGCCTGCCTTCCAAAGCTTCCCCAAGCACCCAATCACTCGTGGTGTGAAACCCTTCCAAATTTCCGACGAATGGTACATCAACATGCGCTTCCGCCCTGGCTTTAAAGATGGCATTGTTGCCGCAGAAGATGCGGGAATGAAGTTTGTGCCCATCCTCGTCGCCACGCCACCAGATGCGACCCGTGATGGCCCCTACGTTGCCCCCAAAGGCCCGTATCCCCACATCCAAGCAGAAAAAGGCGCGCAGGAGTCGACCATGTGGGCGGTCGAACGCGCTGACAATGGACGCGGCTTTGGTTTCACTGGTGGCCACTTTCATAAAAACTGGGGCAACGCTGACTTCCGCAAGACCATCCTCAATGCCCTGCTCTGGGTCAGCAAAGTCGAAGTCCCGGCAGGCGGTGTCGAATCGACAACCAGCGAAGAGGATCTCGGCAAAAATCTAGACATCAAACCCCTGCCTAAACCCAAAAAGACCGCCATGCTGACTCCAGGCGTCTTCCAGCGCTAATCCATCTCGTTTTTTAAAACTCCATACAATCTCATGAAACCTCTCCTCACTGCACTCATACTATCCACCGTCAGCACCTATGCTGGCGACTTCGTTTCACTTTTTGATGGCAAGACCCTAACAGGCTGGCATGCACCCGATGGCAAGGCTCCCGGCGCAGGTTGGGGCTTTGATCAAGGTGCACTGCATCTTAATGGCACACCAGGCGGCATGTTACTTTCAGACAAAGAATACAGCCAATTTGAGCTAGAATGGGACTGGAAGGTCGAAGAAGGCGGCAATAATGGCGTGAAGTATTGGTCCACCAAGGTCGGCGGCAAAGAGTGGCTCGGCATCGAGTACCAAATGATCGACGATCACAAGCACCCTGACGGACTCAAAGGCGGCAGCCACACCACTGCTTCCATTTACGATATCAAGCAGCCTGCCGCAGACAAACCCCTCAAACCCGTGGGTGAATGGAATACTAGCCGCATCGTCGTCTTGGAAGGTAAAATCCAGCATTGGCTCAATGGCGCGCTGGTTTGTGAAGCCGACACCAAGACCGAAGAATGGAAATCCATAATCGCCGCTAGTAAATTTAAAAACAAAGCCGGCTTTGCCCCAGGAAAAGGCCACATCATGCTGACTGATCACACCGACAAAGTCTGGTTTAAGAACATCAAGATCAAAGAGCTTTAAGTTCGAACAAGGTTTTAAAAGAGGCGGGCTCTTCGGAGTCCGCCTTTTTCAGCTCTCAGGATAAACCGCCACGGCCATCACGCCTTCGGCAGGCAGCCAAGTAACCACTTCGACACGACGTGGCGCAGACGAAGTCTTAGAGTCGCCAAGGTTTTCGCGAACGGCTTCGACAACCTTCTTCTGGGTGTCTTCATTGACGTCACTGCCGAAAAAATTAGCCAGCTTTGCCAAAATAGGAGCCGTGGAATGCATGCCAACAATGGTCACAGGCTGACGGCTTTGCCCACTGGCAACGATCTGCTCACGCATGGCCTCAGGTGTCAAACCACTCGGCATCAAAATTAGACGGCGTAGACGCGCCACTGTTGGTGTGCTAATCTGAGGCTTCGGCACAGCAGCCGTCAATGAACTCGCGACGGTCGGTGGCTTGATGGACTTCGTTGGCTTAAACAGACGTGATTCCGAGACGATCGTCTCCCGCTCAATCATGGCCATCCCCTCGACAGGAAGTGGCAAAAAGACTTCCTGCGCAGACAAGCATGCGCTGAAAAGGCACAAGCTTAAACAGCTAATTAATCTGGGAAGGAGGAACACTGGAGGCTTTTTAACAGGCCGGCGAATTTTCGACAACCCTATTTTTAACTATTTTTCAAAACGCAGTTCAGGCTGCGATGTAGTCTGCAAAAGCACCAATGATTAGCGTGACAGACATGGCCCCGGCATCTGGGAACCCAATACAGGCCTCACCCAGTGTTTTAGCACGACCAAATTTGGCTACCATGGCTTTGCTGGCCTCCAAGCCTGCAAGCGCGGCGGCATTCACAGCAGCAGCAGCTTCAGGCAACGATTGCTCCATGACAGTGGCAGCCATCTCAGCAGCAGGCTGCATGGCATCCACCACGGTCTTGTCACCGACGGCGGCACCACCGCGCTGTTTCACGCCATCCACACCAGCTTGAAGAAAAGTGGCCAAGGCGGCAGAGTCAAAGTGTTCCACACCCGAAAGCGCTTTTCCGCCATTGCGGAAAAAGGTGCCGAAAATAGCGCCCGAGGCACCGCCCATGCTGCTCATCATTTTCGTGCCGACGATGACGAAGGCTTTTTCGATGCTTTCGACCTCACCAGCCATGAGGCCCTCTTTGGCCGCATTCATGCCACGTTCCATGCCAAGGCCGTGGTCACCATCACCGAGATTACGGTCGGCTTCAGAAAGCTGGGGTTCGGCAGCGATGATGCGCTCGCAGGCGAGCAGGAGCATGGATTTAACGTCTTCTTTGGTGAGGCTAGCTTTTGGCATGATCGCCGAAGTTGGATGCCTGAGAGCAGGCGTCAATCAGGAATGTGAAATCAAATGCTTCTTCGAATTATTCTCAACGTCTTAGCCAGTACCTTGCTGCTGGTGAAAGTCTGCGCCAATGTGGTACATGCTCGTCATTCCTATTTTAATCCTTACCCTCTGCGTCGGCATCTGTCGCTGGGCGTCTGGTCGTTTTGATGCCATGCTAGCTCATGCCTCGAAAGAACCCGCCGCCACGGCTCATTCAGGCGCAGAGATTGCGAAGCTCTTTCTGGCCTTTGAGGAAATCCGCGATGTGGAAATTGTAGAGCATGATGCCACCGTGACGAACTACTTTGACCCGACACGGCGTCGCTTATTTCTCAGTCGTGAAGTAGCTAGGGGCACTAGTATGGCGTCCTGGACACTAGCCCTGCACGAGGCAGCCCACGCCACCCAGACAGGTGAGATGCTCGGTGATCTACGCTGGCGGCAGTCTGTGATTAAAATGACGCGATATGGCCCCATCTTTGCGGCTTTGGTGGCAGCACTGATGATGTTCTTCATGAAATTCCCGCCGCGCTTTGCGCTCATTGGATTTGGTGCTATGTGCGTGATTTTTCTTCTTCTGAACGCAGGAACACTGGCCGTGGAGTTTAATGCCAATGCCAGACTGCGCCGCTTTTTAGAAAAGCATCTAAATCACCGTAGCTCCGCACATGAACGATTGGAGGGCTACCTCAGCCGAGCTGCTACCCGCGAACTGGGGGACTTACTCAGCTCTCCAAGATATTTCTTTTTTAGCGCTCTACCTGGCAGTAGTTCAAGCCGCCCGCTCAAGGCGAAACCAGAAAGCGGTAAAGATGAAAGCGACCCAAGGTAATTTGCTCGCCTAAATTGCTAGCGCGATTGACGGCACCATTTCCCTGCCCTAACCGTACCTCATGCGTGTGTCAGACGTATGAATGACTAGCAGACACACGCTGCCAGATGCCCTCCCATGAAATGTGACGTATGCGAAACTGAAGCCACTGTGTTTCTGACCCAAATCATCAACGGTCAGATGACCACGGTGAACCTCTGTGACTCCTGCTCACAAGCCAAGGGCGTGACCGATGAGATGGGCTTTGGGCTGGCCGAGGCTTTTTTAAATCAACCCACCCCTAGCAATGAAGTCACTGAAGGCGTTTGCGAAGCCTGTGGCTTTACGGCTGCTCAACTTAAAAAAATCGGACGCATGGGCTGCCCTGAATGCTACACGGCTTTCCGTGATGGCTTGGATGGCCTGCTCAAAGCCATGCACAAAGGCACACGCCATGTCGGTAAGACGCCAAGCAAGATCGCTAAAAGCCGCCATGTGCAGGGAAACATCAATCATCTCCGTGAAGAACTGGCAAATGCTGTGCGTGATGAACGTTATGAAGACGCTGCACGTCTAAAGAATGAGATCGATCGTATCTTGAATCCAACGCCAGATACCGTCTGACCAACCGTGATGCTTTTTAAAACCCTCATCAACCACCCTGCTGACTGGATGCAGGGAAGCGGACCGCACTCAGAGATCGTCATGACCTCGAGAGTTAGATTAGCACGGAATCTGCGTGGCTTTCCCTTCCCTGGTTACAGTCAGGAGCATCAGCGCTTGGAATTGCTCCAGCTGGCACGCCCATGTGTGGATTCCCTACCCGAAATGAAGGATGGCTACAGTGAAGACTATGCTAAGCTGAGTAAGACCCGCAAACAAGTCATGGTCGAGCGTCACCTCGTTAGTCGTGAGCATGCAGCCCGCGCCATAGGCTGCGCAGTTGCCGTAGATCGGAAGCAGAATCTCTCCATCATGATCAATGAAGAGGATCACTTCCGTATCCAAGGCATCCGTCCAGGCCTCAATCTGCGCAGCGCTTGGCAACTGGTGGATAAAGTCGATACCGAACTGGAAGGGAACCTGCCCTATGCCTATGACGAGAAACTTGGCTATCTCACTGCCTGCCCAACTAATCTTGGCACAGGCATGAGAGCTTCCGTCATGCTGCATCTCCCAGCACTGGCACTCACCGATCAGATCAATCCCGTGATCAAAGCCGTGGGAAAAATCGGTCTCGCCGTTCGTGGTCTTTATGGCGAAGGTACAGAAGCTCTTGGAAATCTCTTTCAGATTTCAAACCAACACACCCTTGGTGAAAAAGAGAGCGAGATCATCTCGCAAATCGAAAAAGTCATTGAGCGCGTCATCAACTCCGAGAATAACGCCCGGCAAAAGCTGGTCGAGGATAATCCCAACATGCTGCAGGACCAAGTCGGCCGCGCTTATGCAATTTTACGCCACGCCCACATTCTCGCATCAAAAGAGGCACTGAACTTGCTTTCCTTGTTACGACTGGGTGCCGATCTCGATCTGATATCCAATTGTGATCGCAGCCTGCTAGACATGCTACTTTTAGAAATCCAACCCGCTCACCTCCAACTCCGCGCTGGGAAAGATCTCAATCCCGAAGAAAGAGACCTGCGCCGTGCGGAAATCACCCGCACGAGGTTGCATTCCCTCGCCGGACCTTCTAACGTTTCCAACAACCAACCCCCACCAGAGGCACCAACCTCTGATTTAACCGATGAATAATTTCACACCCCGCGCCCAACAGGTCCTCGCTCTGGCTCGCAAAGAAGCCGACCGCTTCAACCATAACTACGTTGGAACAGAGCACATCCTTCTAGGGCTTATCAAGCTCGGACAAGGCGTCGCCGTCAATGTCCTCGGAAAACTTGGTCTCGATTTAGAAACCGTGCGCCTGCAGGTCGAACAGCAAGTCGGTTCGGGTCCAGAAACCAAAATGGTGGGCAATATCCCCTACACACCCCGTATGAAAAAGGTACTAGCCCTAGCCAGCAAGGAAGCCAAAGCCCTCAACCACAGCTACGTCGGCACAGAGCATATTCTTTTGGGCCTGCTCCGTGAAGGGGAAGGCGTGGCAGCACAGGTTCTGCGCAATCTCGATATCAATCTCGACAAAGCCCGCAACGAGATCCTCAAGGAACTCGATCCTAATTTCAGCGCCAGCGAAGAAGAGGACGACGAAGACGCAGAGCCAGTTGCCTCTAATGGCGGTGGAGATGACGATTCCAAAAAGAAGAAAAAGAACGAAAAGACTCCTGCCCTGCGTGCCTTCGGCCGTGACCTCACGGAAATGGCCCAAAAAGGTGAGATGGACCCTGTCATCGGACGCACCGAAGAAATCGCCCGCGTCATCCAGATCCTCTGCCGACGCACCAAGAATAATCCCGTCCTCATCGGGGAAGCTGGTGTCGGTAAAACGGCCATCGTCGAAGGCCTTGCTCAGGAAATCATCAACGGCAATGTTCCTGAAATCCTCCGAGACAAGAAAGTCATCACCCTTGACCTCGCTCTCATGGTCGCAGGCACCAAATATCGTGGCCAATTTGAAGAGCGTATCAAAGCCGTCATGGACGAGATCCGTCGCAGCAAAAACATCATTCTCTTTATTGATGAAATGCACACCATCGTCGGCGCAGGCTCAGCCGAAGGCACCATGGATGCCAGCAATATCATTAAGCCCGCCCTCAGTCGTGGCGAACTGCAAGTCATCGGAGCCACCACACTCAATGAGTTCCGCAAATACATCGAAAAAGACAGCGCCCTCGAACGCCGCTTCCAACAGGTGAAAGTCGAAGAGCCATCGGTCGATGACGCTATCAAGATCCTCATGGGCTTGAAAAGCAAATACGAGATGCACCACAAAGCCAAGTACAGCGACGATGCCATCAGCAGCGCCGTCACCCTCAGCTCTCGCTACCTCACCGCTCGCTTCCTTCCCGACAAAGCCATCGACATCATGGACGAAGCCGGCTCCAAGGCCCGCATCGGCGCCATGACCCGCCCGCCTGAGCTCAAAGAGATCGACGCAGAAATCGAGGCTATCCGTGTGGAAAAAGAAGTCTCCATCAAAGATCAAGACTTCGAGAAAGCCGCTCGTCTTCGCGACAGCGAAAAGAACACCAAGAAACGTTACGACGACATCTTGGAAACATGGCGCAGCAACAACCAAGAGCGCATCGTCGATGTCACCGACGAAGACATCATGAGTGTCGTTTCCAAATGGACGGGTGTGCCACTCCAGCGCATGGAGACCGCCGAAGCTCAAAAGCTCCTCAAAATGGAAGCCGAGCTCAAAGGCAAAGTCATTGGCCAAGACGAAGCCGTCATCGCCATTAGCAAAGCCCTTCGCCGCAGCCGTGCTGACCTTAAAGATCCGCGCCGCCCGATCGGTTCCTTCCTTTTCCTTGGCCCTACCGGCGTTGGCAAAACCTTCCTGGCCAAAAACCTAGCCGAATTCATGTTTGGCACCCCGGAAGCGCTCATTCAGATCGACATGAGTGAGTATATGGAAAAGCATACCGCCAGCCGCCTCATCGGAGCGCCTCCCGGCTATGTCGGTTATGAGGAGGGAGGTCAACTCTCCGAAGCCGTGCGTCGCCGCCCTTACAGCGTCGTGCTTTTTGACGAAGTCGAAAAAGCCCATCCAGACGTGATGCACCTCCTGCTTCAGATTCTTGAAGAAGGCACTGTCACCGACAACTTCGGACGTAAGATCGACTTCCGAAACACTATCATCATCCTCACCTCCAATGCTGGAGCCGAAGTGATCAAACGCCAAACTAGTTTAGGCTTTGCCGCCATGGGTCAGAATCAGGCCGACAATGGTGCGATCAAAGAAAAGATCACCGAAGCTGCCAAAAAATACTTTAAGCCCGAGTTCCTCAACCGCCTCGATGACCTCGTCGTCTTCCGCATGTTGGAGAAAGCCGAACTCACCCAGATCGTCGATCTCGAAGTCAACAAAGTCGTCACCCGCCTCAAAAAACGCAATATCCACATCAGCTTGGATACCAGCGCCGTTGAGTTCCTCATGAAGGAAGGTTACGACCCAGCTTATGGAGCGCGCCCAATGCGCCGCGCCGTAGAAAAGAACATCGAAGACCCCCTCGCCGAGCACTTACTCCGTGGCGACGTTCGCGAAGGTGATCTCGTCAAAGTTTCCTTCGACGCCGAAAACAAGCGGCTTAAATTCGCCGCCGAAAGCGCTCCGAAAATCGTCGAAGAATCCGTCGCTTAATTATAGGCACAAAAACCTTAAACGCCGACGCTTACCGTCGGCGTTTTTTTGTTCGCTAAGCTCTCGTTTGTGTCATTGCGCCATTTGCCAAATACGCCGCTAAGGCGAACCGATTTCATTATCGGCATAATACGTCAATGAGATCAAATTGGGCCTAGCCGAGCTTTTTCTTGCCCTTCTCATCCAACTCTACGAGTCCGTCTTTAAGTCGGATGACACGAGTCGCGCGCTCAATCATGCGCTCGTCATGAGTCACGAAGACGAGGGTTTTACCTTGAGCATTCAGGTCATCAAAAAGACTCAGGATCTCTTGGCCCGACTTGCTATCCAGATTTCCTGTGGCTTCATCGGCCAAGATGACCAGTGGGCTATTGGAAAGCGCACGGGCAATGGCAACGCGCTGCTGTTGACCACCCGATAGCTCCGTCGGCTTATGATGCAGACGATGACCGAGACCAACCTGATTGGCTAGGCTTTCAGCAACTGCACGCATTTTAGCGTCGTCCGCTCCGCCATAATACATCGGGATAGCAATGTTTTCTAAAACGGTGAGCTGCTGAATCAAATTGTAGCTCTGGAAGATGAATCCAAGATTACGATTCCGTGCCGCTGACAAGTTGTCGTCAT
>Ga0164295_10001234_pt1 | contig 21224 bp, 15 predicted proteins | sample GEODES006metaG_FD_111798 | JGI IMG/M metagenome (GOLD analysis project Ga0164295, IMG submission 111798) | Oligotrophic lake water microbial communities from Sparkling Lake, Wisconsin, USA - GEODES006 metaG | ecosystem: Environmental > Aquatic > Freshwater > Lake | place: USA: Sparkling Lake... | reverse complement strand
TTGGGCGGTGTCGGCGGCAGCGAAAGGCTAAAGGCTGCGAGCACGAGGGAGGCGATACCAGAGATCAGGAAGATGTTCTGGCTGGCGGCGACGGCTTCGGCACCAGTCTTGCCTTGCAGGATAAAATAGAGCGGCCAAGCGGCCATGATCCAACCTATGGTGCCGCCCATGCGCACGATGCCGAACTCCTTCTTGGCATCCTTCATGTGCGTGAAGGCGATGGAGTTGGAGACGCTGATGGTCGGCACGTAGAGCAACGAGTGGATCAGCATGAGCGCGAAGAAGGTGTTGAAGTCCTTCACAAAATACATGCCCAGGATGGCCAGACCGCCGACGAGGTGGCTGAAAGCCATGAACTTCTCGGCTGAGAAATTGCGATCAGCGAACTGGTTGCTGAAGAAGATACCGACCACGGAAGCGATGGCGAAGGCGCTGCCTACCCAGGTGATTTGCAGCGGTGTGAAGTTCAGTCCATCAGCCCCCATGTAACCCCAAATCAAAGGCAGCCACGCGCCCCAGATGAAGAATTCCAGGACCATCATGATGAACAGTTTCTTCGCAGCGGGTGATTTCATAAAGTGGGTGCGAGGTTAGGGAGTCGGTTCAACGTTGGCAAGGCGGGAAATGATCAACGAAGGCCGATACGATACAGTGCCTTCTCGGTGCGGATGAGGAGGTCGTTGTCGCACACGGCCATGCTGGCCAAGGTCTTTTCGTTGAGGTCGTTCTTGGCGATGACTTCCAGCGTTTTGCCAGGCTTGAAGACGGCGCTGTTGCCTTTCTCATCAATGGCATAGATGCGACCATCGGCGCTCAGCAACGAGGCGGAGCTGGGACCGACCAGCCTTTCTTCGTAGTGCACGGTGCCGGTCTTCGCGTCGCGGCAGCTCAGCAGCCCGTTATCGGCCAGCATGTAGAGTTCGTCACCGACCACAACCATCGACGGGTTGTGCGGGATGCGTTTGTCAGAAGTCCAGGCGACATGGGTGTCCGTGACATCGCCTTTGCCATCGGGATTGATGGCGTAGGCGACGGGCTTGTCGTAGCCAGTGCTCAAGAAGATCAGACCGTGGGCGAAGAGAGGGCGGGGGACCACGGAGTAGCCCTGGCCGTAGTTGACGCGCCAGATTTCGGAGCCATCTGCCGGGTTCAGCGCTTGCACGACGCCGCTGCCTGGGCTGATGACTTGCTTCTGGCCATTCACCTCGATCACGAGCGGCGTGCAGAAGGAGAACTTGCGGCTGGCCTCGCTGCTGCGCGCGACCTTCCAGCGGGTTTTGCCCGTGTTCTTGTCCAGGGCGATCACGCTGGGATTGGCTGCGGCATCCGCGTTAAAGATGAGCAAATCATCCACAATCACAGGACTGCCACCGGTGCCATGCACAGGGACGTAGCTGTTCTCCTGGGTGGTCCAGAGCACCTTGCCGACTTCATCCACGCAGGCCGTGCCGTGATGCCCGAAATGCGCGTAGATGCGGCCGTCTTGCCAGATGGCCGAGGGGCTGGCATGGCTATTCTTCTTGTGCATCTTGAGCGCGTCCACGTTCTTCTGCTCCAGGACTTCGGTGTTCCAGAGTTCCTTGCCGTTGGCGGCGTCCAGGGCCAGCACGTGCAGCAACAGTTTGCTGCCTTTCTCGGTGGCGTCGGTCAGGAAAATTTTGCCGTTGGCGACGATGGGAGAAGACCAGGCCCGGCCTTCGGTTTCGGTGCGCCACACGACGTTCTGGGTCTTGCTCCATTCCGTGGGCAAGCCGGTGGCGGTGGAGTGTCCCTGGGCAGTTGGGCCACGAAATTCAGGCCACAAGGCTTCGGCATGAATGCCGGTGGCAGTGAGAACAAAGGCAAGGCAAAGGCGGGAGGGCAGGTGCGTGGACATGGCAGGCGCACATATACGCAGTGAAGCCCGGATTTCCTGTGGCGAGTTTGCACTTCGCTGCGGCAGGCGCCCTCCTCAAAAGCTTGCGGCTCAAGCGCCTGTGAGGGCGCTGAAGGCACGGCGCAGCTTGGACTTGGACGGTGCTCCGGCGGTGGTGGCCAACACGGGCGCAGGCTCCATCGTGGGAGGCTCCGAGGCTGGGTGATCATCCGTGTCGGCCACAGGCAGGCCGGGGGGCAGATCGTGCGGCATAGCCACGGGCACTGGGGCGGGGGCTGTGGACGGGCGCTTGGAGCCTGGAGAGTCGGGGCCGACCAAGCCACCGGAGAAGATCATCTTCATGGCTTCTTCCATGCTCATCGGCGCGTCCATGAGGCGCTCCTTTTCCACCACCAGCAGCAGACCGGTCATGGGGCTGAGCGCACCGGGCACGAAGACCATGGCCATGTCTTTCTTCTTGTTCTTCTCGTGGAAGTAGCCGGTCACGAAGCCAATCATCCAAGCCCCGGTAGAAGGATAGTCGACGTAGACCACTCGCTTGAAGCCGGCTTTGCCACCGAAGTTTTTGAAGGCGTCGATCACCTGCTTCATCGTCTTGTAGATGAAGCTGATGAAGGGCACGCGCAGCAGCAGGCGGTCGATGGCCTCCACCACCTGGCGGCCGATGACGTTGGAAGCCAGCACACCTAGCGCGATCAAGGCAGCGAGTGGGATCAGCACGCCCACGAACTTCTCAAACATCAAGAAACCGGCGCTGGCGGGATCAATGATTTGTCGGCCAGCCAGCTCGTTCAGGCGGCTGACGCTGAACTGTTGCAAAGGCAGGCTCCAGCCATGGAGCACGGTGTAGACGAATTGCAGAATCCACCACGTGACCACGAGTGGCGTGACCACCGCGAGGCCGGTCAGGAATTTGTTGCGCACCCAGACGACCAGGCCGCGCGGGCTGGGGTTGTCGGGCGTTGGACCGCCGGTGTTGTCGGGATGGAAGAACATGGGAGTGCTCAGTTCAAAATGCTGGGTGCTCTGTCGGACAAAGCTTGAGAATGCTCAAACTTAGCACTGAGAACTGCGCACTTCGCACTCTTTTTCCGTCACGCACCGATGAGCAAACGCGCTGGGTTCTCGATGCACTCCTTCACGCGCACCAGGAAGGTCACGGCCTCCTTGCCATCGACCACGCGGTGATCGTAGCTGAGCGCCAGATACATCATGGGGCGGATGACGATCTGGCCATCGACCACCACCGCACGCTGCTGGATGGTGTGCATGCCGAGGATGGCGCTCTGCGGTGCATTCAGGATCGGGGTGCTGAGCATGGAGCCATACACGCCGCCATTGCTGATGGTGAAGACGCCGCCGCTGAGGTCGGCGATCGAGAGCGTGCCGTTCTTGGCCTTGCCTGCGTAGCCAAGGATATCCTTCTCGATGTCGGCGAAGCCCTTCTGATCGGCATCGCGCAGCACGGGCACGACCAGGCCGCGCTCGGTGCCCACGGCCACGCCGATGTCGTAGTAGTGCTGGGAGACAATCTCGTCGCCCTCGACGCGGACATTGATCTGCGGCACGGCCTTCAAGGCATCGACCACGGCCTTTACGAAGAAAGACATGAAGCCGAGCTTCACGCCGTGCTTGGCCACGAAGCTGTCTTGCAACTTGGAGCGCAGGGCCATCACCTGGCTCATGTCGCATTCGTTGAAGGTGGTCAGGATCGCGGCGGTTTGTTGCGCATTGACCAGGGAGTCGGCGATCTTGCGGCGCAGGGGGGACATGCGCTTGCGGCTGATGCGGCCTTCGACCTTGGCCGGAGCGGAAGGCACCGGGGCGGCAGGCGCAGCCTTGGGGGCCTCGACTTTCGGAGCTTCCACCGGGGCGGCAGGAACTGGTGCTGGCTCGGCAGCTTTGGCCGGGGCGGCGGGTGCGGGTGTTGGGGCCGCTGTTGGCGCAGAAACGTTGTCATCAATGCTTCCCACGACGGCGCCGATCTCGACATCCTCGCCCACTTGCTTGGTGATGGTCAGCTTGCCCGACTGCTCGGCGGTGATTTCAGCGGCGACCTTGTCGGTTTCCAGCGTGATGAGCACAGCACCGGCTTTGACGATGTCGCCATCAGCGAAGTGCCACTTGGAGATTTGGCCGCTGGTCACGGATTCACCGACGGCGGGGATTTTGATGTCGTGGGGCATGGGGGGGAGGAAGAAAGTTGAATGCCAAAATGGAACTACACGCTGAAAGCTGCTTCCACCAGGTTGTCCTGCTCGGCGGTGTGGATGGCCTTGCTGCCCACAGCGGGGCTGCTGCTGCGCTCGCGGCCGGCGTAGCGCAGGGTGTGGTTGGAGATGTCCTCCAGGCGCGGGCGGATGTAGTGGAAGGCACCCATGTTGCGTGGCTCTTCCTGGCACCAGACCCACTTCTTTTGGGCGCGCGGATACTTGGCCATGATGGTGCGGATCAGCTCCTGATGCAGCGGGTAGAGCTGTTCCACGCGAATGATCGCAGCGTTCTGAATCTTGTTCTCGGCGCGGAAGTCCAGCAGGTCGTAGTAGACCTTGCCCGAGCAGAAGATGAGGCGTGTGACGCGGTCCGGGTTCTCGATGAACTCGTCGTCCAGGATCTCATGGAAGCGGCTTTCGCCAGTCATGTCGCTGAGCTTGGACACCGCCTTCGGATGACGCAGCAGGCTCTTGGGCGTCATGATGATCAGAGGCTTGCGCAGCTGGCGCTTCAACTGGCGGCGCAGCGCGTGGAAGTATTGCGCGGGCGTGGTCAGGTTGCACACCTGCCAGTTGCCACCGGCGCTGAGTTGCAGGAAGCGCTCCAGACGCGCGGAGGAGTGCTCCGGTCCCTGGCCTTCGTAGCCGTGTGGCAGCAGCATGACGAGGCTGCTGTTCTCATTCCACTTCGACTCGGCGCTGGCAATGAACTGGTCGATGATGACCTGCGCACCGTTGACGAAGTCACCAAACTGCGCCTCCCAGCAGATCAGCACCTGCGGGGCGAGCAAGGAGTAGCCGTAGTCGAAGCCGAGCACGGCGGCCTCGCTCAGCAGCGAGTTGTAAACGCAGAACAGGCCTTGCTCCGGTGCCACGTTCTTCAGCGGGAAGTAACGCTCGCGCGACTCGGTGTCGTAAAAGACGCAGTGGCGGTGGCTGAAGGTGCCACGCCGCACGTCCTGGCCGCTGAGGCGGACGCCGAGTCCTTCGGCCAGGAGCGAGCCAAAGGCGAGGGCCTCGCCATGCGCCCAGTCGAAGCTTTCGCCGCTCTCCACGGCCTTGCGGCGCGCGGCGAGGAAGCGCTTCTGAATCGTTGGATGCAGACGGAAGCCTTCGGGCACTTCCAGCAACTTGGCGGCGAGGGGCTTGAGCTTGTCTTCCCCAACGCTGGTCGGGATCACGCTGAAATAGCTGCCTTCCTGCGGGGCTTCGCCGCTGCCTTCAAAGGGATTCTCACCGCGCTGCTCTTCCTGCTTGGCCAGATCGGTCACGCCGGTTTCCAGTTCTTCCTCGCGGCTCTTCAGCAAGCCATCGGCCTCGGCTTCGGTCAGCACGCCGACGGTTATCAACTGGCTGCGGAACAACGTGGCGGGCGTCGGGTGCGAGGCGATGGAGCGCGCCATGTTCGGCTGCGTGAAGCTGGGCTCGTCGGTCTCATTGTGGCCATGGCGGCGGTAGCAGACGATGTCGATCACCACGTCGCGCGCGAAGGTCTGGCGGAACTCAAAGGCCAGCTTGGTGACCCACGCGATCTCCATCGGGCAGTCGCCGTTCACGTGGAAGACTGGGGCTTCGATCATCTTCGCCACGTCCGTGCAGTAATCGCTGGAGCGCGCGTCCTCAGGCGAGGTGGTGAAGCCGATCTGGTTGTTGATGACAATGTGGATGGTGCCGCCGGTGCGGTAGCCAGGCAGTTGGGAAAGGTTCAGCACCTCAGCCACCGTGCCCTGGCCAGCGAAGGCCGCGTCGCCATGCAACAGCACAGGGATGACTTTCTTGCGCTCGGTCGTGTCGTTGAGATGACGCTGACGGGCGCGGGCCTTGCCTTCGACCACCGCGTTCACCGCTTCCAGATGGGAAGGGTTCGCCGCCAGATCCACGCGGACTTTGGCCCCGGAGGAAGTGGTGCGTTCGGTCTCGAAGCCCAGGTGATACTTCACGTCGCCATCACCCGCGACCATGTTGGGCACATAGTTCTCGCTGAACTCATAGAAGAGCATGGTCAGCGGCTTCTTGAGGAAGTTTGCCAGCACGCTGAGGCGTCCGCGGTGCGCCATGCCCATGACGATCTCTTGACCGCCGCGCGCGGGCAGCTCTTCCAGCAGGGTTTGCAGAGAGACGATGGTGGAGTCCGCGCCTTCGATGCTGAAGCGCTTCTGGCCGACGAAGCGCTTGTGCAGGAAGCGCTCAAAGGTCTCCGGCTCCAGCAACCACTTCAGCGCCTGAATCTGCTCCTCGCGGGTGGGAGCGGGCTGGTCGATGCGGCTTTCGATGCGCTCCTGCAGCCAGTTGCGCACCTCCGGCGTGTGAATGTGCATGAACTCGAAGCCGATGCGGTCGCTGTAAATGCGGCGCAGCTCGTCGAGCATGGTGCGCAGCTTCATGCGCTGGCCCTTGCGGTAGAAATGCGTGGCCACGTCCGCGTCCATGTCCGCCTCGGAAAAGGCCAGGCCTTCCAGCGAAAGTGCGGCGGGTGCCGGGGCGGTGTTGCTTAGTGGGTCCAGCCAGGCACCAGTGTGGCCGAGCGAGCGAAAGCGCAGCACGGCATCTGTCACCTTCATGCGGAAGGTGAGGTCGATCTCGCTCAAGCCAGCGCCTTTGCCTGCGGTTGCGGCCGGGGTTTGCTTGGCCAGGCGCTCCATGCCAATCTCGAAGCCTTCAAAGAAAGCTGCCCAGTTCGCATCCACGGATGCAGGATCGGATTTCCAGGCGGCGTATTGCGAGTCGAGAAGGTCGAGGTTCGCTCGAGAAGCGAGAGTGGCACTCATTGCGGGATATTTGGGGCGGGTAAAGTGGGACAGGTTGCGACGCCTTGCAAGGCGCGGAACCTATTTCGTGCTGGTCCGATTCTAGCGCATCTTCCCATTGCTGGCGCAGGCTGAAGCCGATAAAATCGCCGCTGCCCCCGCCTGATGCACCGTTTGCTCTCCACCCTGCTTTGTTCCCTCATGATGACTGCCGCCGTCCGGGCGGAGGTCATCCGTGCCGTGGAGGCTGGGCCATCACTGGCCGAGCTGGTGCGCGTGCAAAAGGAAGTGCAGCACGTGCTGCCGCTGGTGCGCCCGGCCCTGGTGGGGCTGGAGTCGGACAACGGGGCGGCGAGCGGGATCATTGTGTCGGCGGACGGACTGGTGTTGACGGCCGCGCATGTGGCGACGGATCTGGAGCATGAGCCAAAAGCGGGCCGGAAGTTGAAAGTGTTTTTCAGTGACGGCCGGATGTGGACGGCCACCGCACTGGGTGTGGATGTGGCTACTGACGCTGGCATGGCCCGCCTGGATGGCAAGCGCCAGGACTGGCCCTTCGTCGCCCTCCAGCCGGGCGGCTCCGTGGTGAAGCCGGGGGACTGGTGCGTGGCGCTCGGGCACCCTGGCGGCTTTGATGAACGGCGCGGTGAAGTGCTGCGTGTGGGCAAGGTGCTAAAGACCACCGCCAACAGCCTGCAATCCGACTGCGTGCTGATGGGCGGTGACAGCGGCGGGCCGCTCGTCAATTTGAAGGGCGAACTCATCGGCATCCACAGTCAGATTTGGGAAGGCCGCGATCAGAACGTGCATGTCTCGCTGGCTCCGTTTCTGCGGTCCTGGGACCGAATGCGCAATGCCGAGGTCATCCGCGTCTGGGCGCAGGGCAGCGGCGGCTGGCTCGGCGTGAACACCCGCGAGGCGGAAGGCGAGGGCGGCCTGGCCGTGCAAGAAGTGGCCCCCGATTCCCCGGCGGCACGCGCCGGTCTGCGTTCGGGCGATCTGCTGCTGGCCATGGACAAGCAACCGCTGGGCTCGCGGCAGGCTTTTTCCGACAGCCTGCGGGCACGGCCAGCGGGGGATTCCGTGGTGCTGCTGGTGAGGAACCGGTCGGGCGAGCGCATCATCACCGTGAAGCTGGCCACCCGGCCTGAGGAATGAACCGCATGCCTTGCCTCCGCCGCCATCTTTGGGTTGTCTGTTTCGGTTTGCTAGCCATGGCTGCCCGCGCCGAGGAGCCGCTGCCCGTGGCCCTGCGCATGAATGGCAGCGCCGGACTGGCTGCTCTGGGAACGATTCGCACCGTCGCCACGCCCGGTGTGGTGCGGGTGCTGGATGACCACGGCAAGACTCTACAACTCGGCGTGGTGGTGTCCGAGGATGGCTATGTGCTGACCAAGGCTAGCGAAGCCCCGGTGGGCCATCGTCTCCGCCTCGCCTGGTCGGATGGCCGCCAGGGCATGGCCCGGGTCGTGCGTGTGGATACCGATCTCGATTTGCTCCTAGCGAAGAGTGACCGGGACGCGGTCATTCCGATGGCCTGGCAGTCCTCGGCCAAAATGACCTCGGGCGAGTGGGTGGTGGCCATGACACAAGCCACCGGTGCGGAGGATTTGCAGGTGCGCCTTGGCTGCCTCAGCGCGAAGCGCCGGAGCATTCCCGGCCACGGAGCGGCCATGGGCATCAGTATGGAAGACATGCCGGGCGGCGAAGGAGTGATCATCACCGAGGTTGCCAGTGAAAGCCCGGCCGAAAGCGCCGGTCTGCTGCCTGACGATCTGTTGCTGGCGATGGACGGCGAACCAGTGCTGAACCGCCGCACCATTCAGCGCGCGGTTGCCGCTTTCCAACCCGGTCGTGTGGTGCGGTTGCTGGTGCGACGGGGGCCGCAGGAGCGCCATTGCAGCCTGCGCCTAGCCAGCAAGAGCAAGGTGGTGTCAAACTGGGACGGCGAAGACTATGCCAACGGCGGTGTCTCTCTGCGCACGGATGGTTTCGCCGAGGTGCTGCAGCATCAGGTGCCGCTGGACCCCGCCGACATGGGCGGCCCGCTTCTCAATCTGGACGGCCAGCCGGTGGGGCTGAACATTGCCCGCGTGGACCGCGTGACCACTTTCACCCTGCCCATGGAAGTCTTCTGGAGCAAGACGCAGCAGTGGATGGTGGAGGATCGAAAGGGGCGGTAGGGCGGTGGGGCGGTGGGAGCGTCGCCGTCCCTTGCGGCTGCATGGGATGAGGTTGAGGCATGGAGTGACAGCCTCTTGCTGTCACAAGCGAGAAGCGGAGAGTTCCGACAGCCTCTTGCCGTCGCTCCTTTCCGGAAACGGGACACGCTGAAGCGTGAACACCGAACGACCTGGGACGTCACGCGTGTGGCTGAAACACGACGGTTCGGCAGGCTTCCTTGCCGGAGTCGTTCAAGCAACGCCAGAACCAGGTCGTGCTGACGGGCGCGATGGCTTCGCTGATGCCTTCGACGATGCGGAACTGGCCGCGCAGCTCGGCTCCTTCGCGGACGTTCACGGCGCGGGCGGCGACGGTGCCGGTGAGGGTGCTGCCGGGTTCCAGCGTGACGGTGCCCTGGCAGACGAAGTCGCCGGAGACATGGCCGCGAATGAGCAGCTCATGCGCGCGGACTTCGTGGAGGAAGGTGACTTCGCAGCCAGGCAGCACTTCCAGTCGGCCGCAGGCGACAGGATCAGGCACGACGGTGGTGGATTGGAAAACCATCTCGCCCGGCAGGCTGCGCAGGGCCCGCGTGCCGGGCTGGTCCACGCGGGAGAGCTTGCGCAGGCAGACTGGGCAGGCCGGGGTTTTGCAATTGCCGGCGGTGGTGATGGTGTGAAAAAAATCGGCCTGCTCGGGCGGGATGCGGGTGAGCGTGGTGTGTAGCTGCGTGGCGTCCACAGCTTCAATGCCTAACTGTCGGGCGCGATGCAGCGCGGCGGGGCTGAAGCCGTCGGGGGCGATGAGCACTCCCTGGCACGGCTCGCGGATGCGGCCCAGTTCATTGACAAACTGCTGTAGGGTCTCGGGCGTGGCGCTCCACTGATTCCAGGCGGTGAGCTTGACCAGCTGCCGCTTCAGATTGGTCGTTGGCGTTTCATGCTGCATGGCGAACTGCACCGAGCCATCCACATGCACGCGCGAGGGGCCCAGCTCATAGCCCGCATGAACCGCGATGGCGCGTAGCAGCTCGCCCAGCCGCAGCCAGTCGAGGCTGGCGATCAGCTCCGGCGACCACGTCTCGACGCCCTCGCCACCGTCTTCTCGCAAGGAGAAGCCCGTGTGCAGGTGCGGCATCAGGACGGAGGACATTGGGCTGCTAGTTTTTGGTGCGTTGGTGTTGAGTTCTTGGATGTGTGTGGACCGACCACAACTTTGATGCGCGAACCAAGGTCTCACAACCAAGAACCAAGCACTTCTCCGTCCACCAATTCACTTTCCCTTCGCCTGTGTGCGTGTTTCTTCGCGGTCTTTATGGCAGCAGGCAACGGCATCGGTGAAACCCAGACCCAATTTTTCACGCTGGCGACAGCGGATCAGCCGTTTGCCTTCGATGGCGGTGGTGAGTTGAAAGATGCGGTCATCGCGTATGAAACCTACGGCACGCTGAACGCGCAGAAGGACAATGCGGTGCTGCTGTTCCATGCGTTGTCCGGCAACCAGCATGCGGCGGGCTTCACGCCGGACGTGCCAGGAACGGAGGGGCGCTGGACCGCCGACTGCCAGCAGGGCTGGTGGGACATGTATGTGGGGCCGGGCAAGGCGGTGGATACCACGCGCTACTTTGTGGTCTGTGCCAACTGGCTGGGCGGCTGCTACGGCACCACCGGGCCGTCGTCCATCGATCCGGCCACTGGCAAGCGCTATGGCAGCAAGTTCCCCTCCGTGCGCACCAGTGATGTCGTTCGCTCCCAGGCCATGCTGCTGGACCACCTGGGCGTGGGCAAGCTTCATGCCGTGATTGGCTCCTCCGTCGGCGGCTTGTTGGCGATCAACTTCGCCACGCTCTACCCCGAGCGCGTGAAGATCGTGGTGCCCGTGGCAAGCGGTCCGCGCACGACGGTGCTGACACGACTGACGCTTTTTGAGCAGGTGCTGGCGATTGAAAACGATCCGCACTTCAAGGGCGGCGACTACTATGATGGTGCCGCGCCCGAGTTTGGCCTGGTGCTGGCGCGCATGATCTCACACAAGACCTTCGTGCATCTAGATGCGATTGAAAACCGCGCCCGTGGCGAGGTGCAGCAGAACAGCGACCAGCTCGCGTGGTATCGTGTGGGCCACAATGTGGAGAGCTACATGCTGCATCAGGGTAAGAAGTTCGTGAAGCGCTTCGATGCGAACACCTACCTGCGCATCGCCGACATGTGGCTGCGCTACGACCCGCTGCGTGACGCGAAGGTGCTCGACTATGAAGCGCTGTTTGCCCGGTCCAAGGCCGCAGGGCATCATTACCTCGTCTTCAGTATCGACAGCGATTTCTGTTTTTATCCTGAAGAGCAAGCCGAACTCATCGGCCATCTGGAGCGCGCGGGCGTGTCGAGCATGATGATCACCGTGCACTCCAACAAGGGGCACGACTCCTTTCTGCTGGAGCCGGACCTCTACACGCCGCATCTCGTTTACACGCTGCAAGGCCGCTGGGGTAAGACGCTGGACCGGGATGTCGTGGAGTGAGCGCACGCCAAGGGGCACTGCATGGCTTTCGAGTTGGACATTCAACGTTGATCGGGGCACAGCTCACGACACATGAGCACTGACTTTGATTTCGTGGTGATCGGCGGCGGCAGCGCGGGCTATGCGGCGGCGCGGACTGCCGTTTCGCAAGGGCTGAGAACCGCTGTCATTGATGGCGCGGAGACGCTGGGCGGGCTGTGCATCCTGCGTGGCTGCATGCCGAGCAAGACGTTGATCGAGTCGGGCAATCGCAACTTGAGCATCCGTCGCGCAGCGGAGTTTGGCTTGCAGGCCTTGGCTATGGGAGCGGATGTGAAGGCGATCCGCGACCGCAAGCGCGGGCTGATTGAGGACTTCGCCGGCTACCGGCAAGGGCAGTTGCAGGACGGTCGCTTCACGCTGGTGCGTGGGCGTGCCGAGTTCACGGGCGCTCATCAGGTCAAGGTGGCGCTGCGTGATGGCGGCGAGCAGGACATCGTGTTCAAGACGGCATGCGTCGCCACGGGCTCTGTCGTGCAAAGCCTGCCTGTGCCAGGCCTGGCGGAGACGGGCTTCTGGACCAGTGATGACATCCTCGATACCGAGTCGCTGCCAGCTTCGTTCATCGTGATTGGCGGCGGCGCGATCGCGCTGGAGATGGCGCATTACTTGGAAGCCATCGGCCGGCGTGTGACCATCCTTCAACGCAGCCCCGGCGTGCTAAGCACCATGGATCCAGAGTGCGGGGAGGCCGTGATCGAGGCCTTCCGCAAACGGGGCATCACGGTTCACACCGGCACACGCATGATCTCAGTCGCGAGGCGGGGCGCGGGCAAAGTGATCACGGTGGAGCAGCAAGGGCTGGTCATCGAAGTGGAGGCCGAGGAGATTTTGGTGGCCGCCGGGCGCACCCCGTTGACTCAGGGGCTGGGGCTGAGCGCGGCAGGCATTGATTTGTCAGGCGGCAAGATCGCGGTGCAACCCACGATGAAGACCTCGCTACCTCATGTGTTTGCAGCCGGAGATGTGTGCAGCCAGCTGGACGTGGTGCACATCGCGATTCAGCAGGGCGAGATCGCCGCGATGAACGCTGCGGTCTTGATTCAAGGCGGAAGCAAACTGCGGACCATCGACTACCGGTTGAGCTTGTTTGGCGTGTTCTGCCATCCGCAAGTGGCGGGCGTGGGAGCGAATGAGGCCAGCTTGAAAAAGGCAGGTGTGCCTTATCTGGCGGCGAGCTATCCCTTCAATGATCATGGCAAAAGCATGGTCATGGGAGAGACCGAAGGGTTTGTGAAGCTGCTGGCGCATCGCGAGACCGGCGAGCTACTGGGAGGTTCTGTGGTGGGCCCGGAGGCCACCGAGCTGATCCATGAGGTGGCCGTCGCGCTCAGCTTCAGGAGCACGGCCCGGCAGCTGGCGCAGGTGCCGCACTATCATCCCACGCTAAGTGAAATCTGGACTTATCCGGCGGAGGAACTGGCCGATGCCGTCGAGGCTTGAAAACCGCCTGCGGCAGCGGCTGGCGGGCAGCGCCTGCCACAAGCCAAAATGTTCAGAGAAACATTGACACCTTTTTGCCGGGAGAGTTATAGTCATGCGCAATGCTCAAGCAAATTATTGGTCAGTCCATCAGTTCTGCGGATCGCGAAGAAAAGCGCCCGGATCCAGCTCCGGCCCCTGCGGCCGCAGCGGAGCGTGCGCCAGCTATCTCCTCCGCTCCTCCCGTCTCTCAACCCCAACGTTCCTTCGCCTCCTCCAGTCCCATGATGCCCTCCAGCAAAAACGTTCTTGCCAACGACGTCGAAATCAAAGGTTCGATCAAGTTCTCCCACGACCTGATCATTGATGGCAAAATCGAAGGTGAAGTCATCTCGGATGGCAGCCTGACCGTGGGTGAAAACGCCTTGATCAAGGGCGAGGTGAAAACCCGCTCGGTGATCATCTTCGGCAAGGTCGAAGGCAACATCACCGTCGCCGAACGCTGCGAGCTGAAGAGCAACGCCGTTCTGGTGGGCGATATCGGTGCCGGCACGCTGGCGATCGAAGAAGGCGCTACCTTCATGGGCCAGTCCAAGGTCGGCAAGAGCAACGATGCCTCCAAGGCCCTCGGTGCAAAAGCTTAATCCCCCTCTTTGACCCGTGTTTCGGGGCTTTTTCGGTTCCAAAGACAACCAGTCTCCCTCACCACCGAAGAATCAAATCGAAGTGGTGTGCCCTGCTTGTGGCGCGGCTCAGTATGAGCCGCGCCTCGTTGTTTCCACATTTTGCAAACGCTGCGGTGTTCATCTCACCGTTGAAAAGCGTCGTGTCACCGCGTCGGAAGTCTCCAAGGCTGGCGGCCGCCCGGAGGTTCTGGGACCCTCAGTGAAGCCTGAACCGGCGGCCCAGCCAGCTTCATCGCCGCCTCGCCAGCCAATCAGCGCGCCCCGCGCCGCTGCGATATCCGGGCCGCTCGCCTCGCTGGGTTCCACGCGCCCTGCGGAACCGAAGACGTTCACCCCAGACCTGTCGGAGACGGGCGAGCTGGGCCTGGGCATGATGCTGCAGGCGGTTTCGACCGGTGCTTCGTTGGAAAACGCCTCCTCCGCCGAGCCCGCTCCAGCCGCCGTGGAGAGCGAATCTGACGCGCCTGAAAAAGCGCCACCAGGGGACGAGGCTGAGGCGCGGCAAGTGGATGAGCCCCTGCCCGTCACCGCCCTGATGCAGCGCGGTCCGAGCGTCGCGGAGAATCCCGGCACCCTTCAGAAAATGAAGGACCAAGGGTTTTACCGGCAGCAGTATTTCAAGGAGGCGCAGTGCTTCGACTGCGATCACAAATTCAAGGTCGGACGCTCCTCACGCTCGGCCAATTGCCCCAGCTGCGGCGCTTACATCTCGCTGGAGGACATTGAGCTGAACATGCCCTCGTCGCAGGCGATCAAGACGCGTGGCGATGTCCTCATCCGCAAACGCGGCCAGCTCAGCGCGACCCATTTGTTCGCCCGGGAACTGCGCTGCTATGGCAGCATCTCGGCGAATATGAATTGCTCTGGCGATGCCATCTTCCGCACCAGCGGCACCATCGTGGGCGAGGTCCATTGCCGTCGCTTCATCGTGGAGAAGGGCTCTGAGATCGTATTCATGAATTCGATCTACGCCGACGAGGTCGAAATACACGCCTCCATCACTGGCAATGTCTTCTCTAAAGGCCCGCTGCTCATCTCCGCCAACGGCGCAGTGAATGGCGATGTCACCGCGCGCTCCGTCTCGATCGAGCCCGGTGGAGAATTGAACGGCGCGATGAACATCGTCCGTATCGCGGCCGCGCCTGCACCGACGTCCCCGCCGGGAACCTGAAGTGCTTGGTGTTGAGTGGTTAGTTGCTATTAAAAACCAAGCACTAATTACCCTCACACCGCGTCCTCCGCTTGCTTCATTCAGGGGCTGAGCTAACGCTGCACGACCATGGTTGCCACCGCTGCCCCCGATTTGAAAGCCGACATCCTGCGCCTGAAGAAGGAACGCAACGCCGTCATCCTCGCGCACAACTACCAGACTCGCGACATCCAGGAGATCGCGGACTTCGTGGGCGACTCCCTCGGCCTCGCCTACAAGGCCAAGGAAACCGCCGCCGACGTCATCGCCTTCTGCGGCGTCCACTTCATGGCTGAGACCGCGAAGATCGTGAACCCCGGCAAGATCGTGGTGCTGCCCGATGCCAATGCCGGATGCTCCCTCGAGCAAGCCTGCCCCGGTCCGCAGCTTGAGGCCTTTCTCAAAGCAAACGCCGCCAAGAACTATTACGTCATCGCCTACATCAACTGCTCCGGCCATGTGAAGGCGCTCAGCGACTGCATCTGCACCAGCGGCAATGCGGTCAAAATCGTCCAGGCCGCGCCCGCAGATCGCCCAATCCTCTTCGTGCCCGATCAGAACCTTGGCTCGTGGGTGATGGAGCAGACGGGCCGCAAGATGGATCTGTGGAAAGGCGCGTGCTACGTGCATGTCGAGTTCACCCGCGACAGCATCGAGAAGATCAAAGCCGAGTATCCCGACGCCAAAGTCGTCGCGCACCCTGAGTGCACCTATGCCGTGCGCATGTTGGCCGATGTCGTGTGCAGCACCGAAAAGATGGTCGGCTACTGCAAGGACAGCCCCGCCACCGCCTTCATCATCGTTACCGAGTCCGGCATGTTGCACCGCCTGGAACGCGAAGTCCCCGGCAAGACCTTCATCCCCGCCCCTACCGGCCACTGCGCCTGTGCCGACTGCCGCTACATGAAGCTGAACACCCTGCAAAAGCTGCACGACGCCCTGCTCAACCTCAGCCCCCGAGTGGAGATGGAAGAGTCCCTCCGCGCCCGAGCCGAGAAGCCGATCCTGCGGATGCTGGAACTGAGCCTGTAGAGAATGACGTGAGCGCCTTAGGACCGTCCGGTCAGTCTTTCGCCGCTTTCAGCACCACACGGCGGTTGAGGTGCTTGTTCTCCTCGCTGTTGTTGGGCGGGTAACTGGACTTGCCCTGGCCTTTCACCGCGACGGGGCGGTTCAGCCGGCTGCTGATCAGGTCGGCCACGACTTGGGCTCGCCGGGTGGAGATGGCCTGGCTTTCTTCATCGCTGGCAAGATCGTCAGTCCAGCCCTCTGCGAGGAAGCCGTTGGGGACGCGTTGTGGATAAAGCTGCAGCCAGGAGGCGAGCTTGAGTTGCAGGGTGTTCTGGCTCTCCGGGGTGAGGCGGTCGCGCCCTTCCTCAAACAACAGCCGGGCGGTGATGTCCCCGCTGGCGGGCAGCGCGGGCTGTAGGCTGGCCTTGCCCAGCTTCAGCTTGCGCTCCAGATCGGCCAGGCGCTGCACATAGGCGGTGATGCTTTCGCTCTCCATTGGCCGCAGCAGGCCTTCCTTGTCTTCGAACGCGATCTCGGGAAAGAAGCCGCAGCTGGAGATGATGGCCTGGGCGCGCCAAGTTTGGCTCAGCAGCGCGAAATCGCGTGCGGTTTCCCAGTTCTGCAAGGACTCCAGCGACAGGGCCTGGGGCTTCTCCTCGGGCACGTAGAGGTAAACGTAGCGGCAGAGGTTGCTGGGATAGCGGGCGGAGATGACGGTGTCGTGCGTGGGCAGGCTGAAGCCGGTGGCATCATCCTGACCGATGCGCAGCACGCGCGCCTGGCCGGTGGCGAAGGCCGGCACAAAACCGATGCCGTGCGGATCGGCGGCGACGGCGGCGGCGACGGCGCTGTTCTCGGCGTGGCGGCTGGCGTCGCCCACGATGGAGCGGCCCTGGAGCATGGCATCGCAAAACGCGCGGTAGGTGCCGGATCGTTCCGGGCGGGAGTGGACATGGATCGGGCCGGGCAAGCCGCCGATCTTTTCCCAGTTGGGCACGTTGCCGAGGAAGAGGCGCGCGGTCTGGTCCAGGGTGAGCTGCTCCACTTTGTTTTCTGGGTGAGCAATGATGGCAAAGGCGTCCAGGCCCAGAGCAAATTGGGCACCGGGGTGGGACAGGTCGCCGCAGGTCTCTGTCAAGTCGCGCACCTCGGCGGGGCTGATGCGGCGTGAGGACATGCCGATGTCACACCAGCCGTTGAGCAGGCTGCGGAAGGCGTCGCTGGAGCCGGTGGGGCGGATTTCAATGGTCTCCCAGACCTTGTCGCCGTCCAGATCGCACATCACGTCATGCGCGAGGGCTTTCTCTCCCTCCGGCGTTTCGAGTTCGGTGGTCAGGTCTTCGATGGGCGAGATCTTGCGGCCCTTGGCCTGACGTTCCAGCAAGTAATTGTAGGCAAGATAGACGGCGCATTTGGCTCCGACGGTGTTGGAGCCGTGCAGGCGCAGGATGGTCTTGCGCTGCCGGTTATCACTCTTGACGGCGGCAATCACATCGGCGCGCTGCTCTTCCGTCGTGCGGGCTGCGGGGAGCTGGTGGCTGGTGCCCTCGATTTTCACCAGCCCGCCCTCGGTGGCCAGGATCGTCTGGCCTTCCGGGCTGAAGGTGAACTGGAGGAAGGGTTTGATCTCGTCACTCAAATGGACAGAGGAGGTGTAAAAATAGACGATACGTGAGAACGGGTAGCGGCCGCTTTGCACGGCCGAGACGTCGGGAAACACGGCCTGCCCGGCGGTCATGGAACTGGCCTCCGGGTCGTCGTTGTAGACTTGCAGGCGTTTCACCCCGGGGGCCAGCGGATAGCTCTGGCCGATGAAGCCGATGCCGCCCGGCAGCGTGGCCACATGGGCCGCCAATTCGTCATTTCCCACGAAGGACGTGATGCCTCTCATGGCGGCCGCGTCCGGCTTGATGTTCTGCACGAAGACATCCAGTGTGCCCGAGGGCTCACGGCGCCGGACGGGCGTAATCGCCAAGCCTGCGGCTTTCCATTCCTTCAGTTCTTTCCAGTCCTTGAGCTGGTTCGAGTAGATCGCCTTCAGCTCGGTGAAAGCAATGCGCATCAACGGGTTGTCCTTGTGCGTGATGATGGCCAGGCCGTCCATGGCGACCGGGTGCTCGCAGCCCAGGCCGGGCGCGTCACCACGCCTGCTCAACACATCGCCGGTCTTGGCTTCGATTTCGTCCACCTCCTCGCCCTTGATCCGGCGTGAACTCATGCCGATGTCGCACTGGTCATAGGTGCCGGTGTAAGTGCCCAGGAAGCTCTTGAAACAATCGCCCGAGCCTGTGGCGTGGACTTCGATATAGACCGCCTTGCCATCGGGCAAGGTGCCGGTGATGTAGATGATCTCGCCGTTGCGCTGGATGGCGACATCCTTGGCCTGTTTTTTCTGAAGCAGGTAGGCCCTGGCCAGCCCAGGCGCTGCATGTTCTCCCAGCGTGTTCGAGCCGATGAACAGCAGCAGCCGCTCGCCGGGTGGCGGTGCCGCGTGGCTGGGCAGCCCCCAGTGCAGGGCGAGGAGTAAAACTAGCAGCAGGGAGGGGCAGCCGTGAGAGCGGGAGCGGTTGCCCTGGGCGCGGGATAAGCCAGGGTTCATACAAGGAGGAGTGCGGGTGGGAGGTAAACGCTTTGGTTTATCAGGCTCTGATAACTGCCGGGAAAGAAATTGCGGGCAGTTTCGTCACAGAAGACGGCCTTTTTGAATCGAGACTGGACGAGGCCCTGGCCATTCTCTAGGCTTGCCATTCTCAATCCACTTCACGTGCCATGACCAACCGTCGTTCCTTCCTCAAAAAATCCACCGGAGCCGCTGCGGCCTTCGGCTTCCCCACCATCATCCCGGCTAGCGTGCTGGGGCAAGACGCGCCGTCGAAGAAGATCACCATGGCTTCCTTTGGCTGGGGGATGCAGGGGCCGAGCAATACCATGAAGTTCATCGACCAGCCGGACTGCAAGGTGCTGGCCGTGTGTGACGTGGATAAGAACCACCTGAAGACGGGCGTGGACTCGGTGAACAAGCGCTACGGCAACACGGACTGCCAGGGCTACCACGACTACCGCGAGCTGCTGGCGCGCAAGGACATTGATGCGGTGATGCTGGCGCTGCCGGATACGTGGCACGCATTGGTCGCTATCGAAGCTGCCAAGCAGGGCAAGGACATCTGGGGCGAGAAGCCGCTGGCGCGTAGCATTGCGGAGCAGCAGGCCATCGTGAAAGCCGTGCAGAAGTATGGCCGGATCTGGCAGACGGGGAGCTGGCAGCGCTCGGAGACGAACTTCCGCGTGGGTGCGGAGTTGGTGGCGAATGGCCTAGTGGGCAAGCTGCAGCGCGTGGAGGTCGGCCTTCCCGCAGGGCACAACGACTTCGCCAAGACCAAGGATAAGAACCAAGTCACCCCGCCGCCTGCCGAGCTGGACTATGAGATGTGGATCGGCCCGTCGCAGATGGAGGACTACATTGAGGCCCGCATTCACAAGAACTGGCGCTGGAACTACAATATCGGCGGTGGTCAGCTGCTGGACTGGATCGGCCACCATTGCGACATCGCCCACTGGGGCATGGGCATGGACCGCAGCGGCCCCGTGGAGGTGAAGCCAATCCAGGCCGATTTCCCGCCGCGCACCGACATGTGGAACACGGCGACGAAGTATCGCACCGAAGCCACGTATGGGAACGGCGTGGTCATGACCATCGCGGGCGGCCATGACGACATCCAGATGGGGACGAAGTGGATCGGTGACAAGGGCTTTGTCTGGGTCAATCGCGGCGGTGCCTACGAGACGAACATCGACGGCCTGGGCGAGATCATCAACAAGCGTGACAAGGACGGCAAGGTGACCCAGGGCCGCAAGCTGCCGGAGCTGGGCGACGACGTGATCAAGACGCGCCTCTACAACAGCCCCAACCATTGGCGCAACTTCCTGGACTGCATCAAGAGCCGCCAGCCGACCGTGACCCCCGTGGAAACCGGCCACGCTAGCGCCATCCCCGGCCACCTGTCTCTGATTGCTCTGATGCTGAACCGCACCCTGAAGTGGGACCCGAATGCAGAGACGATCGCCGACGACGCCGAGGCGACCAAGCTGCTAGGCCGCGAGTATCGTGGGCCGTGGAAGCTTGAGGCGTAAAGGGCATACGAAGTGCCATGATCGGGCAACCATCGATCTAGCCACAGAAGCACTGACCACTTGTGTTCAGGCGCGGGGTGGAGCCGGAGGCTCGTGAGAAATTAGCCGGTGGTGAAGCGAGCCTAGGCGAGCGTAACCACCGGACCTCCGAAGTCATCGATCTGCGCTCCGAAGGTGGCGCGAGAAACGCCGAGTTCTCTAGCGCTCCCTCCGGGGCGCATCACCAAGGCGTGATCTATCCGGTGGTTCCTGCCGCTACGCCGCATCCACCGACCGGCTAATCTCTCCCGAGCCTCCGGCTCGAAGATCCAGTGACGGAAAGCGAATTGGTTTTGTCCTCCGTCGTCGCTTGGACGTGTTCACCTCGCGGATTGCATTTCTCCGGCACTCGCCATAGTGACCGTCCCCATGTCTGCCCCTGCTAACCGACTCGACACCCGTTTTGCCCAACTCCAGGCCGAGGGCAAACGTGCCTTCGTGGCCTACATCGCGGCCGGCGACCCCACCTTGGACAAGACGGTGGACATCGTGCTGGCCCTGGAAGCGGCAGGCGCGGATGTCATTGAACTAGGCCTGCCCTTCAGCGATCCGCTGGCCGATGGCATCGTCAATCAACTGGCCGCCGACCGCGCGATTCGCAGCGGCACGACCACGCCCAAGGTGCTGGAGATGATCAAGACGATCCGCGAGCGTTCGCAGGTGCCGCTGGTGCTCTTCACGTATCTGAACCCCATCTACACCTATGGCTACGAGCGCTTCCACACGGATGCTGCCCTTGCTGGTGCCGACGGCGTGCTGGTGCTGGACCTGCCGCACGACGAAGCGGATCAGAATGCCGAGCTGAAGCCTGAGCTTGGCTTGGCCCACATCCGTCTCATTGCACCGACCACGCCACCCGAGCGCGTGCCGCTGATCGCGTCGCGTGCTGAAGGCTTCATCTATTACGTCAGCCGCGAAGGCGTGACCGGAGCGCAGCAGACTATCGCCACCGGCATTGGTGAGATGGTGGCCAGCATCAAGGCCGCGACGAAGGTGCCTGTGTGCGTCGGCTTCGGCATCTCCACCCCTGATCAGGCTGCGACCGTGGCCGCCATGGCCGACGGTGTGGTGGTCGGCAGTGCGATCGTGAAGCTGATCGAGAAGCACGGCCTGGAAGCCGATGTGGCCGCTAAGGTCGGGGCCTTTGTGAAGCCTCTCGTGGACGCCGTGAAAGCCCTCTGAGTCCCTTTT
>Ga0164295_10001232_pt1 | contig 21234 bp, 22 predicted proteins | sample GEODES006metaG_FD_111798 | JGI IMG/M metagenome (GOLD analysis project Ga0164295, IMG submission 111798) | Oligotrophic lake water microbial communities from Sparkling Lake, Wisconsin, USA - GEODES006 metaG | ecosystem: Environmental > Aquatic > Freshwater > Lake | place: USA: Sparkling Lake... | reverse complement strand
CGGGGCTTAAACCCGGCGCCAAAGAGGCTGGCGATGATGAACACTGAGGGCCTGTTGGGGCCTTTACGCCGGCTTGCCGCCAAGGTTGATGCGCTAACGCTGAAGGAGCGCCTGCTCTTGATGGGCGCCACGGTGATGCTTTTGAGCTACGGGTGGAATGAGCGCGTTTTCACGCCGCTGGAAGCCAAACGCAAAGCGCTGGTGCAGGAATCAGTCGCCTTGACTACGGCGCTGCAGGCGCTGGATACGGCCACCGCCAACTGGGTGACAGAAGCCGCCGTCGACCCGGACGCCGACAACCGCCGCCGACTGGTAGAACTGCGCGAGGAACTGCAAAGGGCGCAGGGCACGGTGGAGGCCAAGGCCGGCAAAATGGTGGCGCCGGAGCGGATGCCGGAAGTCCTCAAAAGCGTGTTATCGCGCTTCAGCGAACTGGAATTCAAAAGTCTGGAAGGCTTGCCGGTGGAACCTGTGTTGGCAGCGCCACCCACGACATCGGCCAAGCCATCCGAACCCGGGCGGCCCGGTGACGCGACTCCCGCGCACAGTGCCTACAAACATGGGATCCGGATCCGGTTCAGTGGCAGCTACCGGGCGGTGACGGCCTATCTGGAAGCGCTGGAGGCTTTGCCCTATGGCTTTTTCTGGGATCGCGTCAGCCTGGACGCCACGCAGTTTCCCAAGATTACCGGGTCTCTGGTGGTGTACACCGTTAGCCTCCGGCAGGAGTGGATTGGTGTCTAACTGGGCCAGTTCGGGTATCGCGACAGGGCTTTTGCTGCTCACGATAAGTGCGGCGGCGGCATCGCCGCTGGAGGGTTTGACCGATCCCATGCAGCCTCTCGTAGCCCCGGCCGCTACCGCTTCTAACGAGTCTGGCGATCCACCGCCAACGGTGTGGCAACTGCAGGGTATCCGGATTGACCAGCGGCGGCGCTCCGCGCTGATTAACGGTCAGTCGGTGGCTGTTGGCGAGGAAGTCGATGGGGCCAAGGTTCTCAAAATTGAAAACGATAGCGTTGTGATTCAGAGCGGCGATAAGCCCTCAACGCTGAGGTTGCTGAAGCATGATGTCAAACAACGTTCGCGCGCGCTGCGCTGAGCCACGCTACTGGCTGATGGTGGCGGTCTGCCTGTTGGCGGGCTGTCAGAACACGCCACCGGCGCAGGGCCCGCTCAAGCAGATGCAAAACGAACTGCAGGCGGCCAGCACCTCACCCGCATCGTCCGCTGCAGCGCCCGCCGTGCCGGCTGAAGTGAGTCGGGCGCTGGTGCCGAGTCTGAAGCTCGATGCCCATCAGACACCGCAGGTCGCGGACGAGCAGCGCTTCGATATTGCCGTTAACGATGTGCCCGCCCAGCAATTCTTTATGAGTTTGGTCGACGGCACTCGCTACAACATGGTTGTGCACCCGGAAGTCACCGGCAAAATCTCTCTCAATCTGCGCAACGTGACGATTCCCCAGGTGATCGCCGCCGCACGCGATGTCTATGGCTATGAATTCGAGCGCACCAGCTATGGCTTCCAGGTGCTGCCCTCCCGACTCGAAGCGCGCGTGTTCCAGATTAACTATCTCAACATGCAGCGCTCGGGCTCTTCGTCGACCTTTGTCAGCGCCGGCACGCTGCAAGAAGTGCAGAACGCCGGCGATGGGCAACGGGAAACGGGTAATCAGACGGCGAACGCGAACGGCGGGAGCGATCGCAACCAGAACCGCGGACAGCGCTCGGTGGTGGGCACGCAGGTCAACACCGTGGTGCCGCAAACCAGCTTCTGGCAGGAACTTTCCACGGCGTTAAATGCGATCGTGGGTGACGCCGAAGGGCGCAGCGTGGTGGTCAATCCCCAGTCTGGCGTGGTGGTCGTACGCGCCATCCCGACGGAATTGCGCGAGGTCGAAACCTATCTCGCGGCGGCGCAATTGATCGCTCAGCGTCAGGTCATTCTGGAAGCCAAAGTGCTGGAAGTGGAGCTTGGCGAGGGTTTCCAGTCGGGCGTGAACTGGGCTGCGGTCTTTAATGAATTCACCATCGGCCAGACCGGCGGCGGGAAGGTGTTTGACGGCGATTCCGGACGCAGCGATTGGCAGGGGAAGGCGCTCAACCTGACGCCCGGCGTGGCGAATCTGGCCGGCGTACCGGCCTCTGCTTTCGGCGGCGTTTTCTCGCTGGCGGTGAGCGGCGGCGACTTCGCCGGTTTTTTTGAGCTGTTGAAGACCCAGGGCAATGTGCAGGTGCTGTCCAGCCCGCGCATCTCCACCATGAACAACCAGAAGGCCATTATCAAAGTGGGCACCGACGAGTTCTTCGTCACCGACGTGTCCACCACCACCATTACCGGCACGGCCACTACCACCACCCCCAATATCGAGTTGACGCCGTTTTTCTCCGGGATTGCGCTCGACGTCACGCCGCAAATCAGCCGGGACGGCAAGGTCACCTTGCATATCCATCCGTCCGTGAGTGAGGTCACTGACCAGAAGAAGCAGATCACGATCGCCGGGGTCGACCAAACCCTCCCGCTCGCACGCAGCGCGATCCGCGAATCCGACTCAGTGGTGCAAGCCCAAAGCGGCCAGCTGGTGGTCATCGGCGGCTTGATGCAGACGAAGCTGAGAGAACAGGGTGCCAAAACGCCGGTGGTGGGCGATGCGCCGCTGTTGGGCGGACTGTTTCGGCAAACGCGTAATCAAAGCGTGAAAAGCGAGTTGGTGATTCTGTTGCGGCCGGTGGTGATTGAAGGTCAGGCCGAATGGGCGAAAGCGATCAATCAGGCGCAGGAAGGCCTGTCGGGGATGGGCACGGATCTCGATCTGCGCGGCAAAACCCCGGGCGCTGAACTCGGCATCGGCGCACCCTGAGCACCAGTCAGGACTCGCGGCACCGCAAGCATGTATCTACAGCACTTCAAATTGAACGAGATGCCGTTTTCGCTGACGCCGGATACCGCGTTCTTCATGGGCCGCGCCGGCTACCGGGAGGCGCTCAACGTGCTGCTGGTTGCCCTGCGCAGCGGCGAAGGCTTTATGAAAGTGGTGGGCGAGGTCGGGACCGGCAAGACCATTCTTTGTCGAACCTTGCTGAAAAACATCAGCGAGGAGTTCGCCTGCGCCTACCTGCCCAATCCCTATCTGCGTCCCGCAAGCCTGTTGTTATCGATCGCGGACGAACTCGGCATCGAATATCCCAAGCGCGCCAGCCAGCACCAGTTGCTGAAGCGTCTCAACGAAGGCTTGCTCCAGTGTCACGCCGAAGGCCGGCGGGTGATGGTCTGCATGGACGAAGCGCAGGCGGTCCCTTTGCAGACCCTCGAAGCGCTGCGCCTGCTAACCAATCTTGAGACGGAAAAAACGAAACTGCTGCAGGTGGTGCTGTTTGGCCAGCCTGAACTGGACAAAGTGCTGGATGAACCCTCGATTCGGCAGCTCCGGCAACGCATTACGTTTTCCTACCAGCTACAACCGCTGGCCCGCGACGGGGTCGAGGAATACCTGATGCACCGCCTGGCGATTGCGGGACACGACGGCCCGAAGCTGTTTGACGCCAAAGCGGTCGACGAGATTGCGCGCGGCAGCGGCGGCGTGCCGCGTCTGGTCAACATCCTTGCGCATAAGTCGCTGATGGCTGCGTTTGGAGAAGGCGAGGGGCGGGTAAATCGCAGCCATGCCAAGCGTGCCGTCGCCGATACCGATGACGCCCGGTCGGTGGCGCAGACCAGCGGTCTGAGCGAGTTGCTGGCGCGCGGTTGGCGCTGGTGCCGGCGTTTGTTCGGGGGCGCGATGGTCGCCGTCGCAGCGCTGCTTGCGCATTCGATGCAGAGTCCGCCGCTGTGAGTCTTATCAACCAGATGCTGACCGATTTGGAAGCGCGGCGCGGCGGTAACCTGCGCAATGTGGACCACGCGCTGGATGGGCTGTCTTCCATCCCGGTGAGCGCGAGGCCCAGCCAGCGGCGTTCCCTTTTGCTGGTCGGGGTGGTGCTGTTGCTCGGCCTCGGCGTCGCGGCAACCGTGTGGTATCTGCGCTTTCGTCCGGAGAACCCGCTGCCCGTGCTCGCGCCGGCGGGCGCTCCGGCGGCGACCGAGGTCTCGGCCACGCCGCCCGCACCCGCTCAGCCTGTGGCGCAGCCGGTTATTCTGGCTGACGCCCCAACGCCGCCGCCGAGCGCGGCGCCCACGCCGGCAGCGCCATCACCGCCCGCCAAAGCCTTGCCGGCCGTCGCGGCGACGCCCGCGCCTTCCAGCGATGCGGCGCCAGCCAAAGCCGCCGCGCCGCGCTCGCCTTCCCGCGTTACCGGTGAGACCAGCGGCAATCCGGACATCGCTTCAGCCCCGGTGGTTGAGGAGCCAGGCTCTTTCCATCGCGCCCCGGCGGTGAACGCGCCCGCGGCCGATGCGCTGGCCTATGAGCGGGCGCTACGCCGTCTCGATGGCGGGGCCTCCGATGAACTGCAAAGCTTCGTGGCGGGACACCCCACTCACGTTGCCGCCCGCGAACGGCTGGCGCTCGCCTGGATTGCGGCCGGCCAAACCAACGCGGCCGAGACGCTGCTGCGGGCGGGCCTACAGTCCAATCCGGGAGAAATCCGCTTTGCCCGTGTGCTCGGCCACAGCGTGCTGTCGCGCGGTCTGGCGCAGGATGCATTAACGCTCTTGCGTCCCCTGGCGCCGCCCATGGCCAAGGATCCCGACTATCACGCGCTGCTGGCGGCCGCCGAGCAGGGTACCGGCGCGCATGCGCTGGCGGCCACGCGCTATCGCGGCCTGCTGCAAGTGCAGGCTGCCAACGGTCAATGGTTAGTGGGGCTCGGAATTTCGCTCGCGGCTCTGGGTGACTCCCGGGCTGCGGCGGCGGCCTTCAACCGGGCCTTGGACGACCGGACGCTGGCCGAACCCTTGCGGGCTTACGCCGCCGGCGAGCATGTGCGACTTGAGGGGCTCAAGCCATGAGTGCCGTGAGGAAGAAACTTCGACTCGGGGATTTGCTGGTTGAGAACCGCATCATCTCCCAACTTCAGCTCGACGCCGCGCTGGACGAACAGCGCAAATCCGGGCGCAAGCTCGGCAAGATCATGGTGGACCACGGTTACCTGACCGAAGACGCGCTGCTGATTTTTCTCTCCCGCCAGCTGGGCGTGCCGTTTGTGGAACTGGCGCACTACCAGTTCGAGCCCGACGTGATCGCGGTGCTGCCCGAAATCTACGCCCGGCGATTCCGGGCGGTGGCGCTGAAGGACAAAGGGGATTCCCTGCTGGTGGGGATGTCCGACCCGACCAATATCTTCGCTTACGACGAGCTGTCCCGAATCATCGGCCGCCCGATCGACATGGCGGTGGTGCGCGAGCAGGAACTGCTCGACACGATAGAGCGCGTTTACAAGCAAACCGACCGCATTAGCGGTATCGCCGAGCAGCTCAGCGATGAGTTGAAAGAGGGCGATTTCGACGTGGCTCAACTGGCCGCTGGCGCAGATTTAAGCGAAGCGCCGGTAGTCAAGCTGCTCCACACGCTGTTTCAGGCCGCGGTTGGCGCGCGCGCCTCCGACATTCACATCGAGCCGGACGAATCGGTGCTGCGCATCAGGCAGCGCGTTGACGGGGTGCTACAGGAACAGATTTTGAACGAGCGGCGCATTGCGCCGGCGCTGGTGCAGCGTCTGAAGCTGATGGCGCAGCTCGATATCTCGGAAAAGCGCCTGCCGCAGGACGGCCGGTTTAGCATTCGGGTGGGCGAGCGCGTGATCGACGTTCGCGTGTCCACCATGCCGCTTCAGCACGGTGAATCGGTGGTCATGCGGCTACTCGATCACACCGAGGGCGTGAAAGACCTGGGCGCGCTGGGCATGCCGCCCGCGATCCTCAGGCGCTTCCTGTCGGTGATTCAGCGGCCGCATGGCATGGTGGTGGTCACTGGCCCGACCGGTAGCGGCAAGACCTCCACGCTCTACTCCGGCCTGAAGGTGCTGAACGAGGCCAAGTCGAAAATTGTGACGGTGGAAGACCCGGTCGAATACCGCCTGCCGCGAGTGAATCAGGTGCAGGTGAATCCGCAAATTGGCCTTACTTTCGCGCGCGTGCTGCGCACCACTTTGCGCCAGGATCCGGACATCATCCTCGTCGGTGAAATGCGCGATCAGGAAACGGTGGAGATTGGCCTGCGCGCCGCCATCACCGGCCACCTCGTACTCACCACCCTGCATACCAACGACGCCATCAGCACCATCAGCCGCCTGCTCGATATGGGCGCGCCGAGTTATCTGCTGGCTTCTGCCTTGCACGCGGTAATTGCCCAGCGTCTGGTGCGCCGTCTGTGCGCGGAGTGCGCGGTGGACGACCCGCCGTCGGGCGCGGCTTTGGGCTGGTTGCGCCTGAAAACCGGCGAGGCGACGCCGAGCGGCCAGTGGCAACGGGGCGAAGGCTGTCACGCCTGCAATAACACCGGCTACAAAGGGCGGATCGGCGTGTACGAATTGCTTTCGGTCACCGCGGCCATGAGCACGGCGCTGGCAGCCGGTGACTTTGTGCAGTTTGCGGCACTCGCACGGGCCAGCCCGGGCTTCAGGCCGCTTGAGATGGCGGCGATTGATTACGCCGCGATCGGCATCACCAGCGTCGAAGAGGCGATGCGGGTGGCGGCTGAGAGCATTCTCCACCTCGACGACGACGACCTCGCGCGCCTGACGGCTGAAGGGGCCACGATCTGATGGCCAATTTTCGCTACCGCGGGCGGGGCAGACGTGGCGACATGATGGAAGGGGCGTTGGAAGCGGCGAGCGCCGACGCGGTGGCCAGCCAGTTGATGAACAGCGGCATCACGCCGATCGAGATCAGCGAAGTGCAGCCGCAACTCGATGTGGCCTCGTTGTGGCGGCAAATCCGGGGGCCGGTGCCGCCGGATCTGGCCGAACTGATTCTGCTCTCGCGCCAGATGTATACCCTCATGCGCGCGGGGATTCCGCTCAGTCAGGCCATGACGGGGCTGGCGCGTTCTACCCGTAACGAGACCTTGCGTGAAGTGCTGTTTCTCATCAAAGCCACAGTTGAGAGCGGCCGGGAGCTCTCCGTTGCGCTCGCCCAGCATCCCAAAATCTTTTCCTCGCTCTACGTGAATACCGTGCGCATCGGCGAGAGCACCGGTCGGCTGGATCAGGCCTTCCAACGGCTGGCGGAATATCTGGAGCGCGACCGTGATACCCGTAGCCGCATCCAGACCGCCTTGCGCTACCCGTCGTTTGTGGTGCTCGCGATCGGCATCGCGATTGGCATTATCAACGTGGTGGTGATTCCGCAATTCGCGGCGATTTTTGAACGCGCGCACGCCGCGCTGCCCCTGCCAACGCGGATCTTGATGGCGACCTCCGGCTTTTTCGTGGCCTGGTGGCCGGCGCTGGTGATGGCCTCGGTGGGGGCGGCAGTGGCGTTTCGGGCCTGGCGCAGGACCGAACTTGGCGCCTATCGCTGGGACCGCTTCAAGCTTCGCATTCCGGTCATCGGTGACATCATCAATCGCGCGACGCTGGGGCGCTTCGCGCGCGGGTTTTCGATGTCTCTGGCCGCCGGGGTGCCCTTAACCCAGGCCCTGTCGATCATGGCGCAGGCGGTGGACAACGAATATCTGGGCGAGCGGATCCGGAACATCCGCAACGGCGTTGAGCGCGGCGAGTCCCTGACCCGCACCGCGACCGCCACCGGCATGTTCACACCCTTGGTTTTGCAGATGATGGCGGTGGGGGAAGAAACCGGCGCCATCGACGATTTGCTGTCGGAAGTTGCCGGCTTCTACGAACGGGAAGTGGACTACGACATCAAGAATCTCAGTCAGGCAATCGAACCGATCCTCATCGCGGTAATGGCGGGCTTTGTCCTCATTTTTGCGCTGGGCGTGTTCCTGCCGCTCTGGGATATGGCGGCCGTGAAAATGGCTCACTAGAAAAATAGCTCAAGCGACGGCTACTCTCTCCGCTAAACCCTACATGTCCCTACGCCACGCCTTAGACAAAGGAAGATGAAGATGAGAAAACAAGCAGGATTTACGTTGATCGAATTAATCACAGTGGTGGTGATTCTGGGCATTCTCGCCGCGTTCGCCCTACCGCGTTTCGCGGGTCTGGAAACCAATGCCAGAACTGCCGCTGTGAATGGTCTGGCCGGTAGCATTCGCAGTGGCGCGGCGCTTGCCCACGCGGCCTATCTGGCCGCAGGTAATAATCCCAGCACAGTGACGATGGAAGGCAGTTCGGTCGCAATCAATGCTTCCGGTTATCCGGACAACACGGCCGCCGGCATTGGGGCAGTCTTGCAGAGTGCGACTGGTTACACCGGGGCTGCGGGCACCGGCGCATACGAGTACACCCTGGACGCGGCGCCAACGCCCGCTGACTGCAAGGTTCGTTATGCGGCCAGCACGACCGCCGGAACCCCGCCGGCCGTGACGGTAACGACCAGCGGTTGTTAATCGGCCAAAGCCAACGGGAGGAGGGCGAGCACCGCCTCCTCCCATCGGCTTTACGCGTAGCCGAATAGATTCGTGTATGAGGGCCAGATGCCGCTCGAAGATGTCGGCCTATACCCTCGTTGAACTGGTGACAGTGCTCGTGATCGTGGGCCTGTTGGCGGCAGTCTCGCTCCCCCGTTTTTTCTCCAGCAATGTTTTCACCACCGCTGGCTTCGCCAATGAAGTGCGCGCGGGGCTACGTCATGCGCAAAGCGTTGCGATTGCGTCTGGTTGTGATGTCCGCGTCAGTCTTACCAGCAGTAGTCTCACCCTGCAGCGCTGGGTCGGTGGCGCAAGCTGTTCCGATCACACCGGCACCCTCACAACCCTGACCCGCTTTGAGGGTGGGGCCTTCACTGCCGCCGTGCCCTCCGGCCTGAGTCCCGTCCCCTTCAGCCTTTATTTCGATACGTTGGGCAAACCATGGGATGCGGGCAGCGGCACCGCCCTTGGCAGTGCGCTGGCGATTGCCATCGGTACCGAGACTGTTACCGTTAATCCGGAAACCGGGCTCGTGCAGTGAAGACCCGTCGCGCCCAAGCGGGGCTCAGTTTCATCGAGCTGGTCGCGAGTATCGTGATCATCTCCGTGGCCACGCTCGGTTTGATGTTGGCGGTGACGTCGACGGTCAACCGCAGCGCGAATCCTATGGTGGAAACGCAGGCAGCGGCGGTCGCCGGGGCCTATCTCGAAGAAGCCATGCTGGCTGATTTTTGCGATCCCGCCTTTAATCCTGACGGTAATTCGGCCACCACCTGCCGCAACGAATGCGCCACCCGGGCCTGCTCGGGCGGCTGCGGTGGCACGGTGTTCAGCGCCGAGTCGGGGCGCGCCAGTTTTGATGATGTGTGCGACTACAACGGCCTGAATGACTCGGGCGCGAGAGACCGCAACGGCAACACCATCGCCGGCCTTAGCGCCTATAGCGTCTCGGTGCGCATTGCGGACGATTCCGCCGTCACCCTGGGTGCCCCCGCGCTGAGCGCCACTGCCGGGCAGGTTGTGCGGATTGAAGTGCAGGTCTCGAATCCTTCGCTCGAAAGCCCGGTGACCCTCACGGGCTATCGGACCAATCAGCAATGAAGGCATCGCGGCGCGCGGGCTTTACGCTCGTCGAGTTGGTGGCCGTGATGACGCTGTCCGCGATTTTAGGACTGGTGGTCTGGCGCAATTTGAGCTTGCCGATTCGCGCTTTTGCCGACGGTGCGCGCCGCGCCGAACTGGTCGCCACCGGGCGTCTGGCCATGATGCGAATGAGTCGCGAGATCCGCCTCGCCTTGCCCAACAGCGTGCGCGTTGCGGGCAGCAATCAGGCGCTTGAGTTTCTGCGCACCTCGGCCAGCGGCCGCTATCGGGCGGAGGCGAATCCCGCCGACGCCAGCACCGACCCGCTAAACCTGAACGCGGCGACCGATACCTTCCAGATGTTGGGCGCCTGGACCTTGCCGGCCTCCGTTCGCAGCGGGGCCGGGTTGGGCAGTTGCCTTGCCGGCACCAGCCACTGCCCCGCGATTTACAACACCGGCAATCCCGGCACCTGCAGCGCGCAAACAGCGGGCACGCGCACCAACGCCTGGTGCGGCGACAATCTGGCCGGCATTACCAGCGTGAATGCCGGCACTGGCACTATCGGCGTGAGCCGCGCCTCAGCCGGCACCGTGTGGCCTACCGGCTCGCCGCAGCAGCGCTTTTTTGTGGTCGATTCTGCGGTGAGCTTTGTGTGCGCGGGCGGCGAGCTGCGTCGCTACGGCGGCTATGCCATCAGCAGTACGCAGCCGGTCCCGCCGAGTGTTACCGGCCGACTGCTGGCCGACCATGTGTCGAGTTGCAGCTTCAGCTACGACGCCGGTAGCGCCAGCCGCTCCGGTCTGGTGGTGCTCCAAATCACGGTGAGCGACACCACGCCCGATGGCAGCACGGAGCAGGTGGCACTGCTGGAACAGATTCACGTGCCCAATTCGCCATGATGGCGCGCGCCAAACAGGCCGGATTTACGCTCATTGCCGCCGTATTTCTGGTGGTGGTAGTCGCGCTCATCGCCGGCTACGCGGTGTCGATAGGCTCGGCGCAGCAGGCGGACACCTCGCTATCCTTACTCGCCAGACGCGCAGATTTTGCGGCCCAGAGCGGTCTTGAATGGGCCATCGCGCGCGTGATCAACACCGATGCCTGCCCGGCGAACGGCACCAGCTTTTCGCCAGCAGGAACGGGCATCAGCAGTTTTGTGGTGCTCGTGAATTGTGCGTCGACGGCCATCACGGAAGGCGCTGCAAGCTATTCCGTCTATACGGTGACGGTGACGGCGACCCAAGGCACGGAGAGTCGCGAAGACTTTGCCCGACGGACCGTGACTGCCCAGATTGGCGGCAAGCCCTGAGCGAGGTTTACGCCAGACCCGCGTACTGGTGCTGGCGCAAGCCTTCATAAACCGCCACCGCCACCGCGTTGGAAAGATTAAGACTGCGACTGTCCGCCCGCATGGGAATGCGTAGCCACTGTTCTTGCGGCAGGCTCTCCCGAATCGCGGGTGGCAGGCCGCGCGACTCCGGCCCGAACAACAAAATATCGCCGGCGGCCAGATTCGCTTCGGGCAGCATGCGCTTCGCATGAGTGGTGAAAGCCCAGATGCGGGCCGAGGGCAGGGCCGTTTTGAGCGCATCGAAGTTCGGGTGCACGTTCAAACTCATGCGTTCTGCGTAGTCCAGACCGGCGCGGCGTAGCGCACGATCGGAGATATCAAAACCCAGCGGCTCGACCAGATGCAGTCGCGCGCCGACGTTCACGCAGAGCCTGATAACATTGCCCGTGTTGGGCGGGATCTCCGGCTCGAAAAGCACGACTTCAAACATGGGGCGCAAGCAATCAATGATGACGACAACACAGGGGACAGACGCTCGCCTCGCGACGACTTTCTGTGGCATGCCATTTAATTCGCCGCTGGTGTTGCTTTCCGGCTGCGTTGGCTTCGGCGAAGAATATACGCGGGTCGAGGGCTTTTCCAACGAAGACGTGGGCGCGATTTGCCTCAAGGGCACCACGCTCGCGCCGCGTTTGGGTAACCCGGCGCATCGCGTGTACGAAACGCCGGCCGGCATGTTGAACGCCATTGGCCTGCAGAATCCCGGCGCCCGCTATGTGGTGGACGAAATCCTCACGCGTCTCGATTTCAATGAAACCCGCTTTATTGCCAATGTCTCGGGTTCGACCGTTGAAGAATACGAGGAAGTAACTCGCATCTTTGACGACTCCCCGATCGACGCCATCGAGATCAACATCTCCTGTCCCAACGTGAAAGAGGGCGGCGTCGCCTTCGGCAATAGTCCGGACATGTCGGCGCGCGTCGTGGCCGCCTGCCGTCGGGCCACCCGCAAACCCATCATCACCAAGCTCTCGCCCAATCAGACCGACATCGCCGAAAACGCGCGCCGTTGTCTGGAAGCGGGCAGCGATGGCTTTGCGGTGATCAATACCCTGATGGGCATGGCGATCGACAGCGAGCGTCGACGCACGGTGATTGGAAATAATCAGGGCGGCCTGTCGGGGCCTGCGATCAAACCCATCGCCCTGCTTAAGGTGTGGCAGGTCTATCAGGTGTGTAAACCGCACGGGATCCCGATTATTGGTCAGGGTGGCGTGGTGTCCGCGACCGACGTCATCGAATTCATGTTGGCCGGCGCCAGTGCCGTGGGGGTTGGAACGGGCTTGTTCTATGAGCCGCTCGCGTGCCGCGCGTTGAACGACGGCGTTGCGGATTATTTGACTCGCCATGGCTTTGCGAGCGTGCGAGATCTGGTCGGTGCGCTGCAGTTAAATTCCCCGCCGGCGCCGGTCGCGACGGTGCCGGGCTAGGAAGCGGCGTTCGGCAGTTTCTCCAATCGATTGAGAAACACCCGCATTTCTTTGGCGGCCTGCAGGTCGCCTTTGTCTTCGGCAATCTGAATGCCCGTGCGGTAGGCGGTGATCGCCGCCGCCGACTCGCCAGCGGCAGCAAGCGCCTTGCCCAGCAGTTTCCACGCGGCGGAGTAGCGCGGGTCGAAAGTGACCGCGGCTTGCAGGTGTTCGGCGGCTAACGCGGGCGACTCTTCCAAATAGGCGTTGCCCAGCGAGAATCGTACCAGGGCACCATCGCGCCCCTCGGCGAGCAGTTTTTCCATGCCCTTGATGCGGGCCGCCTGCTGGGTGTCCACGCTTAATCCCGCGCGGACTCTTTGATGTGGCGAGGGTCGATCCCCAAGCTTCTCAGCTTGCGATAGAGATGCGTGCGTTCAATCCCCACTTTTTCCGCCACGCGACTCACGCTGCCTTCAAAGAGGGTTAACTGGTACTCAAGGTAGCCTTTCTCGAAACGCTCACGCGCTTCCCGCAAAGGCAGATCGAAGCCCGCCGGTATCACTTCGGGTTCCTGACTCGGACGCAGACCCAGCGCCGAACTCACTTCGAAGCCTTCGATGGTGTCGGTGTTGCCGAGAATGAGCAGGCGCTGCACGAGATTTCTGAGTTCACGCACGTTGCCCGGCCAGGCGTAATCGCGCATGCGGGCCTTGGCGGCCGGCGAGATATCGCGACGGGGCAGGCCTTCGCTGCGCACGAAGTAATCGAGGTAGTGCACCAGCAGTTCGTCCAGATCCTCAATACGATCGTGCAGGCTGGGAATGTGCAAGGGCACCACATTGAGGTGGTAGTAGAGATCATCGCGGAAGCGGCCGGCGGCCACTTCAATCTGCAGATCGCGACGGGTGGCGGCGATGATGCGCACATCAATACTGACCGGCTCGCGACCGCCGACGCGGAGCATCGACTGCTGCTCAAGCGCGCTTAACAGCCGCGCCTGTGTGCTGAGGTCCATGTCCGCAATGTCTTTCAGAAAAAGACTGCCGCCGTTGGCTTGCTCCAGCGAACCGTAGGTCACATGGCCGTCGACTTCGGTGCCGAACAGTTCGGCGTCCGGATTCTCGCGCGCCAGACCGGCCACCCCGACGGCTACGAAGGGATTACCCGCGCGCGGGCTGTGTTGATGGAGATAGCGCGCGAGGACTTCTTTGCCCGCACCGGATTCGCCGGTAATGAACACCGCGGTCTTGTGGGGCGCCAAACGTACCGTGCTCGCCCGCAGTTGCTCCATCAGGCGTGAACGGCCAATCGGCTCGGCGACCGGGATTGCGCCGCGCCGCAGGCCGAGGTTTTCCTGCTGGAGATCGGCCGTTTCCAGCGCGCGTTGGATGGTGATCAGCAGCTTGGCGATCGACAGCGGTTTTTCGATGAAGTCGTAGGCGCCAAGTCGCGTGGCCTCGACGGCGGTTTCCACCGTGCCGTGCCCTGACATCATGATCACCGGCACATCAACGTGGCCGTCGACCGACCACTCCTTGAGGAGCGAGATGCCATCGGTATCGGGCATCCAGATGTCGAGCAAGACCAGGTCGGGGCGGCGTTGACGTCGTGCGTCACGCGCCGCGGCGGCGTTTTCGGCGGTGGCGACGTCGAAACCTTCGTCTTCCAGAATCTCTTTCACGAGCACGCGAATATCGGGCTCATCGTCCACGACCAGGATGTGACGGGCGGTCATGCGGGACTCCTTTGCGCTTTGGGGTCGGCGACCAGCGGCAGGCGAATTGTAGCCCGCGCGCCGCCGTCTTCATCGTTTTCCAGCGTCACGACGCCGCCATGTTCCTCGATGATCTTCTTGACGATCGCAAGTCCCAGCCCGGTGCCGCGTGTTTTGCTGGTGACATAGGGTTCGAAAATATTGGTGAGCATTTCCGGCGGAATACCGTCGCCGCGATCAAGGATGCTGATCGTGAAGTAGTCGCCGGTCTCGGTATGTAAGCGCCGCGTGGAGAGCAAGATGACGGCCTTGCTCCGGTCGCTGCTGGCCTCCAGCGCATTCTTCACCAGATTGTTGAACACTTGCCGAAGCCGGCTGGCATCGACCGAAATTGCGGGTAAATCCGCCGCGAAATCGAGTTCGAAGCGGGCCTCTGGATTCGCGGAGCGATAGAGATCGACCACGGCCAAAATCAGTTTGTTCAGGTCCGTCCGTTCCTGATTAATCGCTGGCATTCGGGCGTAGTCGGAGAAGGTATTGACCATCGCCTTCATTGTTTCAACCTGCTGCACGATGGTGGTCGTTAGCCGGTCGAGCGTTTCGGCATCCTGCGGCGCCATCTTGGACAGATATTTCTGGCGCAAACGCTCGGCCGATAGCTGGATCGGCGTAAGCGGATTTTTGATTTCATGCGCCAGGCGCCGAGCCACTTCGGACCATGCGGCGTCACGCTGGCCCTGAATCAAGGCGGTGACGTCATCGAACACGACCACGTGCCCAGCCTCGGTGTCCACGTCCAGCGGCAGGTGACTGCCGCGGCACATAAGCGCGCGTCGGCCGGTGCGGATAAAGATCTGGCTTTCCTGCTGCCAGCGGTCATCGCCCGCTTCGAGATGCGCGCTCAGGCATTCGACGAACGGGGCGAGGTGTTCCCGTTTTTCTGCGAGCTCGCTCAAGCGCATGCCGGTAATGACCACATCGCCCAGATCAAGGATCCGACGGCCCGCGTCATTCAGAGTCTTGATGTGGCCTCCATCATCCAGCGCCAGCACGCCCGAGGAGAGCTGGCTCAGCAGCGTGTTGACGTAACGATGCTGGGTGTCGACTTCGCTACGCGCGACCGCAATCCGGCGCGTCATGTCGTTGAACGAACTCACCAGAAAGCCAACGTCATCGCTGGTGTTCACCGGTAGCGTCATGGTGTAGTTGCCGGCCGCGACCGCTGCGGTGCCCGCTGCAAGGTCGCTGATGGGAGCCGTGAGTCGACGTGCCGAATAGAAGGCGGCCCACACGGCGGTTGCGATGCTCGAAAGCAGCACTAGCGTGAGCGTCATCGCGAAGCTCAGTTTCAGCTTCCGCCGCAAATAAGCGAGTTCCTGATATTTGGCGTGCGCCGACTCCACGTTGGACGCCAGCACGTTCATTCCCTCTGCCACAGGAAACAGTGCCTGCAGAACGCGCGCCGGGCGGTCGATGTTGGTGTCGGGGAGCGCGACTGCAACCCGCATGTACAGGCCAGCATTGCCGATAGGCTCAAGCCCGATATAGCTGCGGCCTTGCTTGACCTGCAGCAGGATAGGCGCTGGCGGGATGTTCGGGACCAGATCCGTGCCGCTGTTACTGGACTGGAGCAAGCGCCCCTGCACCGTGACCACCAGCAGTTCTTCGGCGCCAATCCGACGGCGCAGTTGGTTGAGGTCGCCTTCGTCAGGGTGCCAGCTTTCCGCGACCGCCGCGTTTCCCGGATCCCGCAGCGCGCCGAGATCAAGCACCGCGCTTTGAGGCGCGCCGGCGCTGATTTCTTCGGCCAGATTCTCGGTCTGCGACAACACTTCTCGCATCCGCAGATCGAGCGCGCTACGGCTAAGTTCCAGCGCGTCACTCAGCGCATGCTCAATACGCACATCAAACCAGCTGTCGACGCCCCGCATCAAAAAATTCATCGAGAATCCGTACAGGACGCAAATCGGCAGCACCGACAGCGTGACGAAGATGCTGAGCATGCGGAGCGTCAGGCGCGCGCCCGGCGCGCGGCGTCGAAGCTGGAGCACCAGATCCCGAACATTCATCGCAATGAGGCCGCTGAAGGCCGCCAGACCGAGCAGGTTGGTGAGGAGCAGCAACGAGTACAGGTCGCCGAAACGTCCCGCGTTTTGAATCGCCGCGCTCATGAGGATGAGCGAGCCGAGAGAAGACAGACTGAGCAGCCCCACCGTCCCGACGATGGCGAGGCGCGGCCTCATCGTTTGATGATCCATTCATACCACTGGGAGGACACCCACCAGCTGGGTGAAATCCACACCAGAGGTCGCATAGGCGCCGGCAGTTCTTCCGTGATGAGCCGCAAGCGGGCGCGTGCCAGATAGACATCCTGCGTCGGCAAGGCCGCCTCGTCGGCGATGAACACACGTTGCAGATCGCCCAGCACGAGCAACGCCTCTTGCAGCGTTTGGAAGGTGCGCGACTGACCGCTCGTGAGGTCAGTGAGCGCATAGCGATTGGACAGCGCGTGGCGCGAGAGGGCGAAGCGGTGGCTGTTTCGAAGCATCTGGGTGTCCGGCCACAGCCGGCGCTCCCGCAGGATTCTGGTTTCCGCTTCAAAGAACAGCGTGATGCCGTTGTCGAGCGCCTCTTCCACGGTTTTGTTCAGCACGATGCTGGCCTGAATCGAGATCACCAGCTCGGCATTTTCGAAGCTTGCGGTGCCGTTGGTGATGGTCACGCCACGCGCCATGGCGCCCGCGCTCAGACACAGGCAACAGATCAACGCGAGCAAGCGTCGAGCGGCGTTCATTCGTGCTTGACCAAGAGGCTGTAGAAGAACCCGTCCATCTGATGCTCGCCCGGCAGGATCTGGCGCCCGTGTGCGGTTGCACGACCCCAGGTGCCGGCGAGCGCGAGGGCTTCGGCTTCTGGATGGTCAGCGCAAAAGCCGGCCACCAGCTGCTCGTTTTCCATCGGCAATATCGAGCAGGTGGCATACAGCAAGCGTCCCTTTGGCGCCAATGTGGTCCACAGGCTCTCCAGCAAGGCGCGCTGCGTCACCACCATCGCGGCCAAATCTTCGGGTTGCCGATGCAGCTTGATATCGGGATGGCGACGGATCACGCCAGTACCAGAGCACGGCGCGTCGAGGAGGATCCGGTCGAACGGGATGCCGTCCCACCAGTCTTGCCGTTGGGTTCCATCGCCTTGTCGGAGTTCGCAAGTGACGCCGAGTCGGGCGGCATTGGCGGCGACTGAGGCCAAGCGTTCCGCACTGATGTCCAGGGCCAGTAACTGCGGCGACTCGCCGAGCAGTTCCAGCAAGTGCATGGTCTTGCCGCCCGGCGCGGCGCAGGCGTCCAGAATCCGATGATGAGGCGCGGCCTCCAGCAGCGGCGCCGCCAGCTGGGCAGCTGCGTCCTGCACCGACACGTCGCCTTCACTAAAACCGGGCAGCGCATTGACCCCAACGGGCTTTAGCAGCACGAGTGCCGAGGGGCTCTCCGGCATTGGGGTCGCGTTCAGGCCGGCGACCGCGAGGCGCTCGGCGTAGGCCGCGACAGTGGAGCGCTGGGTGTTCACGCGTAGCGTAAGCGGCGCGTGCGTGTTGCCGGCGGTGAGACTCTGTTCCCATTCAGCCGGCCAGGCTTTGCGAATTTTTCCGATCAGCCACTGCGGATGGTTCCAGCGCGCTTCGTTTTCTAGCTCGTTGGGTGAGGTCGGGGCCTTTGACTGCCGTAAGGCGTTGCGGAGGACCGCGTTGACCAATCCGGAGGCCCACGGGCGACCGAGCGCCTCGCAGGCGGTGACTGACTCATTCACCACTGCGTGAGGCGGCGCCGACATCGCCTTGAGTTGATAAAGGCCGCTCAGGAGCAGGCATTCGATGATGAGTTCTTTTTTGCGGAGCGGCTTTTTCATCAGGCCCGACAATTGCTGCCGCAGACTGAACACTTCGCGCAGGGTCCCGTAGAGACATTCCTGAAAAAAGCCGTGCTCGCGCGGATCGCCGATGAATTGGCGCGAGAACTCGATTTCCCGGCTTAAGGAACCGCCGCCGTGAATCACCCGATCAAGGCAATCTGCAATGGCCGCGCGCAGCGGGAGCGTGGTGCTGGCCTCAGGCAAGGAGGCGTTGGCGATAGCCATTGATGAACTCCCGCGCGGCCATCACGTTTTTGCCGGCCGGTTGCAGCTTCAGGATCTTCAAGGCGCCGGCCCCGGTGTGGATCTCCAAGGTCTCGCCTTTCAGCGTTACCTGCCCCGGTTCGCCAGCGCTTTCCGCCATGACTTCCGCGGTTACGATATTGGCGGTGATGCCGGCTAGGCTGGTGCTGGCGAGCGGGCCCGGATGCAGGGCGCGAATCTGACGCTCGATCTCCACCGCGCTGCGTTGCCAGTCTATTTGACGGTCGGCGCGTTCGATTTTGCGGGCGTAGGTCACCAGGTCTTCGGCCTGCTCGCGTTCCTCGTGGGCAGGCGCAAGCAAGCAATCGATACCGGCGACGAGCGCCGCGCCGCCCATTTCGGCAAGGTGGTCATGCAGCGCGCCGCCCGTGTCTGTCGCAGCAATCGGGCAGCGAGATTGCAGAATCATCGGGCCGGCATCGAGGCGCTCCACCATGCGCATGATGGTGATTCCCGATTCCCAATCGCCGGCCATGATGGCGCGCTGAATGGGGGCCGCGCCGCGCCAACGTGGCAGGAGCGAGGCGTGGACGTTGATTGAGCCAAGGCGCGGCGCCTCTAGCACCCCGGCAGGCAGGATCTGGCCATAGGCCGCCACCACGAGCAAATCGGCCTGCAAGGCGGCGAAGCTCGCCATGGTCTCGGCATCGCGCAGCGAGTGGGGTTGGAAGATTGGAAGACCTTGGGCGATAGCCAAGGTTTTGACCGCGCTTTCGCGGAGCTGCTGGCCGCGTCCCGCGGGTTTGTCGGGCTGCGTATAGACGGCGATGACGGTCACGGACGGGTGGGCAAGCAGGGCGGTAAGAGACGATGCCGCGAAGTCAGGCGTTCCAGCAAAAATGACCTTCAATTTGGGCACGATGGTTCCTGACGAGGATGACGAGAGGGTATCAATGCCCCCAGATGCTGAGTGAATCGGCGCGTCTGCTAGAGCGCCAGACGCTGCGCCTTTTCAAACTTGCGTCGAATTCTGGAGCGCTTGAGCATGGACAAGCGGTCGACGAAAAGTTTCCCGTCTAAATGGTCCAGCTCGTGCTGGACACAGACCGCCAGTAGGCCCTCGCATTCCAGCTCGAAGGATTCGCCGTTGGCATTCATGGCCTTGACCCGGATCCACGCGGCCCGCTCAACGGTATCGTAGGTGTCGGGTACCGAGAGACAGCCCTCTTCCATCGTGTCCTTGCCGCGGGACTCAATGATTTCGGGATTAATGAAAACCCGCGGTGTGTTGTTTTCACGTGAGATGTCGATCACGACGACCCGTTGGGCGACATTAATCTGCGGCGCGGCAAGACCAATACCGGGCGCTCGGTACATGGTTTCCAGCATATCCGCCACGAGCTTTCGCAGTGCGTCGTCAAAATGCGTGACGGGCCGCGCTTTTTTGCGAAGTCTGGGGTCGGGGTAATGAAGTATCTCAAGGAGCGCCACGATTGCCTTTCCTGGCCAAGGGCTATAAAGAATATGGACTGGGTGTCGATCCATCAAGCTGAACGGAGACCAACGGCAACGGCTTGGAACTCCGGCGTTTAGCAATTGCACATTGTCTGCTAAGCTCGATTAACCTCCATGCCTAAGAGCATTGAAATGCATAGAAAAATACTCTTTTCTATGGTTCTTGCGTTCAGTCTGCCGGTCGTCTGGGCCGCTGATGTTCAATTGAACCCGGCCCACCCTCAAAGCTACACGGTAGTCAAAGGCGACACGCTGTGGGATATCGCGGGTCGGTTTCTGACCAAGCCTTGGCAATGGCCACAGGTTTGGCAAGGCAATCCGCAGATCAAAAACCCGAATCTCATCTATCCGGGAGATGAAATCACGCTCATAGATGTGGACGGCAAACCCATGCTCGCCTTACGACGAGGTGCGTCCAACGGTCGTAACGTGAAGTTGACGCCAACCGTGCGCGAGTCCGTCCACGAACATGCGATTCCCCCCATTCCGCTGGACGCTATCAACCAATTCTTGAGCCGCCCGTTGGTGCTGAGCAAAGCGCAGACAGACCTCGCACCTTATGTTGTCGGAGGTCAGGATCAGCATCTGACCATGGGCGCGGGCAGCAAAATCTACTTGCGAAGCCTCACTGCGCAGCTTGGCGAAAAATATACCGTCCTGCGACTCGGTGGCGCGTACAAAGACCCTGCTTCGGGCGAGATTCTAGGCTACGAAGCTTTGCATATCGCCGACCTCAGCATTACCGCCGTTGGCGAGACCAGCACTGGGCTTGTGACCTGGAATAATCGCGAGGTGCTCAAAGGGGACCGCGTGATGCCCCAGGAAAATGAGGAATACCCCGAATTTGTTCCGCGCGGACCTGACGCCGCCGTCGACGGCGTGATTATTTCGGTAATCGATGGCGTCAGTCAGATAGGGCAGTACAAGGTTGTCGTGGTCAATAAAGGCGCTCAAGACGGCTTAGCGCCCGGCCACGTGCTGGGAATCTTTCAGGCCGGTGCCCGCGTGACGGACGCCATCGGCACCGAAGTGGCCTACTTCCAGCGCAAGCAAGCCCTTGAAGCCGCGACTGAGGCGAATCCCTCGTTCGTCGGTCGTATGTTTGACCGGGCGACGGATGGCCTTCGTCACGGCAAGCTCAAAGTCGATCAGGCCTTGGGTGAAAAAATTGGTGGAGAGCCGCAGGAAATTAACCTGCCGGAAGAGCGTGCCGGCGAGGTCATGATTTTCCGGACGTTTGACCGGGTGAGTTATGGTCTGGTGATGAACACCCAACGCCCGGTCCATATTGAGGATAAGGTCCGCAATCCTTGAACCCGTCTTGTCGGGTGCCCCGGGTGCCGGGGTATCCTGCCGCTCAATGGACAAAGGATTGGACATTGAGCGCCTTGCGCTAATTGCTGTCGCCCACGAGGCCTCGCAGGGCCGTCATGAGGGACTGCTTCGCCTCATCTCTCTCATCAACCGTAATTGTCTGGAAGGCAAAAGCTTCGAAGCGCAGACCCGAGAACTTCAGCGGGAAGCGGGCAGCTTCGGGCTGCCATTAGATTGGACTGTGCGAGAGCGCTG
>Ga0164295_10001231_pt1 | contig 21236 bp, 15 predicted proteins | sample GEODES006metaG_FD_111798 | JGI IMG/M metagenome (GOLD analysis project Ga0164295, IMG submission 111798) | Oligotrophic lake water microbial communities from Sparkling Lake, Wisconsin, USA - GEODES006 metaG | ecosystem: Environmental > Aquatic > Freshwater > Lake | place: USA: Sparkling Lake... | reverse complement strand
TCGACGGCCCGGGACCAGGTGTGATCGCAGCCACCTCCTACGAGGCCGCTCTGGCGGCGTCCTACGCCGATGGCGACGGCAGTGGCGGCAGTTACGGCGGCGGCCCCGACGGCAGTGGCATGGCAGCGAGTGGCATGGGCGGTGCCTGCGCCGTCGGCGGTGGTGGTGCCGGAGGCGTGGGCGGCATGGGGGGCATGATGGCCCCCACATCGCAGGTCGGCTTCATCGGCCCCGACGGCATGCAGGTGCGGTGGGACGTCTCGATGGCGGGAGGGTTTGATTCGACTCCGCTCGTGACTCCGGGCCGCTACGACTTCCCGCAGGGCGCCATCTATCGGCTCAAGATCACCGACATCCCCGGTCGGGAAGGGCTCGAACTCTACCCGACGCTCGAGGTGGCACCGGTCTCACCGCGAACGGCGGCCTTCCTGGCCCACAACGCCGTTCCGTTCCAACTCACCGAGGAAGACCTCGACCAGGTGACGACGGGCAACTTCGTCACCAAGGTCGTCTACCTGCCAGACCCCTGTTATCAAGAGCTGGCCGTCGCTGGCGTGGAAACCCTGGTGAGCACGCGACTCGATCCGGGCATCGACCCGGTCGTAGAGGCGGACCGCCGTGGCTCCATCCTCGCCATCATCCGTATCGGCAACAAGGATCTCGAATCCTCCGGCATCGGCGGTATCGCCGGGGCCAGCGGTGGCATCGTCTCGCCCGGCGGGGGCGGCACCCCCGTGGGCATGGCCGCGCCACTGGGCATGCCCTGCGGTGGCAATCCGTCGCAGGTCCCTCCCGCCTTCATCACAGGCATGAACTCGCCGCAATACGGCATGCCGATCACGGGCACGCCAATCGGGCTTCCTGGTCCGGCCCACATTCCGCTCGGTATTCCGGCCGGCCTGCAGAAGCACACGATCACCAACCACACGAAGATGCACATCCCGCCGCCGACCCGCGAACTCAAGCTGCATGTGCAGCAGAACCCCGGGCTCAGCTATCCGAAGCCCGCGCATCGGGCCTACATCGCCGAGAACCACGATGTACCGAACATCATCCTCAAGCAGCCGAAAGAAGACCGCAAGCGGTGGGTCAACAACGGCGGGCCTGATCCCGATGCCCTCAACGCAGGAGTGGCCTGCCCGCCAGACGCACCGTGTCCGCCAGGTGAATGACCACCAGCCTGGCTCGGCCCATCCCACCGCTGTCGCTGCTCGTGCTCCACGAGCTCCCGATTCCCGATGGTGTGGCTCCCCTCCCGCAGTGCCCGCTTCGATCGACGTCTCTCCTGAACAAACTCTGAACTTCACTCCCTCCGCACATCACTCCACACATCACTCCACATGAGGTATCACGCCAGGAACATCCGAACGGGGGCCGCGCTGACGGCTGGTCGCGGGCTCATGGTGACGGCGTTTCTCGTTCTGGCGACTGACACGGGCCACACCCGTGAAGTCGCCGGGCCGAGGAGCGATTCCGCCACCATGTCAGCACCGGGAGCGATTGGCGCCTCGCGGCAGCCACAGCCCGGCCCCCGTCCGGAATCCTGGCTCCCTCATGGAGTGCAGCCGATTGAGATCCGCGGCCCGCAAGGGATGCAGATCGCGATCGAGACAGCAGAGGGCTGGTCTCCGGCACAGGCCGGTCCGCTACGGATGGGGCTGGTCGTGGGCCACCCCTACCGACTGAGAATCACCGGCATCCCGCAGCACGAGGGTCGGGAACTCTTTCCTTCGGTCCGCGTGCTCGCAAAGCTCGTCACGCCTCCGGGCATGGCCTGGCGGTTTCCGGTGGAGATCGTCATCGATGAAGACGACCTCGCCCTCGCCCTCGCCGGCTCGCACGTCCGCCGCGTCGTCTACTCGGCCTGCGATCCCGACCTTCCCGACGTGGTGCCCGAGAGTTGGTTCGATGTTCGACCCGGGGATGATTGCCTGGACGTGGCCAGCACCCTTGGCGACCCCGTGGCGGAGGTGATCCTCGGAAACCGGGTGCCGACGGGATTGGCCGGCACTTCCTGGTCAGGGGATGCGCCATGAACGATTATCCTCCGCGGAGTGACTCGCTGTCCGTCGATCATCAGCCGTGGCGTTGGCCGCGGCTGTTCGTCATTGCCACGGCCGCGGTGATCCTGGCGTCGTGCCGGTCGATCACGCAGCCGCTCATACTGCCACTGGCAGCCGTCACCGTGGCTCCCGTCGATGCTGCCGACTCTGCTGCCGACTCTGCTCCCGTGCCGCAGCGCATGCCACCGGGCATGCTCGAGCCAACGAGTGCCCGCCAGCCGTCGGTCCGCGAACGGTCTACGCCGGTCGTGCAGACCGGCTGTGAGCAGTCGTGCGGTCCCCTGCCCCGACACCTGCCGCGTCTCGCCACCGGCAGCACGCCAGGCTGCAACACCTGTGGCACCAACGCCTGTCCACCGACCTTCTGCTTTCCGATCGCTGCGCCGGTGCCGATGATCGGCCCGTGTATGGTCTGCGACGGTGGCGATGCCCGCGCGCCTGCGATGCCTGTGGCCCGCTTCGGCCTCAAGAATCTCACCTCTGGCGACACGGTGGCCCGCTACCGGGCGGATGACGACGGCCCGGATTCGTGCGACGTGCATGTCACCGCCTCGAACTGCGCCTGCGTCTACGCGCCGCGGTTTGGCTCGGTTCGCGAGGTGACGCGCCCCCACGAAGAGGCCCAGCCAATCGGACCTCGCGGCCTGGCGCTCGACACCACCACCGAGGCACAGATCGATCTGCAACCGGTCTGCCGCAGCACGCAGGCGCTCTCCCCAGAGGCCGCGCGGAAAGCGTTGCCCGGCGTCGCCCTCGAGGAACGGCTCGGGCCGCTTGCCGTGGATCAGGGCGATCCGGTCCACGAATCCGACGGCCTGCTCGCGCCCGCCGAGGACGTGCTCGACGATCAACTGGAACGGGCCGAACTCGTGCAGACACCACGGATGATGGTCGGCTTCGACGTGCCGCTGGCATGGACCTGTGCCCGGGCTGCGATGGTGATGGTGGGCCGCCAGCAGGCCGAGGTGGTCGCCGCCGACCGCGGCACAGCCACGCTGCGACTGGAATCACCCGGTCGTGCCGAACTCACACTCTGCAAGCGGGCCGGCAGCGACACGGCCAGGGCCGGCGAAGAACTCGACTTCATGATCTATCTTTACAACTCCGGCGACCGGGCACTCACCGATATCGTGCTCGTCGACGCCCTTCCCGGCCGACTCGAATTCGTGCCCGGTTCCGCCGCGGCCAACCAGCCGGCGGACTTCGTCACGGACACCGGCGACGACGGCTCGGTGGTGCTGAAATGGCAGTTTCAGCACACCTTCAAGCCGGGCGAAGGCGGATTTGTGCGGTTTCGGACGATCGTCCGCTAGCCGGACCGGGCCCGCGGGGGTTACGATCTCAGGCAGTGGATTGGAAACCCCTTTTCGTTTTTCTGAGGCCGTCATGCTCCACGTGCGTTCCCGTTTCTTTTCCGTGACCTCCCTGGCGCTGTGCGCGATCGCCGCCGTGATGATGATCGCCTCAGGCACGGTCCTGATGGCACGACAGCCGGGCGCCGTGGCGGAGCCGGAAGCGGCCCAGGCGATGCCGAAGGTGCCGCCGCTGCCCAAGGGCACGCCGGAGGAGTTGATGGAGTTCATCGACGGCCTCAAGCAGGCGAATGTCCGCCCGGCATCACGCAAGGAAATGATCGCCTACATGCGTGATGTGGCCGCGGTGTCGCTGGAAGCCGCCGATACGATTCTTGCGAAGGTGCAGCCCGCGGATCCGCTCCACGACCGCGCCGCGAAGATGAAGCTCGAAAGCCTGATGATGCTCGGCAGGTTCGGTGACGAAAAGGCGGCGGCCGACATGGCCACCTACGCCGCGTCCCTGACCAACAGCCCGTCGCGTGAACTGGCCAAGGAGGCGCAGCGACTGGTGCTCGTGGGCGAGGCGCAGACGGTCCTGTCGAGCGGCGACGTCAAGGCCGGCAAGGCGCTCGTCGAAAAAATGGCCACGATGCTCGCTGCCGATGCCGATGACGCGCAGACCGCCGGTCTGGCGATGCAGCTGGCCGGTGCCTTCGAGCACATGCCCGACGGTGAAGATGTGGCCGCCGCGGCCTACAGCAGCTTCGGGCCCATCATGGCCAAAAGTTCAAATCAACAGATTCGCACGATGGGCGAGAGCTTCGCCGGCACCCTTCGGCGGCTGTCGCTCCCTGGCCATCCGATGGAGATCAACGGCACTCTCTTGAACGGTCAGCCGTTCGACACGAAGTCGCTTGCTGGCAAGGTCGTGCTCGTCGACTTCTGGGCCACCTGGTGCGGCCCCTGTGTCGCCGAACTTCCCAACGTGCTCGAACAGTACGAGAAGTATCACAAGGACGGGTTCGAGGTGGTCGGCGTCAGCCTCGACCAGGACCGCGAAGCCCTCGTGAAGTTCGTCGACGAGCAGAAACTGCCGTGGCCGATCCTGTTCGAGGAATCGAAGGGAGACGGCTGGCAGCATCCTCTGGCGACCTACTATGGCATCAGCGGCATCCCCACAGTGATTCTGATCGGCCGGGATGGCAACGTGATCACACTCAACGCCCGGGGTGAGAAACTCGGCGAGCAACTCGACGCGATCTTCAAGAAGGCGGGCTGACCATGCTCGCAGGCAGCAGACCGGCATGGCTGTGAATTCATCGCGCGGTGTGATCTCGGCACGGGCCGGGGCCTTCGATTCGTCCGGCATCCGCAAGGTCTTCGACCTCGCGGCCCGGCTCGAAGACCCCATCAACCTCTCGATCGGCCAGCCCGACTTCGAGATGCCGCCCGCGGCCCGTGAGGCGGCCAAGGCGGCCATCGATGCCGGTCTGAACGGCTACACACCGACGCAGGGCATCGCCAGCTTGCGTCAACGCCTGCAGGAACAGGTTCAGCTGGAACTCGGCCAGCGTGACCGCCGCCTCTGCGTGACCAGCGGGTCGAGCGGGGCGCTCGTGCTCGCACTCATGTCCCTGATCGATCCGGGCGACGAGGTGATCATCTTCGAGCCGGCGTTCGTGATGTACAAGCCGTTGGTCGAGTTTCTTGGCGGCCGATGCGTGGTGATCGACACATCACCATCATTCCGCATCGACCTCGATCAGGTCACGGCTTCCCTGACTCCCGCCACCCGTGTGATCCTGCTCAACACCCCCGCCAATCCCACCGGCTTCGTGGCCGACGCGGAGACGGTGCGGGGTCTGGCAAAGCTCGCCGAATCGCGTGGCGTGACGCTGATCAGCGACGAACTCTACCGGTCGTATTGCTACGACTCCCCCTTCGCCTCCCCTGCCCTGCACTCGGAGTCGGTGGTCGTGATTGACGGCTTCTCGAAATCCCACGCCATGACCGGCTGGCGGGTGGGCTGGGTGCACGGGCCGAAGCCGATCGTGGATGCCTGCACGATGCTGCAGCAATACACGTTCGTGTGCGCACCGCAGGCGGGGCAGTGGGCGGCGCTTGCCGCGCTCGACAGCCCGATGGATCTACCCCTGGCCGAGTGCCAGCGAAAGCGGGACAAACTGATGGCCGGCCTTCAGGACCACTACCGGTTCGTGCAGCCGGGGGGAGCGTTCTATCTCTACCCAGAGGCCCCCGGCGGTTCCGGAAAGGCCTTTGCGGACCGGGCCGTGGAACAGGAAAAGCTGCTGGTCGTGCCGGGCAGCGTGTTCGGCCAGGCAGACAGCCACTTTCGGATCGCCTACACGGTCTCGGATGCAATGCTCGACCGGGGCATTCTGGCACTGCAGCGGCTTGCCAGATCGTATGCATAGCCGGGGTAGCGTGGCCGGCGACGGCGTGCTCGCCTTCGACATTGGCGGCGCGAACATCAAGGCGGCCAACGGGCTTGGCTGGGTGCACAGCGAGCCGTTCGAACTCTGGCGGCGGCGTTCGGGTTTGCCAGCGGTACTGTCTGCGATCATCGCCGCAAGGCCGCCGTGCCGCGTCGTCGCCACGATGACAGGTGAGATCGCCGACTGCTATGCCTCGCGGCACGAGGGCGTTGCCGACATCGTCGACAGCCTGACGGCGGCCGTACGTGCCGCCGCCGGGCCGGGGTGCCCGGTCGGCATCTATCTCGTGGATGGCACGATCGTGCATCCGGAGGAAGCGCTTCGCAGGCCGCTCGCGGCCGCTGCTTCCAACTGGCACGCCGTCGCCCGCCTGGCCGCCACTCTCGTCACCGCCGACCGAGCGTTCGTGATCGACATCGGCTCGACGACGACCGACATCGTGCCATTGGTCGACCGCAGGCCCGCAGCCACCGGCCACGATGACGTCACCCGCATGGCCACCGGTGAACTGGTCTACACGGGTGTCGAGCGGACGCCGGTGGCGAGTATCGTGCGGTCTCTTCCCTGGCGCGGCCACCTCCATCCAGTGGCCAGTGAACTCTTTGCACAGGCCCTCGATGTCTGGCTGCTGCTGGGCGAACTCCCCGAGGACGCTCATGCCACACACACGGCGGATGGTGCCCCTGCCACCCGTGCGGCGGCGCAGCGACGGCTGACCCGCATGCTCCTGGCCGATCCGGCCGAGATCTCGGAGGTCGAGGCGATCGCCATGGCGGCATGGTGTGCCGACCTGCAGAGCCGCCAGGTCTCGAGGGCGCTCGCACGGGTGGCGACAGTCCTTGGCTGGCGGCCGCGGTCGGTCGTGCTCTCCGGCCATGGTGGATGCCTGGCCCGGCGGGCGCTCGCCCGGCTGGGCTGGGACGTCGACATCGCGTCGCTGCCCGACTCCCTCGGTGCCGACGTGTCGCGGGCGGCCCCCGCACACGCCCTGGCGATCATCGCGCGGGGTGAGCTTGAATGACCGCTCCCCGACAGGTGCTCGATGAGGCGGAGCCTGTCCCCGGCTGGCGGTGTGGCGTCATCCGCAGGCTCGATGAGATCGCGGCACGCGTGGGCACGCATGGCGCCGGCCGACTGCCGACGGCCACCACACCGCCGGTGGTGCTGAAGGTCGGCGGCAGCCTGCTCTCGCGGCCCGCCTGGCCGGCGTTGCTCGTGCCGCTCCTGGCAGCCTGTGGCCCGCGTTCATGCTGTCTGGTGGTGGGGGGCGGTGCTGTCGTGGATGGACTACGGTCGCTTGACCGCGTCATGCCGCAGTCGCCCGATCTCATGCACGCCCTCGCCATCGACGGCATGCGGCTGACGGCGCGGCTCGTGGCCGAGGCGATCGGCTTGCCGCTGACAGCGATGCCGCCGGACCAGGGAAACGTGAGCGTGCTTGACGTGCCGGCGTGGCTCGCGGTGGGCACGAGGATGGCGAGCCTACCAATCGGCTGGGCTGTGACGAGCGATACAATCGCGGCCCGAGTGGCCGTCGAGCACGGCGGCAGCCTGCTCTTGGCCAAGAGCGTGCCGCCAGCCCCCTGCCCCGACGGCGTTGATCCGCTGGTGGCCTTGGCTCACGCGGGCTGGGTGGACGACTATTTTCCGATCGCCGCTGGACCACTGGGCAGCATCGAGTGGGCCACCCCATGGCGGCAAGTTTCCAACTTGTCAGAAAGTTGACGCTGCTGCTGCGTGCTGGAATCAGCCCGCCGGGCGGACTCCCCGAACACGCTCCGTTCGCGGGGCGGCTCGGCGAACACGTCGGGGACAATTGTGAGCCTTCTCCGCCGAGGCGCCCTCATGCTCACTTCGGTGTCCGGGGAGCCCGCCCTCATCGAGCAGCATGGCACGATGCCGTGCGCAGCACCGGCAAACTGCGTTTGCCAAGCGAAAACCGGCAGGATGCCGGTGTTTCGCGTGTAGTCAGTCCCACCACCAGCCGTCTGCAGGACGCGCGGCGAGTGCGGCCGTGCGGGTTTCAGCCACATCAGTCGCGTCGGCCGTGTTGGCGGCAAAGCTCCAGGGCTGGAAGATCACGCCACCAGAGGCGCTGACCACCCAGCGGCTCCCCTTCTTCAGCCCGTGTGCCACCGTCGGCACGCTGGTCGCCACTTCATAGGAGGGGAGTGGCAGCATCTTCGCGTCGAGCAGCGGAGCCAGGTCGAGGCCAGCCCTCCCGGCAAGTTGCCGGCCGTGGATGAGTGCCGCTACCACGGCCAGATCAACGCAGTTCACCAACTCAGCAAACACAGGCTGCTTGGCCGCGAGTTCGTCGTAGTGCGAGGTCATCAGATCGCACCACTTTTCGGCAGGGGAATTCTGGGCAGCCTTTGCGGCTTTTCCAACCTTGCGGGTGCCATCCGCACTGAAGAGATCCGTTTCGGTCAGGCATTTCATGCTGCGACCGTTGATCCGCCAGGCGAGTTCGTCCGGATCCCGCGAGATCGGCTCGTAGTCCGCCTCAAGCCAGAAGCGGGGTAGTGATGCGGCGGCTGGCGAACCCGGTGGCACCATCGAGAGGTAGCTCGGTAGCGACGCGATACCGGAGGACTCGAGCCCCATGCCGACCCGCTTCAAGCGGTAGTCGGCGGCAACCAGCACGCGGGCAAAGCGGCTGTCGCCCGGCACACCGCCCACCGTCACCTGCTGGGGGCCGACGGCGTTTTGCATCGCCAGGAGCGTGGCATCGGGGTTCTGACCGATCGTCTTCTGCGTCTTCAAATAGGCCTGCAGGCGGGCGATGCCCTCGGGCGTGGGATCGATCGAGCACTTCATTCCACCCGCCCGGGCCATGTCGATGGCCCGCAACGCGACGACCAGATCCTCGAGTTGCAGGAGCGGTCGGCCACTGGTGGCGGCCACCATGGTGCCCGCCGCATCGACTGCGATCGCATCTGCCGGGCCGGCGAGGATGATGTCGTGCGATGCCGTGTCGACGAACACGTGCGTGATCCGCTCGAGACCACCCAGAAAGAGCACGTCGGGCGGGAGCGGTTGACCGGCGGTGGCAGCCGTCACGGCCGCCACGATCTTCGCGAGCGACACCTTGCGGAGCTTCGCCGGTGCGCCCAGATCGCCCGGGGCACCTGCCAACGCCTGGCGTCTTTCCTTGGCAAGCGACTCAGCCGCCTGCGGCTCGAGGTTCCGCACGATGCCGTCAGCGTCGATCGAAATGCCTCCCACGGCACCGAAGCCGAAGCCACCCATCTGAGCATGTGCCACACCGTGCCCCGTCAGGAACAGTGCGGTCGTGGCCAAGGCTACGGCCACACGCGACCAGACCGGCCGACGGAGAGGGACGATTGATTGGCAACGACGGAGCGAAGCGTCGGGCGACGAGGCGTTCATGCCGCAGTTCATGGGCATCCTTTCATGACAGATCAGTGCCGGCGATCCTGCCGTTCGAGGCGTGACCCCAGTGGGGGGCAGCGAAGAGCGGAGCCGCGGATGGATGCTAGTCGCCGGAGGCCGGTTGCGGCAAACCCGTTTCTGCCGAGAAAAAGCCCGCTTTCGCCCTTCGTTTCAGGATCGAACCCCCTGGTTTGCGACGGTCCGTCACTCGCGCCCTCCCAAAACGGCAGCCGGTGGGGCATGATGCAGGGAGAAAAGACCCACCGCATGCCCGCCGCCTCCATCACATTCCTCCTCGTTCGCGATCCCGTTGCCGGCCACACCGTGGTCCCGCTCCACCCGGGCGCACGGGTGACGCTCGGAAGGGCTCCCACGAACCAAGTGGTGCTGCACGACGAGCAGGCAAGCCGATTTCACGCCGAAATCTTCCCCGCCGCAGCGGGCTGGTCGATCCGTGATCTCGAGAGCCGCAACGGCACGCTGATTGGGGGCGAGACACTGTCCGCGTCGGCCGATCGCGTGCTGGCCCCCGGTGACACTGTGGCCATCGGTCGCGTGGAGATTCTTGTCTGCGACGGTGATCCACCGTCCGAATCCACCGGTGAAGCCGCCGTGCTCGGTGGCACGGCGACCGATGAGGTGCCCGCGGAGCTTGAGGCCTGGTCTGCTTCGATCACACACCGCCGGGCCAAAAGCCGGCTCCTCGACGACATCCGTGAAGCTGCAGGGACGGCCCCTCGCGTGGGCCGTGCCGCCGCCGAACTCTGTCGGCTGGCATTCTCGCTGGGCCGCGCCAATGACCTCAAGGCGGTGGCGTCTCTGGCGCTTGAGTCGGCGGCCGAGGGCGCCGGGGCGACCCGAGGCGTGGTGCTGCTGCCCGAGACGATCGAGGAGCGTGCCCCGGCGGGCCGGCGGGCCGCGTCCAGTCTCGAGAAGACCGTCGCGATGCCTGCCGACTGGTCACCCACGGCCCTGCCGCCGGGAGTGATCGCCGCCGTACTGGGAACCGACGAGGCGGTGCTGGCATCCACGGAGGTGTCGGGCGGTGGCCGGCTGGCCAGCATTTCGGCCCCCGTGCGCCTGGGTGGGCATGCAGTGGGCGTGCTCCATCTGGAAGTGGATGCCGCGCAGCATGAAGCCACGCCTGACGATCTGGAATTCGTGATGGCGGTCTGCGACGCGCTCGGGCTGGCGATCGACAATCTCGCCGCCCGCGAGATTCTCTCGTCTCGGCTCGCCCGATCAGCCGACGAGAATGAGCAGTTGCGTCGGCGGCTCGGCGAGGAGTCGCGGATGATCGGTTCGAGCGCCGGTCTGCGAAATATTGTCGGCCAGATCGAGCGGGTGGCAGCGACCCGGGCGACGGTACTGATCCGGGGCGAGAGTGGCGCCGGCAAGGAACTGGTCGCGCGGGCGATCCACGAGGCAAGCGACCGGCGGACGGCACCCTTCGTCTGCATGAATTGCGCTGCGCTCTCAGAGACGCTCCTGGAAAGCGAACTCTTCGGCCACGAGAAGGGAGCCTTCACCGGCGCCACCGACCGCAAGGCCGGCAAGTTCGAAGCAGCCCATAAGGGCACGCTGTTTCTCGACGAGATCGGCGAAATGAGCCCGGCGATCCAGGCGAAGTTTCTGCGGGTCCTCGAGGGCCACCCCTTCGAGCGGGTCGGCGGCAGTACCCGCGTGCAGGTCGATGTCCGCGTGGTGGCGGCCACCAACCGCCATCTGGAGGAAGCGGTGGCGGCCGGCGACTTCCGCCGCGATCTCTACTTCCGGTTGAAGGTCGTGGAGATCCTGGTGCCGCCGCTCCGCAAACGGCCGGAGGACATCGAAACCCTCGCGACGCATTTTCTCAAACGGTTTGCGACGGAGACGGGCCGTCGCGTGCAGGGCTTTACACCAGACGCCTTGGAGGCGATGCAGGCCTACCATTGGCCCGGCAATATTCGTGAATTGCGAAACTGCGTCGAGCGGGCCGTCGTGCTCTCGCAGGACGAGTGGCTCGACGTGCACGAACTGGCGCTCTCCGGCCTCTCCTCTGCCGGCGACACCGGCCGGCATGGCACGGGAAGGCAGGCGCCGTTCACGCCGACGACGCTCGACGAGATGGAGCGAAAGCATGTTCTGGCGACGCTTGAGGCCGTGGGGGGCAACAAGACGAAGGCCGCCACGATCCTTGGCATCGAGCGATCCACCCTCGACCGTAAGATGGCCCGCTGGGCGAAGCCATAGCGGCGACGGTTGGCCCTTCTGCACCATCTTCTCAGAGCCCGAAATACCGCTTCCAGCCCTCGACATCGGCGGGGCCTGGCTCGGGCGGCTTCGTCTCGGCTGTTCGACGGCGGGCACGGCGCTGTTCCCGCATCGAGGCCAGCCACTCATCGCTCGACACGGCCTGTGCCCGGCGACGGCGAGCCGCGATCTGCAGCCGTCGGTCACCCGAGACCACGACCAGACTCGAGGGGGCATCGGCATCCTCGACCAATTCCTCGATCAGCGAATCGGCATCGGGGTATTCCCGGGCGAACCAGACGCGGATGCCGCCATGCGTCAGTCGCGCCGGGAGGCCGTCGGGAGCGCGGGCAGCGTCGAAGACCACGATCGTGTCGGCGGCGGCAGCGCCAAGCAGGTCGACGAGCATGTCGAGCAGCGCCAGCCGCGACTTCTCGAAGCCACGGGGCCCTCGCTCGTCGCCGAACACACCCGACGCATGCAGCAGGTTGTAGCCGTCGATGATGAGCGTCATACGAGGGCCTTGCGAAGAGCGGACGTCAGCCCCGTCCCAGTCGGTACTTCACCCGGCCCGCCACGATCGTCGCCACCGCCCTGCCCTGCAGTTTCCAGCCGCCGAAGGGGGAGTTCACGCTCTTTGATTGGAACGACTTCACATCGACGGTCCATTCCATTGCCGGATCGATCAGCGTGATGTCGGCCACGGCGCCGAGCTTCAGCGTGCCGCGGTCCACGCCCAGAATCCGGGCGGGCAGCGTGCTCATGCTCTCGATCATCCGCGGCCAGCCGATTTTCCCAGGCAGCACCAGTCGCGTGACGGTGAGGCCGACGGCGGTCTCCAGGCCGAGGATTCCGAACGGGGCGCGGTCGAGTTCCAGCATCTTCTTCTCAGGCGCGTGCGGCGCGTGGTCGGTGGCGATGCAGTCGATCGTGCCATCGACAATGCCCGCGATGATGCCCTCGACGTCGGCTGCAGTCCGCAGCGGCGGGCTCATCTTGTAGTTGGAATCGAAGCCGCGGAGACCCTCGTCGGTGAGCGTGAAGTGGTGCGGGCAGGCCTCAGCCGTCACCCGGGCACCACGCGCCTTGGCGGCGCGGATCAGACCGACGCCCTCCGCCGTCGAGACGTGCATCACATGCAGGCGTCCGTCGGTCACCTCGGCGAGCGCGATGTCGCGGCCGATCATCACCTCCTCGGCCGCCGCCGGCATGCCGGTCAGGCCGAGCACCAGCGACACCAGTCCCTCGTGCATCACGCCGCCACGCGACAGTTCCAGCACTTCCTCGTGGGCGAGGATTGGCTTGTCGAACATCCGGCAGTATTCGAAGGCCCGACGCATCAGTTCGGCGTCGTAGACAGGAGCACCGTCATCGCTGAAGGCCACGGCACCGGCCTCCACCAGTCGGCCGATTTCAGCCAGCTCTTTTCCCTCACGGTTACGGCTGACGCAGCCCACCACGAAGACGTTGCAGGTGTCGGCGCGGGCTGCCTTCTGGCGAATGAACTCGACCGCAGCCTGCGTGTCGATCGGCGGCTCCGTGTTGGGGATGCAGGCGACGCTCGTGAACCCGCCGGCTAGCGCGGCCCGCGTTCCTGTCTCGATCGTCTCGTCCTCCTCGCGGCCCGGCTCGCGAAGGTGCACGTGCATGTCGATGAGGCCGGGACTGACCACCAGCCCCGTGGCGTCGATCGTCTCATCGGCCGCGGTGGTGCTCGGGCCGATGCCTGCCACCTTGCCGTCGCGCACCAGCACGTCGTCGATACGGTCGATGCACTGCGCGGGATCGACCACTCTGCCGCCCCGAATGAGGAGTGTGCCTGTTGCTGCGGTCATCCTCGGGTCCTCGCATCACTGACCGGTGGCACAAGCACGCGGGCGGCGGCCGGCTCACGCGGCCCGCAGGTGAGCCACAGTACGCCCATGCGGACGGCCAGTCCGTTGGTGACCTGGTCAAGGATCAGCGATTGGCGGCAGTCGGCCACTTCCGCCGTCATTTCCACGCCGCGATTGATCGGCCCCGGCGCGAGGATCAACAGGTCGGGCTTGGCACGGGTGAGCCGGTCGCTCGTCATCGCGTAGAGATGGGCATACTCGCGGACCGATGGGAACGGCCGCGTGTTCTGCCGCTCGAACTGGATCCGCAACAGGTTGAGCACATCGCACCGCGGCACGATGGCGTCGAGATCGTGCGACACCTCCACACCGAGTTCCCTCCAACGCTGCGAGACAAGCGTGGGCGGTCCGCAGAGGATCACCTTCGCACCGAGCTTGAGCAGTCCCCAGAGGTTCGACCGGGCCGTCCGGCTGTGGGCGATATCGCCGACGAGTCCGACCGTCACTCCTGTCAGGTCGCCGAGCCGTTCACGGATCGAGAAGATGTCGAGCAGCCCCTGCGTTGGATGCTCGTGCGGCCCGTCGCCCGCGTTGATCACGCCGACGTCGAGGTGCTGGGCAAGCAGGTGCGGTGTGCCGGGAGTGCTATGCCTGACCACGACGGCATCGATCCCCATCGCTTCGAGATTGCGGGCGGTGTCGATGAACGACTCTCCCTTCGACAGGCTGCTCGTCGAGGCGGAAAAGTCGATGACATCGGCGCCCAGCCTCCGGGCAGCCAGCGAGAAACTCGTTCGTGTGCGGGTCGAATTCTCAAAGAACAGGTTCACAACGGTGGAGCCCGTCAGCACCGTGAGCTTCCGCCGGCAGTGGTCGGTGGCTTCCTTGAAGAGTGCCGCCGTGTCGAGCAGGAGCCGGATCTCATCGCCCGTCAGCCTTTCGAGATCAAGCAGATGGCGGTGCTGCCAGCCGGCAGGAACACGTTCGCTCTGGAAGGATGTTGGAGTCATGGGGAGAGAGGGGGGATTGGGCAAATACGCCACTCTGGCCGCCGTGCTGCGGGCTCGGGGTCGACGGGCGAAGTGTAGCAGTTTGTCCCGTTTTTTTCCGGAACTCACCGCGGGAACGCCGCTTCCGGGGGTCCGACGTCGGGCTGGTCTTGTCTCGGGAAGTCATAAAAATTTACTCTCCCCTCGGAGGGTCGAGTGTTGTCCACACGGGCAGCAGCGGGCGGCCCCCTGGATAAGGGTCTGGTGGGCTGAATCCTGACAGCGACGAGAGACCGCATGAGAATCACTTTTGCCTCGGTTCAGATCGGCTGGCTGCCGCTGACGGCCGCGGTCTGCATAACGGCATCCTCCGGCTGCACCTCCGTGATCAGTTCGGCTTATCTCCGCGATGCCTGGCTTGATGCAGTGGAGCATGCCTCCGAACCGACCCCCGACGACGAGGACCGCGAAGACCTTACGGCCAAGAAACAAGCACGACGCACCGCGAACGATTCCCCTCGCGACACCGATTCGTCTTTGGGAGTGGACAGCGTCTCCGTCGACCAGACCGGCGATCTGAGCGATCTCTCCACCGCCGCCGCCTGGTCGCCCGCCACGCTCGACGAGGCGGTTGAGATGGCAGACCAGCGGCTCGTGCAGTCTGGCGGACTGAGCGCCGCCGGGCGTGGCACGCTGATCGCGACCCTCAAGACCACTCCGCGACAGGACTGGCCTGTCGTGGTCGAGGAGTTCACCGCCGCGCTTGCCGCCGCCCACCCCGTCAGCAGTGCGCCTGCAGGTGACGCGGCCTCAGCACCCGCATCGGACGCGGTGCCGGCCCCGGCTGAGGAACGGGCTGCCTCTCCTTCCGGAGCCTCGGCTGCATCTTCCGCAGCCGCCGAGCCGATCGCCCCGCTGCCACCGGCCCCATCAGACCAGGTGTCGGCGTCTGAGCCCGACCAGAACCAGCCGCCCGTTGAGCCTGCTCCGCCCGTGTTTGCCATCCAAAACGCCTGCTTCGCCTCACGGGTGCAGGGCTGGGGTGTGATCGATCGATTCGAAGCAGCGACGTTTTCTCCCGGACAGGAGCTGATCATCTATTTCGAACTCGATCAGCTGGCGTCGCGTGAGTCGGCCGATGGCCACGCCACCCGGATCGACACCATGCTCCGGCTGGTCGACGGCGATGGCCGGCGGGTGCACGAATGGACGTTTGAGCCGCTGGAGGAAACCTGTCGCGGCCAACGCCGAGACTACTTCGCCCGGTATCTGGTGGCATTGCCGGCGTCGACTCCGACCGGACCATACCGGCTGGAGGTCATCGTCAGCGACACGATTGCGGGCCGCACGGCCCACGCCAGCCTGAGCCTGGAAGTCACGGATCGCTGAAACACGGATCGCTGAAAGACGCAGCGACGCGATCAGTCGCCGTCGAGCGTCACGGTGCGGGGAGCGTCACGGTGCGGGGAGCGGCAGGACGGGCGCCGCGGCAGCGGGCAGGTTTGCCGGTGGGGCGAAGGGCTGTCTGGCCGGTGGATTGGCAGCGGGCCGCGGCTGGATCTCGCTGTTCAGGTCATTGGTGACAACGACGGCGGGCGCGTCCGCATCCAGCGGAAACTGTTCCAGCTGCAACAGGCTCGCGATGGTGACGGCCCCGGTCCAACGGTCGGCCTGCGCCTCGACGTAGGCCAGTTCCGTTTCAGTGAGAATTTTCTGGGCCTGCAGCAGACTGAGGAACGTCACCTCGCCGCGTGCATAGAGCGTCTGCGTGAGTTGCACGGTTTCCTTGGCCTTCGGCAGGATGTATTGCTGGTACCACTCGACCAGCCGCTGTGAGGTGCGGTAGGTCGCAATCGCCTGTGCGGTCTGCGTGGCCAGATCAATCTCGATGGTGCGAAGATTGGCTCTCGACGTGGCGATGTCGGCCCGCGCCGAGCGAATATTGCCCTGATTCCGGTCGAAGAGCGGCACCGACATCATCACCTGCGCGAGTCCCTGGTCCATGGCGGGAATGCCGACCTGCCGCTGGTAGCCGCCCAGCAGGTTGATGTTTGGGATCGGCTGCACGGTGGCCCGCTCCAAGGTCCACTGGGCCCGGGCGATGTCGGACTCCACCACGCGAGGCCTGGCGTTGGACCGCACCACCGCTTCCTGCAAGGTCTTCAAGTCGAAATTGGGCAGCTTCCGAAACAGGTCGCCTTCGATTTTGCCGATGTCAGCCCGCGGCAGGCCGATGGCCGTGGCCACCTGCCGTCGACCGGTTTCGATAAACACCGACGCGTTGAGTAGGCGGACTTCAGCCCGGTCCCGCTCGATGCTCCAGAAGAGCACGTCGGCCCTGGTGCCTTCGCCAGCCTCGGCCAGTTGCCGGCCGATCTCATACGAACGTGTGGCGATGTCCATGAGCAACTGATAGATCTCCACCCGCCGCTGCGACACGAGCAGCGCGTAGAAGTTCTGCCGAACCTCCGCAAGGACGTCGTAGCGAGTGCGGATCAATTCATATTCCGCCATCTGAACCTCCCGCAGGGCCGCCTGCTGGGAGAGCCGCAGCTTGCCCGCGGTAACGATGTCCTGGGCGACCGTGCCGGACCACTGGCTTTCATCCCCGGCGATCTGCGGCGAGAAGCCGGCGACGACCGGATTGGGGTAGAGCCGGACCTGCACCGCCTTGCCACGGGCTGCTTCCACCGCGGCCTGCGCGGCACGTAGCCTGGGATGATTCTGGTACGCCAGGCTGACGAACTCATCGAGGGTCTTGGGTGTGGGACCGTGCGCCGCGTCCCGCGTGGCGGCATCGATCAGCGGCACCGGAATGTTTTCCGCCCGGCTCCCGAGCGGCACGCCCGGCTCCGTCACGCGGAGGGCGTCGGTTGCCGGCGTCGCCCACTCCGCCGCCCGGCCCACTACTGGCAACCACAGACAGACGGCCAGCAACACCGCAAGTGGCATGGCGACCGCGGCGGCTCGCGCTGCGGCCCGACGGGCAACCACGGGCGGGGCATGGGCACGATGGTGCTGAAGGGCTACGTACATGTGTGGTCTCAAGGACAGTCCGCTGCATGGAGAATTCGGCAGGCTCGCCGCAGTCGCATCAGCCGGAATAAACCGGGCAACCGGAATCCCCGGCAGATTTCCCCATTCCGCAGGGAAACTGGGTACATTGAGTGGATTGCAGAAGCTCGGCCTGCTGCGAATACCCGAACCGCCCAGGGAGTTGACTCACCCTTGTCGATACTCCGCGCAGAACATCTGGAGAAGACGTTTGGTGGCAGTGGCGGTGGGGCTGCGAGCGTGGCCGCGCTGAAAAACGTTGATCTGGCTGTCGAGCGGGGTGAATTCGTAGCGATCACCGGCGCCTCAGGCTCGGGGAAGAGCACGCTCCTTCACCTCCTCGGTGGCATTGCACGGCCGACGGCCGGGAGCGTGCTGCTGGAGGGCGTCGATCTGGCGTCGCTCGACGACGATGCGCTCGCCCGGGTGCGGCGCCGGCGGATCGGGTTCGTCTTCCAGCGGTACAACCTGCTTCCGGAACTCTCTCTGGCGGAAAATGTCGCACTCCCGCTGGTGCTTGACGGCATCGCCAGCGGCCGCTCTGAGGAGGCCGCCAGGGCTGCTCTGGAAACGGTCGGCCTCTCCAATCGCGCGGAGCATCGTCCGGACGAGCTTTCCGGTGGCGAGCAGCAGCGGGGGGCGATCGCGCGGGCGTTGGTCGCCCAGCCGGCAATCGTGCTGGCAGACGAGCCGACCGGTGCACTCGATTCAGTGAACTCCCGCCGTGTGATCGAACTGCTCATGCGACTCTCCACCGACCAGCAGCAGACGGTGATTCTCGTGACGCATGATCCGGGTATCGCCGCGGCGGCCGGGCGGACAATCCAAATGCGCGACGGCAGGATCGAGGCGGACCGGCGCAACGGCACGGTGGGAAATGCGGTGGCTCCGACGGTGCCGCCATGACATCGAGCAGGCTCCTCCTCCGCCAGTGGCGGAAGCGTCCGGGTCGGGCGCTGGCCACGGTGGCGAGTGTCGCGGTGGCGGTCGCCGCTCTGGTCGCCACCTGGGTGGCGGCCGATGCCTCGCGGGCTGGCTACAAGCGGCTGGCGGAAACCGTCGAAGGAGTGCCCTCGATCGATATCTCGTTCCGAGGCGGCGGCCGCTTTGAGGCCGCCACGCTGCCGCGAATGGCCGATATCCCCGGTGTGCGGGCAGTCGTGCCGCTCTTTTTCCGACCGACACTTCTCCGGGTTGGCGAGAAACGGGTCCGCGAGGTGGCTGTGGGGGTCGATGCTGCCGCGCTCGTGGACGCGGGACTGCTCACGCTGACGGCGGGCCGCCCCTGCGAGGCCGACGACGAAATCGTGCTCGATGCCTCGCTGGCAGAGGGACTCGAAAAGCAGGTGGGCGACGAGGTGATCATGTTCGCCAGGCGAAGCATCCGGCGGATGCAGGTCGTGGGCATCGCCGACCGCCAGTCGCTCAAGTGGTTTGCCGAGGGGGGCGGCGTGGTGGTCGACATCCAGCCGCTGGAGGAGATGTCAAACGCGTTCGGGCTGGTAGACAGGGTGCGCGTGGTGATCACGCCCGATGGCTCGCGACCGGCTGTGTTGGCGGCCATTACCAAGCGGCTGCCGGCCACGCTTGTGGCCGAGGTGCCCGCCGGACGGGCGGGCATGGCTGAGGACATTCTGCATTCAGCGAATCTCGGGCTCGACTTCGTGACGGGACTGACCGTAGCGATGGCCTTCTTTCTGGTCGGCAACGCCATGTTGATGAATGTCACAGAACGGCGGCGGTCGTATGCACTGCTCCGGGTGCTGGGGGCCACTGGCCGGCATGTCAAGCGGTTTGTGATGACGGAGGCAGCTCTGCTGGGCCTGGTGGGATCGGTCGTAGGAGCGACGCTCGGTCTGGCTGCAGCGGGCCCGATCTCGGTGGGCATTTCGCACACGCTGCAGGCACCGGCCGCGGCGTTCACAGTGCACCCGCTGGTGATTCCGGTGGCCGTCGCACTGGGCACACTCGTCGCCGTGGCCGCGGCCTGGTGGCCGGCCCGCGAAGCGGTACTGGTCGAACCACTCGAGGGGCTGGCCGATGCACCGCTCCCGCCGCGGGGCGTGTCCGGTCGGTTTCTCGTGATGGCCGTGCTGTTGTGGGCCGTATCGGCGGTGATCATGGCGCTGGTCGTCTGGGAACGGCTACCGCCCCGGGCAGCGGTGCCCGCCGGCATCCTCATGATGCTCGCGTTCGTGGCCACCACGCCGATCGTGCTGCCCACGCTCTGCGCGGCCTGTGCGAGGTTGATCCCGGAGCGGTGGCGGATCGAACGAACGCTGGCGGTAGAACAGATCATCCGCCAGCCGATCCGTACGGCGCTCACCACCGGCGTGTTAGTCGTGGCCGTCAGCAATGCCATCGGTCTGGGGCATGCGATCCGTGACAATGTCGATGATGTTCGCGGCTGGTACTCCCGACTGATGAAGGCCGACTGGATGCTCACGCACGCCGGGATGGTGGCCGGAGGTCTGTCGCCGTCGGGTCCGCAGGCCCGCCTGGCCGAGGAGCTTGTCCGCGCAGTGCCGGGGGTGCAGCGGGTCGAGGGGATCGGCGTGGCGACTGGCCGGGTCGCTGGAGGCGCCTGCGTCGTCGTGGCCCGTGACATGCCTGCCGACGCACCGCTGCCGATCGATCCCGTGGGAACGACCGAGGCCGAACTGCGGCAGGCACTCGACCGCGGCGAGGTGGCCGCGGGCACGCTGCTGGCCCGGCGGTCCGGGATCAAGCCCGGCGACGAGGTCGACGTAGAGGTGTTTGGCCGAACGACCCGGGTGAAGATCGCGGCGCTCGTCGTCGACTACACGTCCGGTGGCGCCTCGCTCCTCCTGCGGCGGGATGCGGCAGCGCGGCTGTTTGGCCTGGAGTCGGCCGATATCGTGCTGGTGACGGCCGAGCCGGGGAAGTCGGCGGGCCTCCAAGCCCCCTTGCAGCGGATCGCCGAAGACCGTGGCATGCTGCTGCGGTCATTTGCGACCGTGCAGGCCTTCATCGACGGTATCGTCGGCGGCGTGGTCAACTCGCTGTGGGCAATCCTCGCCCTGGGTTTCGTGGTAGGGAGCCTGGGCGTGGCCAACACGGTCACGATGAACGTGCTCGAAAAAACCCGAACGCTGGGGCTCCTGCGGGCCATCGGCATGACGAGCGGTCAAGTGACCCGTTTGGTCGTGCTCGAAAGCGTGCTCCTCGGCGTGGCCGGCGGTCTGATCGGCGCCGTGGGAGGGATGTTCACCGCGCTTCTGATTCAGTTTGCCAGCCAGCCGCTCCTGGGCCACCCGATCCGGGCGTCGCTGCGGCCGACGGTGGTGATCGTGAACCTCGTCGCAGCGGTGGCCGTCACCGCCCTGGCAGCGTGGATCCCGGCCCGCCGCGCCGTCCGCCTCGACCTGCTTGAGTCGATTGCGTCGGAATGACGGCAGTGCGGGCAGGCGGGCAGCCGGCGGAGTGTCGGGGTCAGGAAACCTCTGCGGTCATCAAGCTGTACCGCCAGATCGGGTTATGCCGGGCGTATGCATCGTGCCCATGCACGCGGTTCTACCGGGTCGATCCTCCATCACGGCAGGGTCTGTTGTCGTGACAGACCAGCGACGTCGGGGTCAGATCCTCCAGATCTGGCCATTCGCGTTGGACGCAACGCCGGGAGTGTCGTCATGCAGAGTTTCATACGGGTTTTTCTCCTCACGTCGGCGGCCGCAGTGGCCTTCGTGCCGGTGGGACGAGCCGATCGGATCAATAGCTTCGGCCAGCGGCCTGTGCCGAGGGGCGTCGATCATGCCGACGAGGTCTGGGAGCAGGCGGGGATTTGCAGCGTGGCAGCGACGCTTCCGACGGCCGACCATCCATTTGATTCCTCTGAGATCGACCTCTGCGGCTGTGAACCGGCAGCCAACGGCGATCACGTTTCTGACGCAGCATC
>Ga0164295_10001230_pt1 | contig 21245 bp, 16 predicted proteins | sample GEODES006metaG_FD_111798 | JGI IMG/M metagenome (GOLD analysis project Ga0164295, IMG submission 111798) | Oligotrophic lake water microbial communities from Sparkling Lake, Wisconsin, USA - GEODES006 metaG | ecosystem: Environmental > Aquatic > Freshwater > Lake | place: USA: Sparkling Lake... | reverse complement strand
GGGCAGGCGGGTGGCCTGTCTGTCGATGGAGATGCCACTGGCGGTATCGTCGGTGGTCTTTCCGTCATGGCAGACCTCGAACCGCTCGCTGAGATCGCCGCGATGCAGCGTGGCACCATCCTGACGGACGTTTCGGGAGGGAAGGGATTTGCAAAGCCCGATACCCAGCTTCGCTCTTCCGTTCCGGCCATCAACCGCGCCCTGTCGTATGCACCGAGCGAGGTGTTTGCCAACTCGAAGTCGGTGATGCCGCTGCTCGTCAGCGACATCGAACCAGTGGTGGTCGCCGTGGCTCGTCCGCTCTCCGGTCGGTCGGTCGGTGCCCGACCGTCGCTGTCGTTCGCCAAGCCGCTCACCAGGATCAGTGCCAAATAACGCAGTCGCACTCCGCCTGAGCCCAATCAACCCTGTTTCCAACCAATCCAAGCTTCTTCCCCGAGGGTCAACGAACATGGAACCGAATCTGAATGCCGCCGCGGCCTCGCTTCGCTCGATCGGCATCAACGAGATCGTGATCGTTGACGCAACCTGCGATCGCTATGGCGACTTTGTTCAGGCTGCCCAGGCTGGCGAGGTTGGCCTGCACTTCTGCGTCGACGGCCGGTCGGCCGTGCGGCTCTCCCGGCGTTTCCGTGCCGACGCATGGCTGGTCGCTTCCGAACTGCCCGACATGTCGGGCTTCGACCTGCTCGACATGCTGTCGCCGCACGTCCTGCAGGGCAGTGTTGACCCGCTGCTCTCCGGGTCCCGAATCTCGCTCGATCGCATCGGCCACGGCATGCGTTCGGGCATCTTCATCGTCGCTGACAACTACTGCCTCGAAGAAGAACAGCGGTCGCTCACATCGGGGGTCGCTGGCTACCTCGTGCGTCCCATCACGCTCGACGTGATCCGTGCCACCCGCATGCCCGCCGAACTGTTGGAAACCCACGTTTCTTGAGTCCACCTGAGATCAACCTGGGCGACACGCTCGGCACTGATTGATTCCACGCCCCCCGAGAAGAGGTCTGACGATGAGTCCGCTCGCTCCGTTCGATGCCCATGACGCCGGCACGGTTCCGAGCGTGGTCGTCGTCGACCCCAGGTTCGACGCCTACTCGACCCTCGCGGCCAGTGCCCGCCTCGGCAAACTCTCGCTCCATCTGCGGGCCAGTGGCGCCGATGCGCTGCGTCTTCATCGCCGCATCCATGTCGATGCCTGGCTCGTGGCGCCGGAACTCGACGACATGTCTGGCCATGATCTCATCGAACTGCTCCAAGGAGATTCGCTCGCCGCACCTCTGGCGATGGTGGTCGAATCCAGCGACGGCCGCCGCAGGGCGGTTGACTCCATAGCCGCCCTCGAATCCGGAGCGGATACCGCTCTGGCCCATCCGATCAGCCTGGCGGACCTCGAGCGGCTGCTCGGGCTACCCTCGGAAGCCCGCGGGCTGGAGTTTCCATCCGACGGCAGGAAGCGGCCGTTTGTGATGGTTCCGGTCGGCGTCGGTGCTGCGGTGGTCGCGATCGCCGTGTTGATGATGGGCTGATGCAGGGGCGGCGGCTCGCGGGCCATGCATTCTGATCGCGTGGGGGCTTTGTCTTTTCATGCGGCCATACCGAAGCGCCCTGGTGTTTGCCCTGTTCGTGGCCGCGGCATGGGACCGCCCGGCGGTGGCGCAGAACGACTGGCAGTTTCCCGATCCCTATTTCGGTGCCGTGGAGTTCGATGTCTCGAGGCAGCCTGCGACTCGGCAGCATCGCGTCGAACCTACTCCCACTCTGGCTCCAGCCCCACGCACGAGGGCCATGAGGCCGCCACGGTCGTTCCGACAGCGCTCCCGCTGGACGTCATCCGGGGCTCGGCCATGATCCCTTCGCGAGGCACGGTTGGCCGCCAACGCGGCGTCGCCGTGTTGACGCTCGCTGCCGTCTTGCTGCTGGCCTGGAGCGTTGCTCAGGCGTCCCCCCGGGCGCCCATCGACGGCCTGCAGACGCTGGATCATGCCCGCACCTGGGAAGCAACCTCCGGCGCGGCAGACTTTGCTTCGTTCGGCGATGGAGCACGCACGGCGACCTTTGGCGTCGCGCCGGCAGGCTTCGACCCGTCGGCCACGGCCACCACCAACGTGGGCGGCTACACCTTCGACGTCAATACGTTCCTCGGTGCGGGTGCGTACTACGACGCCGTCACGCCGATCATCGGCCAGAACACCGTCACGACCAACCTCGAGGCCGGTTACTTCTGGAACGGCCATGAGACGCTCCAACAGGTGGTCACGAACACGACCAACTTCGTTTCGGGAAGCACGGCCTGGGGAGGAATCACGGTCGAGTCAAAGTACGACCGCCATGCGACCTGGGCGGCCATGCTGATCGGAGGCCGGCAGACGGCTGGCGGCGGGATCTACCAGGACGGCATCGCCTTTGGCACCAGCCTCAGGGCCGGGGCGCTCGCCTCGGGCTGGGTGTCGCCGGCCTACGCCCTGAGCTTCACGCTCAGCATTGAATCGTTTCTCGTGCCCTTCGAGCGGACGTTCGGCGTGGCCGACGTGGTCAACTCGAGTTTTGGGTTCACCGACCCCAATGGCACCGAAGCCCTGTCGGTGGTCATGGATGCTTACGCCTTTCAGAACCCGCTGACCACCTACGTGGCGAGCGCCGGCAATAGCGGGCCATCGTCGAACACCGTGGGCTCGCCGGGGTCCGACTACAACGCCATCACGGTGGGAGCCCTGACGAATGCCAACGCGTTCGACGCGGTGGCCAGTTTCAGCAGCCGGGCCCCGCAGGCCTTCGGCTACCTCGATGCCTCCGGTTCCTCGGTCTCGGTCGCCGGCGTTCGGGCCGCGGTCGATATCTCGGCGCCCGGCACGGCGCTCGTCAGCGGGTTTTACGGCGGCCAAAACGGTGGCAACAACCTGACGCTCACCAGTTCGACCAACCAGGGCACCCAGCCCAACCAGTACACGCAGGGAATCGCCGGCACGAGTTTCGCCGCCCCGCTGGTGGCCGGCGGCGCGGCGCTCGTCGTCAGCGCTGCCAAGACACTGCCGACCCTTGTGTCGAATCCTGCTGCGGCCCAGAGCGTCGTGGTCAAGTCGCTGCTGCTCACCGGCGCCGACAAGACCACCGGCTGGTCGAACGGCCAGCAGTCGGTGACGGTCGGGGGCACGACCTACCTCCGCACCACCCAGTCGCTCGACTGGGCCGCGGGTGCCGGCCGGATGAATCTGGCCACGACGTTCGGCCTGCAGGTCAACGGCCAAACCGATGTGATCGGCACGGGCACGGGAAGCCTCGGCCTGGTCGCAAGGACCGGCTGGGACTACGGCAGCGCGGTGGTCGGCGGGAGCAACGACTACGTGATCTCCGAGCTGCTGACGGGCAGCAGCACGCTGACCGCATCGCTGTCGTGGCTACGGAACCGCTTCTTCGACTACGCCACCACCGACTACGCCGATGTCGCCCAGGCTAACCTGAATCTCTCGATTTGGGAACTCGACGGCAGCAATGCCTTCACCACCCTCGTGGCACGTTCCGAGAGCCTCTACAACACCGTGGAACACCTCTCGTTTCCGGTGTCGCGCTCTGGCCGCTACGGGCTGCGGGTCGAGTACCCGGCCAACACGTTCGACAACAGCATCGGCGACGTGTGGGGATCGACTGCGTTTCCGCAGGGCTACGCGGTCTCCTGGTCTGCCGTTCCGGAGCCTTCCTTGGCCGCGGCAAGCCTCGCGGCCATCGCCGTCACCGCGGCCCTCGCCCGCGGCCGACGTTCGGGCTCGTCCAAGCAGCCGGTCTCACCAGCGGCCTTCGACGGCTAGGCCGCCCATGTCGGCGATCGGCAGCGGAACCACGCGAACCTCCATGCCCGCGAAATGCGTTTCGGTCGCGCTGACAGCTCGGGAACTCGCCCAGGCGAGATACCAGCCCAGGAAGATCTGCGACGGGTAGTGGGCGTCGTCGGTCATCCGCGAGAAGCCCACGAACGTCGAGCAGACGTAGAGCGTGCCCTTGAGCAGCGGGCTCTCCACCATGTCGGCGGCGGCCAAAAACGGCAGCGCCCCGACAAACGCATGCCCGCTGACGCCGTTATTGTCGTTCCAGAAATGCCATTGGCTTCCCGCGTCTTCCGAAGGCCGCGAGGCCCCGGTCGCCATCTGGAGGACGTAGACGGGCGGCGCCCCCACGACGAACATTCGCAGCGAACGGGAGCCCCATTCTCCCACTACGTCGCCAAACGGATTGCCCTCGAAGACGAGCCCGGTGGCGGCGGCCGCGCCGATGATCGGCAGCACGTAGCGGCCCTCGCCGATGTCTTTGCAGCCGGAGAAGAAGGTTCCCACGCCCGACGGCTCCACGCCCCGCTGCCAGGCCGCCTGCATCGTGTCGTCAAAGCCAGTGTTCGCCATCAGGGCTCCAGCGCCGAACGCCGCCGACAGGCAGACGAGGCTGTCGCAGGCGTAGAAGTTGCGGTAGTCCTCCGCAATCTTGTGACCCGCCCGCGACATCCGCGGAAAACCGCTCCGCGACCAGGGCAGTTCTGGTGGTGACGGGGCGAGGAGTTCCTCGCGGTCGAGCGGCGGAAGTGCGAATACCGGTTCGGCCGCTGGCGCCAGTTGGGCTGCGAGGTGCACGTTGACGTTTTCACCAGCCGCGTCAGTCTGCCAGCCACCCACGAGTTCAATGCCCGATCCATCGGCAGCAGCGCCCGAGAGCGTCTGGGTCTGCACCGCCGCATCGATCCACGCCCCCCCGGTGGCCGGCACCACCCGGACGAGCACCCGCTGCCGCTTCGGCGGCCACGACTGGAGCAGCCCGCCCGCCGGTTCGACCCACGCCGATTCGATCGCCCCCTCGCGGCCTGACACGAAATCGGGCTCCACCACCCGATTGATGGGCCACTCCGCCGAGACCGCGGCGAGCGTCCGCCGCCAGAGCGCCGGGCCACCCTCCGTGGTCGGCAGGTAGAGCCCTGCCGGCTCCTCGGCGGAGACCGTGATCGCGACGAAGCACGCGATCGCGCTGGCAATCCCGAAGGGCCAGACGCGGCGGCTTCGCCTCACCGCTGCGGCGGATGGAGGACGCACGGTTTGAAACATGATGGGCCGGGACTCTCACAGCCGTCCGCGACGAACGCAAGCCGGGTTTCCGGATCCTGGAGGACGTGTATCGTCGTCTGCAGAAGTGAGGGCTGGTAGGCGAAGGGGGTCGGCGAACGCACGCGGCGCCTGAGGCGTATCCTCGCCCGGGCGACGCGACGTTTGCCGCCCCCGAGCCGGCACTCCACGTCACTCGGCCCCGCTCTGGAGGGCGGCTGTCCTGCCTGTCCCCCCGGGCCCCTCTCCCTTCCTGCCCTGTTTACCGGACCGCAGGGCCCGTGGGGCGGTCTGCTATCCTGACGCTCATTCTGTCCAAGGAAGGTATCGACGTGCGGGATGATGCAGGAGCCGACGCGACGATCGTCGGTGACGCCCAGATCACCGACGTCCTCAGCCGCTGGTGGGGTTTTGACTGGCTGCGCCCCCTTCAAGCCGATGCCATTCGCGCGGCGCTCGCCGGCCGTGATTCTCTCGTCGTGATGCCGACCGGCGGCGGCAAGAGCCTCTGCTACCAACTGCCGCCGCTGGTGAGCGAGTCGACCGACGTGGTGATCTCGCCACTGGTCGCCCTGATGAAGGATCAGGTCGACGCCCTGGAGGCGATCGGCTATCCGGCGGCGGCGATCCACGGCGGCATGTCGCCGGAGGAACGGGCGGCGGTCCGCGACCGCCTCGCAGCGGGCGAACTACGGCTCTTGTTCACCGCCCCCGAGCGGCTGGTGAACTCGGGACTGATCGACCTGTTGGCCCGCGTGGGCGTGAAGCGGTTCGCCGTGGACGAGGCCCACTGCATCAGCCAGTGGGGGCACGACTTCCGGCCGGAGTACCGACAGATGGCGGTGCTTCGCGACCACTTTCCCACGGCGAGCATTCATGCCTTCACGGCCACTGCCACGCCACGGGTTCGCGACGACATCGCCCGGCAGCTCAACCTGCGGGATCCGGCCATGCTGGTGGGCACGTTCGATCGGCCGAATCTGGTCTACCGGGTGGTGCCGCGGACCGACCGGGTTGCGCAGACGCTCACGATCCTCGGCCGCCACCGGGGCGAGGCCTCGATCGTCTACTGCATCTCGCGGAAGGAGACGGATCAGCTGGCCGCCCGGCTCGTGGCCGAGGGTCTCCTCGCCCGGCCCTACCACGCCGGCCTCAACGCGAAGGAGCGGCACCGCACCCAGGAAGCCTTCGCTCGCGAGACGATCGACGTCGTGGTGGCCACCGTTGCCTTTGGCATGGGGATCGACCGCTCCGACGTGCGGCTCGTGCTCCACACGTCGCTTCCCAAGAGCCTGGAGGCCTACCAGCAGGAGACGGGCCGGGCGGGCCGCGACGGGCTGGCGGCGGAGTGCCTGCTGCTCTACTCCTCGGCCGACGTGTTCAGCTGGGAATCGCTGGTCCGCAAGAGCGCGGCGGAGTCGGACCTTGATCCCGACGAGCAGGAGCGGCTGATCGCGTCGCAGGCCGAGCATCTCCACGCGATGCGGCGCTACGCGCAGGCAGCCCGCTGCCGCCACGCGGCGCTCTCCGAGTATTTCGGGCAGGGCTATTCCGCACCATCCTGCGGCGCCTGCGACGTCTGCCTCGGTGAGACGGAGAACCTGCCCGATGCGACCGTCGTGGCGCAGAAGATTCTCTCCTGCGTGGCCCGCGTTCAGGAGCGGTTCGGGGTGCGGCACGTCTGCGAGGTGCTCCGCGGGGCGAACACGGATGCCGTTCGCCGCTTCGGTCACGAGCGGCTCTCGACCTTCGGCCTGCTGGCCGCACTCGACCAGCGGGCCGCCGAAAACCTCGTCCACCAGCTGCTCGACCAGGAACTCCTCGGCCGAACGGGAGGAGATCGTCCCGTCGTGATCCTCAACGACCGCTCCTGGGAGGTGCTCCGCGGCGGCCGGGAGGTCGTGCTGCTCGAGCCCCGGACGCGGAAGGCGAAGGCCTCGCAGGCCGACACCGACGACTGGCGGGGCGTGGACCGGGACCTGTTCGAGCGGCTGCGGAAGTGGCGGCGGCAGATCGCGGAGGCCCGCGGCAAGCCCGCCTGGACGATCCTCGACGACAAGGCGCTGCGGGCGATCGCCCGAGAGAAGCCCGATTCACCCGCCGCACTGCTGCGGTGCAAGGGCATCGGTGAGAAGCGGCTCGCCGACTTCGGCTCCGAAATCCTCGACCTCGTCGGCGGCGGCAGCGCGGGGTAAGGTGTCGTTCAGAAAACTCCGCGGAGCGGCGACGAGCCGCCCCCGAGCCGGCCCCAGTGGACTGACCTCTCTTCCGGAGTGACCCTCTCGACCATGTCCACCATCACCACCACCCTCCACCGTCTCGGCCAGAGCCTGTGGCTCGACACCATCACGCGGACGATGCTCGACGACGGCACCCTCGCCCGCTATGTCCGCGATCTCGCAGTCACCGGGCTCACGAGCAATCCCACGATCTACAACCTCGCCGTCAAGGGGAGCGACGCCTACGACGCGGCCATCGCCGAGAAGGCCCGCCGCGGGCTCTCCGGTGAGCAGCTGTTTTTTGAACTGGCGATCGAGGATCTGACGCGGGCCGCGGACCTCTTTCGGCCGGTCTTCGACAGGAGTGGCGGCGTCGACGGCTGGGTATCACTCGAGGTTTCGCCGCACCTGGCCTACGACGCCACCGCGACGCTCGCCGCGGCCAGCGATCTCTGCGGCCGAGCCGGCCGGCCCAACCTGTTCATCAAGATTCCGGGCACCCCTGCGGGGCTGCCGGCGATCGAGGAGGCGATCGCCGCGGGGGTGCCGGTCAACGTCACGCTGCTGTTTACCCGCGAGCAGTATCTCGCGGCGGCCGACGCCTACCTCCGTGGTCTCGAGCGCCGCGTCGACGCCGGCCTCTCGCCGAGGATCGGCTCGGTCGCGTCGCTGTTCATCAGCCGCTGGGACAACGCGTCGGCGACCGGTCTGCCCGAACCGCTCCGCCATAGGCTCGGGATCGCGATCGGCGAACGGTGCTACAAGGCCTACCGCGACCTGCTGTCATCTGATCGCTTTCAACGGCTCGCCAACTTCGGCGCCCTGCCGCAGCGGCTGCTCTGGGCAAGCACGGGAACCAAGGATCCGTCGCTCTCGGACCATCTCTATGTGCGGGCGTTGGCTGCCCCCCACACGGTCAACACCATGCCCGAAAGCACCCTCCTGGCCTTTGCCGACCATGGCACGCTCGGCGGCGTGCTCTCGGCAGGGGGTGGCACGGCCGAACGGACGCTCTTCGAGATCACCCGGGCCGGGGTGGACATCGACCTGCTGGGATCCCAGCTTCAGTCGCAGGGGGCTGCCGCCTTCGTGAAGAGTTGGGACGAACTGCTCCGCGTCATCGACGCGAAGGCGACGCCGCCACGCTGATGATTGGCCCATCGAGCCCGGTGCGGCGGGATCAGCCGCGGCGATAGAGCGTGTCTGACGGCGACTCGCCGAACTGTCGCCGGTACGAGCCGGCGAACCGGCCGAGTTCCCAGATGCCGTGCCGGGCGAGCACCCGCGCGACGGTGTCGTCGTGCGGGTCGCCCCCGCGGAGCGCCCGGCGCACCGTATGCAGTCTCCGCAGCTGCACATACCGCCGCGGCGACACGCCAAAGGTGTCGCTGAAGACCCGCCCCAGTGTGCGGGTGGTGACGCCCGCCTCCGTCGCGAGGTCGGCGATTGATCGGCCACTCATCGGATCGGCATCGAGGGCTGTCACGATGCGGCGGACCACCTCCGCCCGCTCGATCTTTGGTCGTCCCAGGCTCGTCCCTGGCGCAACGGTCTGGGCGAGGCAGGCGGATGCTGCTGCGAGCAACCGCTGCGACAAGCCCTCCGCAACGCTGGGCGACACGAGATCCACCTCCGGCGCGGCAACCACCCGTGTGATCAAGTTCGTGAGCCGTCGCACGTCGAGCGGATCCGCGTGGACCACATGGCTTGGTGACCCACGATCACCCGCCGAGGTCGTGCCCGGCAGCGCGATCGAGCACCAGGCATGAGCCCGTTTGCGGACCTGAATGGAGAAGTCGGCCCCCGGCGGAATGACGAGCACCGATCCGTGGTCGCACCGCTCGCAGTTGGCCACCTGATGCCCCGGCTCGCCGAGCGGCATCCACAGCAGCGTGCCCTGATGGTTGTTGCCGCCAAAGCAGAGATTGCCTCCACCCTCGTCTCCGAACTGCAGCACGACCGGGCCGACGTGGCGGAAGGCAAGACGCCACTGGGGGGTCTCGACGCCGTCGCACGCGAGCCTGAGATCGGCACCGCGCACTACCTCGCCCCAGGCGTCGAAGTCATCGAATGTCAGCATGCCGCCGTACCCCCTGCCAGACCAGACACGGTTCCGCCCCGCATTTTTGTCCGAGCCTGCATTGCCAGCAGGCCGCTCGACCTGGCGTAATGATCGAAAGTATTCTGTCGTAACGGGTTTTCGCAAGGGGTTTTCCCCCAATCCAAAGTTCTCGCCGATGCCCTCGAGCATCGCCACCATCCCCCGCATCGCGATCAAATCTCACCTCACCCTCATTCTGGAGCATCCTCCGTGATCCGGCGCCACACGCTCAACCGTCTTTCCCTCGTGATCCTCTCCGTCGCGGCCGCCGCGCTCGCCGCGGCTCCGACCGTCGCCGCCGAGGGAACCCGGCCGCCCAACATCGTCGTGATCTGGGGAGATGACATCGGGCAGTTCAACGTCAGCGCCTACAACCAGGGGATGATGGGCTACCGCACGCCCAACATCGATCGGATCGCCCGCGGCGGCTGCCTGTTCACCGACTGGTATGGCCAGCAGAGCTGCACGGCAGGCCGGGCCGCGTTCATCACCGGGCAGTCGCCGATTCGCACCGGACTGACCAAGGTGGGCCTACCCGGTGCCGCCGAGGGCATGAAGAAGGAAGACCCGACGATCGCCACGCTTCTGCGGGCGCGGGGGTACATGACCGGGCAGTTTGGCAAGAACCACCTCGGCGACCGCGACGACATGCTGCCCACCGTGCATGGCTTCGACGAGTTCTACGGCAACCTCTACCACCTCAACGCCGAGGAGGAGCCGGAGCATCCCGACTATCCGAAAAATCCCGAGTTCAAGCAGAAGTTCGGGCCCCGGGGCGTGATCCACAGCTTCGCCGACGGCCGGATCACCGACACCGGTCCGCTCACGAAGAAGCGGATGGAGACGTTCGATGAGGAGGTGAATGCCAAGGCGTTCGACTTCATGGACCGCGCGAAGAAAGCCGACAAGCCGTTCTTCCTCTGGTGGAACTCGACCAAGATGCACATCTTCACGCACCTCAAGGATGGCGTCTCCGGTAAGACCGGCCTCGGCATCTACGCCGACGGCATGGTCGAGCACGACCACCAGGTGGGGGAGGTGCTCGCGAAGCTGGAGCAGCTTGGCCTCACCGAAAACACCATCGTGATGTATTCCACCGACAACGGCGCCGAGGCGTTCACCTGGCCCGACGGCGGCACGACGATGTTCCGCGGCGAGAAGAACACGCAGTGGGAGGGGGGCTATCGCGTCCCGTGCGCGATCACGTGGCCCGGCGTCATCAAGCCCGGCACGGTGATCAACGACATCGGCGCCCACGAGGACATGCTCGCCACATTCGTCGCCGCGGCGGGTGACACGACCGCCAAGGAAGACCTGCTGAAGGGGCGGCGGATCGGCAACCGCGACTACAAGGTGCATCTCGACGGCTACAACCTGATCCCCGCCCTGAAGGGCGAGGCGGAGTGGCCGCGGAAGGAGTTCATCTACTGGACCGACGACGGCAGCGTGGCGGCCCTTCGCTACGGCAACTGGAAGGCCACGTTTCTCAAGCAGACGGCCCACGGCATGCACGTCTGGCAGCAGCCGTTTGAGGTGCTGCGGGCCCCCACGCTCGTCAACCTGCGGATGGATCCCTTCGAGCTTGCCCAGGACATCGGCATGGACTACCAGCGGTGGTATCTGGAGCACATGTTCATGATCGCCCCGGCCGGGGCCTACGTTGGACAGTGGCTGCAGAGCTTCCGCGAGTTCCCACCCCGGCAGAAGCCGGGCAGCTTCAACCTCGACCGCGTGATGGAGGCCGTCACCGCCCAGCAGGGCTCCGGCCGCTAGCTGTCCCGGGGAAACGTCTCCACGACAATCCTGTGTCGGCATGGCAGCTGCTCGACGGGCGAAGCCACGTCGTGCGTGGGTCGGGGTTGCCCCCGCCCTGGAGCCGGACGTTTGCTACGGCTATCCTGGCCTCCGCTCTCTCCATGCTGGCTGCGCTCCGCCATCCATGGCTCCGCTGGCCAGCAAGGCCGGCTCCAGGGCAGGGGCAACCCCTCGCGGAATCCCGACTGAGAGTGCCTTCGATCGCATTTAAGTTATGGGTAGCGTCGTCTACGGAAGCGAGGGCGGGTAGGCGAAGGGGGTCGGCGAACGCTCGCGGAGCCTTGGGCGTATCCTCGCCCGGCGACGCGACTTTTGCCGCCCCCGAGCCGGCGAACCACGGAAGTCGAATGCGGTCTCGTTGCCAACGTGTGGCCGTGCCGCCTGACAACGCCACACTCGGCGGCCGCGTGGCGTCAGCCCTCGCCGAGGTAGGCGTCGCGGACGCGGCGGTCGGCGGCGAGCTCAGGGCCGGTGCCCGTGAGCGTGATCCGGCCCGTCTCCAGCACGTAGCCGCGGGAGGCGAGCTTGAGGGCCGCCCGGGCATTCTGCTCGACGAGCAGCACCGCGATGCCCCGTGATGCCAGGGAGGCGATCACCTCGAAGACCTTCGCCACGATCAGCGGTGCGAGTCCGAGCGACGGCTCGTCGAGCAGGAGGAGCTTTGGCCGGCCCACGAGCGCCCGGGCGATGGCGAGCATCTGCTGCTCGCCCCCGGAGAGGGTGCCTCCCATCTGATCCATCCGCTCCCCGAGCACCGGGAACAGCCCGCAGGCCTCGTCGATGTCGCTGCGGAGCCGGCCGCGATCAGTCTGGGTGAACCCGCCGAGTTCGAGATTTTCGCGGACCGTCAGGCGGGGGAAAATCCGTCGGCCTTCCGGGGCGTGGCCGATTCCCAGCCGCATGATCTCATGCGGCTTCCGCCCGTTCAGTGCCGTGCCGGCGAAGCGGACTGTGCCTGCCCGTACCGGCACCACGCCCGAAATCGCCATCAGGAGGGTCGTCTTGCCGGCACCGTTGGCGCCGATCAGAGCCACGAGCTCGCCGTGGTCGACGTCGACCGACACGCGATCGACGGCCCGGATGGGGCCGTACCCTGCCTCGAGATCACGGACTTCCAGGAGCGGCATCGTGCTCACGTCTCCCCGCCCAGATAGGCCTCGATCACCTTCTCGTCGCGGCGCACCTCGGCCGGCGTGCCTTCGGCGATTTTCACACCGTGATCCAACACCGCAACCTTGTCGCTCACCCGCATCACCACGTTCATGTGGTGCTCGATCAGGAGCACCGTCACGCCCCGGCCGCGGATCCGTTCGACGAGCCCGGCAAGATCGGACGTCTCCGCCGGATTCATGCCCGCGGCCGGCTCGTCGAGCAGCAGGAGCGTGGCCCCCGTGGCGAGCGCCCGGGCGATCTCCAGACGGCGCTGATCGCCATAGGGAAGCTGGCCCGCGATCCGGTTCGCCTCGCCACTCAGGCCGACGAATGCGAGTTCCTCCAGGGCCCTGCCCTGGGCCGTCGACTCCGCCCGCCGATTGGCCGGCGTGCGAAACAGCATCGCCAGCACGCCTCCCGGGATCGTCCGGTCGAGGCCAATGAGCACGTTCTCAAGCACGGTCATGTTCGAAAAGAGCCGGATGTTCTGGAATGTCCGGGCGATGCCTGACTGGGCCACGACATGCGGCGAGCGGCGACCGCGATTCCAGACGGCGAGCGTGCCGGCGGTGCCGAGCAGCCAACCGAAGAGCAGCCCGGCGATGCACCGCCACCGGACCCGCGACTTGCCGGCCGCGAGGCGGTCGAGCACCTCCTCCTTGATCGCCAGCTTCTCGGGCGTCCACGTGGCACCGGTCCGTTCCGAATCGGTGGCGTCGGGGATCGTGCCGGGCCCCGCCCTGCGGGCGGTCACGGCGGCCTGGAGTTCGTTGCGGACCGCACGGGCCTCGTCGAGATTTCGCTTGATCGCCAGCACGTCAGACCCGTCGGCGCTGACCACCCGCCACTTGCCCGCCATCTGGTCGATTGCCAGCTCTGCCCGAAAGTAGCCCCGCAGGCGGTCGACGGCGCCGGAGAGGGTGAAGGGCTCTCCGGTGATCATCCCCCGCTTCACCACGGCCATCCAGAGGCGATCGACGTCCACCGCGGCCGCGGCCAGGAGCAGCCCCGTGAGCAGTCCGATCCCGAGGGCCGACCAGAATACGCGGGGCGTGAACGCCCGCTCCAGCCGCCGGCCCATGAATCGCACCGTGCCGGAGGTCGGCGAGTAGATGCCGCTGATGCAGTTGAAGGCGGTCGTCTTTCCGGCACCGTTGGGGCCGATCACCGAGACCACGCTGCCGGCCGGAACCTCGAGGTCGAGTTCCGACACGGCCACGAGCCCGCCGAAGCGGATCGTCAGCCGATTCACTTCGAGCAGCGGTTGGCCGCCGAGCGGCGGGACGGAGCCGGGCATAGCCACACGGGACTGGCTCATGGGTGCGCCTCGTGAAGTTCGGCAGCCAGCCGCCGTGACGGCACCAGCCCCTCGGGGCGATATCGCATCACGAGCACCAGAGCCAGCCCGAAGATCGCCAGCCGCCAACCACTGAACGACAGCAGGCTCGACCCGGACGGATTGATATTCCACTGCTGGATCGCAGAATCGGCCCACGGCGCCAGCACGGTGTCGAAGCCCACCAGCAGCGCCACGCCGAGCAGGGTTCCCGGGATGCTACCCAGACCGCCGAGGATCACCGCGCAGAGCACCATGATCGACCGGTTGAAGTCGTAGGCGTTGGGGTCGGCCGTGGTGGAGAGACTGGCCGCGTAGAGGCAACCCGCCAGGCCTGCCACGGCCGATGACATCGCGAAGGCCGAGAGCTTCACCCGGGTCGCCGAAATGCCCATGGCCGATGCGGCGAGTTCGTCCTCCCGCACGGCGACCCAGGCCCGCCCCAGCCGCGAATGCTCGAGCCGCCGCATCGCCACCACCACGCCGGCCAGGGTCACGAGCGCCAGGTAATAGAACCACCGCGGATCGATCGCGAAGGCGAGTCCCAGGTTGATGCCACCGACCGTGAGTCCCGCCCCGGGAGGTGGCACCGGGTTGAGCCCCTTCATGCCGCCGGTGATCTGCTCGAGGTTTCGGAGCGTGACCTTCACCACCTCGCCAAAGCCGAGGGTGACGATCGCGAGGTAGTCGCCCCTGAGCCGCAGCGTCGGGGCCCCGAGGGCCAGGCCGATGCCGGCCGTCGCCAGAACGCTGACCGCCGCCGCGGTCACGAACCGCATCTGAAACGGATACATCGGCACCGTGAGGATGGCGAACAGATAGGCCCCGATCCCGAAGAAGGCCGCGATCCCCAGGTGCACCAGGCCGGTGTAGCCGACCATCACGTTCAGTCCGAGCGCCAGAATGCAATAAATGAAGAGCGTGGTCACCTGGCCGCCGAGCGCCCCGCCGAGCGCCGGAACGACCAGCGGCGCCACCGCCAACACCACCAGTGCGACCAGATCCCAACGCTCGCGGACGAACGCGAGCACGCGGTCGCGGAGCGGCACCGCCCCGGTTGCGTCGCGCGTTGTGTGGTGCTGCCCAGTCATCTCACACCTTCTCCTTCGTGCCCCGGCCCAGCAGGCCCTCGGGGCGGAAGACGAGAATCACGATCAGGATGGCGAACACGATCGCCCCGGTCCACCGCTCGCCCACATACGCGCTCGACAGCGACCGCACGAGGCCGATCACGAGACCGCCGACCACGGCCCCGGGAATGCTGCCGATCCCGCCGAGCACGGCGGCGGTGAAGGCATACAGGCCGTTCTGGAAACCCATCTGGAAGCCGATGGTGTTGATGTAGAGGCCGTAGATCACGCTCGCAGCGCCCCCCAGAAAGCCCCCCACGAAGAACGTGAACGCGATCACCCGATCCACGTCGATTCCCACGAGCGCCGCGGCGGCGGGATCCTGCGACACCGCCCGCATCGCCTTCCCCAGCCGGGTCGACTTCACAAGCAGCGACAGCGCGAGCATCAACGGCACCACCACCACCAGCACCAGCAGATCCTTCGCGGTGAACTGCAGTCCCTCGCCAGCCAGCAGGTTCGTGGCCGGCAGCAGTTCGGGAAACGACCGATCGGACGGGCCCAGCCAGAAGAGTCCGATATTCATGAAGATGAAGGAGACGCCGATCGCCGATACGAGCGGCGCGAGCTTTGGAGCGTTTCGCAACGGACGGTACACGATCCTGTCGACCGCCACGTTGAGCCCGCCACAGAACAGGCCGCAGAGCACCACGAGCAAGGCCACGCCCAGCCACGTCGCGGCCATGCCACCGCCAGCCATGCCGAACGCCGACACCAGCGAGAGCGCCAGGCAGGCCCCCAGCATGATCAGGTCGCCGTGGGCGAAGTTGATCAGCCGGATGATGCCGTAGACCATCGTGTAACCGAGGGCCACCAGAGCCACGAGAGCCCCGTTGGTGATCCCGATCAGGCATTGCTGGAGGAAGAACTGCATGGCTCACCGGCCGCGTCAGGGTGCCGCGACAGCCTCCTCGGCGGCATCGAGGATCTCCTCGAACTCGAACTTCCCCCCCTTGACCACGCTCACCGTGAGGGTCTTCATCGTCGTGTCGCCGTTGGCATCGAAGCCCCAGCGACCCAACGCCCCGTCGAAGTCGCGGATCGCCAGGGCCTTGTCGGTGATCGCCCGCCGGTCCTTTGTGCCCGCCTCGCGGATGGCGCTCAGGGCCACGCAGGCCGCCTCGTAGCCGTAGACGGCGTAGGCCTCAGGGATTTCCCCATACATCTTCCGGTACCGCTCGACGAACTCGCTGCCCTTCCCGGTCAGCTTCTCCGGAGGCAGCCCGCCGAAGGTCACGAAGCACCTGCCCTCGAGATTCGCAGCCCCGGCCGAATCGATGAACACCTGCTCCCGGCAGCCATCGGGCACCATCAGGATCCCCGTGATCCCGGCGCTCACCATGTCTTTGGCCAGCTGCCCCCCCTTGCTCTGCGTGGTGCCGCCGAAGTAGACGAGATCCGGATTCGCAGCCTTCACGCTGGCCATCAACGACTTAAACTCCTGCGCCTTCGCGTCGATCGAATCGTGGCCGAGCACCTCGATCCCAACCTCGCGGCAGCGCTCGTCGAAGAGATCCGCGATGCCCTTTCCGTAGACCTCGCTGTCGTCGAGGATGTACACGGTCTTCACCCCCCGTTTCTTCGCCCAGTCGGCCGACAGCGGACCCTGCAGGTCGTCGGCGGGCACCACGCGGCAGTAGTTCAACCGCCCCGTCGGCCGGTAGATCTGCGGTTCGCCGGGGGCACCAAGCCCGGGCTTGGTCAGCCCCACGGCGGTATTGGCGGGCGACACCATCAGCAGGTCGCCTAGGTTGAGGATCGGCATCGACACCTTCGCGGCCCCGGAGTTGAAGGTGCCGATGTAGGCGACCACGTCGGGATCCTGCAGGGCGCGGCGGGCGTTGGCCGCCTCGGCCTCGCTCGTCCACTGCCCGGCGGCCGCGGTCGAATCATCGAGGTCGAGGTATTCGATACGAAACGGTCCCACCCGGCCGCCGGCCTCGTCGACCGCCATCCGGATGCCCCGCACGATCGTGTCAGACTGCTGCTTGGCGCTGCCGGTCCGCGGCAGGCTCGACACGATCTTGACGAGCGTCGGGTCGGCTGGCCGGCAGCCGCTCGTCGGCAGGACGATCACCGACACGATCGCGGCGAAGAAGACCACCGCCAAGGCTCGGATGCGGATGTTCATAGGCATGAATGTAGGAGTCGCGGCAAAACCGCGTCAAACCCGCCCTTTCGCCACCAGCCGCCAGCCGCGGTGAATCCGCGCGTTACGGAAGTCCTCGGGGATCGTGCGATTGGTGATCTCGCGGATCTCGTAGAGCGCCGCCAGCCGCTCGACGTCGAGATGAAACCGCCGGAAGTTCGTCGAGAAATAGACGACGCCCCCAGGCACCAGGTTCCGCGCCACCAGTTCCAGCAGCTCGGCGTGGTCGCGCTCGACGTCCCAGGGCGTCTCGCTCCGGGCCGACCGCGAAAAGGTCGGCGGGTCGACGACCACGAGATCAAACGGCGGCTCACCCCGGCGGCCCCGGTGCTCGAGAAAACCACGAGCCTCGTCGCGGACCGTGCGGTGCCGCCCCGCATCCTTGAAAGCGTTCCGCGAGAGGTTCGTCCTCGTCCAGTCGAGGTAGGTGTTCGAGAGGTCCACGCTCGTGGTCTCCACCGCCCCGCCGGCGGCCGCGTACACCGAGAAGCTGCCCGTGTAGCAAAACAGGTTCAGGAACCGCTTGCCGGCCGCCTCATCCCGGACCAGCGCCCGGGTCTGCCGGTGGTCGAGAAACAGCCCGGTGTCGAGGTAGTCGGAGAGGTTCACCTCGAACTCCAGCCCCCCTTCCTTCACCGTCAGCAGTGTCTTGCGGGCATCGAGCTTCTGGTACTGCCCGCCGCCGCGCTGCCGCCGCCGCGCCTTGAGAAACGTCTGGTTGGGAGGCACGCCCAGTTCGTCCGCCGCCGCCTCGATCATCCGGTCGAGCCAGACGTCGTGCTCGATCTCGGTCCGCTCGTGCGGCCGGTCATACTCGGAGGCATGCAGCCAGCCCGCGTACCAGTCGATCGCCAGCGGGATCTCCGGGATGTCGCGATCATAGATGCGGAAGGCCTCGATGCCCTGACGCCGGGCCCACTTCGCGAGGTGCTTGAATCGCTTGGCAAGCCGGCGGCGGAAGTCACCGATCTGGTCGGCAACGGCTCGGGTGCGCGGCCGGCTGGGCGCGACGCCGGGGACGGGCGTTGTGGTGGGCTCAGATAGCGCGACGTCGGCGAGGGGCCTTGTGTTGGAGTCAGAGAGCGCGACGCCGGGTGCGACGACGGCGCCGGGACGGTCGGAGTCTCCTCGCCGGGATCTTTCGCCGTCAGGTCCCTTGGAGCTGCCTTCCTCCTCAGGGCGAAATCTCCAAGGCTCGTCGAGCTCCGCCCGATCCCGGCTGGCGTCGGTGACGGTTTCAGCAGAGACAGAGGGAGCAGAGACAGAGGGAGCGGAGGCGGAGGGAGCTGGAGCTGGGACGGGGGCGGAGGGTGGGAGTTGGGTCTGGTTTTCTGCCTCGAGGGAAGGTCTGGATGGTGGGGAGGGTGTCGCCCGTTCGCGGAGCGTGAGTTCGAGCAGCCGGCAGGGGATCGGGCCGTTCATCAAGGGAATGCGGTACACGGGGCGGAGGCCGAGGTGCGTCGCCGCGGGCGTGTCGGCGGCGAGGATGGCGGCCCGCCAACCGCCGCACCGGGCCACCAGCCAGTCGCCCAGGCGGCGAAACAGCGCGCCGGCACGGGGCAGCGGCAGACGTTCGCCGTACGGAGGGTTCGTCAGTACCAGCCCGGCAGCGGCCGCGGGCCGCACCTCCTCGAAATGCCGCTGTTCGATCGTGATCGACCCGGCCACGCCCGCCGCTGCCGCGCAGGCCTGCGCCGCCTCCACCGCCCGCGGATCGAGGTCGCTCGCGGCACACTGGCCGGCCGGCTGACAGACGCGTGCCTCCAGGTCGGCCACGAGCCGTTCGACGAGGGGCTTGTCGCAGTCGCGAAACCGAAAGAAGCCATGCGCCGTGCGGCGGGCCCGCCAGAGACCCGGCGCCATGCCCGCCGCGATCGTCGCAGCCTCGATCACGAGTGTGCCAGAGCCGCACATCGGATCGAGAATCGGCTCCCCCGTGGTGGCGTTGCCCGTCGCGCCTGGCCGCCACCAGCCCGCGATCGCGAGCATCCCGGCGGCGAGCACCTCCGAGAGTGGCGCCTCGACCTCCCCCATCCGCCAGCCCCGCTGGTGGAGCGAGCGGCCGGCGGCGTCGCGGAAGATCGTTGCCACGTCGCCGACGAGGTGCAGCGCCAGCCGTAGTGTCGCCCCGCGGAGCTGCACGCTCGGCCGCCTGCCGCTTGGCGTTCGCAGTTGGTCCACCACGGCGTCCTTGATGATCTGCGCCGCGTAGAGCGAGTGGGTGAGAAACGTGTCGTGGATCGCGGCATCGACCCGGAGGGTGTCGGAGACCCTCAGCTGCTCCGTCCAGTCGATCTCCTGCATCGCCCGATACAGGGTGTCCGGCGAATCGACCCGAAACCTCCCCAGAGGCTCGAGCACGCGGATCGCCACGCGGCTCTCGAGCACCGCCCGATAGAGCGTCTCTCGCTCGCTGCCAGGCTCCGCCGAAAACTCGATCGTCCGCCGGCCGATCCGCAGGTCGCGGGCTCCAATGGCCTCGAGTTCGCGGGCCAGCACCCACTCGAGCCCCTCGAGCGTCCGCGCGGTGAACCGAGCAGGCTCATCGGCCTGGGGTGCGGGCAGCGGACGAGGACCCGGGGGAACGTTCGGGAAAATGGCGGTGCTCATGCGTGGAGACGACTCTACCCGCGACGCCCGGCGGGAACCATGAAGGCCCGTCGGCTCCGCTCGTTCCGCTTGCCACGCCGCCGCGTGGCACGGTAAGACCCGGGCGATTCCGATGCGACGCCTCTTCACCACACTCGCCGGCACCGGCCGCAAGGCCGGCCTCGTGCCGCGGCAGTTTCGCCGCGATGGCGTGATCTTCATCCACGTGCCGAAGTGCGCGGGCTCGGCGCTACTCGACGCCTACCTGGGCTATCAAACGGGCCACGTCACCGCGCAGGACTACCACGACGCCGACCCGGCCTTCTTTCGTTCGGCCTACGTGTTCACGTTCGTCCGCAACCCGCTCGCCCGGTTCGTGTCGGCCTACAACCACATCCAGACTGACGATCTCTGGCCGTACCTCCCGGAGATGCGAAAGATCGTCGACCGACACGGCGGCTCGGTCTCGGAAGTGGCCGCTTCGCTCGGGCCAGACTCCGATCTCCTGCGGCTGCCATGGTTTGCCCCACAGCACACGTTCCTCGATCTCGAGTCCCGCGGGCTGCCCGCCGTGAACCGGGTCTTCAAGACGGAATCGTTCTCGGCCGACCTGGCGATCCTGCTGGCCGAGATACCGCTGCGGCTGCGGCCGCTCGCGGAGGTTAACCGCCGTGGCGAACGGGATTCCGACCCGACCGCCAGCCTCTCCGCCGACGCGGTCGCCACGCTGCGGCGGATCTACAGCCGCGACTTCACGCTCTTCGGCTACTACTGACTATCTGTCGCTCGCCTCGCGGCCGAAACCCGCCTGCCGAACCGCGTGACCGGTGCCACCATCACGACCATCACTGCCTTCGGGCGGAAGCGGGAAAAATTGCATCGTGATCCGTGACATGCGGCCGCGACGCGGCAACTCATCTCTCGACAGCCGGGGCCGGCGGAAGGCCCCGGTGCAGACGAGACCTCTCTCAAGAAAGTCGAACCATCATGGACTCCCAGATCATCAGCCTGATCATCAGCTGGACCGTAAGCCTCATCGCCGGCGGCGCGGGCGGCACCATCGTCGGAGCACTGGTCAAGAATCGGAACCTCAGCCCGATGCTCAACACCGTGCTCGGCGCCGTGGGCGGCGGCCTCGGCGGCAAGGTGCTCCCGATGCTGATCCCCGCCATCGGATCGCTCGTCGGCGGTACCGACAGCCTCGTTGGCACGGGCGGCCTGTCGGCGATCGTCGGCGCCCTGCTGCCGCTGATCGTCAGCTTCCTCAAGAAGCCCGCCGTCGCTGCCTGAGCGCGGAACGCGAGCACGCTGGAATCACGCCGGCCGAGGGGAGCCTCTCCCCTCGGCCGGTCGGCTGCCACCAGCGCGACGCCAGCAAGGGGCAGCCCCGAGCCATCGCCGCGCAACGCCCGCCGCTGCTCAGCGGGACGAAGCAACCGACTCGGGAAACCGGTCCTGGATAGGCTGCACCGACAGCGGCGACGTCCGCATCCCCTCCATCGCTCGCACGCAGGCCTCGGCCGCCGGCAGCGTCGTGATGCAGGGCACGCCATAGAGCACACTCGCCGCCCGGATGCGGCCCTCGTCAGTTCGCGCCCCCTTGCCTCGCGGCGTGTTGAAAATCAGCTGCACGCGACCATCGATCAGGTGGTCGATCAGGTTGGGATGCCCTT
>Ga0164295_10001228_pt1 | contig 21258 bp, 15 predicted proteins | sample GEODES006metaG_FD_111798 | JGI IMG/M metagenome (GOLD analysis project Ga0164295, IMG submission 111798) | Oligotrophic lake water microbial communities from Sparkling Lake, Wisconsin, USA - GEODES006 metaG | ecosystem: Environmental > Aquatic > Freshwater > Lake | place: USA: Sparkling Lake... | reverse complement strand
TACAATCATTAACAATGATACCCAAACTGGCAAATGTATCCATTTAACAACCAGCATCTTTATTCCAATAAATACTAACACAATGGCAATACCCTGTTGCAAATAATCAAATCTACTTGCTGCACCTCTCAATAAGAAGAACAGACTCCTTAAACCTAAAACTGCAAAAATATTTGAAGAATAAATCAACAACTTTTTATTGGGATCAGGAATGATGGAAAAAACAGCCGGTATAGAATCTACTGCAAAAACAATATCTATAAGACCTAACATCACCACCACCATCGAAAGTTTGGTAAAAAGGATTTTGTTATCTTTTTTTATAATAAATCTACCATTCGGTTCCGCATTGGTAGTGGGCATAAATTTTTTCATCAATTTAAAAGCAAAACTATCCTCTGGCTTAAACTCTGCTTCATCGCTTGCAGAAAACATTTTACTTCCCGTGTATACCAGAAATATTCCAAAAATATACATGATCCAATCAAATCGAGCTACCAAGCCACTTCCCAAAGCGATAAAGAGAATTCTAAAAACTACCGCCATCAAAATGCCCAATAATAACACACGAGAATAATCTTGCTTTTGTACTCCAAAAAATGAAAAAATAATAATAAAAACAAAGATATTATCAACTGAAAGTGACCACTCTAAAAGATAAGCAGACAAATATTGTAAGGCATCGTTAGATCCATTTTTATACCAGATAAAAGCACTAAAAGCAAAGGCCAATATCACCCAAAATATTGTTTGAACAATCGCTTTTTTAAGCGTTACAACTGTATTTTTTTTACTAAGCAATCCTAAATCAAAAACTAGGGCTAATATAACCACACCACCAAATACAAGATAAATCAACAAGCTATTGTTCATAATTTTTTTAAATTAACTATATGGTTATTCGTTTAATCAATGGTGCCCTAATTATTTAAATTGTATATTTTCTTTTTCTTCTCCATTGATAAACTAATGCAAACAGACAAATCAACATTACGGGAACTAATAAATTAATCAGTTGCCAATTAATTCTTTCTTCTTCCACTTTTTTTACATCTAATAACCGAAGTGTATAATCTTTTGCTTTAGCCTCAAGCACATTGTCATTATTAGCAAGGTACTCAGTACAAGTCAAAAAGAAATCTTTATTTGCATACCCTACCTTGGTATACTTATTAGTTCCCATCGGAAGAGGTCCTATTTTTTCAGAAACCTGATTCATTGCAATATCAGCATCACTTACTACGATTACTTTACCAGGGTTTGCACATGCCCTTTTAAATTCTGATTTATACTGATGCAAACTATCTAGCTGAGCTTGACTTACTCTATTGGCATATAGAGAAGTAAATTTACCTTCCAATAAAACCGCTACAGGAATGTTTTTACGATTGTATTTATTGATTGACTCTTGAGTTTGTAAACTATTTAATTCAATCCTTGCTGGAGTTGCCATTGTGTAGGCATTTTCGGAGGAAGTTAATAGAATTGTTTTTGAAATACCAACTGCTTCCACTGTATCAATAGAATTTACAAACTGCCCCAACACATCCGCTTGATTTTTTACAATACCATGTGTTGATCCTGGTTGTAATAAAGGAGCATAGGGCCATGGCAAAAGCTGCTGCTGACTTTGACCACCTACATTTCCCACTTCCACCGGTATCAAATCACAATGTTTATCTGCTATTAAATCAGTATTTACTCTTACTCCATAACGAAATAATAAATCATTTAAATTTAGGTCTCTAGCATATGCTATTAAATCACCATTTTGCAGACTGTCTCTCTCTGCATATAAAACATCTATTAAGAAAAGTAGATTTCCTCCGTTCATTACATACTGATCTAGCTTAAATTTATCTTGATCGGAGAATTTTTCTAATGGCTTTACAATAACTAGCGCGTTGTATTCATTAGAAATAAATGGCTGTGATTTTATGTTAACCGTATCTACAATAAAATTTCTACCCAGTGTTTCAAAAACATCGTTGACCGGTAGAAATCCATATTCCGGTTCACCATTACCATACACATACCCAACCAAGGGAGTTTGAGATTGTGTTAACTGTTGAATTGCGTGAGAAAATTTATATTCCAATAAAGCTTCTGCACTATTCAAGGATTGTTTATCCAACAGGTCCTTAGAATTAAAAACACTCTTTTGAATTTGGCCCTGAAGAAGATCTATAGCAATAGTCTTTCCTTTATATCGAACAATAGCAGCAGGAAATATTTGTCGATTATTTACTCCTTCACCTTCCTTTACTTGTACCTGTTGATTGGTAGGCCTCAAGCCCATTCCGATCAATGATTCATATACTTTTGATTTAGCAGTGTCATCCAAACCATCACCAGGAATTTCAAAAGTGTACTGAATATTATTACCCCCGTAATTTTTGAAATTTTCTAACAGCTCTCTAGTACTATTGGAGAGTTTCTTAAATTCTGATTTTATATCTCCCGAAAGTAATACTGTAATATCTACCGTACTATCCAAATTGCTAAGAATATTTTGTGTAGTGGTAGATAAAGTAAATCTCTTTTCATTGGTAAAATCAATACTGGCATGAAAAAAAGATGCCGCCCAATTAATCGCAATAAGCAATACGATACAAAGAGGCAACCAAGCTTTACTATTTAATATTTTATATGAAAATAATTTCATTGATAATTTCACTTATCGTTTAAGCAAATTTTTAATAGTGATTAAAAGAAAAAGCGTCACTAAACTGCCGAAATAAATAATATCTCTTGTATCCAATAACCCACGGCTTACACTTTTGTAATGAAAATCAATCCCCCACATTTCTATATAATAATCCATTTTTGCTTGAAAAACAGGCAACTTACTAATTGCATTGAAACCAAAATATAAAAGTAAACAAGCAAAAGCGCTGATTAAAAATGCTACTACTGCATTGTTAGTAAAACTGCTCCCACACAAGCTTACAGCCGCAAACACCGAGGCCAATAAAAAAAGACCTACATAACTTCCAGCTATACCTCCTCCATCGATTCCTCCATCAGAACTTAAATTTTTAATGGTTAATACGTAAATAAAAGTGGGGAGAATTACAAAAATAAGGACAGCCAAAATAGCAATATACTTACCCGCAACAATTTGAAATTTGCTAAGCGGTTTAGTTTGCAAAATTTCAAATGTTCCAGACCTAAACTCGTCTGAAAAAGAACGCATCGTAATTGCAGGTACCAAAAATATCAGTACCCATGGCGATAGTTCAAAAAAAGTATCCATTGTTGCATATCCAAAATCAAAAAGATTACTCTCATTTAGCACAAACAAATAAAACCCATTAACAAGCAAAAACAAAATTATTGCAACGTATCCGGTAAGGTTACTAAAAAATTGATGCAATTCCTTTTTACAAATACTCCACATGAATAATAATATTAGATGCAATTTACTGCTTACAGACTACAATAATTTTGTTTATCTAAATGACTGATTTTAAACAAGTTATATGGTAATTATTAGCAATATAAAACTATTATTAATTAATTAATCAGATAATTTTTAATCGAATGCAGCGTTTTAAATAAAGTTCCTGTCTTTTATTATGTAATAAGTTTTTTAGATTTTTTCCAGTAACAATTGAACAGGCAAATAAGGATATTTTAAACTATTCCACCTTCCTATTTCAAATACCTAACAAACATCGGTTGTTTACCAAAACCAACTGCTGAATCCCGCCCTAAAGGCGGGATTTTTTATTTAAGTACTAAATTAAAAGCAATGAAATTTTAAATTCTCCCAAAGAAGAAATAAAGTCCATTAAACTCGGTTCGAAAAATAATTTTTCAAAAGACAAAAAAAAACCCAGTTACCAACGGCAACCAGGAATATTGTAACTTTTTTTAAATTATTCGGGCAAAATTAAACCTCAATTTAAACAGCAAAGCTCTCGCCGCAACCGCAGCTTCTACTTGCATTGGGATTGTTGAAATAAAAACCTTTTCCATTCAACCCGTCGCTAAATTCCAATTCAGTATTTACTAGGTACAAAAAGCTTTTAAGGTCTGTGACTATTTTTATTCCTTTGTCTTCAAAGGCTTGGTCCATTGGTTTTTGCTCATTATCAAAGTCCATCTTATAACTTAAGCCGCTGCATCCTCCGCCTACTACGCCTACTCTCAAAAAATAGGAAGGATCTTCACCCAAACCAGCATCTTTCATCAGAGTAATCACTTTTTCCTTAGCCTTATCACTAATATAAATAGCATTATCCAGCGCCACAGATCCCATTGAAGGGGCAGCTGCTGTTAAAGTATCATTATCGGATATATTTGAAATATTGCTATTCATTTTTCAAAACTTTTATCAATTGTTAGACCTTTGTTATCTAACCTTGGTTGAGTTTAATAAAGCCTAGTGAACTACACTTTCCTCAAACTTAATAGAATCCATGCCATTTTTTACCCTGTAATCATTGATTGCTGATTTTATAGCATCTTCCGCTAATACAGAACAGTGAATTTTTACTGGTGGAAGATTTAACTCTTCAACAAAATCCATATTGTCAACTGTAAGTGCTTCATCAATACTTTTTCCTTTTAGCCACTCTGTAGCCAAAGAAGAAGAAGCGATTGCAGAACCGCAACCAAAAGTCTTAAATTTTGCATCTGTAATCATTCCGGTAGCATCATCTACTTCAATTTGCAAACGCATAACATCGCCGCATTCTGGAGCTCCAACAAGGCCCGTTCCTACATTTTTGCTGTTTTTATCAAGTGTGCCCACGTTTTTGGGATTTTGATAATGATCGATTACTTTTTCTGAATATGCCATAGTTGTAAATTTATATGTGTGAAATTAAGAAAATTAAAAAATTATTCTGCCAGTTTAACAAATTTTCTTATTTATTGGTTGATTTAATAAAAAATTAATGCGCTGCCCACTCAATTTTACTCAAGTCTATACCCTCTTTGTACATTTCCCAAAGCGGACTCATATCTCTCAATTTTAGCACCGTTTCACTGATAGCTTTTACTGTATAATCGATCTGCTCCTCGTCAGTAAAACGGCCAAGGCCAAAACGCAACGAGCTGTGAGCCAAATCATCACCCAATCCCAATGCTTTCAAAACATAAGATGGTTCTAGAGAAGCAGAGGTACAAGCCGATCCTGAACTCAATGCAATATTTTTATTAAATCCCATTAACAAACCTTCCCCCTCAACATGCTTAAAAGAAATATTGGTAACATGAGGCAAACGATGCTCGGTACTTCCGTTAATGTAAGCTTCTTCCAATTTCATCAATTCAGTTTCTAACTTATCCCTTAACTTACTAATTCGCTTAGTATCTGCTTCCATATCCTGCATACATAATTCACAGGCCTTTCCAAATCCCACAATACCAGGAACATTTAAAGTACCACTTCTCATTCCTCTTTCGTGGCCACCGCCATCCATTTGTGCGGTAACTTTAACTCTAGGATTTTTACGACGAACATACAAGGCACCAACCCCTTTAGGTCCATACATTTTATGAGCTGTGAACGCCATTAAATCAATACCGTCTTTATTTACATCCACCGGTACTTTACCCACTGCCTGCACAGCATCAGTAAATAATAACACTCCATGCTTTTTAGCAATGGCACTAATTTCACGAATTGGCTGAACGGTACCAATTTCATTATTAGCATACATTATTGCAATCAAAATGGTAGTAGGACGAATAGCCGCTTCCAGTTCTTTTAAGTCAATTAAACCATCTGGCTTTACCTGTAAATAAGTAACTTCTCCACCTGTTTTTTCTATGTGCTTACAAGTATCCAAAACTGCTTTGTGTTCCGTAGTAGCAGTAATAATGTGATTTCCTTTGCTTGCATACATTTCATAAACACCCTTGATACCCAAATTATCTCCTTCTGTTGCACCACTAGTAAAAATGATCTCCTTAGGGTCTGCACCAATCAATTTAGCTATCTGCTCCCTTGCGTAATCTACCGCTTCCTCTGCCTGCCAGCCAAAAGGATGATTCCTGCTAGCTGCATTTCCATAATGCTCTAAAAAGTAAGGGGTCATCGCTTCCAATACCCTTGGATCCATCGGCGTTGTAGAATTGTTATCTAAATAAATCGGTAATTTCAACATATTATTCTATTTTTAATTATAACACAAAATTACTGCAAATGGTTTTATTATAGCTATAACAAAGTTTTCTTAGCATTCATTTTACCTATTTCGTAAACGTAAAACAATCAAAATAAATTAAAGAATTCAACTATGTTAAAAATTGAACATATTGGAATTGCCGTAAAAGAGCTTTCAGTATCCATACCTCTATTTGAAAAATTACTCAACAGCAGCTGCTACAAGACCGAAAAAGTTGAATCTGAACAGGTAAATACAGCCTTTTTTAAAAAAGGAGACACTAAAATCGAATTGTTAGAAAGCAGTAATAATGAAGGAATTATTACCAAATTCATAGATAAAAAAGGCGAAGGAATTCACCATATCGCATTTGAAGTAGAAGATATCGAAACAGAAATGGAAAGGTTGAAAGCAGAGGGGTTTACCCTTTTAAACGAAAAACCCAAACCAGGAGCGGATAACAAATTAGTATGTTTTTTACATCCCAAAGAAACTAACAGCGTTTTAATTGAACTTTGCATGGAAAATAAAGCATAGGTAAAATTTTCTGCAAAATTTGTATTTTCTTAATATGAGCTAATATTATCACCTCAAAAAGGGGTTATTTGCCTTTTCAGCCCCAATGGTAGTTGGTAAACCATGGCCACTGTAAACCACTGTTTCATCAGGCAACACCAGCAGCTTACTCTTAATTTGGTGTAGCAGAGTCTCGTGGTCTCCTAAAGGCAAGTCAGTTCTGCCAATGCTACCCTGAAATAACACATCGCCTCCGATTAAAAAATGTTGTTTGGCACAATAAAAACAAATGCTTCCGGGCGAGTGTCCAGGAACTTCAATCACCTTTAGTTCATCTTGACCCAATAATAAAGTATCCCCTTCCTTCAATAAAATAAAATCCCCTTCATAACTGTCGAATGGCAGGTTGTACATTAAACCCGAAGTAGCGGCAAAAGAAAGCACAACCTTTTCTTTTTCGTGCATTTGCAAGGTTAATTGATAAGTTTCTGCAACCATTTTGTTTCCAAACACATGATCGAGGTGGCAATGGGTATTAAGTAATTGGGTAGGATTTAGCTGATTTTGAGTAATAAAATCCTTCAGCTTTTCGTTTTCCTCTTCAAAATAACACCCTGGATCAATAATAATACAATCTTTTGACTCATTATAGAGTAGGTAGGTTTTTTCACCGATAGGATTGAAAGTAAAAAATTTTATTTTAAACATTAGCAATTTCTTTACTTAATAATACAATATTTTTATGATTAATTTAGATACATTATTTATATTACCGAATTATGAAATTTAGCATGGTAAAGATCAACATAATTTTTACATTCCTATGCATTCTTTTGCTTGGATCCTCCATCACCAATGCACAGGTAAATACCGTGGAATTTGGTAAAAATCGTGTGCAATTTAAAAAATTTAAATGGGAGTATTACCAAACAAAAAATTTCAATACCTATTTCAATCAAAATGGACAGGAGCTAGCAAAATTTATTGCGCAGGTTGCAGAAGAAGAAACTCCCCAAATAGAAGCCTTCACAGAATATTCTCTACAGCGAAGGGCCAATATTATTGTTTATAATGAATTCGCAGACCTACAGCAATCAAATATTGGAATGGGTATTGACTGGCAAATTACCGGCGGAGTAACTCAATTGGTGAATAATAAAATGGTTGTTTATTTCAATGGCGATCATGCCCATTTACGCAAACAAATCAGAGAAGGTATCGCGCGCATTTTGACTGACAATATTTTATTTGGAGATGATCTAGGTGAAGTTGCCGGTAACCAAGCTTTACTTGATTTGCCCAAATGGCTTACCAACGGATATGTAGCTTTTACAGGCGAGAACTGGAATACAGCTCTTGATGATGAATTAAAAAGTGAAATCCTCAGTGGTAATTATCGCAATTTTTACCAGTTTGCATTTGAAAAACCTCAACTTGCTGGCCACTCATTTTGGCATTTCATTGAAGAAAAATATAAAAAAGAAAACGTTACCTATTTGTTTTATCTCGCTCGGATGTATAAAAATTTAAACCGTGCTTGTTTACAAATATGTAAACTAAAATTCAAAAATGTTTTGAGTGAATTTATGGTTTATGAAGAGGAGAAATATTATAAAGATATTGCTAAAAGAAAAGCATACCCCAAGGGCAATGTTGTTGAAAGTTTTGATATTAATAAGAGAACTGATTATTATCGAATCAATGTAAATCCAGTTGCCAAAAACAATACCTATGCGTTTGTAGAATATAGAAAAGGATTGGTGAAATTAAAATTAAGTGAAGATTTTAGTTTTACAACCTTATTGAAATACGGCATCAGGAGTTACAAAAATGAAGTCAATCCAACTTATCCAATATTGGCGTGGGATCCAAAAGGGACTAGAATTACAGTGATTTATAATCAAGAAGGAAGGTTGAAATTATTTGTGTATGATGTAGTAACTAGAATTAAATCTCCCAAAATTGATTTAACTAAGGAGTTTCAACAAGTTCAAGATGTGAAATACATGCTGGATAGTCGAACGCTTTTAATAAGTGCCGTAAAGAATGGGCATACAGACATATTCACGCTCAATTTAGAAAATGAAAAAGTGCAACAGATCACTGATGATGTGTATGATGACTTAGATGCAACTTTTGTTTCTTTCCCTGGAAAAACTGGAATCATCTTTGCAAGCAACCGACCTAGTGCAGACGCAAAATCTGGAGATACAGTATTGCCTAGTAAAAATAATTACAATGTTTTCCTCATTACAAATTTTGGAAATAAGCCTTCGCTCAATCAGATTACTCAATTGTCGCATCAGCAATATGGTAATGCACGCTATCCAATGCCTTACAACTCCAACCACTTTACATTTATAAGTGATGAAAATGGAGTAGGTAACAGATATGCTGGCTTCTTCACCACCAAGGCTGCTGGATTGGATACACTGGTGTTAATCGCTGATGAAATTTTACGCAATCCTTCTTTAAAAGAAGTAGATAGTACGTTAAAAGTTTATAAAAAAACGGATGTAGACTCTATTGCAGTAGTAGCTGTATCAAAAGATTCAGCTTATACTTTTCCACTTACAAATTATGAAAGCAGTGTAGCCGAAACTAGAATTGCTGGCACCAGTAATCAAGTAAGTGAAGTGACCAGACAAAGTGATCAAAAAACTTTGTACAAATTAAAAATTGACGAAAACACACTTCGTCGACGAAATATTACCGTACCACCTACAGCTTACATGAAAGAAATAGTGATGGCTGATAAAATTGAAGAGAAAACTACTGACCTTGTAAATATCCCTTTAATCAATACTGATACTGTCAATAACTTAGTCAATCCTTTTCAGACTGAATTTGAAAATGATAAAAAAGAAAGTCCAATGATGGGCAGTAACGTTAATGCTCAGCTAGCTAAAAATAAAGAGGTGCTAAAAAAAGCAAAATTATTTGTTTATAAACCAATGAAATTTGGTGCAGATTATGGTGGAGCGTCCTTCAACAACTCTGTGATTTATAATCGTTATCAACCCTATGGAGGTGGTCAAGGACCTATTAATCTTTCTTCCAATTCGGTACTAAATGGTTTGATAAGATTAGGCACTTCTGAGTTGATGGAAGATATTAAAATTACAGGTGCTTTTAAATTGTCTACAAATTTAAAAGACAATGAATGGTTGATGAGTTATCAAAATTTAAAAAGAAGAATTGATTGGGGAACTACTTATTACAGAAATGTAATGGGTGCCACCAACGGAAGAATTTTCACAAATTTATATCAGACAAGTGCAGCTTACCCATTTGATAACAGTAAAAGAATAAAATTAGATGTAGGATACAGAAGTGATAAAAGTGTTTTCTTTACAGACATTAATGATATCGCCAGTTTGAAAGAACCCGATATTAAAAGAAAATTTGTGACAACCCATGTTGAATATGTTTACGATAATACTCTAAATCCGACCCAAAATATTTGGAATGGACTTAGGTATAAATTTTACTTCGACTGGAATACGGATGTGAGTAAAGAGGTATACAGTACGGGGAAATATAATTTTAACTGGGGTATGGATGCTCGTTATTATTATCCTATCTACCGTAACTTCATTTGGGCAGGACGAGCTGCAGGTGAATTTAGCTGGGGCAATCAAAAGACAATCTACTTTCTTGGAGGAACTGATGGATGGCTATTTCCTAAATTTAATAATAACAACCCGCCTGCAGCTGATAACTACTATACTTTTCAAAGTCTTGCTGTAAACATGAGAGGATTTTCTCAAAATCTTTCAAACGGCAACAACAATGTTATCATTAACAGTGAATTCAGGCTACCCGTTTTTTCAACTTTGTTTAGCAGGCCAATCAACAACGCCTTTCTTCGCAATTTTCAACTAGTTCAATTTTTTGATTTAGGTGCCGCATGGAATGGCAGTTACAATGGACTTCAACGTCCTTCAATAATTTTAGAGCAACCTCCTATTCAAGTCTTTAGCAAAGTGGGTGGTTTAGGACCCTTTGCAGGTGGATACGGCTTTGGTGCAAGAAGTACCGTTTTAGGATATTTTTTAAGATTTGATGCAGGTTGGACTATGAATGGGATCTTTAAAGGCAAGCCTTTGTATAATTTAAGCTTAGGACTAGATTTCTAATGGATTCGAAAATTGTGGTTAATTTAAAATTCAATTTTAGCAAAACATATTTGGCTTCGATAACTACAAGGAACAATGATTTGTCTTGCTCCAATTTGTTTACTCAACTTAGGCATAAATTCAAAACCTCTTTCGACGGTTCTAAGCGTTGGATTTCTTATCATTTCTCCACTTGCGGTAAGTATATTGTCGGTTATAAACTTATCTCTTTTTTCAGTTAAATTATAAAGAAAATGTATTTCAGATCCCGTAATAAAAGTAGAAAAGGATAAATAATTATCATTGTCATCCGCAAATTGCTCCTTAGTAATCACCTTGTCACCCAACACATTTCCAGCTGGATTTACATCCAATAGTAAAATATTATTATAATAATATCTTACGCTCTGCGTGTTATTAAAGCTTCCATAGGGCCTATAAAACCCTCCGAAGGACCGGTTGAAATAGTAATTATTATACGGACTCACAAACGGAGATCCATAAAGATAATCCCATCGATTCCAGTTCATATTATTCCCACTTGTTTGAGTAGAATAGTCTTCTGCAGCTAATAAAAAACTCCCATCTTTTTTTAGAATTACGTTGCGAATAAAAAAATCATTTAGTGCATACTTATTGTTTCCTTTTAATTTAGCAATATCTCTTACACTTGCATCAAGCCTAGTAAAAACGGTAGAAAAAGTAGTATCCCCTTTTAAATCCCATACCGAACAAAAAATACCATCTATATTACCTCGATTTTCCAAGTAATAAAAAGCATTGAATAAATAACGTTTGTTAAGATTATCTATTTTTATTTTTACTTCATCAATAAAAAGACCCTTTAAATCAATTTTCCTTTCTGTAAATGAATCTTGTAAAGCTGCTTTACTTAAAAGAAAAAGAGAAAACGAGTTTGATCTTATTCCCAACTTAGCCGATCTAGTAAAAATAAAATTTCCAGCATTGTCCAAGGAAAAATCAGAAAATTCATCTTTTCGTTCATCAAATTCAATAGTAGAACGAGACTTATGTATCAATTTTAAATTTTTATCAAATAAAAGCGTTGCGAACTTAAACTGATCATTTCTTTTTAAAATTTTAAAAATCATGATTTGTTTTTTATCCTCGCTATTGATTGTAGAATAAATTTTAGTCTCACCAAATGTACCCACTTGAGTAGTATCTAACTGAAAAGGCTGTCCAACTAAATGCCCCGCTGTATCCATCTTAGCCCCCATACAATAAACGATTCCTTTTCGTTGAAACTGATAAATGAAATAAAAATTATCAGGCTGTAATATATAATCCACATTAAACGACTTTTCAGGAATAAAATCTAAGTCAACTATTTCTTTGAGCTCCATGTCCTCTGCATTATAAACAGATAAGGCATATTTAAACCGAGCATTCTTGAAAATAAAAACATTCTCTTTAATTTTTCCAACAATATCAAAACTCATATCACGGCTATCCCCTTTTTGAATTTCCGAATACGTTATTTTTTGAGCAAAACAAATAATTGGAAAGAAAAGCAAAAAGCTCAAATAGATTATCCTCTTCATATATAATTTAATTTTTTTAGTTTTTTTTATTTTAGTAAAGTGTTAAGTTGTTTTACCAAAACTTATCATTACACTTTTTATAGTATCTGTATCTTTACATTAATAAAAGTACGCTTTTAAGGGCAATGAATTAATCAGACTATTCAGGTTTAGGCAATTTTTTATATTTTAAAACGTAAACACTATAAAAGTAAGTATGCAGACAGTATTAATTTCAGGGGGCACAGGAATGGTAGGCCGACAATTAACAAAACATTTATTGAAAAAGGGTTACCAAGTAATCATATTGACAAGAAAAATACCCTCTCTAAAAGATGCTAACCCTAATATCTCTTATGCATTATGGAATGTAGCCGATCAAACAATTGATAGTGAAGCAATACAAAAAGCAAGCTATCTAATTCATCTAGCGGGTGCTGGCGTGGTAGATAAAAAATGGACCAAAGTTTACAAAGACGAAATAGCTAACAGTAGAACCCAGAGTAGTGCATTAATAATAAAAGCCTTATCCAATCATACACATTCCATAAAAACTATTATCAGTGCTTCCGCAATTGGTTGGTACGGGGAAGACCCTTCACCGAGTGCAAAAGGATTTGTAGAAATTGATCTAGCGGCAACAGGCTTTTTGGGAGAGGCTTGTAAAAAATGGGAACAGAGTATTGAGCCAGTTGAAAAAATGGGTATCCGGTTAGTAAAACTTCGCATAGGAATTGTACTAAGCAATGATGGAGGAGCACTTGCTGAATTTAAAAAACCTATTCAGTTTGGAGTAGCTGGAATTTTGGGAACAGGCAATCAAATAGTAAGTTGGATTCATATTGATGATCTATGCAGACTATTTATTGAAGGCATAGAAAACGAGCAATTAGCTGGAACTTATAATGCCGTGGCCCCCTTACCGGTAAGTAATAAAGAACTGACAATTGAGTTAGCCCATCAGATAAAAGGTAAATTCTATATTCCCCTCCATGTGCCAAAATTTATTTTGAAAATAATGATGGGAGAAAGAAGTATTGAAATTTTAAAAAGTACTACCGTTAATTGCGAAAAAATAAAAAAAACTGGATTTACTTTTTTGTACCCATCTATTGAAGCAGCCCTTCACCAACTGGCACATCCTTAAATCAATCAGAGATCTGTTTTTACCATTCTGTTGACAGTTAGCCAATAAAAAAATAACATATAAGCAATGCATAGACTTAACACTAGCCATGGATAATCCGTTGGCATTACGCCCTTCGTCATTGCCTTCAAAGGGTTTTCAGGAAAAGTAAGCATTCCGTCTGCAGAATTCATAGGGAGGTAGTCTCCCATACTTCCAAGGTCTAGGTTATTGCGTGATCTCAAGCGGACACTCAAAACATCGAGCAACTGCGAAATGAAATTTTCAACACCCATGTATATAAAAAATACTCCAATAGCAAAGCCAGTTCGTCTTATCAATACTCCTATCAAAAGCGCAATCATATTATAGGACAAAGCCTTTAAAAAGAAAAACCCTACATGAGAAATTCCATGCGTTGAAAAAGAGGTACCCGAGGAAAATCCAAATGCCAATGCTGTAAAAAAAACTAGAATAGCAGATAAAAAAGCTATCAATAAAGCCATCATAATCTTAACATGGATAAACTGCTGTCTCGACCATCCGTCAAGGATATTTTGACGGTGCGTTCTAAATGTAAATTCATTGGTAATCAAAATAATTATCATCAAAGCAGGTAATAGCAACAGCCATCCGGAAGCATAGCTAGTGGTTTGCCAAGTTTTATCAAATTGAAAAGGCGAAAATTTTCCCGTTAAAACAACCGCCTGCGACTGACTAATTATATTTTTATTTACAGTCAAAATGATATAATTAACAGTTACCACTCCAACGGCAAAAAAACTACTTAGAATAATAAAAGCAGTATAATTTTTAATTTTTAGCCATTCTACCTTCAATAATGTGATCATATCATCGGTTTATTATTAATTCGTTAATTCCATAAACTTTGACTCCAAACTTTTTCTTTTTAACTGCAAATGATTCAACACAATGCCTTCATTAAAAAAATGTCGATTAATTCCTTCCAGATTAATAGTCCCGATGGGATAGAAAAGCTGTATCAGGTTATCTTCCACCTTCTTACTGGTATATCCAGAAAATTGTTCAACTGACAATTGCAACGCGGATAAATTAGCTGCTCCAATTTCTACTATGTCTTCATTGACCAAAATTTCATTTACACCGCCGGTAGCTACTAGTTCCCCCTTTTTCAAAATCGCCACATGGGTACACACTTTTTCCACCTCATCCAATAAATGACTTGCCATAATGATAGTGGTGCCTTCTAATTGCAATTTTTTTATCAGCGCCCTTATTTCAGCAATACCCACAGGATCTAATCCATTAGTCGGTTCATCTAAAATCAACACCGAAGGGTTCCCCAAAAGGCAGGAAGCAATTGCAAGTCGCTGCTTCATTCCCAAAGAAAAAGTACTAAACCGAGATTTTTTTCTTTGAGTAAGATTAACCATTTCCAATACCCTTGGAATATCTTCTACCCCCCTACCTTTAATTGCCGCCGAAATATGTAAATTTCGCTCAGCCGATAAGTAATGATAAAAATTGGGGGTTTCTAAAAATGTCCCTATTTGCCTTCGATGTTTTTCACTAGGAACTTCATTCAACAATTTATAAGTACCTGAAGTTGGTTTTAATATATCCATAATGATTCCTAACATAGTCGTTTTGCCACTTCCGTTAGGACCAAGTATTCCAAAAACTGACCCTTTGGGCACATTAAAACTCACCCCCTTCAAGGCTTTTACCGACCCGTAATTTTTGTAGATATTTTCTATAGAAAGAATTGACATAATACGAATGAATAGTTGGTTTTTGAATGCAATAAAAAGTCAGACAACATTTACGGCAAACAGTATTTTAATTCCTCAATGGTCTACCTGTTTTCAATACCCCTTGAATTCTTTCTAAAGTTTTCTTTTCTCCTGTAAGACTAAGGAAGGCTTCTCTTTCAAGGTCTAGTAAATATTGTTCACTAACTAAAGTGTCCTCACTTAAATCTCCACCACACATTACATAAGCTAATTTTTTAGCAACCGTTACGTCATGATCAGTTGCATAATTACCCAATCTCATTCCATTGATACCAGCAAGCATAGCACCTAAAGCACCACGACCCAATACCTTAATATCATTGCGCTGTACTGGCATTACATATCCTTGGTCATACAAATCAATGACTGCATTTTTCCCTTCTGCAATACGTCGACTAAGATTCATACTTACCATATCTTTTCCTTTTCTGTAAATGCCCATATCAAATGCTTCCTGCGCTGAGGTAGCTACCTTAGCGGTAGCAATATTGAGAAAACGATTTTGTAATGTAATCGTATCCACCTCACCGTTATGAGTTTCATCAGATGCGCGCAACACAAATTCTTTAGTGCCACCACCGCCTGGAATTACACCGATGCCTACTTCCACTAAACCTGTGTAAGTTTCAGCAGCAGCAATGACTTTATCAGCATGCAAAGACATTTCGCATGCACCGCCCAAGGTCAAACCATGAGGTGCCAATACAACCGGTATGCCTGAATAACGTACACGCATCATTGTATTTTGAAACATCCTGATAGCCATATCTATTTCATCATAATCTTGTTCTATTGCCAACATAAAAATCATACCTACATTGGCACCAGCACTAAAATTGGCTCCTTCATTTGCTACTACTAATCCTTTATATTTTTGCTCTGCTAATGAAATTGATTTTTGAATACCTTCCAATACTTCTCCTCCAATACTTCCCATTTTGGTATACCATTCTAATCCAAGAACGTCATCCCCAATATGATAAGTTCTGCAAGCACTATTTTTCCAAACTGTTTGACCAGCAAAATTTTTCATCACTATAAATGCTGAACCGCCTGGCATTTCTTTGTAAGCCTTTGAAGAAATATCGTAGAAATATCGTTTCCCATTTTCTACTTTATAAAAACTAGTGATACCCGCTGCAAGCATTTCTTCAACCCATGAAGCAATTTTATACCCCCCCTCTTTCATTGCTGCAGTAGTTTTTGCAACACCTAATATATCCCAACTTTCAAATGCGCCTACCTCCCATCCAAATCCAGCCATCATTCCATCATCCACCCTATACAATTCATCTGTAATTTCAGGAATGCGATGAGAGATATAAGAAAATAGATTGTAATGAAATATGCGATAAAACTCTCCCGCCTTATCTGTGCCGCTAAATAGCGCCTTGAGTCTTGTTGGTAAATCTTCTATTGGCTTAGCCGTTTCTAAAGTTGCAAACCTTGGTTTTTTTCTTGGTTCATATTCAAGACTGGATAGATTCAAAACATGAATTTGTTTTTCCCCACTTTCACTTGGCGGCATTTTCTTAAAAAATCCCTGCTTCGTCTTATCTCCTAGCCATTTGTTTTCGACCATTTTATTAAGCCAACCAGGAATTACAAAGTTTTCTCTAGCCTCATCTTGTAAACAATTTTCATAAACACCATTGGCAACTTTAACTAGGGTATCTATTCCCACCACATCCGCTGTTCTAAAAGTAGCCGATTTTGGTCTGCCAATAATTGGACCTGTCAAAGCTTCAATTTCATCAATTGTTAACTGCAATTTTTCCATCGCATTCATAATAGCCATCATACCAAAAACACCAATGCGATTAGCTATAAATGCAGGTGTATCCTTACACAATACCGTTGTCTTTCCTAAAAACAAATCTCCATAATTCAGTAAAAAAGAAGTTACTGCAGGATCTGTATCAGGAGTAGGTATAATTTCTAACAACCTTAAATAACGAGGAGGATTAAAAAAGTGAGTGCCACAAAAATGTTTTTTGAAATCATCCGATCTTCCTGCAGTCATCAGATGGATAGGTATACCAGATGTATTAGAAGTAATTAAAGTGCCGGGAGTTCTATATTTTTCTACCTCAGTAAAAACAGACTGTTTAATATCCAGCCTTTCCACCACCACTTCTATTATCCAATCATAGGAAGCGATGTCTTTCATATTGTCGGTAAAGTTGCCCGTCTTAATTTTCTTTGCAGCATCTTTATTAAAAACAGGTGAAGGGTTAGATTTTAAAGCAGCTGACAGTGCATCATTGACCACTTGATTTCTCTGAGAAATCGATCCCTTTTCAGCTTCAGCAGAAGCAGACAGTATGTCCAATAACAATACTTGTATTCCAATACCTGCAAAATGACAGGCAATTCTGCTACCCATAACGCCACTTCCCAAAATGGCTACTTTTTTTATAATTCTTTGCATGTTGGATGTTTTATCCCAAAGGGCTTAAAAATTAGTTAGCTAAACAACTATTTACAATATCCGAAATTAAGACATTTTATAAAAGCATCATAAAAAATAAAAACAGGCCTTTTAAGCCTGTTTTGTTAAATCATTTGAAAAGCGAAAAAAGCTTTTTTGTCGGAGCCATTTTATTGATGTTAAAAATAATGCCCACCTTTCTGCTCAATTTTATTTCATTTTAACTTACCCCACTTCCATTATCAATTACGTTGGCTGGACTTACAAAATGCAGTTTACCTGATTTGTCTTCTGCCATCAAAATCATTCCATTGCTTTCAATTCCCTTCATTTTTCTTGGTGCAAGATTAGCCACTACCACTACCTGCTGCCCAATTATTTGCTCAGGAGAAAAATGTAAAGCAATACCACTAACAATGGTTCGCAGTTCAGTGCCCATATCTACTTCTAGCTTCAATAATTTATCAGCCATGGCTACTTTTTCAGCTGACAATATAGTTCCCACTTTTAAAGCAATCTTAGCAAAATCATCAAAATTTATTTCAGAAAATACCTTTTCGTTGCTGGCAGCGGCTATCGTCTGAACTTCTGAAGAGGGTACAGAGCCCGTTGATTGACTTTTATCATTTTCCATTTTAATCTGTTGACTTTTTAATTTTAATTTTTCCACCTGCTCCGCTACTTCAGTATCTTCTATTTTCCTAAATAACAATTGAGGCTCTCTCAATGAATATCCTACACTCAATAGGTTTTTAGAACCAGCATTTTCCCATTCCAATATTTTATCAACCACCTTCATCATGTGGCACATTTTTTTAGCCGCAAATGGCAAGAAAGGATTAACAAAAACTGCAAGATTTGCTGTTAACTGTAAACAAAGGTGTAAACAATTGTCAATTAACTTTTGTGCGTCAACAGTAGGCTGACCATTATCACCTAGTTGCTTCGCAACAATCCATGGTTCTTTATCCTGCATGTATTTATTTCCCTTTCTAGCTAGATCAATCACTTCAAATAATGCATCTCTAAATTTATAGGACTCCAATAAATTTTCTATTCTTAGCTTAGTGTTTGTTAATTCAGCAAACAAAGTTTTATCTGCATCATCCAAAATATCCAAATGCAGTGAAGGCACTTTTCCCTTGCATAATTTATGCATCAACACAAAGGCTCTGTTAACGAAATTTCCAAACACATCTACCAATTCTCCTTTCACTGAATCTTGAAAACCTTTCCATGTAAACTCGCTGTCTTTTGTTTCAGGAGCAATTGCAGTTAAATAATACCGCAAAGCATCCACCATCTGATCGCCTCCATTTTCTTTGTTCACAAAATCATTGATATAATCATCCATTTCAATGCTCCAACCACGACTGGTACTCATCTTATCCCCTTCTAAATTCATAAATTCATTGCTAGGAACATTTTCAGGCAAAATATTACCATGCAATTTTAACATCACAGGAAAAATGATTGCATGAAAAACAATATTGTCCTTTCCTATAAAATGAACCAACTTGGTGTCATCATTATACCAGTAAGGTTTCCAGTCCTTTTTATTATCGATAGCCCACTGCTTGGTAGCGCTAATGTATCCAATAGGCGCATCAAACCACACATACAAAACCTTTCCCTTCCCTCCTTCAACGTCCTCTGGCAAATCGATACCCCAATCCAAATCCCTCGTCACCGCCCTTGGCTGCAAACCTATATCTAGCCAGCTCTTACATTGACCCAAAACATTTGCCTTCCAATCATATTGATGATCTTCTAGTATCCATTTACGTAAAAAATCTTCGTGGCGATTCAAGGGCAAATACCAATGTTTAGTTACCTTTTTTATAGGGGTATTTCCACTCAATGTGCTTCTTGGATGAATCAACTCATCTGGGCTCAACGATGTGCCACACTTTTCACACTGATCACCAAATGCATTATCGCTACTACAAACAGGACAGGTTCCCACAATATAACGATCAGCCAAAAATGTATTTGCCTCAGCATCAAAAAATTGTTCCGACTCCTTAACTTCAAGATCCCCTTGGTTATTAAGTAGAGTGAAAAATTCTTGCGCTGTTTCATGATGCAATATTTCAGAAGTCCGGTGATAAATATCAAAAGAAATACCTAGGTCTGCCATATTGCTTTTCAACATAGCGTGGTATTTATCTACAATTTCCTTAGGCGTAGTTTTTTCTTTCATTGCCTGGATGGTAATGGCTGCACCATGTTCATCACTTCCGCACACATAAACCACGTCCTTCTTTTTGGCACGTAGGTATCGCACATAAATATCCGCTGGCAAATACGCCCCCGCTAAATGTCCAATGTGCTTGGGTCCATTAGCATAAGGAAGCGCAGAAGTAATTAAATATCTTTTTGGATCAATCATAAATTTATTATTGTTGTACTTAGTTCAAAAAACTAAGTTTTAAATCCTACTTCAGCCTTTAGCTATACTAAAAAATACCCATTGGATGCAAGCAGGAGGAATTAACGTTATTAATACTCCTCAGCGCTCCCATGCAAATTTACCTAAAGCAAGTACAAAAGCCAAACAATCAAAAAATACCTTAAAAATGGATGTTTTCAAACATTGAATATCTGTAGTATTATTTTTACAAAAACATCCACCAAAATCAAAAGAATACCTCGCACATCTAAAGTATATACCAAAAATAGGTTAGGTATATTATAGTTAAAACTTCGAATGATCTGTTTGTAAAAGTTCTCAGTAAAACAATTTTGTAGTAAATCACAGGTAATTCTTAAATTGTTAACTGATTTCAAAAAGATTCAAACCAATTCAATAAAATGACTAAAACACCTCCCTACTTAAAAAAAGGTGATACGATTGCCATTACTTGCCCTGCAGGTTACATGCCAAAAGAAAAAGCGCAAACCTGCATTGAAACCATTCAGCAATGGGGATTTGAAGTGATGGTGGGTAAAACATTGGGCAGTAAATCAAAAAACTATTTTTCTGGCAATGATGAAACCCGTTTGAACGAATTGCAAGCAATGCTAGATGATGAGGGCATTAAAGCGATTCTATGTGGAAGAGGTGGTTATGGAATTAGTAGAATTATTGATCAAATAGATTTTACTCGATTTAAAAAAAATCCTAAATGGATTATTGGCTTCAGTGATATTACCCTATTGCATGCTCATATAAATAGAAATTTTAAAATTGCTACTTTGCATGCCCCGATGGCAGCTGCATTTAACAATGGAGAAAATAAGAATGAATTTATTGACTCTCTCCATAAAGCACTTGTAGGAAAAAAAGCAAAATACGCTTGCAAAGCTGATCCTTTCAACAAATTGGGGGAGGCAAAAGGAGAATTGATTGGGGGAAACCTAACCCTCATTACCCATCTTATAGGAACTAAGTCGGATATAAATACAAAAAATAAAATACTTTTTATTGAAGATATAGGAGAACTCATTTATAGTACAGACAGAATGCTTCACCAATTAAAAAGAAGTGGAAAACTAACTAATCTTTCCGGATTAATAGTTGGTGGGTTCACAGATATAAAAGATACTGAAAGACCCTTTGGGAAAAAAGTGAAGGAACTGATAGAAGATATTTTACAAGATTATGATTACCCCGTTTGTTTTGACTT
>Ga0164295_10001227_pt1 | contig 21258 bp, 15 predicted proteins | sample GEODES006metaG_FD_111798 | JGI IMG/M metagenome (GOLD analysis project Ga0164295, IMG submission 111798) | Oligotrophic lake water microbial communities from Sparkling Lake, Wisconsin, USA - GEODES006 metaG | ecosystem: Environmental > Aquatic > Freshwater > Lake | place: USA: Sparkling Lake... | reverse complement strand
GGTGATGCTCAGAACGACCAAGAGGCTGTTTCACGACAAGATGCCGCCAGTCAAGAGTCACATGTGTGTGTGCGTATTGGTAGCGTGTTGGTCAGGGTGGTGCGCACGACGCGCCTGGTCACCTCCTGGCAATATGATCACTCAGATCCGGCCTGCAGCGTGCAGTGCAGTGTCTCGGGTCCAGTGAGTTTCCCCCAGACGTTCCCCAGGCCGGCCCAGGCCGGGGTGCCGTGGCTGAGACGCTTCAGCCACGTGTATTTTAACGAGCCGGCCAGGGCCCCGCACCGAGAGCGAGACCGACAGCCGGACACTACGGCCGGACACCCACACCGGGCGCCCGGGACCGCGACGCGACCGCGGGCGGGGCCGCCCCGGGCCTCCCCGTTTCGTTTAGCCGACGACCCTCAACCCTGACCGTGACCCTCCCGGCACACGCGGACCGACAACCCGCGCCCGGTGCGCCTCGCCGTGACGCCAATGCCCGTGACCCGCCGGCGCCGCAGACGTCGACCGCGGACGGTTATAACTTCGTTCGAAGCATAATTCGAAGCAGTAAACGAAGCGGGGTCTCTTGATGTAGAGCAACATTCATGCAGACGACGACACAAGTATGTAACATCAGTCTGATGTGGAATTAAGAGGGGAGCGGGACTCGGACTGGGGTATACGTATAGCGGCGTCGGTCCGCGTCGATAGCGGCGTTCACTGTTGCGCGCCGTAAGGGTGAGCGCGTGATAGTCAGATAGCGAAGGTGGGGCGGCCGCGCGCACCGCGCATCTGACCAGAACCACGCGGCCGACTTCCCCGTCAATTCACGTTAACGTCGTTGTGGTTAACCCGCATCGAGCTCACGAGCCATCACAGTCAAGGTTGAGGTCAAGGTCGCCAGCGTCAATCAATACCTGATCTGATGCTTCCGGTCCTTGACGACGCTCGTGTGCATGTCTCGGGAGCCGTACTTTTCCCAGTACTTCACGTCCTGATCGGCAGCATGTAACACCAAGTCCTTGAATTCATCCAAGGAGATGGCGCTACTGTCATCTTTGTCGGCACAGGCAAGCATGATGGTGATATCGATCTCCGTCAGCTGCGGGGCAAACTCCTTGATTGCCAACCGAATCTCTCCCGGGTCAAGCTCGCCGTCGCCGTCGCGGTCGATGGCATTGAACGACCTCTCAACCGATTCGGCAGTGAAGCCCTGAAGGCGTGCCTGCTCAGCGAGCTTCCGCCACGCATTGCTTGCGATCTTCATGAACGATTCGTTGAGGTGAGCCTCACCCGCAAAGATGCTGATGCCCGTCTTCGAGAAGGTATCAGTTGAGACGTTCCTGCCCTGCTTCTTGAAGATAGGGTGCGTGTGCCTGCCCACAAGCTGCGTGAAGATCTGTGCATGCGGGGACACGCGCACGCTGTCCCATCGTTATAAAGATGGCCCAAGCTCTACCGTGTGATGGTACAAGATGTTGAGGCACGCACCGTGAATTCTTCGAACGAGATCTTATGGTCCTTATCAGTATCCAGGTCCGCGAACTTCAGGTTGCTACCAATCTTTGCGAGCGCGGCTTTGCACTCATCCTCCTCGAGGAAACCAGACTTGTCCTTGTCGAATTCGTCGAATTGGCGCCGCAGGTAATCAAGGTCGAGGGTGTTGTACTTTACGGCATCTGTTTCGGGCTTCTTCGTGCCCTTGGGAGCACGTTTGGGAGCAGGCATGGCGGTCTTGCCGTCCAAGGCAAAAAACGACTTTCGAACGTGCCTCCACAGCCCGTCTATGTGCCAACGCGGCGCGCGTCGCGCGTGCCGCGGGCTTAATGTCTTCGCCAATCGAGTTCATGTTCCGCGCGAGCATACATCGGATGACCCCGCCCCGTCCGTTCAAAACGGACATTCCTTTTCTTGACTTGACCTGACTTGCCTTGTGCTGCCAACATACACGTGTATTGGGTCATGGCGGCCATGCCGCCGGCCTTGCGCCAGCTCCTTCTTGACGGCGGCGATATATCACCTCAGGCTGTACGAAACGCACTGCCAGCACTGCACGTGGCGCTCCCAATTGGAACAAATGCTCACGTTCTGACGAGGGAAGCACTTCTTTCCGTATCGGCATGCGCAGCACTAAGAGCTGCAATAGATGCCCGGGTGAGTGTCGAACGCGATACAGTCGACGGTGCGGCCGACTATCAGCTAAACTTGAGTGTGGACGAGCTCGTGGCGCTCGTGGGTGCGGAAAGTGTTGCTGCAATCCTTGCGGTCGGTCGTGAGCTGGACCTCACCAGTGGAGGCAGCGGGAGGCGGCCCCTGCCCCTGGTTGAAGCCTTCGTGAGAAGATACTCTCCAGAGACGCGGCCATGGCACGCTTTCCATCAAGATCGTGCGGCGGTGACGGTCAACGTGGCCATTTCAGACGACTTGAGTCACGGTGGCGGTCGACTCATAGGTCTCTTTCCTAATGGTGCGAGAACCTTTGAGCGTGAAGCAGGCACGGCAACTGTGCACTTGTCCAGGACTGTGCACGGCGTTTCGCGCATTACATACGGTTCGCGCTACTCGCTCATCTGCTTTCTCGGCGAGCCGCCGGCCGTGAGGCGAGAGCTGGTGAGGGTAGAGGATGAGGATGGCGTCGTGTCCGATGAATGGAGTCGAATCATCGTGGAACCGTAGGAATCCTATTACAGAATGTGTGTGTTTGTGGGTGCGGCCAGATTACTCATCGAGCCACGTCTTTTTTTCGGGCGTCGTGCTGACAACTATTAACTGACGATGGCCACACATCCGCGACGCATCGAGCGATTGAATAACGATTCGGAATTAAATTCGGAAATACTTGTACGATAGAGGCGAAGAGCGGCGCGCGCGCCTCGTGCTCGTGTTGAGGCGGGTCCGGAGGTCCATACGCGTTGTGTTGAACAACACAGCACGATGCTAGCAGGCGTACCGGCACCGAGGCGCTCGCGCGTCCGTGCTGCCGCAGCGGGCCGTAAGCGGGCCGCTGCCGCGAACACAGCGGTCCGTACCATCGGATTACACTTTGGTGTGGTGAGGTGGTTGCCTCGCCCCCACCTTCTGCCGATTAACGGACTTTGTATGGCCAGGTTGTGTCGGCGACACCTCCTTCCATAGCGATAGAGGCCCTTGTGCTAGGGGTCCGGAGAGCGCGTGCGTCGTGTGTTTCACAGCAGCGTTCAGCACCACACACAGCGATGCGACCATCTCTGGACGGCAGCGATGCGACTATCGGCGCCGGCGCGGCGCTCGCCATGCGAACTGCAGCGCTGGGGTCCGCGGAGAACCTTGGGCCTCCGGACTTGTGCTATCTGGTCGTCCAGCAGAGCACGGCTATCGGGCTGCTTCCATCGCTGCGTGGTCTTGTGCTGGGCATGTCGGAGGAAAATGAGCCTGCCTCGACAGGTATCTTCCACCACTTGATTGGCCTCGACGTGTCGTCACCAGCGCCCATTGCCGGGTACGTGGCTGATCTTGCCGCGGAGCATCCAGAGACCACAAGCCTCTCCGCAGTATATTGTTGCTGGGACGCTCTCGCCGGCCAAGACCTGCGGGTGCACGTGTCCATCCCTGGCGGCGTGAGCGCAAGCGCCCTGCATCCTACAGCGATGGGCGACATCGTCGAAGTATCCGTCGATGAGCAAACTTGGAGTCGCGCCGCGATCAGCGCCACGCTCCGCGCGCTGTGTCCACTACCTCCGGTCGCCGGCATCCGATCCCTGCAGCCGGCGCAACCGGCAGAGGACGACTTTTTGAGCGCAGCTCGGCGATATCTCCTACGCGCGGCGAGCGCAAGCTTCGAGGGAGCATCCGCCGAGCGTGCCGCCGACCTGTTCGATGCTGCGGTGGACGACGCAGCTACGGGCTTGGTCGGGCCGGGGGCCGCCTCGGCACCGTTGCTGGTCGAGGCGCTGTACCACTTCTTCAGCCACTCGTTTCGATTTGAGCAGGCGGTGGCCTTCTTCGACCCGCTCGCCACGTTGCTCGGCTGCTGTGCGGAGCGGGTGGCCGCTGCCCAGCGCGCGCTCGGGCAGCTCCCCGAGGCGATCCTCACGCTGGGAGCGGCGCTCGACGCGGCGCCATCGGATGCGTCGCTGCTGATCGCGCAAGGCGAGCTGCTGCTGCAGTGCCAGATGCTGGACGCGGCGTTGTGCGTGGCTACGAATGCGGTGCAACTCGGCCCCAGCCGACGCCGGGGATGGATGCTTCTCGCGCGTGTTCAGCTCGCCAAGGGAAGGGCTGTGGCTGCGCTGCGCACGCTCAATGCCGCGCCTGTGGAGCTGCTACGCGAGGCCTCGCCACCCGGCGCTTGCGAGCTGCGCCGCGCTGCCGGCAAGGGAGCATCGGGGCGAGCGCACGAGATTGAGGCAGCTCAGGAGCAGACGAGGACCGCGGCTTATCATGTGCTGGCTGAGCTGCTCCGGGACGTAGGTTGGGAGAGGCTGCTGAGCTTTCGGAGCGCTTCATTCGCCATGGAGGGCGACCCGACGTTGCCGGCCAGCGACGTGGCAGGCGCGGCAGAGCACGGAGGGAGCTGCGCGGTGAGCGCAGCCACGCACGGTGCAGGCGGTGACATGCGCGACGGCTCGGGCGGCTTCACGGGCGGTGGGTACCGGTGGACCCACGATCCCACAAGCCTGAGTCGCGGTGACAACGAGTCCGGACTTGACGAAGCTGCGCCGTGCGCGCGGCCGCTGCCCGGCACTATCGGCGTGCCCTCAACGGACGGCCCGCTGCGCAAGCCGCTGTGCCATGCATGGCTCGATGAGCTCTTCGAGCAGTTGCATGCCGACATGGTCGCGATGGCGGCGTGGCGCGCGGAGGACGAGAGGGGGGCTGTGGCTGATGGGAGCACAGCGGCGCGACAGGGCGGCATGGAAGGTGGGGCTGCCGCCGATCGGCACTCGGCCACTGCCGGTATGCCTGGCGGCGTGCCCAAGAAGAGCGCGCAGGCAGAGGCCCAGCGGTGGCTCGAACGCGCGCGTCTGGCCGAGCGGCTGCTGCGGCCTGCCGAGGCACGCGCCGCATACACACGCACGGTGCAGGCGATCGAGGAGGTGCTTGATGGGACAGAGGACACCGCGCCCGCCGAGGGCCCTGTGCGTGCGGGTGCTCAGGCCCTATGGACGGAAGCATGCACTACGTTGATGCGTCTCCATGCCGCGGGCGACGACGAGGGCGCCTCTGTCACCGAGGCCCTCGCTGCCTCCCATCGTCTGCTGGACGAATGCAACCAACAGCCCACGACGGCGGCGGTGGGGTCTGCGCCCGTGGCGCCCCGCGAGGTGACTGCGTGCGTGTACGCACTCGTCTCCGCGCATGGGCTGCAGCGTGTGCGCGCCGCTCAGCGCTCCGTTGGCGAGGCGCACCCGGCACTCAATGCCATCTTCCACGAGGTCGTCGAGCGCAAGGTCCACGGGTTTGATCGTTGACCGTTTCCGTTGCCGATTGCGGTGAGCGCCGCGTGCGAGGTGACTACACCCTGCTGGGACGTCGTCGAGGGACGTCGTATCAAACATCCGTAACGGAAAAGTAATCCAATTAAATGCGAAGCGACGAACTTAAAGCGGACGCCGGGCCCGGATTTCACGCATTTCACACACGATGCCGCGCGTTCATCGTGCAACCCTGCGTCGTGGCTACGAAACAACACCGCGCGTAACAGACCCGGGGGAACGGCGATGTGTACTCAGATCGTTCACCTCCGATTTGGCGGCAGCTTCTCCAGCCCCTGGACCACTGGGCGCCGGCGTGCGCACGTTCCACGGCACAGCCGATACATTGCGCTGCCGATCTGGCCGCCGCAGAAGCATGCGAGCAGCATGAGCGCCGCCGTGGGTAGCATGCCGAGACGATCGTGGATCCAGAGTGACCCGAGCGAAAATACAGTTTCGCTGCGCGGCGCGCGCATCGCCTTCGTCGACGGCGGCGGCGGTGGGAAGGGAGGTGGCGGCGAGGGGTGGGGCGGCTTTGGGGGCCTCGCACTCGCACTCGCACTCGCACTCGCCAACTGCTGCTCGACAACAACGGTGCGCTGGGCAAGGCGGTGGTGTACCCATCCGACCAGGCTGGCCACCAAGCTCATCGCGGGCGGCGGCGGTGGCGGCGGCGGCGACGGCGGCGGCGCCGACGCCGCCGCCACCGCCGCTGGTGGAGGCGGCCGCTGCAGGAGTACACTGGCGCGGCCAGCTTGAGCGTGCAGGCATGGCTCGTGGGTGCACGCGGGGGCCGTCGAGGCGGTGGTGGCCACCGCTGTATACGCGGCCGCCGCGCTGTGTGCGCGCGTTTGCAGCTGCAAGAGCTCGCCGTCGCTCGTCGCCAGCCAAAGGGCGCCGTCCGAGGGACGGAAGAGGGCGGCACTCATCGCGGCGAGTGACGGGCGGATGAGGACGTCCACGACTAGTGGCGAGAGGCGCAGCCGCAGCAGCGCCCCCGAGCGGCAGCCCAAGTACGCCGCGCCCGCGCTGTCGTCTGCCGCGGCCGTCGTTACCTGCTCGGCCGAGTACCGACCGTGCAGCTGCGTGCATGCCTCAGCGGACGATGGCAGCGACGTGCCCATGCGCACGCGACACAGGCGCGGCGGCGCGGCGGCGGCCCAATGGGGGCGCGAGGGCTCGGCTTCGGTGTCGGAGAGGAGGAGGAGGAGGCGCGAGGCGGGGAAGGCGAGCAGCAGAGGCAGTGCGCCCGCCCATGCCGGAGAGAGCGTATCGGCGCCCCGCGGCGGCGCTGCTGGCTGGCCACCACGCATGGGCACGCGTAGTAGGCGCGGCTGCCCGGCCGCCGAGCCGGTGCACAGCAGGTATAGGGTGGCGGTGCGTGCGTCGTATTGGGCGGCACGTGGCGCCGAGGGCACGTCGAGGCGAAGCGCGTGCACCGGCTGCAGCTCGGGCAGACGGAGGGTGACGAGCTCGGCAGCAGTGGCTGAGAGGGAGAGGAGCACCGCATGAAGCCACCCGGGCGCCACAGCAGACTCACTCGCGTCGCCGCCGAGGGCCAGGGTGCCCACCTCAACCATATCGGGCGAGCCGAATGACCCTGTCGCCCCCACGAGCGCCATCGACGGCAGCGCTAGCTGCAGCACGCTCGGGCGCCGACCGCGTGGGCTCCCTGAGGGCGTGAGGCTGAGCGCCACGTATGCGCGGCCCGCGCGCCAGTCGACGGCAGAGGCCACGACGGCGCGCGGAGCTAGGGGCTCGGGCGGCTCCGACTGCCAGGCGGAGGCGAAGGCACCGCCAATGGCCGCACTCGCGCTGCGCGCACCCAGCGCCGTCGCTGCCTCGTCCTCGCGCAGCGCCGAAGTAGCGAGCACGCGCGCCGGCTCAGCAGCGCCTAGCGAGGCTAGCGTGCTGAGCAGTTGCGGCGACGGCGATTCGGGGGCACCATCGACGCTCCAGTATGCGACCTGTGCACCGGGTGGTAGCGCCGTCGCCAGCGGCCGCAGTGGCCTGGTCGCGTGCACTTTTGTGCGCGCCGTCACATTGAGATGCAGTGTGGTGACCTGCAGAGCGACAGGAAGGAACGTTGCGAGCGGCGGCGAGGGTGGTGGCGAGGGCGGCGGCGCGTGCTCAGCGCAGTCGTAGCCCGCGTAGCCAAGGTCGCACACGCAAGCACCCTCGGCGTCACCCAGCGGGCACCGGCCGTGTCCTGAGCAACGGAGCGAGCACCGCGGCTGCGAGCAGTTATCGCCCCCCCAGCCACGGAAGCACGCACACACGCCAATATGCGAGCAATTGCCGTGGCCCGAGCACGGCGTTCCACGCATTGTGGACGGGCACGATGGGAATCCTGTAGTCGACGCCGCGACGGCGGGCGGGTCCACTGACGGGAAGAGCCTTGTGGCGAAGGCATCGCTGCTTGGGAAGAGGTTGCCACTTGGAAAGAGTGCCTGCTGCGCGCCGAGGGCTCCTGCTGCAATCGGAGGAAGCGGAAACATGGGTGGGACTGTGAGCAAAGTGTCGGCCCAATGAGCGCTGTGGCTCGAGTGTACCTAGAAGGTTGACCAAAGAATGGAAGGTGTACCGCATGGATAATGTTGTCGCCTCACAGCGGTGTGAACGTGAAATGTGTCAACAAAATTGCGGGGGCTTGTGTCTGAATGAATCGAAGAAGACTGTTAGAGCGATCGAAGTGGCCAACTTGGTTCACGTGTGCTTGGGGGCGCGCCGGCCGGTTCACGTTCACGAGTGCCGGCCGGCTGAGATGTTGAGGCTCACGTCCTCTGGACGTAGCTGCGGTGGAGCGGCGCCACAATTTGCCATCGGTGCTGGCCCACGACCGGCGTCGCCGGCCATCCGCTCGCCTCGCTCTTCGCTACTTGCGAGCGGCACCGACGAATTCATCATCACGACGCCGCTGGATGCCAAGGGCAGGAGCGAAGGTGCTGCGGCAGCCGAGCTGGTATCGGGATCGCAAGACGGTCCCGAGGCCATCGTTCTCACTTTGCCGGACGCACCACCGCTCACGCCTGCGGGCACGAAGGAGATTCCGGCAGCGCCTTCGTGCGCGCCCTCCCCGGCATACCGCTTCACACCTGACCACTACGTGCCCGCGGCGACGATAATGCTACCTGCGCCGCTGACGATGCCGTCGCCCGCGGGCGGCGCGCGCGTCGTGCCGCTGCCCGTGCCGCGCTACACTTTCGGCGCAGACGTGCTCGACTCGACATCCTGCGCAAACGTGGTGACCACGCCGATGGTCATATTGCCACCACGCAAGCCGCCGCCGAGCAAGCAGGAGCGCTCCTTAGCTGTGGACGACCGGCCGCTCTTTGCCGCGCGGCCCGTCGCCACGATGCCGATTCCCGAACCGGATCATGCGCTGCCCTCGATGGTGCTCCCGCCGCCGATGCCCTCGGCACTGATGGTGCTGGGCACGCCGAATGGGAACCTGCGCAGTGGCCTCGAGCCGGCGCCGGCGCCAGTACTGGCGTTTGGCTCGACCTACGGCGCCAGCACCGCCGCGCTCTTCAGCGCCTACATGCCCGGCCTGCCGGCTGCCACCTTTTCGATGACCACCTCGAACGCCTCGAGCGCGGCGCTCGCGGCCGTTACACGGAAGAGCTCCATGGGTCCGCGCACAATGACTACGATGGCGCTCAAGCCGCTTCGCTCCGTCGGCCGCTTTTCGATGGCAGTTGACCCAAGCCGGCTCAGCTCCTGGCAGTTTGACGTCCTCAACCGCACGCAGCCCGATGCGGCGCTCACCCGTAAGGCGGCCGTGCACATGGAGCGGGGGGGGCGGCGCACTCGGCCGCCGTTGCGCTCGCCGTCGGGCGCGCTCGCCTCGCCCTCGAGCCTCTCGTTCGACATGAGCGCATCGGCCACGTTCGACATGGCCGAGGCGATGGCGTCGGTCGGTACTAGGCCCGCAACTGGCACCGCATTGTCCATCGGAAGCAGCCACGCGCTGCGTGCGTCATGCAGCGAGCCCGCCTTCCTGGGCACCGGAGGGCACGCCACTCCGATGGCGGGAGACGGGGACGCAAAAGCGTCGGCGCATGCCGATGCCCAAGTCGCAGATCCTCGGCTGTCGATAACGGCGGATGCGCAGACGCTGCGGCCGCGGCGAGCCGCGCACGCCCACAGAGGGGCGGGCGAAAGCGAAGGCGGCGGCGGCAGCGCGCCTGCTGTGGGCCGCCGCGCGCACACACCTGGCATGTCTCCAGGAACGCCCACCTTGCCTCCACGCTCGTTCAACGATAAGCTCCTTAGTAAGCTCGAGGTTCTGCCGTGCGCGCCGCAGCAGATGATCAAGCTTATGCGCCGAGGCGATTGGAATACGCGAGGGCTGTGAAAAGTAGGGAAACATGCCCCAGCCTACAACGCGATCGTGGCACGCGAGCGCAGCCCCCGCAGCGCGGAGCCTCGCGGAGCCTCTCGTATACACGCGACCGTTGCATGAAACGACGTGGGCGTTTAGATCCCGCTCCGACCTGGCTTTTTTTACCTTTACTATGTCAAGTTACTATTTCGCTGTCCTAGATTCAGATAACTCGGCATCGAATCTCGACCCCGCGCCGCCGGCCGCCGTGGCGGCTGGCGCCGTCGCGAGATCCGCATGGCCGTCACGTGCGAATGAACGGCCCGCCGAAGCCACCCGCAAACTTCAGCGGCCTGCGATATCCAAGCGAACTCATCGCTTCATCAACATTGAGACCGCTGGCTCGCTTCTCGATTTCGCTGCCCGCGGTAGATATCGGCTTGCTGGTCACATGAGACGGATTTCTGTCGATCGGCCTCGCCCTGTCCCGCTGGCTGACCCCACCGACCCCCGAAACCTGATGGCCTTCGAGCCGTGGTGGCCCGGCGAGTGAGTAACTGAGCGATCCACGCGATTGAGAGTGACCGTCTTGACGATTACGTTCGTCGGTGCCATGCTCGAGCGGCCCATGGTGCGTGTTAGCCGAAGGGCCCGTGCGGGCGAAGGCCGAGGGCACTGGATCAAGATCAGCCACGCCCGTATGCGTCCAGGCTTTGGGTCCACAGTTGTGAACTGATTGCACGCCGACCATGCTGGCATGTGCACCGCCATAAGCTTTTGACCACACAATCGGTACATGCGTGAATCGCGGCACATTACGTCGTGCGGGCTCCAAGTATTCACATCGGCTGGCTGAGTACGAGGAATAAGACGTAGCGTCGTAGCCTGCCTCGGTGTATTTACCGCCGAGGTCACCAGCAGCCGCGCCGTAGTCATCACCAGGCTCGCTCGTTCCGTGGTTGGACTGACTTAACGGGTGTTGAAATGCTGTGTACTCACCGCAGGATTCGATGAAGTCACCACCAGTCTCGCTCGCTCCGTGGCTGTCCTGTCGTGACTGTTGTTCAACTGCAGTGTATGAGCGCTTACAGATGCGCTCAACGGCGAGTAGTCGTGGCAGATGTGGTTCAACCGTGGCGCCCTGGTTAGAATGGCAAGGACGGTGCGCTGCGAGCTCGAGCAAAGGGCTCAGCACTAGAAAAACCTACATGTACATGTAACGGAAATTCTTTGGAAGTTTGTGTGAAATGTCTGTTCAGGCGTTATTAGAGTGCAGCGTTTGTGGAGGAAACTGCTTTTTCCGACGAGGTTATTCGGGGAAGTGGGCGGAGAGTGTGTGTGAGGAGTCCAAGCCAAGCGCTCTCCAGCCGGCCAGGGCTGCAGCCGGCCGAATATGCCCGCCGAGCGGGACAAGGCCGGGCGCGCCATTCCGGAGGTGTCGACCATGGCGGCGGCCGAAGCACCAGCAGCGGATGCAATACTCGCCGTGGGCTCTGCCGGCGGCGGCAAAGGGTCAGCCGACTTAAAGGACCCTGGAACGCCGCTGGAAGATGAAAAGGCGAGCAACCCGGAAAAGGGTAGCAACATCAAAGTGGTCGTGCGTGTAAGACCACTTTCGGCAAAGGAGAAAGCTCGAGATTCGTGGGCGACCGTGGAGGTGATCGACGAGACGCATGTGGCAGCATTTGATCCCGACGACAAGATGGGCGGCCTGGACTACCTCCGTCTGGACAAGACGAAGACGAAGCATTACCGCTTCGACTTTGCATTCGGACCCGATTCGACCCAGACCGAAGTCTACGAGAAGAGCAACAAACCGCTCGTGAAAAAGGCAGTTCAGGGCTACAATGCGTGTTGCTTTGCGTACGGCGCGGTGAGTCTCGATAGTTGCCGCACTGCCCTCCCTTTCCCCCTCCCTTGCGCCCCCTTCCCTCCTGACCCGCTGCCGTGCGGAGACACGAACTCACACCCCTGGTGGCTGGGACTGGACCCGCGCGCGCAGACCGGCGCAGGCAAGACGTTTACTATGACAGGCAACCTCGAGCACGCAGGAGTGATTCCACTCACGCTCGTCGATCTGTTTGAGCTCATCAAGGACGACGACGAGATGGACTTTAAGGTGTCGATGCAGTATGTCGAGATTTACAACGAGAAGATCAAGGACCTGCTAAACCCGAGCGACGCCAACCTCGACGTGCGCGAGGTGCCTTCCAAAGGCACCTTCGTCGCCGGCGCGACAGACAAGATTGTCTCGACGCCGGACGAGATGATGACGCTCATCCACGAGGGCAACCTGTACCGCACGACGGAGGCGACCAAGGTGAACGAGGTCTCCTCGCGCTCGCACGCCGTGCTTCAGGTTTCGGTGCGTGCCAAGCCCCGCTACCAGTCTGACGCGCCGACCAAGGTGGGAAAGCTCTCGATGATCGACCTCGCCGGCTCGGAGCGCGCGGACAAGACGGACAACGTGGGGGCACGGCTAGTCGAAGGGCAGAACATCAACCGCTCGCTGCTCGCGCTCGGTAACTGCATCAACGCGCTTGCCGACAAGACGAAGAAGGTTGCGCACGTACCGTACCGCGACTCAAAGCTCACGCGGCTGCTCAAGGACTCGCTTGGAGGCAACTGCCTCACGACAATGATCACCAACGTGTCGCCGAGCCACGATCAGTTCGACGAGACGCTCAACTCGCTCAAGTATGCTAACCGCGCCAAGAACATCAAGCCGCGCGGCGGGCTGCCCATCGTCGTCAACGAGCAGCGCGACGCGCCGCTGCTCTCCGAGCTACAGAAGCTGCAGCGCGAGCTGGTCGCCATCACGCAGCGCGAGGGTCACGAATGGGTTGAGCCGCACGAGGCCATCGCGGCCGCGGTCGCAGCAGAGGCGGCCGCGCAGGGCCAGGGCGGTGGTGGTGCCCACACGCATCACAAGGGGGCGAGGCGAGCGCAAGGGCCCAAGGGCGGCACCACGCAGCAGCAACAGCAGCAGCAGCAGCAGCTGCTGCAGCTGCAGCAGCAGCAGCAGCAGCAGCAGCAGCAGCAACCGCAGCAGCAACCGCAGCAGCAGCAGCAGCAGGCGGGCGGCGTACCTGGCAAGGGCGGCGCGCCCGGCAAGAAAGCGGCAGGTGCAGCGCGGCTAGGCGGCGTCATCAAGAGCGGCGGTGCGCCGGGAGTGCCGACCGCGCTTCCGCCGCCGTCGAGACACCCGTATGGGCTGCCACCGCCGCCGCCGTTGATTGTGACGCCCCACGGCGAGCCGCTTTGGGGGCCGCTGCACACGCCGCACCCCGAGGGCGAGGATGAGGAAGTCGACGCTCAAGGACGCCCGATGCGAGAGCCGCGTGTCGATGCACGTGTCGAGGACGCGCAGCACAGGCACGATCAGCACGCCCTTCTGACACGAGAGCCCTCCTTCTTGCGTGGCATGCGCTCACCAGGGCTGGGGCAGCGCAATTGGGGGCAGATGAACGGCATGTTGAGCCAGATTTCGGCGTCGGTCACGCAGCCGCGGGCGCTCCAGATGTACCAGCTGCTCGACAACATGGAAGTGGAGGAGACGATCGCCATCCAGCAGGAGGCGAGCGCGCTGCACGATGAGCACACGCTGCTGCTCGAGGACCTGTACAAGACGGTGCAGGACCTGCTGCTGCTGCGACTGCGCCCAGGCTCCGAGGGAGGAGCTCCGAGCGCCGCCCCGAGCGCCGCCCCGAGCGCCGCCTCGAGCGCCGCCGCTGCCTCCTCGGAGGCAGACGAGGCGCGGCGCGCGCAGGAGCTGAGCGACCTCGAGGAGGAGCTCGAGAGCTTGCGCGGTCAGGTGAAACTGAACCTGGACCGCATCTCGACGCTCATTCAGGAGCTGCCCCTCCGGATCATCTCGATTGAGCGGCTCCAGATCCTGTCCCTCACGCTCCAGAACCACGCGCTCAATGTGCAGCGGCGCGAGCGCGACTTGCAGGCGGCTACAGTGCGCCGCGTGCTGCTGCGCACCAATGAGAGTGTGGTCGAGCCGAGCGCGTTGCTAGTCAAGGCGCTCTCAAAGGTGGAGATGCTGCTGCCGGGCAAGGTCAGTCCGGCCGAGCGCGTGGTGCGAGAGGTCATTGTGCAAGAGGTGCTCGAGGCGTGCTCCAGGTTGTACGGCGGCGGCGAGGAGCTACTCAAGCTCGCTCAGGGTACGGGCAAACAACGGTGGGAAGCGAGCTCGGCCGACGACGCCTGGGCGGCACCCACGCGTGACATGCTGCGGGGCAAGCCGAGCGGCACCCATGTGCCGACAGCGCGCTCGCCACACCTGTCGCTCGCTGCGGTGGTGCCCACGCTCATGGAGGTGCGGGATGAGGAGGAGATGGTCGCAGCGGTGATGGAGGTGCCTGACCCGGCCACGGAGCCGAGGGCGAGCTCGCCCTCGCTTCGCCCCCGCCACAAGTCTGTGGGAGAGCTCGCGCGCGAGGCAGCAGCCTTCTCGACACGCCGCGGCACCGAGCCCAACCAGTCTCTGGACAAGGAGGACGACGCCGCCTCCAACGACGCCTCGGTAGGCGCGGCCTGGCCGCCCGCCGCTAGGCCTTCCGTCCATCCTCGCCGTCCTCCTGCCGCCGCCGCCGGCCTACTCAATCCCTACGCGATACCCTCGGAGGAAGAATTGCCGCGGGCGGCGGATCCGTTTGGGCCGCCGAGACTCTTTAGCAGCTTCGCCAACGCCTCCCTTGCCGCGTCTTCGTACGCCTCCGTCATCGCCTCCGCCCTCCCATCATCCACTGCCTCGGCCATGCCCTCACAGCTCCCCTCTCCCGGCCGCGAGTCGCCTTTCGCCTTGCTCGCGGCCGCTCCTTCATCAGAGACACACATAGAGCAGCATGTCTCTACCGATGCCCGCGAGCGACCCGCAGTGCCGCCATCGATCACAGCGCTGCCCCTCGAAGAGGTTCACCGAGCGAACGAGGGGCATCGCTCGAAGCTCAAGGTTACGCCGCCAAAGGGCATCTCGGACGCCTTTTTCAGCCAGCACGCAGCCTTCGTGGCGCAGCACACCGTGTACACCGCGCCCTCGCCGCATGCGACGCTCGGACAGTTCGGCCAACGCGGCGGTGCCGCCGTCGCCCGCGCTCGCTCGGCCAACTCGGCGCCCAACTCGGCGCCGCCGTCCACACGTGCATGCGCGTCGGCATCGTCCTCGTCGCCGGCTGCGGAGTCGATCGCCAACCCGCCGGCGACCGCCCTCATTGTCCCCGTAGACGAGGGGCAGAATTCGAAGCGCAAGGGCAAAGTGCCCTCGCACCGGCGAACCGCCTCCGACGGCGGCGAGACGAAGACGAAGAAGACGAAGAAGAAATCGCCGCCGTCGAGCCCCAAGGAGTCCAAGCAACGGGCCTGAGTGAGTGGCCGCTTCTTCGCTCTGACCCATCCTCCTGCTCTAATCTGCACATCCCCTCTCTAGCCACCGCCTGCCGCGCTCGTGCATGGAGCTACGTGTACACTTCCTGGCCCCTGCGTCCCTTTGACGCTGTTCTGGTCGGGGCAGTCTCTAGGGCAGTCCGCTCGAAAGGCGGCGAGCCTGTGTCAAATGCATCGTTGTGGCAGTCTTCTGTCTGTGCGCGCAACCATCGCTTCTGTTCCATGCTGCATGCACACCACCATCGTGTGACGTTTCCACGTTTGACGCGGCAAGGGTGAAGGGAAGCCCCTAGTAGCCCCATGCCGTTTTGACCGGTTTCTCGTTTGTCTCGTACCGATCGGATACTTACGTACAAATCGTTGTTTGAGTTTCGCGTCAGCCGTCACGCGTCAGCGTCACGCTCGCTCCACGTACAAGCTACACGTGAGTCGTAACGGCACGGGCGGTCCCGGCGATGTACCGCCCCGCTTTCGGCACGCTTAGTCGCTTACCGGTTTATCGATAGACCGGTAGGCCCGTAGCAGCGCGTCGAAAGCGCTTCCCCGAGTAGCAGCGTAGCTCGCGTTCGGCCGTAGGTGGCCCGGCGGGCGGGGCAAGGGCGGGGCGTACCGTCGAGGCGTACCGGCGACGGTGCGTCTAGCCTCTAGCGGGCGAAGCGCGTCGGAAGCGCGAAGGCCGCGACGCGCGGCCCGCGCTCCAGCCGCGACGCCCCGCACCCGCCCTCCCCCGCGCCCCGCGGAGCGCGGTCCTCGCGTGTGGACCGTCGGTCGCAAGGCCCCGCCCGACGGCGCCGCACAGCGCTACATACAGCGCGCGGCCGGTCGTGCGGTGCCGCAGGCGGTCGGGTCCCGGCGCGCGGTGAGGCGCGCGGCCGGTTTCGTTCCCTGCCTTTCAGACGCCTGTGTCCGCGCACCACCACGAGGCGGCGCGCGCCCGCGCGCTGCGGTTACGATAACCTCAGGAAAACTTCAGGCGGTTGCTGTACCATTAATTTGAATTTTGATGAGATATGAGTTTCGGTCGGGGCGGTGACGCGGTCGTACTAGGTACCGGCCGAGGGCGCGGCGAGCGCGGATCGTGTCGCCGATTAATGTCGCCGAGAGCGCCTGTGGTGGTACCGCGTTAGTACCGCGTAGGTACCGCGCTCCGCGGCCCGAAATTACGCGTAAAGCGTAATTTGGCCGCCGCGTTGCGCATCGTAGGACGGGCGACGAGGCCGCCAGCGCCACGAGTTCGAGGCGACGTCGCGCCGACGAGTTGTTATAATTACGTCAAACCGAAATAACGTAGTTCACGTCATCGGATCGCTGCGCAGTCTCGATGCGCAGTCCGGAGCACAGAGTGTCACTGAACCTCTGACTGAGGGGCGCCGTCGTTATGCCGTCGTGGCTCTGAGCGCCGCGCCCGCACTCCGTCGACTGCACGGCCCCCATGTGCGTGAATGCGACCCCTGTAACCCTTACGACCTGGACTGGGATTTGTCCGTGACCTCCAACCACCTTCAGCTCCTCACAATTCTCCTTTTGTAGCAGTTTGCGAAAGGCCCATCCAGCATGGGCTCGTCTTGAACTCGCACTCAGCGTTGCCCTTTCGACCCTCCGCCCAGTGTACGTGCGTTCCCGTGGCGACGACCAGCGCATGCGCGGCGTCGACAGCGCGCCCGTCGAGCCCGTACTTGTTCTCCGGCTTGCCTTCCGCGGTCTTGTACAATCGGAAGAAGTCTCTCAGCTCGTCGACGCGCGTCTTCGGAATGTCACTCACGTCGCGCCAGTTAGGCGCGTCGGCTGCGTCCACATCCACGACGAGAAGTTTCCAATCCGTCTCGCCCTCATCGATCAATGCGAGCCCTCCGAGTACACGCACTCGCTGGATGGCCCCGCGTTCGCACGGAGACTCGTTGAGCTGCAAGACGTCGATCGGATCATTGTCCCCGCCGAGGCCTGTGTCGGGATCCTTTTTGTTCGGGTCCTCCCAAGTTTGCGTAATGGCACCATAGTTGACCAGCGAGTCAGAGTACATGTAGTAGCGCAAGCTCCCGTCCTTCTTCACGTCCTGCAGCAGCGGATTATATGGCTCAGACTTGTGGATTTCGATTTTAGGACGAGAGTTCCGCGGAATTTCGCACACAAAAGACAACAGCATCGCACCGCCATCATCCTTTCCCAGCGTGAATGGGATGTCGTGCCAGGGAGAGATCTTCGTCTTCGATCCGTCCTCAGCGGTGTACGAGTAATATATGCCACGCGATTCGTTCTTCCACGAAACTCTGCTTCGGTCGAAAGCCCCAGCGCCTGCACCAATTAGCAGCAGAGAGAACAAGCGCATGCGGAGCGTCGTGAGGACCGAACACGCGACGTGTGCTTGTTCACATGAACTGTACCGGATAATAGTTTTCCGAGCCGTAAATGGACCACCGTCCGGATAGTTCAGGTGCGCCGTCCGGTCCGAACAGATCGGAAAAATGTCTGTGAACCCTTCGAAAGCATTCTCCGCACCGTGCGGAATCCACGAATGGCTGCTCCACGCAGGCGTCTGTCGGGCGAGCCACTGCCGCCCACCGCGCCAGAGCAGCCGCCAAAACTGACACCGACAACAGAGGAGATATTCAACGACCGTGCCAGCCCTGATGCAGTCGTGCTAGCCGCGAAGAAAGCCGCTAAGCCGATGACAATGTTGCTGAGCGCCTGCTTTGCAGCGCTCGCCGTCGCATTGACCATCACGATTTTGACGTCCATGAGACAACCAACGTGGCCATCAATCCTGGGTGTGCTGGTGAGCGTGGCGATGATAAGCGTGGGGGTAGACAACGTGCATGGAATTGCAAAGGATCTGCTCTTGTGGCTGGCACCGACAGGACCCAGAGCCTTGTCCTGGCTACATATTCCCCTCACGGATGCAGAACTGAGTGTTGGCACGATCAACAAATTTGCGAACAGCTGCCAGGTGCGTGAGAAGAGCTTGAAGATTCTGCAGTACTTGCTGAAGGGCACCGCATACTTGAAGCTCTTCGACAAAGGCACCAGCAAGCAGCTCAATGACATCTCCAAGGTCACGAGCATCGCCCGACGCTACTTCAAATTTTGCCGCTGGGTCAAACACTTTGACGATCTGAAGGAGGCTCAGACCGAGAGCAACAGCATACTGCGCGTCCTGCTGTACCTGCGAGTCGCCGCTAACCTGGGTGCAGATTGGGCCGAGGACGTCTGCTCGCTCGTGCGCATCGGCTTCTTGCCAAAGGGCACGCTGAGCGTCGAGTTCATGCTCTTTGCGGAGTACTGCCAGCTCGCGCTTGCTTTGATCGAGATTGGTATCTCGAACGCGCTGGTGCGCGCGCAGCAGGAAGCGAGCGATCAGGCCGCCGCAAGCAAAGCTGCCAAGGAGCAGCGCAAGCTCGCGCTTTTGCGTCTCGAGCTCGTGAAATTTATCTCCGACGTTGGCAAAGCAATTTACGACTGCGAACTGAAATTCTCGCACGAGGGCGTCTTCATAGGCTGCGCACTCTTCTCAGCCATCATCTCGACCCACAAGAACATGGTCAAGGTCCTGAAGTGAGGTTAGCGAGTGAGGTTCGCAACCATTTTTTGAATCCAGTAGGCACTACTGGCGATGGACAGCGAGGATAGCCGAAGGCGAGAACGGCGATAGAGTCCATTGTTGAAGGCGAACTCCACAGGCTAGCCGGGCGGCCAAGGGTTGCAGAAGGAGCACGTCAACACCCCAAGCGGATTCGCGCGTCGACCTCACGAAACTTCTCGTCTTGTTCCTCTCCGCACAGCTGTGCTAACGATGGCACAGGCGCGGCGGAGCGGTACTGCGTTCGGTACCTGGCCTCGCTCCTCGCCTCGCGTTGGATGTGAGGTGAGGCCAGGCAGAAGCTCGACAGAGCGCGGAGAGCGAGAGGCGAGGTTGCAGGTTCAACCTGAGGTTCGGAGCACGGAGGCGTCGGTTCGCACGCGATATCGTTACCGGGGGCTTATAGTTAAACGCGATTGGCGTGGTTATACGAAAATGCATAGTACCACTCTCGCGCACTCTAATAATCCTTTAATCTCGTGTACGTCAGCACAGCCGGCAGCATGGCCGCGGTCGCGCTGTCCGCGGTCGCGCGCGTGTGCCCGCGTCACACGCGGGCGGCCCCCGGGGCGGCGCTCCGGCGCGAACGAACACCGTCGCGCCCTGACGCCCTTGACCGTACAAACGCACGGCCGCGCGATCTTAGTTCTTACCAACCATGCTTGCCACCATGCCCGGAGCCAGTGCCATATGCTAAAGGGTCCTTCAGTGTCGCGTGTCGTACTACGAGGATGCTGCCGTGCGCACCGCTCGTCGGCATCTCTTTAGCTTGGTGCGGCTGCGTGACACTGTTCTGTGCACAGGCGGCGCGGCGCGGGGCCAATGGTTTGTCGGCAAGCGCGCGTGAAAGCGCGGCGCGGAGCGAGATAACCTCTGCTTGCAGACTCTCCACTTGAATGTCGTGAAGCACTGCAAGCGCCTTCTCTTGCAGGCCGCTCGTCTGGTCGTCGTGCGCGGGGGCTTGCTGGCTGACCGTCTTAGTCTGAAACGTGCGACGAGGGCTACCACTGCTGTTCGCCATCCCTCCGATGGCTAGCGCCGGCGCGTCGGCACCAGCGTGGCGCTGCCTTGGGCTCGACTGCGGGATGGTGGGCAGCCGTGGCGACTTAGCTGCCTTATCATCTGCCGTCGTCCGGGCCGCGTCTGCGAGGCCTTCTTTGGCCTCACGTGCGCCAGCCGTCCCAGGAGCTACCGCCATCGAGGATGGTGCGCCCGGCGGTGGACGAGGCAGCATATGTGTAGCCTCGGCGGACGCCGCCAAAGAACTCGGCGCGCCCGTCGGCACGTGTCTTGTGCCCTTGGGGTAGAGCAGCTGCCCGAAGCCCAACTCCATCTCAACGAGCCGGTGCATAAGCATCTGGGCCCGAGTTTGCGTCTCCTCGTGCAGCGAGCGAGCGCCACCGAGCTCGCGCTCCTTGGTGAGCAGTGCGACGCGCGCCTTTTCGGCGCGCGAATCCGCCTTGAGGCGTGCGGCCTCGGCCCTGCAGAGCGTCGCCTCGAGGAAGTTGATGCGCTCCTCGTGCACGAGCGCCTTTGCATGCGCAACTTCGAGTTCAGCGCGCAGCGGTGCCTCGATCGCCTCGAGGGTGCGCACAGTGTCGATTGAACGCCGATGGGACGCGCGATGGTGCGCGAGCGCTGCCTCAAGCGGCTCCAGTGCGTTGCGCGCGTCCTCGACCTCGCGCCGCAGGTTCGCATTCTCGGCTTCGAGCACGCGCACTCGCTCAGCCATGTATACGCCTATGTCATTGGCTGCGACCGAGCTGCCTGGCACCAGCAAGCCACCCGCGGCGGCAAGTGCAGCGATTGCATCGTCACGCTCCTGCGTGACCCGCAGGAGCGTGGCCTCGTTTGGCGCGGCGGCCATGAGATCAGCCAGGTGTGAAACGGTAAACCCGAAATTAGCGCGATCGTGGTGGAGTCTTGACTTGGCTTGACTTGACTTGTCTTCTTGCCTCGAGTTTGAGGATTTCTATCGGAGAGAGTGGGGCACGAACCCACGAGCCTTCATGGTCGATGAAGCTGGGGGCAAGCGCAAGCGACATGCGCCCGCACGGCTCGGTGACTATGCAGACGATGATGACGAGGAGGAGCATGCGGTACTTGAATTCAAACGGCCGACAAAACATGTTGCTGCGCTCGTCGCGCCAGTGTCCAAGGAGCGGCCTCCAGCTCCAATCAAGCTTACAATCACGGCGCCGACGCCCTCGCTATCAAAGGAGGAGGAAAGCTTAATGGCCAAATATGTGATTATGAAAGCTCTCCTTGCAGCACGTCGAGAGCGAGGCATGGGGGGTGGGGAGGAGGAGGCGAAGCCTGCAACTGTAGCGGAGACTGAGCTCGTTCTCGCGGAACTCGCCAAGCAGCAGCATCATCAGCAGGCAGCCGAGGTGGAAGCCCCGAAACCGCGCGCGAAGCCCTCGGCACGCCGCCCGAAGCAGCCCAGTTTCGCATCTGAGGGCAGCGCTTCACTCGCTGGGGCTGACGACGATGTAGGTTATGCTGGTGTGGATGAGTTCGATTGAACGGTG
>Ga0164295_10001226_pt1 | contig 21259 bp, 20 predicted proteins | sample GEODES006metaG_FD_111798 | JGI IMG/M metagenome (GOLD analysis project Ga0164295, IMG submission 111798) | Oligotrophic lake water microbial communities from Sparkling Lake, Wisconsin, USA - GEODES006 metaG | ecosystem: Environmental > Aquatic > Freshwater > Lake | place: USA: Sparkling Lake... | reverse complement strand
CGGAGATCGGATGCTGGGGCGGTTCGAGGTGGCGCGCGCCGGCGCGTTGGGCTTGGTCCTTGGGCGGAGCGTTCGGTCCGAGTCCGCTCGAGTCCTTGTGTTGCCGCGACCGCATGTCGAGCCAGGCGATGCTCTCAGTCAGCGCACCGAGGCGCTCGAGGGGGGGCGCGGGCGCATGTACACGAGCGCGTCGGCGTTCGAGCTGCTGGGCGTGCGTCCCTACCGCACGGGCGACCGGCCTAAGGACATCGTCGTGCGCGCGTGGGCGAGGCACGGCGAGCTCATCGTGCGTGAGCGGGGCGAGCGAGACGCCGAGCAACGCACAGTCGTGCTTGACCTTCGAGGGCGTGGGCGGCGCGCCGAGGTCGAGGTCGCCGTCGCGCTCACTGCCGGGGCGCTGAGTGCTTGGTCGCAGGGGACCGGGCGCCTTCGACTCGTCCTGTTCGGGCAGCACACGATGAGCCTCGATATCTCCGATGCTGCCGCTTTGGGGCGAGCGATGGACGCGCTGGCGGCGCTCAACGCGGGGCCTGCCGAAGCCCAGGGCGACGACGCGCGCTTCGAACTGCGGACACTGTCGAGAGCGGTTCGCAGCGTGGCCATCGTCGCTCTGCATGACGCGCCGCTCGCGGGCCCTCAAGCCGCAGCGGCGCTTGGGTCGCGGCTCGCGGTCGCATGGCTCGTCGCGCGCGACTCGGAGCGTGTCGCTGTGACGCCGGGGGCGCGTGTGGTCGACGCGTCGCGCTTGGCGCGCACCCTCGGCGTGCCCACGTGACCCGCGCTCGACCGCCCCTCGCCGTCGGGGTCCCCGCCGCGCTCGCGCTCTCGCAGGGGGGCGGGCTCGCCGTCTTTGGCGCCGTGGCACTGGGCGTGCTTTTCTGGCGACGTCGCTCTGGGGATGCCCGAGGAGAGAGCGGTCCTGCGTGGTCCGTGCAGGCCGTCGCGCAGCTCGTCGGCTTGACTCTCGCGCTGGGCGCGTGGCTCTGGTGCGTTCAAGAGGGCCTCGGCGCGCCGCGCGCGCGCTTCGGCGCCGGAGTCACCGCGTGCGCGCTCGGCGTCGTCGCTGTGCGATGCCTGTGGCGCGTGGGCACCGCGGGGCATGTCGGCACGCTCGGTGTCACGCTGGTCGCCCTGATGGGGATGTCGCGGCTCGTCAGCGCGCCCCTCTTCGGCGTCGTGACGGTGCTCTGCCTCGCCCTCGGTTTGGCCTCTCTCCTGGCGCGGGACGACGCGTTCGAGGCGCTCGGCGTACGCAGGGCGAGACAGTCCTTCGCGTATCTGCGCGCATGGGGTCTGGTCGCGACGCTCACACTTGCGCTGGGGCTCGCGCTCCCTGCGGCCGAGCCGCGCGTGAGCGAGTACATCGAGCCTTACCTCGGCGAGGGCTCGGTGGCGAACGCGGGCTACCAGGATGGCAACGCACCGATCGGCGGGCTGTCTGAGGTGCTGGATTCCAGCGAGGTGTGGCTGCGGATCTTTACCCCCAGCGCGCAGCCGCTGGCTGTGGACCGCCTGCGCGCGCAGGTCTATCGGGACTACCGCGACGGGACGTGGCGAGCCCCTGCGCCGCGACCGCTGAGCGCCGCACCGACCCTGCGGGACGCGGAGCCCGCGGTCGTCGTGGAGCACACCGACCGCCTGCTCCGAACGCTGCCCTTGCCCGCCGGAGCCGCGCGGCTCGGTGGCACGCTCCCGGGAGTGACCCTCAACGACCTCGGCATCGCTCGGCGTGCCGAGCACGACGAGGGAGAGCGTTTCACCTTTGCGCCCGTGCCTCAACAGGGGCCTCAGGCTGCGGGCCCGGCGCCGGTGGCCCCCGACACGAGCGATCTCTCCGTGCCGCAGGCGCTCCGACGACCGCTCGAGGCGTGGCTCACGGCGCACCAGATACCGCGGGCGCCGGAGCGGGCCGTCGTCGCCGCGCTGACGAAGGCGCTCGACGCGTACACCTACCGGCTCGAGTTCGGCGACGAGTGGACTGAGGCCGACCCCGTCATCGATTTCCTTGAGCGAATCAAGGGCGGTCACTGCGAGCTCTTCGCGAGCGCCTTCGTACTGCTCGCGCGATCTCGCGGTGTGGCTGCGCGCTATGTCACGGGCTTTCGTGTCCACGAGTACAACCCGTGGGGCCAGTGGTCGGTGGTGCGCGGCCGAGACGCGCACGCGTGGGCCGAGGTCGCGCTTGAGGGCGAATGGGTCGAGGTCGATCCGACGCCCGCCGCCGCGTTCGAGCCCGACGAGGACAGACTCCTGGGCGTTTGGCCGACCGCGCTGGACGTCGCGTCGCGGTGGTCGTCGCAGGCGTTTACGCGTCTGCAAGCGCTCTCCGACGCAGAGCTCGCGACCGCGTTGCTGCTCGCGGGCTTGCTGGGCGCCACGCTGTTGAGGGTCCGTGCGCGTCGTGCGCCCTTGAGCGGCTCGCCACATCGCGAGCAACAAGACGCCTTGGTCGTCGCGCTCGATAGCGCGCTCGAGCGCCTTGGGTGCCCTCGACCGCCCCACGTCGGCCCATTCACGCATGCTGCGATGTGCGAGGCCAAGGGGTTGGACGATGCGGCGCAGGCGCTCCGGGCGCTCGACGCGCTGGTCTACTCTGGGCGGGGGGACGCGGACCAGCTCGCGCGCGCCATCACGGCCCTCGACGCGATACGCGTGGTGCGGCGTTAGCGATAGTCCGGGAGCGAAGGCGGGAGAGTCGGGGCTTGCGGCGATGGCGGCGGCGGGCGCCGGTGCGCGCGTGGTGCCCTTGGAGACAGGGCGGGCGTTGGGGACGGCGCGGCGGCCTGCGGTGGGTCGAGTGGTGCAAGGCGCACCACCCGCTCGATACCCGGCGGCGCCTCGACAGCGCTCAAAGTGAACCGCCCGTAGTCGCCGATCACGAGTGGGCGCTCGCCCGCGTCGCCACCCTGCGCGACCAACACAGAGACCGCCGACAGCGCAACCGAGCGCGCCTGCGGCCAACCGCGCGCGGCGTCCGGGACAACCTCGAGCTCGTAGCCCGTAAACCGCGCCAAGCCGCGAGTCACGAGGCTGCCGTTCAGGGCTTCGACGCCAAAAAAACGCTCGGGATCGACCGCGCCCGGTCGAGAGCCCGCGCGGAACGTCGCAGCGTCGAACGTGCGACCGAGGTCGAGATCGATCAGGCGCGTCGCCTCGGGGCGAAGGCAGGTGAGCGCCGCGGCATGGGCACGCAGGTGAGCGCTGCTCGCCGTATCGAGCGGCGTCTCGACGTCCAGCGCCGGTCCTTCGAGGCGCGTCAAGACCAGCGGCGACGCAGCGGCGGACCACGTGACAGTCACCGAATCGGGGGACGATGAGTCGACCCGCACAGACGCGTCCAAGTTCGCGTCGAGGCAGTTTGCGAGCGCGGTCTGTGGCGGCAGGCCGACGCCGAGGATTCGCCAGCGGAGCGCGGCCCCCACAGCGCGGGGGGCGGCTCGAGGGGGAGGTAACGTCTCGGCGGTTGTGGCGCTCGCGGGGCCGTTCGCGGGCCCAACGGGCTCGTTCGCGGGCTTGAGCTTGAATGCGATGAGCGCGGTGCCTGCTGCCGTCAGGCCGAGCGCCCAAGCCAGCGGTGCACGGCTCGCGCGGGGGCGACGCCGCGTCACTCGCCGCTCGGGTTCGTGCCCACGACCGGCAGCGGCGATGGCCCGAACCCGATAAAGTCCGCGCCGGGGGTCAGGTCGACGTGGAAGTGGTTGTCGTGTGCGGCGTTGAACTCAGGCGTGAGCACGATGTTGAAGACGCCGCGCTCGAGCATCTGGTGAGCGACCTCGTACAGCAGGCGGCCCTTATCGGTCACGGGGCTGTCGACGCCGTCCTCCCAGTCATTGAGGACCGAGTACTCCACGCCCTGTGCGTCGACGAAGCCCGCGATGTCGATGGCGAGCCCGAGCCCGTGCATGCTCAGGCTGTCCGAGCCCGCGATTGTGCGACAGTTGTAGGTGCCCATGTGCGCCACGCGCACGATGTCGAGCTCGCTCAGGTAGTCCGCCAAGGCCGCGAGCGCGACGGCGAGCTCGCAGCGCATGAACATGGGTGACGCTGCGCCCGAGAACGACGACGCGTAGGTGACACCGCGCACCGGGCTGCTGAGCCGGATGGCGCCCTCGACGTCGCAGGTCAGGTCGGGGCGCCCGGCGGGGTGCTCCATCGGATTTTCGGCCGCGATGTACGACAGGCCGAGCTGCGCGAGTTCACCGTCGCAGGCGAGATCAGGCGTTGGCGCCGCCTCGCCCGGCGTGCAGACCTCGCGTCGCACGTCGGGCTCTGCGAAGCGGCCGCGCGGGCGACAGCCGTAACCGGGGCGACAGCCCGTCGCGGGGTACGCTGCAAAGTCGCACTGCTGGACGCACGCGCCGCCCGCAACGATGTCTGCGACGCAGAAGGTGGTCGACGCGCCGTCGCGGTCGGGGCAGAAGCGGTCACAGTCGAGGCTGCATGTGCCGTTGGGCCACCCCTCGGCCGGGCTCAGGCAAAAGGCCTCGGCATAGTCGCACGCCTCGTCACTCGGGCAGCTCCCGCCGATCCAGCCTGCGTTGCCAGGGGCATCGCCCGCGGGCGTTGGCGGGGGCGCCTCACTCGGAGGCGTCGGCTCGGTCGCCGGCGGCGGTGGCGGCGGGGGCGCGCCGTCCCCGAGGCCGGCGTCGCGCTCCAAGGCTGCGTCCTCTGCACGTCTCGAGGCATCGGCTGTCGGTTCACCGCCGCTGGGTGGCGCCGAGGGGGGCGCGATCGGCACGCCCGTATCGAGGGTCTCCGTCGTCGCGTCGTCCTGCGGGGCGCCTGTGCGGCCGTCGCCGTCGCCGCAGGCGGTCGCCGAGAGCAGGAGCGCCGCGAGCCCAGCGCGCGCGGCGGACCTCACGTCGCCCCGCCGCTCAAGATGATCGCCATTGAGTCGATCATGCGCTGCACGTCGCCGCTCGCGGACATCTCGCGGATCGAGTGCATCGACAACATCGGGTTACCCACGTCCACGGTCCGAAGCCCAAGCCGCGCCGACGAGATGGGGCCGATTGTCGTACCACACGCGAGGTCGGGGCGGTTCACGAACTCCTGACACGGCACACCCGCGTCGCGACACGCGCGCCGGAAGACCGCCGCGGTGTCGCCGTCGGAGGCGTATCGCTGGTTGAAATTGGTCTTGATGACAGGGCCGCCGTCGAGCACCGGCATGTGCTCGCGGTCATGCAGCTCAGCGTAGTGGGGGTGAACCGCGTGCGCCATGTCGGCGCTGACCATGAAGCTCCGGGCGATCGCGCGTGGCAGCGCATCGTGCTCGGGGCCGGCCAGTCGCCCGAGAATGTCCTCGAGCAGGTTCCCGTCCGCGCCTCGCGCCGTGAGGCTCCCGACCTCTTCGTGGTCGAAGAGCGCGGCGACGGCCGTCGCGTCCGAGTCTGTCGCCGCGAGCAGCGCCTCGAGCGCGGCGTGGCACATCGCCAAGTTGTCCAAGCGCGGCGCGAGCACGAACGCGTCCGCCTCGCCGCCGAGGCGTGGTGCCTGCAGGTCGAAGAGCGCCAGATCGTGCCCGAGCACCTTGTCGGGCGTCGTCCCTGCCGCGGCAGCGATGCGCTCAAGAGTCCGCACCCGCGCGGCCGCGGTATCTCCACCTAGACCGAAAGCCGGCCCCAGATGTTGGTGCTTGTTGACGACCAGGCCCTTGTCGTTGACCTCGCGGTTCAGGTGAATCGCCAAGTTCGAGATGCGCGCGGCAGGCGACTCCAGGCGAAGAAGTCGGGCCTCGGTGTGGCCGTCCGCGTCAACGAGGACACGGCCCGCGACGCCGAGGTCCCTGTCCGTCCACGTCGCCAACAGCACGCCGCCGTAAACATCGACGTCAAACAGGGCGTACCCCTCGCGAGCCCGCGCCATCCGGGGCTTCAGCCGCAGATTCGGTGAGTCCGTGTGCGCGCCGACCACACGAAAGCCGCCCCGCGTCGGAGCCACGCGGCCGCAGCGCCACGCGATGATCGAGCCGCCACCGCGAACGACGAAGCCCCGCTCACCCGGGCTGTGGCCGAACAACTCGGCTTCGTCGAAGGCCTTGAAGCCTGCGGCTCTCAGCACAGCGGCGGTGGTCTCGACGGCGTGAAACGAGGTCGGTGAGCGCTCGATATAGCGCACGAGGGCGTGCGCGGCGGTGCGGTCGGTCGAGTCGGTCTGCATAGCGCCCCGAGTCTACCATCGGCTGCGCGGGCGTTGCGTCTCGAAACGGGCCGCGGCTAAATCGCGGCGTGAGAGCACCACTCAGCAGTCGGCTCGCGCCGTTCGGTACGAGCATCTTCAGCGAGATGACGCAGCGGGCCCAAGCCGCCGCCGCGATCAACCTCGCGCAGGGTTTCCCAGACTTCGACGGCCCCGACGCGCTCATCGACGCGCTTGAGCGCGCGGCGCGCGGCGGAGAGAACCAGTACGCGCGCTCGCAGGGGCACCCGCGCCTCGTCCGCGCGCTCGCGGCGCGCTACGCGAAGACGCACGGGCAGACGCTCGACCCGATGACTCAAATCGGCGTGTTCAGCGGCTGTACCGAGGCGATCTTCTGCGCCCTCGTCGGACTGCTCGAGCCGGGCGACGAGGTGATTCTCTTTGAGCCGTTCTACGACAGCTACCCTGTCGGGGTCGCCTGCGCTGGGGCCGTCGCGAAGTTCTGCACGCTCCGCGCGCCTGACTTTCGCCTCGACGCCGCCGAGGTCGAGCGCCTCATCACGCCCCGGACGCGCGTGGTGCTCCTCAATACACCGCACAACCCGACTGGGCGGGTCTTTAGTCGACGAGAGCTCGAGGCGCTGGCCGAGGTCTGCGCGCGTCACGATCTGTGGCTCATTTCGGACGAGGTCTACGAGCACCTGACCTACGGGGTCGACTTTGTGCCGCCGTCCACGCTGCCACAGCTGCGGGACCGCACACTCACGCTCTCGAGCGCGGGCAAGACGTTCTCCATGACCGGCTGGAAGGTCGGCTGGAGCATGGGCCCCGCGCCGTTGGTCGCAGCGGCGCAGGCGGCGCACCAGTACGTGACGTTCGCGACGCACACACCGACGCAGGTCGCCCTCGCGGAGGTCCTTGAGTCACTGGACGACCGCTTCTATGACACCCTCCGCGCCGAGTATCGCGCGAGGCGGGACCTGATCGTCGACGCCCTGAGGCACGCGGGTTTCGAGCCTCTGTGCCCGGACGGTGCTTACTTCGTGCTCGCGCGCTTCGGTCGCCACGCGGAGGCAGGTCTCGATGACCGCGCTCTCGCGCTTCGACTTGTCGCCGAAGCGGGTGTGGCCGCGATTCCGCCGAGCCCCTTCTATTCGGCCTCGGACGACGGTCGGGCCATGCTGCGCTTCGCGTTTTGCAAGCGGACGACGACGCTCACGGCGGCGGCTGAACGGCTGCAGCGGTGGTCTGCCGCACAGGGGAGGGCCCAGGCATGAGGGTCTGTGGTGTTCAGATGGACCTGGCATGGGAGGCGCCCGAGGAAAACCTGACCCGGGCGGAGGTCCACGTGGCGCGCGCGGCCGCCGATGGCGCGGCGCTCGTTGTCTTGCCCGAAATGTTCGCCACAGGCTTCTCCATGCGGGCCGAGGAGATGGCGGCGCATGAGCGGCTCATCGTTGAAGGTGCGCGCTCGCTGGCACGTCGACACAGCGTGTTCTTGGTCGCGGGCTTCGCGGACCAAGGCGCCGCGCGCCCGCGAAACGCCGCAGGTCTCTTTGACACAGCGGGTGTGGAGCGGGCGCGCTACCACAAACTGCACCCGTTCTCACTGGCGAACGAGCACGCGCACTTCGATGCGGGCGAAGCGTTGCACACGGTCACCATCGACGCAGCGCGCGGCCCGGTGCGCGTGACGCCGCTCATCTGCTACGACCTGCGATTCCCTGAACCCTTCCGAGTCGCCGCCGCGCAGACGGACCTGTTCGTCGTGATCGCCAACTGGCCCGAGGCGCGCCGTGAGGCTTGGCGGGCGCTCCTGCGGGCGCGAGCCATCGAGAACCAGTGCTATGTGCTCGGCGTGAACCGCGTGGGCGCGGGCAACGGCCTGAGCTATTCGGGCGACTCCGCCCTGCTCTCGCCGTTCGGCGAAGTCATCAGCGAAGCCGCCGGGACCGAGGCGCTGATTCGCGGTGAGGTCGACGCAGAGGCTGTCCGCGAGGCGCGTGCTCGCTTTGGCTTCTTGGCGGACCGTCGCCCCGAACTCTACCGCGCCTTAGGTCACTGAATGCCCTTCCAGACCCAGTAGCGCGTGCCGTTGGTGTCCTGCAGCGTGTCGTAGGGGACCTTCACACCCTGCTTAGGCGCCCATCGCGCCATCGCGCCGGTCAGACCGCCCATGGCCTTGGGGTTGTCGAGTTGGAGTTGCACCACGGCCTCGGGGAGCGTGAGGCGCCCCTTCTCCTTGAGCAGGTCCAGAAAGCGCTGCGAGTTGAGCGGCAGCTCCTTGAAGTAAGCATCCCAGCGCGCCTCGACGGACAGGCCCTCGAGCTCAGGGCGCGGCGCGGTCTTGCCCGTGGCCGGGCGCACCTTGGCGGGCTTGGCGGGCTTGGCGGGCTTGGCGGCCTTGGCGGCCTTGGCGGCCTTGTCGGCCTTGTCGGCCTTGGCGGGCTTGTCGGCCTTCACAGCGGCCTCGACGTCGACCGGCGCCGCGACGACGGTGGGCTTCTCGACCTTGGGAGCGGGAGCGGCGGGCGCTGCGGCGCCCACGGCGTGACCGCCGAGCGCGAGCGTGAGGTCGGCGAGCGCACGTGCGACGTTCGCGCGGCTGAGGGCGTCGAGCGGGATCTCAATCTGAATCGTGGACATCGTCTGTTCTCCTGTTGAAGCATGATGCCTCGGCGGTCGGAGAATGGGCACATGACATGACTCGCGCAATCAAAAACGGTATGACATGAACAGAACGCGGTTCGATGAATGAGACCGCCACGTCAGAACATTGCTCGCGATGTGCGCGGCGCGTACCTTGGCCGCATGGTCGTACACAACTCGCCCAATCTCGCCTCGCTCTGCGCCGCGCTGGCGGCGCAGCCGGCTTCGATCGGCGCGCGCGCCGCCCTCGCCCATCACCTCGACACGCTCGGCGTCCCTGCAGCCGCAGCCGTCTGGATGGCGACGGCCCGCGCTGCGGCGCGGCGCGGCCACTTTCACGCCGCCCTCACGCTCGCGCGGCGCCACTTGAAAGGGACTCGGCAATCGGAGCTGCTCGACGAGCTCGCAGACGCCTACGGAGCTGCCCGACCACAATCGACCGCGCGGCGACCGCCGCCCATGCCCGAGGCCCGCGCGTTCGTGTTGCCCGCGGAGCCGGACGCGCTCATCGACGCAGCGGTCCGGCTGGGCTCGGACCTCAGCGGCGTCTTGCCGGACGGGCCTGGGGGACTGCCCGAGATGCCGCTCTTTTCGGCGCTCCCGAAGCCCGCCTTCGTGGCCCTCGCGCGAGCGCTGACCGAGGCGCGTTTTGAGCCAGGCCAGGCGCTCATTCGACAGGGCAATGAAGACCACCGCGTGTACCTGCTGGCGCAGGGCACAGTCCGCATCGAGCGTGTCGAGCCGGGCGCCGACACACCCGCGGTGACACTCGCCCACACGAGCGCGCCGGCACTTGTCGGCGAGATGGCAGTGCTCACGGCGGTCGCTCGCCGCGCGTCCGTCGTCGCGACAACCCCTGTGCTCGCGTGGGCGCTGGACGCCGACGTGGTTGAGCGACTCGGGCGTGAGCACACCGAGGTCGTTCGCCACTTAGCGGGGGTCGTGAAGCGGCGCCTGCTGGCCAACCTGACGCGCACGAGCGCGGTCTTTGCCGGGCTCGCCGGGGGCGCGCTGCCGGCGGACGTGGCCGAACGCTTCAATGTGAGGGTCGTGTCGGGGCAGACCTGCCTCGTCGAGCAGGGGGCGCCGCCTCCCGGGCTCTTTGTCGTTCTCCATGGCGACGCAGACGTGTGGGTCACCGCACCCGACGGCGAGCGGACGCGCGTCGCTGTCCTGCACGAGGGCGATGTGTTCGGCGAGCTCTCGCTGCTCAGCGGCGCGCCCACCACCGCCAGCGTCCTTGTGTCGCGTGGAGCGGTTGTCCTGCACCTGAGCGTCGAAGACTTCGAGGGGGTGAGAGGCGCGCTGGGAGGCGTTCTCAGCGCGCTCACCGAGCTCTCCGACACGCGGAGAGGCGAGCTCAATGAGCTCGCGAGCGCGCTCGCAGACGAGGGCGTCGGGGAGATCGTCGATGCCGACTGGCTCACTCTTGCCTGAGCGCACTGTGCCGGGTACGACCGTGACGAGCCGGGCGACATTCCGACTCGCGGCCGTCGCACTCATCGTGGCGGGCTTGGTCTGGGCACGGCCGCTGCTGGTGCCGGTCGTCCTGGCGCTCATGCTCGCCATTCTGTCTCATCCGGTCGTGAGCTTCTTCGAGCGTCGACGCGTGCCTTATGGCGCGGCGGTTGCCCTTGGGCAGCTCATCACGACGGTGCCCCTCGTGGGGATTGTCACGCTCTTCTTGGTGAGCGCGCAGCCCTTCGTGAACACGTTTGACCGCTACCAGGCGAGCCTAGAGGTTCATCTAGCAGCCTCGCTGGAGTGGGTCGTTTCGCATCTGGCCGAAGGAGAGCGGCGCGTCGCGCTTGAAGCCTCGCTGCGCTCCGAAGTCATCCCGCGCGCCCTCGAGTTCGGAGGCGAGGTCGTCAAGGGCTTCGCGCAGTCGGTCGGCGCGATGCTCAGCGCGGCGGCTCTCACGCTCATCATCGCATTCTTCGCGCTGCTCGAGGTGGCGCGCCTGCGCGAGAAGTTCGGCGAGGCCTTCGGTGAGGACAATGCCCTGTTCGCGTCTCTCGAGGCGGTCGAGCGCGATGTGCGCCTCTATGTGGTCGCGAAGACGCTGACCAGCCTGCTGACCGCCCTGTGTGTCTGGGTCTGTCTCGCGTCCCTCGGCGTCCCGTTTGCGCCGCTGTGGGCGATGCTGGCATTCCCGATGAACTTCATCCCGACGCTCGGCGCGACCATCGCGAGCATCCCGCCCATGCTGATGGCGATCGCGGAGCCCTCACTGTCATCTCTCGAGGCCGGGCTGGTCTGTGCCGCGCTCGTCGTGATCAATGTCGTGATCGGGACGTTCGTCGAGCCGCGATACTTGGGCCGCGCGCTGTCTCTCTCCCCGCTCGTCGTCTTCGTCTCGATGCTGTTGTGGTACCTCATCTGGGGGCCGATCGGCGCTGTCCTCGCCGTCCCGATCACCGTTGCGACCAAGGTCATCTGCAGCCATGTCCGCGGCCTCGAGCGGATCGCCATCGTCTTGAAAGCATGAACACACCGCACCCCGTCATCGCACTCGCCGTGATCCTCTCGGGGGTCATCGCCCTGACGCCCACAGCTTCGACGGCTCAAGGCGGCGCGGCGGGCCCGCGGCCGATTGCGCCACGCAGCCCGCTCTCGCCCGCTGAGCAAGCGACGATTGACCTCTTTCGCCGCGTCTCTCCGAGCGTCGTCTTCGTCACGAGCTTGTCCCGCTACAGAGACCGTTGGTCGATGAACGTGACCGACGTGCCTCAGGGGGCAGGGACGGGCTTCGTCTGGGACGAGGCCGGCCACATCGTCACGAACTTTCACGTCATCGCCGAAGCGAGCGCCGTCGAGGTCACGCTGGACGATGAGACGACGCTGCCGGCGCGCGTGGTCGGCGTCGCGCCCGACAAGGACCTTGCGGTCCTGCGTGTGCAGCCCCGAAAGCCGCTGCGGCCCATCGATGTCGGCACGAGCGCCGACTTGCTCGTGGGTCAGTCGACCTATGCCATCGGTAACCCTTTCGGTCTCGACCACTCGCTGACCACCGGCGTCGTCAGCGCGCTCGGACGGTCGATCACAGGCTTGAACGGTCGAGAGATCGAGGACTGCATTCAGACCGACGCGGCCATCAACCCGGGGAACTCCGGCGGGCCGCTTTTGGACAGTAGCGGTCGCTTGATCGGCGTGAACACGATGATCAAGAGCCCGTCCGGAGCGAGCGCGGGCATCGGGTTCGCGGTGCCCGTCGACACGGTCAACAAATTCGTGCCGCAACTGATCCAGTTCGGGCGCGTCGTTCGTCCGATCCTGGGTGTTCGGTTGGCCGACGACCGTGTCATGCGTCGGGCCGGCCTTGAGGGCGTCATGCTTGCGACCGTCGAGAAGGGGGGCCCCGCCGCGCGTGCAGGCCTCCGTGGGGTCCGTGAATCGGCGGACGGGCGCGTGGCGCTCGGTGACATCGTGGTGGCCCTGAACGGCCGGGCAGTGCGTCGTTCAGACGATCTCTTGAGCGCTCTGGAGCGCCTCCGGCCGGGCGATACGGTCGTCGTGACCTACGTGCGAGACCGCGCGCGCTACGAGGCCCGCGTGACCCTCGCTGCGCCGCGCTGACGCCGATGGCTCGCTCTGCGCGCCGCGCTGGCCCAACCCTGCGCTTGCCCGATCGCTTGCTCGACGCGCTCGCCGTCGTCGAGGGTGAGCCCCTTGACCGCGCGCGGGTGGTCGAGCGCATCGCGGCGGGTGTGACCCGTTTGTCTGCGCGCCTCGTTGGAGAGCCGGACCACCCCGGTCCCTATCTTCGAGACGCCGCGCTGCGCTCGGCATACACGGCCTACTACCTGCCCGTGAACGCGCCGAAGCTGTGGCCGGTCCTCGACTTTCTTGAGGCGCGCGGCGCTGCGCCCGTCGATGGTGCCCGGGTGCTCGAGCTGGGCGCTGGGCCGGGGACGGGCTGTGTCGGGGCGGGGCTGTGGGCCGAGTCGCGAGGGTACCACTTCGCGCTGCACGCCACAGACGTGCTCGCTGAGGCATCGAGCTCGGCGCGTTCGCTCTTTGACGCCCTCGGTTGGCGCGACGCGCAGGTCGGCGTGTTCGATGCGCTCGGCTCGGCAGCGGAGCCCGCACCCGCTGATCTGTTGCTCATGTTCAACGTCGTGAATGAGCTGCCCGAGTCGCAGGACGCGCGCCTCGTGGAGCGCATCCAACGCTTGCTGACGTCGACCGGAACGCTCGTGGTCGTCGAGCCCGCATCGAAAGAGAAGTCGCGACGCGTTCTCGCGTTCAGAGACGCGTGCGTGGCCGCCGGGCTGTCGCTGCTCGGGCCATGCACCCACCACATGGCGTGCCCCATGCGTGGCCGGTCGGACGACTGGTGCCACGCGGAGTGGCGTTTCGAGCGGCCCCCTTATCTGCGCGCCGTCGACCAGCGTATCGGGCACGTTCGCGAGGTCCTCAAGGCGACGTGGTTCGCCCTGTCGGCCGCGCCCTGCGCGCCGCTCGGCGGTCACCGCGTCGTCTCGCGGCGCTTCGACGAGAAGGGCCGAACGCGAGCGCAGGTCTGTGGCGCAGACGGCCTGCACACATGGGAGCTGCAGCACCGCGACGTCACGCCAGCGAATCGTGACTGGCTCGATGTCTCGCGATACGACCGCATCGACCTTCGCGCGGTGGCGTCTGACCGGCCGGGGCGTCTCGCGCCGGCCACGCGCTGCGCTCGATTGTCGGACGACGCAGACGCGTCTACACTCCCTGACTCATGAGCGAAGCGCGCTACGAGTCATTCCAAGCTTTCTGGCCATTCTATCTGCGGGAGCACTCAGACCCAACGAACCGCTCGCTCCACTTCGTCGGGACGACAGGCGTGATCGGGGTTGGGGCCATCGCGGTGACCACGTCGCAGCCCGCGCTGTGGGTCCTCGCGCCGGTCTTTGGATACGGCTTCGCCTGGGCGGGGCACTTCGTTGTGCAGCGGAACCGGCCCGCGACGTTCAAGTACCCGCTGTGGTCGCTCATGGCTGACTTTCGGATGTATGGGCTCATGCTCACAGGGCGCTTGAAGCCGCACCTCGAGCGGGCCGGCGTGCGCTGAGCGTGCGCGTTTATCCGCTCGCGTGGGACACGCCGAGTCAAGCGACGATCCTCAAGCAGGACGAAGACCTGCTCGTCGTCGACAAGCCGGCGGGGTGGCTCACGCACCCCGATGGCGAGGGGGCGCGCCCCGACGTCGTCAGTCACTTCGGCGGCGGGCTCGGCGTGCATCATCGCTTGGACGTCGATACGAGCGGCGTCCTCGCGTTCAGCCGGAATCCCGCGGGTGCGCGTCGACTGTCTGAGGCCTTTGAGCGCGGTGGCGTGGTCAAAACCTACCTCGCCGTCGTCGCGGGTCATCTGGGAGAGCGCGAGGGCGTGGTCCGTGGCCCTGTGCCCGAGGCACCGGGGCGTGACGCCGAGACACGCTGGCGCGTCGCGGGGCGCGGCGGAGCGGGGGGGGCGTGGACGCTCATCGAGGCTGAGCCCATCACCGGGCGCACGCACCAAATCCGCGCGCATCTGGCCAAGATCGGGCACCCGATTCTCGGGGACCTGAGATACGGCGATCCGCTCGACGGACGCGCGCCGCGGCTGATGTTGCACGCGTGGCGCCTTGAGCTTACGACGAGCGCCCTAAGGGAGCGCTTCGAGGCGCCGCCCCCGGCTGCATTCGCGCGTTTTGTGTCGCCTGGGGCGGCGGGGCGAACCGGACTTCGGGCTGAACTCGCGGCGAGTGTCCACACGAACGCTTATCGGCTGGTTCACGAGGCTGCGGACGCCTGCCCGGGGCTTCGCGTGGACCGCTATGGGGATTGGCTCTGGGTGCAGCGCGACGTGGAGGCGGACGCCTCGGCTGATGCTGTGGTGTCCGCCTTCGAGGCCCGCGGGGTGTACCAGATCGACGGTGTGCGAGACCGCTCCCGTGGCCAGCAGGCCCCCCCTCGGCTGGTCCGCGGCGAGCCCGTCCCCGAGGCGCTCGACGTGGTCGAAGCGGGCGTGCGTTACCGCGTGCGACTGGGCGCAGGCGACCTATCGACGGGGCTCTTTCTCGACCAGCGCGACCGGCGCGCTTGGCTGGCGCGTCACGCCAGCGGCATGAGCGTCCTGAACACGTTCGCGCACGCGGGCGGCTTCTCCGTGGCCGCCGCCGTCGGCGGCGCAGCGCGCACGGTCAGCGTTGACCTTGATCGCGCATGGCTCGCCCGCGTGGGACCGCAGCTCGAGATCAACGGTGTCACGCCCGATGCCAAGCGACACGACACGATCTACGGCGACGTCTTCGATTGGCTCAAGCGCCTCGCCAAGCGCGGCGAGCGCTTTGACCTTGTCATCGTCGATCCGCCGAGCACCAGCGTGGGAGCGGACGGCAAGCGATTCTCGGCGGGGCGCGACTATGGCGCGCTGGCCGCGCTCGCCGCGCCGTTGGTTGCGCCCGGCGGCGGGCTATGGACCATCACGAACCACCGTGCCACTGGGCCCGCCGCCTTCGCAAAGATGGTCGCCCGTGGCCTTGGCGAGGCCTTCGAGCTTGAGCGCGCATGGCCGATGCCCATCGACCATCCCGAGGACGCCGCAGGCACGGTCAAGACACTCGTGTGGCGCAGACGCTCATGAGCGCGGGCCTGCCGCCGACCCACATTCGACAGCGTTTGCCGCGACGCGTCGTCGCGCTCGTCGTGGCCGCGATCCTCACGACGCTGGCGCTCATCGCGGTCGTCGGTCAACGCAGCGCGACGCCATCGCGGGGCACGCTGCCGCTTGAGGTGCGCGCGGAGCTTGAGCTGCGAGACGCCGAGAAGGCCACGCAGAGGGGTGAGCTCGACCGCGCAGGCGCTGCGCTGAAGGCCGCGATGGATACCCTCGACCTGCGTTTGAGCGAGGCGCCGGGCGACGCGGCCGCGACGCGCGCGTGGCTCGCGGCCGCGGACCGTGCGGTCGAGGTCGCGTTGCGGAGGGGCCATCCGGAGGCCGCGCTCGTGCTCCTGACACGCGGCGCCGAGCGCGCGAACGAGCTGCTCGACGCTCAGCGGAGCGACACGCGGGCTGTGCTGGACGCGGTGGCGATGACCAACAAGCTCGTCGACGCCCTTGAGCGTGCGGGGGGGCAACGCGCGCTGGCTCGAATGAGGCTCGAAGAGCTGACTTCGCGGCTAGAACCCTCTGCGATCGAGGGCGAGGCCACGCTGGCGGCGGCCGCTCGGAGCTGGCTGCGGTTGGCGGGGATGCACGCCGGTGAACAGGCAAAAGCTGCCCTCGAGCGCGCTTGGTCGGCGGCGGAGAAGGCCTGGTCCTCGGGGGCGACCTCGGGGGACGCCGTCGAGGCGGATGCAGTCTTCGACGCCGCTGTGGCCCATGCGCGTCGTACGAATGACGCGGCCGGTGCGTTCACTCTGGAGAAGCGAGCCGTCGCTTGGCATGCGCGCCGCGCGGCGACTGCAGGCTCGAACATGGACGCGCAGCGAGCGTTGGAGTCGCGCGGGCTTGAGGCTGCGGACACGGCGCGCGCCGCAGGCGACGCCACGCAGGCGCGGGCTTGGCTCGACGCCGCCGTCGGGCCGCGCCGCGCGCGCTGGGCAGCGGCGCAGGGCGAGGCCAAGGCCAACGCGGCGCTCGACTTGGCGCGGGCTTTGTCCGGGCTCGGGGCGCACCACACGGCCACGGGTGCCTTGGTCGAAGCCGAGGCCGCGCACGCCGAGGCGGTTCGGGTCGCCGAGGCGCTCACGGGCCCGGCCCGCCGCACGCTGCACACCGCTCTGGGCAACTGGGCGCAGGCGCTCGCACGCATCGAACAGCTCGACCGCGCGCGCGCCGCGGCGGAGCGATCGAATGGCGTGGCGCAGCAGCTCGCGAGCAGCCCGGGCGTGGGTCTCGAGGCGCGGCTGGACGTGTCTGTAGCCGGCCTGCGCTGGGCGCGCCTCCTGCGGGCCGAGCCCGCGCCCGACCGCGCGCGCGCACTCACGGTCGCGACCGCGGCCCTCGCGGCGCTGCCTGCGTTGGACAATGAGCGCGCCCGCTCGACGCGCGCGGGCTTGGAGGCGCTCCTGGCGGAGCTCGCGCCGACCGGCGCTAAGCCGTCAGGCCGTTGAGCGCGCGGGCCATGACGCGGGCCGCGAGCGGGATCACGGCGTCGTCCGCGGTGAACTCTGGGCTGTGCAGCGGGGCGCCGACGCCCGTGCCCACCCGCAGCAGCACCCCCGGCACGTGGTTCAGGTACCACGCGAAGTCCTCGCCGCCCATGCTCGGCAGACCGATCGCCTCGACGCCGGACGCCCCGAGGACGTCCACGCACGCGGTCCGGAGCGCCTCGACGAGCGTGGCGTCGTTGATGACGGGCGGCGCACCGCGGGTGAGGGTGTAGTCCACGCGCGCGCCCGAGGTCAGCCGCGCGGCCTCGACGACCCGGGCGAAGACCGCCTCGCTGCGCGCGCGCGCCTCGGGGCACGACGTGCGCAGCGTGCCGGCGAAGCGCACGTGCCCGGGCATGACATTGGGGCTGCGGTCCCCGGCTTGAAAGACGCACACCGTGAGCGTGAGCGGGGCGCGCGCGTCCACGCCGCGGTCGAAGGCCAGGTGGAGCTGAGTGACGAGCTGGCAGGCGGCGAGCACGAGGTCTTCGGTCTCGTGGGGTCGGGCGCTGTGGCCGCCGCGCCCGGAGAGCTGCACCTCGAAGACATCGGCCGCCGCCGTGAGCGCGCCCGCTTGAAGCCCAACCCGCCCGACGGTGCGGGTCGGGTCGCAGTGCAGCGCGAGGATGCCGGTCACGTCCTCGACCGCGCCCGCGCGGATCAGGTCGAGCGAGCCGCCGGGCGTGGCCTCCTCGGCGGGCTGAAACAAGAAACGAAACGGCTTGTCGGGGGCGGCCTGGGCGAGCGCCTTGAGCGCGGTCAACACGACCGCGGTGTGCACATCATGGCCGCAGGCGTGCATCACGCCCGGGGTCTCGCTCGCGAAGGGCACGCCGGTGCACTCGGTCAGCGCCAGCGCGTCGATGTCGGCCCGCAGGCAGGGCCGCGGCCCGGGCGGTCCAAGGTCGACGATCAGGCCGACCCCCTCGGGGCCACGGCGAGCGCGGCACGCGACCCCCTCGAGGGCGCGCTCGATTCGCGCGGTCGTCGCGTGCTCGGCGCGTGAGAGCTCGGGGTGTCGATGCAGGGCGCGCCGCAGCGCCACACCCTCGGCGGCGTGGGCGTCGACCGCCGCGTCGAGCGCGTCGAACTTCATGGCATGTCTCCCTGGGGCGCGGACGGCTGGACGAGCGCCCGCGAGAAGGCCGCGTAGTGGGCGGGCAGCGGCGAGGTCAGCGCGGCCGTGTAGACCCCAGCGGCGGTGGCGTCGACAGGCACCGCCACGTCGAAGGCCTCGCCCGGCGCGACCTCGCGCGTGTAGACGACGACCTGCTGCACTGTGGGCGCTGTCGTCGCCGGGCGCGGATCGGCGCACGCCTCGGCGCGCGCGACGACGAGCGTCGAGGCCGCAGCCGCCGGGTCGAGTCGGCCATGCACATGCAGCCACGCCCAGGGACCGCTCGGCGTCCAAGCGCCATCTGCCGCGTGCCCCTCGAGGAGCGCGAGGCTCTCGCCCTCGTGCAGCGCGACATCGCCCCGCGCGAGGCCCGCCATGATATTCGGCCAGGTGAGGGCTGCGGCGCGGACGCTCGTCGACGGCGAGCCGAGCGCGGGGTTGAGCACGTCCCCGGGAGGCGCGCGCATCACGCGGTGGTTGTCGCTCGCGCCGATGGGTGTGGTGGCCTTGCCCTGGAGCAGGTCGCACCGCCACGCGTCCCACGCCGCGAGGTCGGCGGCGTCGAAGCCGTTGCCGCCGTTCCAGACCTCCAGCGCGTCGTAGTCGCGGCTCGTCCAGTCGTACATGATCCACGGGGCGAGGCCGTAGGGGTGGTTGACCACAGCGAAGCACCCGCGGTCGAGCGCCTGCGCGAGCGCCTGACCCCCCGAGACCTCGCCTCGGGGACGGTCCACGAAGGCGCCGCTGCGGTCGAAGGTGCTCAGGTCACGCGGCAGGCACCCGATGTGGCCTCGCGGCGCCACGACGCGCGGCTCGTCCGTCACCGGGCTGACCTCGTTGCCGTCCACCATCAGGAACTCATCGTCCACAGACAGGAGCGCGACCTCGTCCCAGAAGGGAAACTCCGGACCCTGGTTGTGCAGCGCCGGGTCTTCGTCGAGCGTGCCCGGGTCGCTGCCCGTCGAGTTGCTGTGGTCGGTCAGCACCACGAACGCGAGCCCTCGCTCGCGAGCCACCCGCGCGATCTCCGACGGCGTCGAGTCGCCGCCCGTGTCGTTGCTCGCGCCCGTCGCGTGTACGTGCACGTCCCCCGGCCACCAGGGATCGGTCGGCGCGCCGCGCAGGAATGTGGGCGCGTCTGTCACCACCCGCGGCGGTAACGCGGCGTCGGGCTGCGCCGCGTCCGCCGGGCGCGCGATGTCTGCTGGGGCCGCGGCATCGGCTGCGGTGTCGGTCGCCCCGCGCGGACTCGACGCAGGCGTGCACGCGGATAGCGCCAGAGCGAGGGCGAGCGCGCGCGGCGCGCGACGATAGGGCCGAGGGCTCACGCGGGCAGTATAGCCCAACACGCCGCGCAGAGGCTCACCTGCGTGACAGCGTTGCCGTAAGCCGCCGAGGCTTGTCGCGAGGGTCGTGTGCGTCTCGGCGCTGTCGTGAAGCCGCGATGCGGGCTGAGGCGGTGAATAGGAAGCCTCGGCGGTCACCCCGCCGGCCCCGGAGGCGGTCTATGCGAGATTGCGGTCCGTGAGGTTGCCGTCCTCGCGGTGAGTCTCAGGCTGGTCCGCTCCGAAGAGCTCGCAGGAGTTGGCTCACGAAGCCCACGACATCGCTCTGGAGGTCGTCGTCGACCCCACCTGTCACGAACGCCGCGACGCGCCGGGGGCCGACGGCCGCAGGGTCGGCGAAGTCTCGCTCGAGGATTGCCCGCGCCTTCAGCGCCTCGTCGTCGTCGAGCAGCGGCCGGAGTCGCTCCGCCACCTCCCGAGGACCGGAGCCGTCGTTGCGGACCACGTAGAACAGGTCGTAGGCGTCCTTGTTCTCGCCCCGGCCGTCGAAGGCGAGCGCCTTCAACACCACGAAGCCGCCCGCACCGCACACCCAGACGTCCCGGGTCGCGCGCTCACCAAAGAGGGTGTCCCCGGCGAGGGTCACGCGGTGCTGATGATTTCCTGCATGAGTTCGCCGAGCTTGGTGGCGACGTATAGGCACGTGGCACGCACGAGCGCCGATTGCTGGCTCTCGAACTCCGCTGCGGTCTTCGGCTTCACGGGCATGTCAGGTCACCATCCCAGGAGTTGGCTACGAACGTGCTCGGCGGCTTCAGGGGCGCGCTCAGGGTGGCCGGCGAGGTCGAGGACCACCTGCACGGGGTGCACGCAGCGAACGGCCTCACGGTCGCTCGCGCCCTCGTACACGCCGTCGTCGTTCGGACGGACGAGCCAGAGGTTCGCGCCGCGCTCGCCCTCACGAAAACCGAGCGGGGTCAGCGCCTCGACCGCGCCCGCGCCGACGAAGAAGGTCGCCAGCCGAAAGCCTGCGAAATGCGTGAGTTCCCAGGCCGCGGACAGCCCGGTTGCAGCATGCGTGACGCCAGCTTCGCGGAGAGCGTCCGCGACGAGCCGCGTGAGCGCATCGCCCGAGCGCGCGGCGAGGTGTCCGCGGACCGTCGCGTGGGCCTCGAATCGGTACACTTCCCGCCAGGCGTCGAGCAGCAGGCCGGGTTGTGCGACGCGGATGCGCCCGCCGTCGCCGCGCTCGATGAAGCGCTCGGTCTCAAGGCGTGAGGTGACGCGGCTGACGAGCCCCTCGTTGACCCCGGTGGCCCGCGAGAGCTCCCGCTGGCTCACCTGGGCCTCCGGGTGGACCAGCAACCATCGAACGAGGCGCGCGCTCTTCGGTGCGAAGATCGTGGCCGGGCGGCCGGGTCTCCTGAACCGGTTCGGGAGGCCCTGCACAAGCACCCGGATACCTGGCGCGACGATCGCTGCGTTGCCGCTCCAATCCGCCCACGCGGCGCCCGCGTCCGCGCAGGCGTGCTTGCCGGTCTCGGTCATGAAGGGCACGACCACGACCGGGACGGCGAGCGGCCCGTCCGCGCAGGCCTCTTCGACCGCACGCCTTGCGGCGACCGTGATGGCTCCGAGGCCCCCGTCGCAGCGCACGACGACGAAGGCTCGACCGAAGGCCTGGAGTTTCGCGTGGCCACTGGGAGAGTCCTGACCTTTCACGTCTTGAACGCCGAGCAACTCCGCGAACAGCGTGAGTAGGTCTTCGAGGGCGGCGGGATGTTGGGGACTTCTTCCCATGCTTTACTCAATAGCCGAGCTTGCGCAGACGGCAAAGTGTTTGATTTTAGTAAAGCAAATGTCTGCGCCCGGTCGTGTCACCCGCGGTCCAGCCAAGCCGAGACGGCTTTACTCAACTCTCCGAATCGGGTTCACGGTAAAATAGT
>Ga0164295_10001224_pt1 | contig 21265 bp, 13 predicted proteins | sample GEODES006metaG_FD_111798 | JGI IMG/M metagenome (GOLD analysis project Ga0164295, IMG submission 111798) | Oligotrophic lake water microbial communities from Sparkling Lake, Wisconsin, USA - GEODES006 metaG | ecosystem: Environmental > Aquatic > Freshwater > Lake | place: USA: Sparkling Lake... | reverse complement strand
CCGCTGCGTTTCCAGATCGGATACGAACAGGTCGCCCGAGGGATCGAAGGCGATGTCGACCGGGATCCCGATCTTCCCCCGGGTGAGCGGCACCGGCTGGCCGTCGACGAACTTGAAGACGTCTCGGGTTGCCGAGTCGGCGGCATGGACCGTGCCATCGGCGGCGACCGCCACGGCCCGAACGGCGTTGAGCGGGGTGCGGAACGTCTTCTTCCCTTGGAAAAACACCTCCGTGCTGCCGGCCTGGAGCTTCAGTAATCCGGGGAGCATCCGGTCAGCGACGAGGAGGGCGTCGTCGCCAGCCACCGCCACCGAGAGGGGGTAGAGCATCTCCTCCCCCCGCACCGAGCCCGGCAGCGCGGCAAGCGCGCTCAGCCCCGCGACGCATATCCCGATCAGGCCACTGCACCGCCTCACGCCCGCGCCCGTCATCGCTCGCTCCTCCTCGTGTCGCGTCCCCCGTCGGGCCCGGCTGTCCGGGCTTCTTCAAGCCTAACACCCCCGGCCCTCCAGCGGCGGATCGCCCTCCAGAAGGCGTCGGTGTGCTCGCGGGTCTGGTCGTCCCGCAGCCAGGCCTCGCGGGCCGGGGAGGCTTCAGGCTGGTCATCGTCGCCGGGGGGATAGGCGCGCATCCCGCGGAAGGGGAGCGGCTCGACGGTCTGCCCCTCGGCCGTGGCGAGGTTGGCATCCTTGTCCCAGCCGACGCTCCGCAGGAGGAAGCTCCTCCGAAAGCCCGCCGGCGGCCCGGGGGGCACCGGGAAGGCGACCGTCATTTCATCTCCCGCCCCCATGATCACCAGCCGGTCGTCCCCCTCGGCAACGAGGTCGCGGACATCGCCGTAGCGCGTGAACCGGCCCCGCATCGGCGGCCAGCGCGGCTCCTCGAGGGGCTCGCCGTAGACGAACCGTTCCGGAGCGTCGCCGTCCTCCTGCTCGATTCTCGATCGGCCCCGCCAATGGAGGTCGGCCGTGAGCGGATCGACCTCCACGGTGTCGAGCGTCGGCGCCTCTTCCCCCGAGACGAGAAAGGCCTCATCCCAATAGATCTCCATCGTCGTGTCGATCCGCAGCCTCGCGTGCGCCGGATCGAGGAGCCCGGAGAGATCGATGACGATCGATTTCGTTTTGCCGCCGGGGAAGCCGGTGAAGGGGATCACTTCCCGCCAGCCCCCCGCGCCATCCGGGACCGACAGCGACGGCGGCTTCGGCAGGCTTAACATCGAATCGTGCGACAGGGCGACGTTCTCGCTGACGGTCGTGGGATAGGTCCAGCCGGTGAGGACGAGCTTCGCGTTGTCGGCGTCGGGGATCGGACCGAAATCGAGGATAAGCGTGTTGTCGGCGACGAGCCCCTGACGGAGTTTCTTGGCATACGACCGGGCGAACCTGCCGTCAGCCGCGAGGACGTCGCCCCGGAGATCGCCCCCGTCTCCACGCGTGGCCGCCACCGGCCGAATCGGCGTCCGAACAGCGTGGATCCCGAAGGCGGCGATGTCGGGAGGGCCGACCTTTTCATTGGAATAGATCTCAACGTCGGCAGGATGATCGACGACGACCAGCCGCAGCTGATCGAAATACGCCGCCTCCCACAGCTCCTCCGTCACCTGAATCGAATACCGGCCGTCCCGCGGCACCATCGGGGTGTCGATCTTCACACACTCCCATTCCCGCGACGGCATCAGCTTCCCCTCGGCCCGCTGCAGCCCCAGGGGCGCGGCCCAGAGGAGATCGGTCGCAAACACGAACTCCCGGCCGTTCCAGGTGTAGAGGTAGGGACAGGAGCCGAGAAGAATCTGCTCCTCGCAAATCAGGCTGTCGGCGGCCGGTTGGATGACGTTCTGCGGCACTCCGTTGATCCATGCCACGCGGACGACGTCGGCCACGGGGAGATTCCCCAAGCCGAAGTGGGTCGTACGGCGCCGAACGGGGCGCGGCTGGTAGAGCGCCCCGGCCTTGAGCTCGAGGAGGCTCCCGAGGCCGTGGGCGTTGACCCGGCCGCTCGGCGACATCGCCGTCCCCTTGATCTGTTGGGCCTCGAGGGCCACGTCGATCCAGTGATTTGCGTTGCCGCCGACGTTCTCGAGCATCGTGAAGGCGCAGCCCCCATCGCCGACCGCCACGCCGTCGAGATCGCCGTCGCCGTCGAGGTCGGCGCTGTCGAAGCTCCGTGGGCGGCCGTTGGGGCAACGTCTTGGCGTCTGCTTCTCGAAGCCTCCGGAGGGGAGACCGAGTGACACCGTCATCGCGTCGTCGTCGAGGGCGACGAGGTCGAGGAGGCCGTCGTTGTCTTGGTCGAACGCATGAACCGCGACGCTCGCCGTGTCGGTCACCACGACGCCCGGTTCATCCGCCGGGCGAACCACGCCGGTCGGCGACCTCCGGCTCGGTACCGTCGCCACGCCGAACGGACCGGCCACCACGAGATCCCAAGCCCCGTCCGCATCGGCATCGATGCAGTCGAGCGCCGCGATCGGCCCGGGAACGGTAAAAGCCGGTGGCGCGACGGTCGCGTTGCCCCCACGGACGGCAAAGGGGACAAACCGGAACTGTCCATGGAGGAGATTTTCGAGCCATCCCCCGCCGGCATCGCTGCCGAGCATGACGTCGACATCGACATCCCGGTCCCAGTCGAGGGGGAGAAGCGCTCGCACCGGGGCCCCGACGGCAAACTCCGCCGTGCCGGGCCAGGCGACAAAAGCCCCACGCCCGAGATTCCGCCACAGACGCAGGGCTCCGTCGTGGCCGGAGACAAGATCGAGAGAGCCGTCGGCATCGAGGTCGGCAACGGCCGAAGTTCGGGTCGGCCCGGCAGCGGCCAAGGCCTCGGCGGGGAAGGGACGGAGTGTCCGCGTCCCAGTCGCCAGATCGAGGAGATTTTCCAGAACGACGATGCCCCCTTCGCCATGCACAAGCACGTCGAGATCGGCCGCCGGGCAACCCGCGGCGAGCTTCTCTGCCACGATCTCGGCGCCAGGCTTGTCGGTGCCGGGGCGGGCCGGAGTGCCGGGCCGCTTCGCCTCGTCGAAGTCGAGATCGAGATCGGCGGCCACAAGTCCAGCGGCCCCCTCCGGCACGTCCGCCGAGGCGATCTCGTGCCACGGAGTCTTCGTGCCATCGGCGGCAGCGACCGTGAACGCGACCTCCCCTGTGGCACGACGCCCGAACACCCACACTTTGCTGCTCATGAGGAGGAGGATGTCGGGGCGCCCGTCGAGATCGAAATCCTCGAGGAGGACGGCCCGAAAGGTGCCAGGGGCATCGCCTCCCCACGCCGCCTCGCGGGCTTCGAGGCTCGACTCGATCCGCGGCACCTCGGTCGCCTTGTCGAGCCCCGTCTCGGCATAGAACTCCGGTCGATACCGCTCGATCACGAACTCCAGCGGATGCCGCTCGATAGCCCGTCGATCGGCCTCTGACTGGGGGACGAGAACATTGGCCAGCCCCCGCAGCCGCCCCGCGACGCCGGCAGCATCGCCGGCATTGGCTGCAGCCACTCCCTTGTCGACGACATCACGGATGTCGACGTTGGCGAAGGTCTTGATCGAGGGGGCGAAGGGCTCCATCGCCGCCCAGCGCGATTCGATCTTCGCAGCCAAGCCGGCGGGCACCTCAGGCGGCGGCCGCTTGCCGAGGTCGAGCGCCAGGGCGCGACACCACTCGATCACGAGCCACAGATTCCGCGGATCGAGTTCGCAGGCCCGGTCGAGCGACGCGGCCACGACGCCGGCGCTCGACACGGCGCCTTCGCTGGCCTCCCCGCCACTGGTCCACTCGCGGAGCGACTTCCAGCGCTCGTACCAAGCCGCTGAGTCGCCAGGGGCCGCCTCGACGAGGCGGCGCGTGACATCCTCCCAGGCTCGGGCGTCGCGGGCGACCTGTGCGACGCGCGCCGCGAGCCAGAGGTGTTCGGCCGTCGGCCCCTCCCCGCGCTCCATCGCGTCGAGTGCCCGCTGCGCGGCTTCAATCGCCTCCAGGTCTGGTTCGAGGCCGCCGTCCCCGAGGGCGACCGTTCTCGCCACGGCGAGGTTTCGGGCTGGAAGGGGGTCGCCTGGCACCTCGGCAGTGAGGGCTACGAAGGCGGGGATGGATTCGTCGAGTGCCTGGTTCTCCAGATACCCCAGGGCGACGTTCGTCTTCGACACGATCGCCCGCGCGCCCTCGACGCCGAGCCGGGCCACCGACCGCGCTCCGCCCCCAACACCGATCGGGCCCCGCAGCCACCACGCCGCCGCCAGCCCCACGACCACCAAGAGCCCGAGGGCCACCAGGAGCCCGAGGAGCGGCCGGGGGAATCTCGCACTTTGATGGCCCACGCCTGGGTCTCCGTCGGAATGGTCGCGGCGGGAGAAGGTTTGGTTACCGGCAGAGCGCTCGGCAGCCGATCGCCCGGATTCCCTTGAACAGGTCTCTTCGTCCCCTGCATCGCAGCATCGTCGCCGCCATGGCCCGGTCCCGCAACTCCGCCGCCCCGAGCGGCCGCCGGCGAGGCTCTCCGCAGGCACCCTGCGCAAGGCCGGCAGTCTACGCCGACTCATCCGGCGGCGGGGTTTGTGCCGATAGTACCGGGGGAATCCTCTGCGCGCCCCGACGTGAAGAACACGAGGCAGTTCCCCAAGCTCTAAATGCTTTCCTGCGGGTGTGTCGTGCTCCCCTTTCTGCGTGAACGGATTCACTTCGTCGCCCGCGTGGCAGTTGCCACGTGGTGCCTGCTTGCGCTGCAAGCACCCGCACGCGCTCAAGTGCCCGTGATCGCGGAGGAGATCCCCGCCCCCCCGACGGTCGTCGAGGGGCTGCAGAAAGACCTCAGCCGGCTCGAGAAGGAGATCAAGGCCCTGCGCACGCAGCAGGACAAGGCCGCCGACGCGGCCGAGAAGAAGAAAATCGACGACGCCAAAAAGCCGCTATTCATCCTCAGCGGGCAGATGCAGGCCGACCAGATCTACTTCGGTCAGGATGAGATCAGCCGCGACGCCGTCGGCGACCTCCAGGACGGCGCCCAGTTCCGCCGCCTACGGATCGGCGGCCGGGGCACCTTCCTCGAGGTCTTCGAATACTCGTTGGGAGTCGACTTCGCCCTCGCCAACCAGCCGAGCTACCTCGACAACTACATCGAGTGGAGGCAGTTGCCCAATCTGCAGAACGTTCGTGCCGGGCACTTCTTCGAACCCTTCTCGCTCGAACGCGTCACTCAGAACCGCAACAACACGTTCATGGAGCGGTCGCTCGTCGATACGTTCGCCCCTGCCCGCAACATGGGGATCATGGCCTACGGCAATACCGAGGACGAGTTGGCGACCTGGGCGATCGGCACCTTCCGCACCAACAGCGACAACACCGGCAACGACTCGTTCGACAGCGGCCAAGCGCTCACGATGCGCGGCACCTGGCTGCCGTGGTGGGACGAGGCGAGCGACGGCCGCTATTACCTCCATCTCGGATCGGCCTACAGCTACCGCGATGCCGCGCAGAATCAGGTGCGCTTCCGCAATACGCCGGAGATCCGCAAGCAACAGCCCAGCAACGTCCTCGGCCCGGTGGGCCAGCCGTCGCCGAGCAACTACCAAAACGGCGCCCCCAGCCCGTTCGCGCCGATTTTTGTCGACACCGGCAACATCAGGGACGTCGACCACTTCCAACTCTTCGACCCCGAGTTCGCCCTCATCCTCGGTCCGCTATCGCTCCAGGCGGAGTATGCGTTTGCCGCGGTGCATCGCATCGGCCAGCCAGACCTGTTCTTCAACGGCTCGATGGCCCAGGTGAGCTATTTCCTCACCGGCGAGCATCGGCCCTACGACCGCAAACTTGGCATCCACAAACGGGTGCAGCCCTTCGAGGACTTCTTCCGGGTGCGCACGAAGGCGAAGGGGATCCAAACGGGTTTGGGAGCCTGGGAGGTCGCGGCCCGGTTCTCAAACATCGTCCTCAACGACAAGGACATCAATGGCAACAACCTCACCGACTTCACCCTGGGGCTGAACTGGTACCTCAACCCCTACACCCGCTGGAAGTTCAACTACGTGCGCGCGTTTCTCGAGGACGACCGCGTGGGGAACAGCCTCACCGATGCCTACGGCATGCGGTTCGACTACGACTTCTGACGGGGGTCCGCAGGGCGGAGAACCAGACCATGCACAGACCGATCATCACCATCCTGCTCCTCTCCGTCGTCTTCCTCGCCTGCGGGGCGAACGACAAGGAGAAGACAACCGCCGACCCGATCGATGCGAGCAACCAAAAGGCTCCCGGGAAGGCGAAGGGCGACCAGGAGCCGTCGGCCAAGAAGACGGCGAAAGCCGAGGCAACTCCTGCCTGCATGCACTGCGGCGCGACGTGTGGTCTTGCCGCGATCTGCGTCTGCGAGCCCGGCACGAAGAAGCAATCGAAGGTCGAGTTTGACGTGGAGTGCGAGCCGATCTGTATCGCCGGTTGCAGCAGCAGGCCATGGCCGTTTGGAAACTGTGGCAGTCGCGTCGGTTGCACGAATGGCTGCCAGGACCAATGCCGGTGCCCGTCGCGGGTGCGGAGCCGCAAACAGCTGAAAAAGGAGACCGTGGACGAGGACGTGCCGACGATCAAGCGGAAGGTGGCCTACGTCTGCGACTGTTGCGCAGGTCGGTGCGCAGGTCGGTGCACCGGCGGCGGCTGCAAAGTGGTGCCGTGCCTCCGGCCGTCGTCGTGGTGGACGCGCCTCGGTTGGTGGTGACAAGGGCCGCGCCGGCAGGCACCGGATCAGCGGCCCGGGGGGCCTCGAATCCAGACTGCCGTTCCAGACTGCCGTGCCTGGCACCAACGTCGGATCGCTACCCGGCGCGGGGAGGGCCGGTGGCCGGCATGGCACCTGGCACCCTGTCGACATTATCCTGTAGCGAGGTTTCATCGCCCCCCCGCATCGGAGCCTCGTCGCCGCCATGGCCCGGTCCCGCAACTCTGCCTTTCTTGTCGCCGCGGTGGGCGTGGCTGTCGTCGCCGGCTTGCTGGGGTGGCGTTGGCTCGCCGCCGGCGGGGGAGGGGAGCAGCGCGGGGATTCCGGGCCTCCCGCTCAGGGCCCCGTCACCCGCGCTCAGGGCCCCATCGCCCGCGCTCAGGGCCCCGTCGCCCCCGCTCCGGGCCCTCGCGCGGCTCGGGCGCCGGAGCCTGCCGCCGCTGAATCCCCCGTGCCCCCTCGACCTCCGGTAGCGCCGCTCGAGAAGCCATCCCCGCGTCCCTCCGGCTATGTCGGCTCCCAGGCGTGCTCGAGCTGCCATGCCGCGATCGCCGAGAGCTTCGCCCAGCACCCGATGGGCCAAGCGATGGACACCGTCCCAGGGGAGCATCCCGTCGAGGACCAAAGCGACGTGCGAACGTTTGTCGATCGCGAGCGGGAATACGTCGTCGAGGAGCGTGACGGCGTCGTCCTCCACCACGAGCGGGTGTTTGCTCCCGATGGCACGCTGATCTACGACCAGGCCATGCCGGTCCGATTCGCCGTCGGCTCAGGCACCCGCGGCCGTTCCTATCTCATCGAACAGGCCGGCCTCCTCACCCAATCCCCGATCGGCTGGTACAGCGGCACCGGGCGATACGGGCTTTCCCCCGGCTACGAACATGACCGCGGGCTGCGCTTCGAACGGAGCGTGGGGGATGGCTGTCTCCACTGTCATGCGGGGCTCGTGGAACACACTGCCGACGGCACGGAGCGGTATACGTCGCGGGTCTTCGCCGAGGCGGCTATCGGCTGCGAGCGCTGCCACGGCCCAGGCGCCGACCATGTGGCGAAGATGACGGCGCTGCCGGCCGGTGCGAAGGCCGACGATCTGCAGATCGTCAACCCGGTCGACTTGGAGCCGCAGCGGCGGGAGGCGGTCTGCAATCAGTGCCACCTCGGCGGCGAGGCGACGATCCCCCGGTACGGCCGGGGCTTCTACGACTTCCGCCCCGGGGACCACCTCGACGACACGCTCCTCGTCTTCGTCCACGACGAAACTGCCACGACGGCCTCCGGAGCGAAGCCTGTCAGCCAGGTGGAGCAGATGCGACAGAGCGGCTGCTGGAAGGGGACTGGGGGCACGCTGGGCTGTGTCTCGTGCCATGATCCCCACAGCAAACCGGCACCTGAGGCGATCGATGCCTTTTACCGGACGAAGTGCCAAGCCTGCCATGAGGAGAAGCCCTGCTCGTTGCCGGAGGTGGAACGCGACACGGCGCCGGCGGCCGGCTCCTGCATCCGCTGTCACATGCCGTCGCAGGATCTCGTCGAGATCGCCCACACGGCGATGTCGGACCACCGCGTCCCCCGCAAGCCCGACCAATCCGCTCCCACGGCGCCGCGGAGCCAGGGGGCAGCACTCGTCGCCTTCGATGATGCCGCCAGCCGGGTGCCGGCCAGGGAGCTCGAACGGGCCCGTGGCCTCGTTCTCGCTTCGCTCCCCGGGGCGACGAAGAGCACGCAGCGGGCCCAGGAGGCGATCTCGGCCCTCGTGCCGGCGGGGGTCAACAGCGGCGACCAGCGGGCCATCGTCGCGGCCCTCGCCGGCGACGTCGCATCGCTCCGCGGCCTCGGCCAGCTTTACGCCTCGACCGGCCGGATGGACGCCGCCGCAGCCTGCTGGGAGGGGGCCCTCGCGGCCGATCCAAGCGATGGCGAGACGATGGCGATGCTGGCCCGGCAGATGGAGCGGGGGGGGAGGCTCCGCGAAGCCCTCGCGATGCTCGATCGCCTCATCAGCGCGAGCCCCTCCGTCGCGGCCGTTCACGCCCAGCGCGGTGCGATGCTCGTGGCCCTCGCCCGCCCCGACGACGCGATCGCAGCGGTCCGCAAAAGCCTCGAGCTCGATCCCTCGAGCCTGCCGGTCCGATCCTTCCTCGCCGAACTCCTCGCCCGCACCAACCACAGCGAGGAGGCGGAGGAGGAACGGACGACGATCTCACGCCTCAAAGCCGCCGCGGCGTCCCCCTACCGGCCGGCCGCTGCCGAAACGCCGGCCCCTAACTCCCCCTGACCGAGCCCTGCGTCAGCGGTTCACGGCCGGCTCGCGGAGAACGAGCGCCTGATCGACAGCCGTCCCTTCGAGCCGCTGCGTCGCGCCGCTCGGCCAGCGGACCTCGACGGTGCAGGGGCCGCCCCGGTCGCCGAGGCCGACGGCCAAGAGCGGCTGGTGGGTGCTGGCATAGCTGCTCCCCCCACCGAGCTCGCGGATCCACGTCCGGTCGCCGCTGGTCACGGTCACGCGGGCTCCGATCCCGCGCCGATTGCTCCGCTCCCCGATGAATTGGAAGGTCAGCCAGTGCCCGGCTGCGGAGCGATTCTCGAGCAGCGCTGCCGGGCTGTTTTGATGGGCGATCGCCACGTCGAGATCGCCGTCGCCGTCGAAGTCGGCCAGGGCCACGCCGCGGCCCACGAGCTTCTCCTCGAAGTAGGGCCCGGCGGCGCTGCTGCAATCCTTGAATCGCTTGCCGTTGAAGCTGAACAGCTGCGCCTTCATCTTCAGAAGCGGGTTGCCGGGATAATTTTCCACATGGCCGTTGGCAATGAGCAGCTCTTGGCGGCCATCGGCGTTGAAATCAGCCATCGCCGTCCCGAAGCCGAGCCGCGGGAGCGTCGGCTCGTGGAGCCCGACGAGCCCCGTCACATCCTCAAATCCGCTCGCCCCGAGGTTGCGGTAGAGGGTGTTTGACTCGTCGTAGAAGTGGGTCGAGTAGACGTCGAGCCAGCCGTTGTCGTCGTAGTCGCCCACGGCAAGCCCCATGCTCGCCTGCGCCATGCCGTTGCGATCGACGGCGCATCCGAGGAGCGTCGCCGACTCGCGGAATTGCATCTCGCCATCCGCTCTCTTCCCTTCGTTGACGAACAGGAAGTTGGGCGTCGTGTCATTGGCGACGTAGATGTCGGGGAGACCGTCGTTGGTGAAGTCGGCCACCGCGACGCCGAGCGCCTTGTTGCCCGGTCCAAACAGCCCCCACGCCTCGGCCACCGGGCGGAAGGATCCGTCGCCGAGATTCTCGTAGCACTCGTCGGGCCAATGCTCGACGTCGCGGGGATGGCAGATCCGGGGCTCTCCCTTGACGTTGCGGCAGTCCATCGGGTGGAACGGGTCGTAGCGAACGTAGTTGCAGACGTAGAGATCGAGATCGCCATCGCCATCGAGATCGGCCCAGGCAGCCGACGAGCTCCAGCGTTCGTCCCCGACCCCCGCCGCCGACGTCGAGTCGACGAACGTGCCGTCGCCGAGGTTGCGATAAAGGGTGTTGGCGCCGACGTTCGTCACATAGACATCGTCGAATCCATCGTCGTCGAAATCCCCCACGGCCACTCCTTGCCCGTAGCCCGTCTCATGGATTCGGCAGGCCTCCGTGACGTCGACGAATCGGCCCCCGGCGCTCGGCGGCAGTCGCCGAAAGAGGCGGTCGAACGGCTGGTGTGTCCGATCGGCGGCGGCCGGATCGCCCCCCTGATTGAAGTACAGATCCCACAGCCCATCGCGGTCGTAGTCGAGCCAGCCGACGCCCCCGCCGATCGCTTCGACCATCAGCGAGCCCCCGGCTTCGCCGTTGCGATAGACGTGCTCCAAGCCGCGGGCCGCGCTTGTATCCTCGAAACGGGGGCAGGGAACCGAATCGTCGCCGTTTTTTCCCTCCGAGCGCACCGGCCGCTCAAACTTGAATGGCGAGGCCTTTTCAGCCCTCGCAGCCGGCGTGGCTGCGACGCCAGTCGGCTTGTCCGGGGCGCTGGCAAGCTGGGTTGCCGCCGTGGCTGGCCGGGAGGCTGTCGCCGCCGAAGGCGGTGAGGCTGACTGCGGCTTGGCGCAGCCGACGGAAAGGGCCACGGCCACGATCGGCCAAACGACCCGGCCCGAAATGGACGCACAGCGGCGGAGCATGGCAGAGACGTTTGAAGGAGGATCGACGGAGGCGTGCCACCTGCAGGATACCTGAAAACGGACGGGGCCCGCCGTCGCCGGCGGGCCCCGTGTTGAAGATGCTCCAAACCCAACCGCTTCCCGGCAAGCGCCGGGATGCAGCCGGACTTGATTATTCGTTCTGCGACTCGCGGCCCCGGGCCGTGGCAAGGCAGTACCGGACGAAGTTATCCATGTTCTCGTTGAAGTAAGCCACGCTACCGTCAGCCCGGGCCGCGAAGGCACCGTTGGGATGGTTGCTGCTCCAGCCGTGGCACCGGATGTCAGCCGCCCAGCTCTGCCAAGCGGGGTTGGTGTTGTTGAGGGGGTTGCGGAGACTGTTGACGACGGCGTTCGGGTTGATCCAGGCACAATCAGGCGTGTTGTTGTAGTCGAACGTGGCGCCGTTGCCGCCGTTCCAATGCATGTCCTCGAACACCGCGATCGTCCGCGAGGTACCGTCGACGATGTCGCTGAGCTTCCGCGGGCCAACCTGTTTGAACACGCCGTTGTAATTGGCCTGCTCGTTCATGCACTCACCGTTGACCCACGGCGTGCCACCCTCCCCCTTTACGAAGCGCCGCCGATTCTCCGGATCGTTGAAGTCGGGCACGCTGCCGCAGTCCTTCCAGCCCGACCAGATATGCCCGAGGCTGCCGACATAGTCGGTGGCGCCGAGGGTCGTTCCGTTGTGGTTGAAGTAGCTGAGATGCAAGCCCCGCCGGACTGGATCCATGGCCGTATTCGACGGGCAGAGCATGCCCTTCAGCGGCTTGGCTGCGAGCGAGAGATTGTTGACGGGGCTGGTGCTGCTGTCGTAGGAGTTGAGAGCTTGGTTGAACTGGTTGTAGAGGGCCTGCTCTTCCATGTAAGGCATCGCCATGAACACCCACGACCAAGCACCGTCGTTGGAGAGGTTGAACTGCCCGCGACCGGTATCCGCCCCGGACTGGCCGCAAATCGCCTGATCCTTGTTAAAAGGAAGCACGTCCTGCTTGGCCGAAGCGTGGTTTTGGAGGGCGAGGCCAAGCTGTTTGAGCTTGTTGGAACAGCTGCTGCGGCGAGCAGCCTCACGGGCGGACTGGACCGCCGGGAGGAGGAGCCCGACGAGCGTGCCGATGATCGCGATCACGACCAGCAGTTCGACGAGCGTGAACGCCCCGCGGGCACGCCCCCTGGAGAGGGTTTGGATGGACATCAGTGAATCTCCGTGAATGAAGCCGATGAGAGAAATCCGCCGTTTGGGTACGGCCTTGGAAACGATTGCTGACGAACGTTGAACGGAAGGAACCAAACCGACCGGGATCCGACACCTGCGAACAAAGGGAATGAACAAATGAGACCGAGCGTGGGAACCAAGATCAACAAGACTGAACGACCAAAGAGACTGAAATCGGACAGCTCCTCGCGGGAGCCATTCACCTACCTTCAGAGATCGAGATCGATGGCATTGGCCCCCGACTTGACCTCAACCTCCTTGGGGCTGGTGGAAGCCGAGCCATACTCCTTCTTGAAGGCGGCCTTCGGCTGCGCCGGGGCCTTCCCCTGATTATTGCCACTGTACTGCGCCATCATCGCCTCGGGCGACGCAGCACCGGTAGCACCGCCGGCGTTGAGCACCACCTTGTATTTGCCCGCCACCGCCCCCTTGCCGGCGGGCTTGCCGACGCCACCGCTGCTGGTGAGGTCGTAGCGACCGGTACCGGCGTCGACGTTGCCAGAGGCAATCGGCCCCTTGCCATCGACGGGGTAGAAGGAGACCTGGACGTTGGCCGGCACCTTCCCATCGACCGTCAGCTTTCCGCCGACGGCATTGAACGAGGGGCCACCGGCTCCGCAGCCGGCGACGACGAGGGCAACGCCCCCGAGAAAAAGAGAGTGGACCGGCTTGAGCATCGAAAACGCAGAGCGGTTGACCATGGTGTTGGAGTGCCTTGATTTCCCAGCGGTCGTAGCGAGGCAGGTGTTGCCGGGCGGGAACGTCTACGCAGGGAAGATGACGACGGTGCGGATGATGAGGGAACGAATGAAGAAATTGACCCGAAGAACGAACCTGGGAATCTTATTGAGGTTTGGTTGAGGATTGGCTGAGGTCTGCTTCAAATCTGGCAGAGAGCCCCCCGGAAAAGCCACCGAGCCTCGTGCCCCCCAGAACCTCCGCCCCGGCCAATCGATGGCCAACGCGCGTTTCTAGGATGCATCGAGCCTCGTCATCCCGGGAAACAAATCTTTTCCGGGATCCCCGAACGACCCACCCTTAAGAAATCTAATTCCACCATGCTGCCGCCGTCAAGGGATTTGCACCTTGGAACGCGGCGGGCCACCGGCAGACGGGGGTGTGCCGATCTGCCGAAGGCGCGCGGAGATCCTCCCGGCGACGTCGCGATCGCCACACCCCTCCGCATAGCGCCCCATCTCGCCGAGGACGGCCGGCGGGATCGTGCGGACATCGGGCTGCTCGAGGATCGTCTTCCGCAGGGAGCGTCCCTCGGCCGACAAGCGGGCAAATTCGGCCGCCTCGTCGAGCTTTCCCTCCTTCCGCAACGCCCCCCCCAGCTGGTGCTGCGTGGCGAAGTCATACGCGTCGATCTCCAGCGCCCGGCGGTAGGCCGCCTCCGCCTCGGCCGGCTGGTCGCTTTGGCCATGCACCCACCCCTTGAACCGCCAGAAGCGGTTGTCAGCCTCCGCTTCGGGGGGCGCTTGCCCGAGGAGCGTCGTCACCTCGTCGATGTCCCCCCGGGTGGTCGCCTTCTGGAGAAAGTAGGCAAGGAGCTCGAGGTTGCCGGGGAAGCGATCGAGGAGTTCCCTGAGGCGCCGGTCATGCTCGGGCACCTTCCGTTCGCCCCCCTCCGATTCCTCAGGCACCGCCACCTCGTCCTCCAGGCCGTTGTTGCTGACAAACCCGCGGGCCGCCGCCACGAGGAACAGCTCATCCTCGGGGGAAGCCTTGAGCCAATGGGCGTTGACAGAGAGGGTGTTGGAGAGGGTCAGCCAGTCGGAGCCGACGACGTAGACGTAAGCTTCCGGGGTCTCGCACCCGAGGTCGATCGCCCGGCGGGCTTGGGCGGCGAGCTTTTCGCGCTGGAGCGTCGCGGCGTAAAAGAAGCAGAGCCGGCGGTGGGCCTCCCCGTTGGCCGGATCGATGCGCAGGATCCGTTCGCAGACCTGAGCCGCTTCGCGGGGATCCTGGAGATCGCCAAAGAGGAGATCGGCCCGGTCTCCCAGGGCGGTGAGCGTCAGCGGGTCGCCATCTGGAAGCCGCCCCATCGTCTCGGCGGCCTCGCGCTGCTTCCCCAGGCCGAGTTGAGCTTGGGCGAGAAAGAAGAGCGGTTCCGCAGCCCCCGGCAGGGCCCCCACCCACTCCCTGGCGAGCTTTTCCTCGGCGGCGTAATTCTCCGCCCGATGGGCCGCCCGGCAGGCCGTCGCCAGCCGTTCGGCGCGAGCTTCGTTCCAACTGACGACGCCGCGGACAATCAGACCGGCGGCGGCGACGGCGAGCACCCCTACGATCGCCAGCCTGGCTGGCGTCCACCGTGCCCCGGCCGAGACAGGGGCGCGCGGACCATGCCTGCGGCCGTCGGCAGCGGGCCGGGGGGAGGAAGAGCGGGGAGTCGGGGCAGGGGACATGGGAAAACTATCGTAGGCCAGCAGCCGACAGAGCCTTTTGGGAAGGGAAGGGTCGGGCTCCAACCGGTCGACGCCGCCAACGCGGCCCTCCCCCTTTTCCGAAGCCTAGGCCATGGCAGGCGCGTTGTCGACGCGGCGGTCATGCCCCCTGGTATCCTGCCGGCTTCTTTCCCTACGGAGCCCTCCGATGCCCACCCGATCCCTCCTGCCGAGCGTCATCGGCATTCTTCTTGCCGCCGCCACCGTCAGCCGGGCGGCCGACTGGACGGAGTTTCGGGGGCCGGGGCAGCAGGGCCACTCCGACGAGCAGGGGCTCCCGCTCACCTGGAGCGCCGAGGAGCATGTCGTCTGGAAGACCGACATCCCCGGGCTGGGATGGTCGTCCCCGGCCATCGCCGGCGGGAAGATCTGGCTCACGACCGGCGTCGAGGAAGGCCGCTCGCTGCGGGTCCTCAGGCTCGATGCCGCCAGCGGCGCGATTGACGCTTCGATCGAGGTCTTCGCTCCTGCTGAGCCAGGAAGCGTGCACACCAAGAACAGCCACGCCTCGCCGACGCCGGTCATCGATGGGGAGCGGGTGTTCGTCCACTTCGGCAGCCACGGCACCGCCTGCCTATCGCGGGAAGGGGAGGTCCTCTGGAAGACGAAGCTCGACTACAACCACCGCCACGGGCCGGCCGGCTCGCCCGTCGTGGTGGGCGATCTCCTCGTCATTGCCTGCGATGGCACCGACATCCAGTTTGTCGTCGCCCTCGACAAGACGACGGGGAAGGAGGTGTGGCGCCAGCCGCGCGGCGAGGGACGGATGGCCTACTCCACCCCGACGCTCGCCGCGGTCGATGGCCAACCAATCGTCGTCAGCTGCGGCGGCGAGTTTGTGATCGCCTACACCCCGGAGAACGGCGCGGAGCGCTGGCGCTTCCGCTATCCCGGCGGCTATTCCAACGTGCCCCGCCCCATCACCGGCTTCGACCTGACGTTCGTGAGCTCCGGCTACGACACGCCGGTGTTTTACGCCCTCCCCCTCGACGGGACGGGGGAGCTCGGCGACGACCGGGTCGCCTGGAAGACGTCGAAGGGCGTGCCGCGCAACGCCTCCCCGCTCCTCGTCGGCGACGAGCTCTACATGGTGAGCGACAACGGCGTGATCTCCTGCCTCGACGCCCGCTCGGGCACGGTGCACTGGCAGGAACGCCTCGGTGGCGACTGCACCGCCTCCCCCCTCCACGCCGACGGTCGGATCTACATCACCGACGAAAACGGCGTCACGAAGGTAATCGCCCCAGGGAAGACGTTCCAGGAGTTGGCGACCAACGAGCTTCCGGGGCGGACGCTCGCCTCCCTGGCCACGGCCGACGGGGCGATCTTCCTTCGCACCGACACCTCGATGTACCGGCTCGACGACTGACGCCCCCGGCATCAGACAGCCAGCGGATGGCGGCGAAAAAAGTCGAGGATCAGGGGATTGGCGGGGAAGCCGAGGGCCGAGGTGCCGAGATAGAACGAGTCGGGCACCCGTCCCGGCCAGGTGTGCCCCGCGCCATCGATGGAATAGAAAACCACCTCTGCCTGATCGGGCCTTCCCCAGGCGACTCTTTCGATCGTCATCCCGGCGTCGGCCGAGGGGATGGCAGTTCGGACGGGCTCGGGATCGAGCCGGTTGGCCCGCACCCAATCCAACAGGCCGTCGACGATGCCGCGGTGGCAGGTGCGGGTCACGCTGCGGCGCCCCACGCCCCCCTCCAGCGGCGTGAATTGGTCGAGCGAGCCATGGAAATGGAGGACGGGGACGGGACGGGCGGGGGAGATCGTCGCCAGGGCGAGCGGGCCGGCCACCGGCGCGATCGAGGCGATCCGCTCTGAGAGTTCCGCGGCGACGCGGTAGGCCATCATTGCCCCGTTCGACATCCCGGTGGCATGGAACCGGCGCGGGTCGACGGGCATCCGGTCGATGAGCCGATCGAGGAGTGCATCGACAAATCCGACATCGTCACTGGCCGACTGAAGAGCCTCGCCGCAGCAGTTGCCGCCGTTCCAGGTGAGGATGCTCTCCCGGCTGCCGGTCCCCGCCGGGTAGACGACCACCGCGGCCCCCGCGGCGGCAAACTCATCGAGCCCGGAAAATCCGCGCATCTGCTCAGGATGGCTCTGCCCTCCATGGAAGGCGAGCACGACCGGCCAACCGGCCGCTGGCGCGGGACCGTCCGGAACACAGGCCACGGCAAAGCGTTGCCGCCCGGCGACCTCGACAGTGACCTCGACATCGATCGTCGGCCCAGCGGAATCGGAAGCGGGGAGCATGGCAGCGCTCGAAGGTGTGGCAAGACCTCGCCGGCGGATTGTCGCCGCCCAGCGGGATCTTTTTCTACACTGCCTCTCCGCCCGTCGAGCCCCCGCGTCCTCGCCGCCATCGTCCCGCCGCGCCAGCCCCGGCAGGCCCCGCCATGGAGCTTCTCATGCCCTCCCCCCGGCCGATCGGCCCTCCGCACGCCTCCCCTGAGTCCCCGTCGTGGGCCCCGTCGCGGGTCGTCATCGACAAGATCGGTCCGGAGGTCGATGGGGGCCGGTTCGCGGTGAAGCGGATCGTGGGGGAGGATCTCGTCGTCGAGGCCGACATCGTTGTCGATGGCCATGACGAGCTCGACTGCCGGCTCCGCGTCCGCCCCGGCGCGACAGGCGTCTGGATCGACGTGCCGATGGTGTGCGTGGGGAACGACCGGTGGCGGGGAAACGTGCCGCTCGACCGGATCGGGCGCTGGGAGTACGACGTCGTCGCCCGGATCGACGACTACGCCTCTTGGCTTCGCGACCTCGCCCGCCGCCTCGAGGCGGGGGAGCCGGTGACCGCAGAACGGGACGTGGGGCGGGTGCTCGTCGACGCCGTGGCAGCGCAGGCCCCGGCGCCGCTCCGTGCCACGCTCGATGCCGCCGGCCGCCGTTTCGACGCGGCCGATTGGGCGGCGAAGGCGGCCGATCCCGAGCTCGTCGAAGCCGTTGCCACCGCGGCTCGCTCAGGGGCCGGCGCCAGCGGCACCGCAGTCCACCTTGACGCGCCCCGGCCGGTGTGGGTCGATCGCCGTCGGGGGGCGGTGGGGAGCTGGTATGAGGTTTTTCCGCGCTCGTGGTCGGGAGAGGCGGGGAAGCATGGCACGTTTGCCGATCTCGCCGAGCGACTCGAATACGTGCAACAGATGGGGTTTGACGTCCTCTATCTGACCCCGATCCACCCCATTGGCCGGGCCCATCGCAAAGGGCCCAACAACGCCGTCACCGCCGGCCCCGACGACGTCGGCAGCCCGTGGGCGATCGGCGCCGCCGAGGGGGGGCACACCGCGATCCATCCCGCGCTCGGCGACCGCGCCGACTTCGCCCGGCTCCGTCACCGGGCTGCGGCCCTGGGGCTCGAGCTGGCCCTCGATCTCGCCATCCAGTGCGCTCCCGATCATCCGTGGGTGAGCGCGCATCCGGAGTGGTTTCGCCATCGCCCCGACGGCACGATCCGCTATGCCGAGAATCCGCCGAAGAAGTATCAGGACATCGTCCCCTTCGATTTCGGCTGCCCGGCCTGGGAGGCGCTCTGGCAGGCGCTGCTCGAGGTCGTCCTCTTCTGGGTGGAGGAGGGGGTGAAGATCTTCCGGGTCGACAATCCCCACACCAAACCGTTCGCCTTCTGGGAATGGCTGATCGGCGAGGTCCGTCGCGATCATCCTGACGTCCTCTTCCTCTCCGAGGCGTTCACCCGGCCGAAGACGATGTTCCGCCTCGCGAAGCTCGGCTTCACGCAGTCGTACACCTACTTCACCTGGCGGACCGGCAAGGAGGAGACGGCCGACTACCTCACGGAAGTAACGACGCCCCCCTTGGCTGATTTCTTCCGCCCCGCCTTCTGGCCAAACACCCCCGACATCCTCCACGCCACGCTCCAGGAGGGGGGCCGGCCAATGTTTGAAGTCCGGCTGGCCCTCGCCGCGCTCTCGGTGGGCACCTGGGGAATCTATGGCCCCGCCATGGAGCTCCTTGAAGCCGAGCCGCTCAAAGCGGGGAGCGAGGAATACCTCGACTCGGAGAAATACCAGCTCCGCCACCGCGATCTCGCCGCCCCCGGGAGCCTCGCCCCCTTCATCGCCCGCCTCAACCAGATCCGCCGCGACGAGCCGGCGCTCGTGCTCAATCGGCCGCCACTGGTGCAACGCATCGATGACGACCATCTCCTCGCCTGGGTCCGTCACGATGCAAAAAGCGCAAGCACGATCCTCGTGATCGTGAACCTCGAGCCGAGTCGCTCCCGTGCCGGCCTCCTCCACCTCGACGTTGCCCCCCTCGGGCTCGATCCGGGGGAGGCGATCGTGGCTCACGATCTCCTCGAGCCGCTCGTCCATCGCTGGCCCGCGGGCCATGCTCCGCGGATCATCTGCACCCCCGACAAGCCGCTCCACGTTCTCCGCCTCACCACGGAGCCCCAGACCGATGTCCGCTGACGCCCGCGACGATCGTGCCGGGATGCTTGCCGACCTCTCGGCCCGGATCGCCCAATGGCTCCCCAAAGCCCGCTGGTTTCCTGGCAAGGACCGGGCCGCCGAGAGCGTCCGCGTCATCGATCTCTTGGCGATGCCGGGGACGGGGGCGCTTGCCGTCGCGATCATCAATTGCGCGGGCACGGTGCTCGTCGTCCCGGTCGATCCCCTCACCGGCCGCGACGCCGCCGCTGAGCCGGCGCTGGCTGCGGCGATCGCCATGCTCGCCCTCGGCGGGGGCGCCGTGACCGGCCTCCATGGCAGCCTTGTCGGCCAGCCAGTCGAAGCTCGGCCCTCAGACGGCCTGACTCCGCTTCCCCGCGTGGCCTTTCCTGCCGCCGATCTCCGCGTCCGCCCCCTCGGGGGAGACGCTTCCAACACGTCGCTGGTCGTCGAGGGGGCAGGCGCAGCCGACGGGGCGCTCGTGCTCAAGCTCCTCCGGCAGGCGCGGCCGGGGATCCATCCCGAGGTCGAGTTCGGCCGATTCTTCGCCTCCGCGACCGACTGGCGGGGAACGCCCGAGCTCCGCGGCTGGGTCGAATACGTCCCGCTGGATCCGCAGGGGGATCGCGCGGCCGTGGCCACGCTCCACACCTTCGAGCCCGGCTGCAGAAGCGCCTGGGAGGTCCTTGTCGAGTGGTTGGACGACGGAGGGATCAACGGCGCCAACAGGGAACGCATGCTCGACGTGGCCCAGCGACTCGGCACGGTGACGGCGCAGATGCACCGGGCCCTCGCCTCGCGCTGCGATCTCCCCGATTTCGCTCCCGAGTCGGCCACGGCCGCGGGGCGGCGCGCCGTTGGCCAGCGCCTCGCCACCCACGCCCGCGACGTCCTCGGCGCTCGAGCGACGCAGGCTTCCTCAGGGGCCGCGCTCGCCTCCCGGCTCTCGCGCCTGGCAGCGAAGGCCCCGGGGATCTGCGCCGAGCTCGAAACGCTTGCCGCCGCCGGCACGACGGCCGCCGATATCCGCGTGCATGGCGATTATCACCTCGGGCAGGTGCTCGTTGATGGAAGCGCCGAGCGGGTGATGCCGATCGACTTCGAGGGAGAGCCGACGCGGCCGCTCGCCGAGCGTCGCAGAAAGACGAGCGCCGCCAAGGATGTGGCGGGGATGCTGCGCTCGTTTGACTATCTCTTCGCGCATGCCGATCGGCTCCACGGCGCCGGTCCCGGCGATCCGGCCGCACTCGCTGACGCGTTCCTCGCGGCCTACCGCCACGGCGCCTCGCGTTCCGCCTGGTGGCCGGCCGATGCCGACGAGGAGCGGCGTCTGCTTGCCGCCTTCACGCTCGACAAGGCGGTCTATGAGTTGGCTTATGAGCTGGCCAACCGCCCCGACTGGGTCGAGGTGCCGCTGGGGGCGCTCGAGCGATTGACCGGAGCGTGACGAACGTGGCCCGCCGGCGGCACATCGTCACGCCATCCGCGGCGCCTTCGAGCCGTCGGGGTTGGTGGCCACCTCGCAGATCCGCAGGTGGTCGATCCAGGCGAGCATCTCCCCGTCCTTGAAGAGCTTGGGGATCGTCGTCCCTGCCACAAGGTGACCGAAGTAGAGGTCGGCTTCTCCCTGCGCCCGATCGCCCACCCGACTGACAACCCTGACCAGCGACCCGCCCGGCATTGCCTCGACGATCACCGCGTCGAAGTGGATGACGTCCCCAGGCACCACCTCGAAGTGGAAGTCGGCCCCCGCCACCTTGGCGAGCACGACCTGGAGTTTGTAATCGAGGTTGTCGGCGACGAGGATCCCGCCGGCCTGGGCCATCCCTTCGAGGATCAGGGTCGCCGGCACGACTGCCGCGCCGGGGAAATGGTCGTGGAGATGCTCTTCGGCGAGCGTGACCGCCTTGATGGCGGTGGCCCGCGTGTGTCGGACAAACTCGGTGAATCGGTCGATCCAGAACCAGCGCATCGGCGGACAACCGTGGGAGGGGCGGAGGAGGGGAGCGAAGCGAAGCAGGGAAGGGAAACCGGCGGGAGGGGAAGCCTACCGGGTGGCAGCGGACGGGGCGAGGGATGCGGGGGGATGGCGCTGCACGCTCGTCGACAGCCAGAGCGGCTGGGGGGCACGATCGAAGCGGCATTCGACGAGCGATGCGGTCCAGCACGCCGCGTCGGCAGGGAGCGGGATGACCCATCCACCGCCTTCCAATTCACGCTCGATTCGCTGGGGCGTGGGCCTCCAGCGGGCAAGGCGGAAGTCGGGCCCGTCGGCGGTCGCCTGCCAGCGGACGATCTCCACCGGGG
>Ga0164295_10001223_pt1 | contig 21285 bp, 16 predicted proteins | sample GEODES006metaG_FD_111798 | JGI IMG/M metagenome (GOLD analysis project Ga0164295, IMG submission 111798) | Oligotrophic lake water microbial communities from Sparkling Lake, Wisconsin, USA - GEODES006 metaG | ecosystem: Environmental > Aquatic > Freshwater > Lake | place: USA: Sparkling Lake... | reverse complement strand
GGCTACCAGTCGCCGCAGGACCTGATGGTCGCGCGTGACATGGTCTGGTGTGCTGGCACGACGCAGGGCGGCCAGGACGGTGTTTTCAAAGGCCGCGATCCGCGCACAGGCGAAGTGAAGATGGAAATCCCGCCGAACGTGGCCGACAACACGTATTGGTTCCACCACCGCTGCTACATCTCCAAGGCCACCGAGAACTTCATCATGCCTTCGCGCACCGGGGTGGAGTTCGTCGATCTCGACAAGAAGAGCTGGGACATCAACCACTGGGTGCGCGGCGCGTGCTTGTATGGTGTCATGCCCGCCAATGGCGTGGTCTATGCACCCCCGCACAACTGCGCGTGCTACCCGGAGACCAAGCTTTACGGCATCAATGCGATGGCACCGAAGATCGACATTCGCCGCAAGCCGACCCTGAATGATAGCGACGAGGGTCGCCTGGAGAAGGGGCCTGCGTTTGATGAAACCTTCGCTGATGCCAAGGGCACGACCCCAGCCGACTGGCCCACCTATCGAGGCAATGCAGGACGCACAGGCTTCTTGCGCGCCGATGTCGGGTCAACTTTGAGCGATGGCTGGACTACCAAGCTGGGCGGCAAGCTAAGCGCCATCAGCGTGGGCGAGGGGAAGGTCTTTGTCGCGCAGATCGAGCAGCACACGCTTCATGCCTTGAATCAGAAGACGGGCGCGCCCGAGTGGCATTTCACCACCGGCGGTCGCATTGACTCGCCGCCCAGCATCTGGAAGGGGCGCGTGGTTTTCGGTTGTGCCGATGGCTGGGTGTATTGCCTGCGTGCGAAGGATGGCGCGATGGTCTGGCGCTTCCGTGGTGCCCCGAAAGCGGATCGCCATATGGCCTTTGAGGGACTGGAAAGCGTCTGGCCGGTGAGCGGTGCGGTCTTGATGGAAGGCAGTGTCGCCAGCTTCATCGCGGGTCGGTCAAACTTCATGGATGGCGGCCTGCGTTTCACGAAGGTCGATGTTGAGTCTGGTTCAAAGTTGGTAGAGACCAGTGTGGATGACAAGAACCCGCTGACGGGTGGCGACTTCCAGGAGGCGCATCAGACGTTGCAAATGCCAGCGGGCCTGGCGGACATCCTGGTAAGCGATGGCAAGTTCACGTATTTGAAGTCGCAGAAGTTCAACGCCGACGGCACACGCAGCGACTTCGGTGTGACCAGCGGCAACGCGATTGGGCATGGCGCTAACCAGCAGGGAGAAGGCTCGCACGTCTTCGCGCCCATGGGTTTCCTGGATGATTCGTGGTTCCACCGCAGCTACTGGGTCTATGGCAAGAACATGGCCGGCGGTCACAACGGCTACTATCAGGCGGGCAAGTTCACGCCTGCGGGCCGCATCCTCTGTGTCGATGACGAGAACGTTTACTCGTATGCGCGCAAGCCGCAGTATTACAAGTGGACAACGCCGCTGGAGCATCATCTGTTCAGCGCGCCCAAGGAAGCGCCGAAGGTCGAGCCCTCGCAGCTGGCGCAGGCTTTGCAGTCCGGCAACCCGCGCAAGAAAGCCAAGCAGGAAACCAAGAAGGGCAACGGCAAGGCGAAGGCTGAGCCTGAAACCAAGGGCATCGAGCCAGCGGTCGTGGTGGCTAAGACCGATTCTCTTGATCCCACCGGCAAGCCTTTAACGGTGGAAGCCTGGATTCGTGGCGAGCAACCGAGTGGCGTGATCGTGGCTCATGGCGGTTCGGCAGCGGGTTACGGTCTGGCGCTGAGCGCTGGCAAGCCGCAGTTCAATCTCGTCATCGGCAGTAAGCTGACCTCCATCATCGCCCCGATCGCCGTTGATGATAACTGGCATCACATCGCGGGCGTGCTTAGCGAGGACAAGAAGATGAAGCTGTTCGTGGATGGACAGCTTGCGATTGAGGGCGATGCGCCAGCACTGATGGCGAAGAATCCGAATCTTGGCATCGCTATCGGTGACAACAACGGCTCCAAGGTCTTCCCCAATCTGCCGGGTTTCACCGGCTTCATCGACCTCGTGCGCATCAGCCACAGCGCCATTGGTCCTGAGGATGCGAAGTCGCTCTCCACCGATCCTGAGGCCGTGTTGCCAGCCCACGCGAAGACTGTGCTGGCCATCACCTTCGACAAGCAGAATGCCACAGACAGCAGTGCCGCCAAGAATGATGGCAAGGCTGCGGCGGGCCTGCATTATGAAGGCGGGGCCAAGGGCGGCTATGCGCTGCACATCGCCAGCGAAGCGCCCAAGCAAGGGCCGGGTTCAACCGCTGCTAGCCAAGTGGCCATGCCTTCCAATGGCTACTTCGTGGAGCCGCGCTGGGCGAACGAGGTGCCCATCATTGCTCGTGGCATGGCCTTGGCGAACAAGGTGTTGTTTGTCGCAGGTCCGGCGGATGTGGTCGATGAAGAAGACGCCATGGCCCGCCTGAGCAAGGGCGATGACAGCATCGTTCCCAGCCTGAAGCAGCAGGATGAAAACCTGGATGGCAAGCACGGTGCCACCGTGTTGGCTATCGATGCTCCGAGCGGCAAAGTCTTGTCGGAAACCCAGCTCGACAGCCCACCCGTCTGGGACGGCATGGCCGCTGCGAAAGGCGCGATTTTTGTCAGCACGCTGGATGGGAAGGTCGTATGCCTGAAAGGACAATGACACCCATGCGAATCCTTCTAATGACTGCCATGCTCGCACTCGCGAGTGTGGCCCATGCCTGCGACGTGCCGGTGTTCCGCTACGCGCTAGAGCGCTGGCATAGTGATCCGTTTCAGCTCGTGGTGTTTCATCAAGGCCAGATCGATGGTGTGCTGGAGGCGGAACTGAAGAAGCTGGAAGCCGATCCGAATCCCGACTCGCGCAAGGTGACGCCGAACTGGCAGATCGTGCGCATCGACACTACCAAGGAGGTGCCGAAGCTCTGGCAGGCCGTGTGGCAGCCGTTACAAAAACAATCGCTGCCGGTGGCGGCCCTATGCGCGCCTGAATGGCGCATGGGCGAGGAGCCGCTGTGGTCCGGCGCGCTCACCACCGAGGTGCTGCATGAACTCGCGCATTCGCCGAAGCGCGAGGCGGTCGCCAAGCTCTTGCTCGCGGGCAAGGCGGTGATTTGGCTCGTCATTGAGAGTGGCAAGAAGGTGAAGGACCAAGCCTTGATCGACCTTCTGAAGACAGAGTCGGAGACGCTGATCAATACCATCCCAGTGGCACGCAATCTGGTGCGCGATGGCATTAACGTGCTCACTGATCTGCCCATCGACGCCAATTTCACCATCGTCACCGTGCGTGCCGATGATCCGCAGGAGCAAATGCTGCTGCGCTTGCTGACCAATGGCGACAAGATCACTGAGCCGCTTGTGTATCCAGTCTTTGGCCGGGGGCGAGCGCTCGCGCAATTCAAGAGCAGCACGCTGAACAAGGGCCTGCTGGAGGAGACTGCGCGTTTTCTTTGCGGGGCCTGCTCTTGCCAGGTGAAGGCGCAGAACCCCGGCTTTGACATGCTCATGCAGGTGCGCTGGGAGAGCATCTTTGGCGATCAAGTGCCACCGCCTGACGAACGCATGTCGAGCCCTAGCAGCCCTCAGTTGGTTCCGATCCCAACGCGCAAGAAAGCCAAGCCATGAGATTCTTCTTTTGCCTCCTTTTGTTACTCGGACTCGCCGCCTGCTCGAAAGACTCTGGCACGGTGCAGCCCATCGTCGTTTATTGTGCCGCAGGTTTGAAAGGTCCGGTCGAAGCGGCAGCCAAGGATTACGAAGCTGAGTTCAAGGTGCCGGTGAGCTTGCAATTCGGCGGCTCACAGACCCTGCTGGCGAATGTGGAAGTCAGCAAGCTGGGCGATCTCTTCATCCCTGCGGATGACAGCTACAATGATCTCGCGAAACAGAAGAAGCTCATCGAGAGCACGATACCCTTGGCTACGATGAAGCCTGTGTTGGCCGTGGCCAAAGGCAATCCAAAGGGCTTCAAAAGCGTGGCCGACCTGAAGCAAAACGGCGTGCGTCTCGCACTGACGAATCCCGAGGCTGCCGCGATTGGCAAGGTCTCCAAGCAAGCGCTGGGTGCGGATTGGGATGTGCTCGTCAAACACGCCGCCGTGATGACCGCCACGGTCAATGAAGTGGGCACCGCTTTGAAGACCGGCAGTGCTGATGCTGGCTTCCTCTGGGACAGCCTCATGCCGCAGTATCCTGATCTGGACGTGGTGCCGCTGCCGGAACTCGAAGGCAAGGAAGCGAAGGTCAGCGTGGCCTTGCTGTCGTGCTCGAAGCAAAGTGCAGTGGCGATGAAGTTCGCGCGTTATCTTGCCGCGAAGGACAAGGGTTCGCCCATGTTCGAGAAGGCGGGCTTCAAGATCGCCGAGGGCGATCCCTGGGCCGAGACACCGGAGTTGAATCTGTTTGCGGGCTCCATGCTACGGCCCGCGATTGAGCAGACGATCATCGACTTCGAGCAGCGCGAAGGCGTGCGCGTGACCCGTGTTTACAATGGCTGCGGCATTCTCGTGGCGCAGATGAAGGCGGGGCAAAAACCCGATGCCTACTTCGCCTGTGACAACGAGTTCATGGCGCAAGTGGTGGACTTGTTCAATCCGCCCGAAGAGATCGCACAGAACGAACTTGTCATCTTGGTTCAGAAGGGCAATCCCAAGGGCGTTGTGGATTTGAAGAGCCTGGGCAATCCAGGGCTGCGCATTGGCATTGGCCATGAGAAGCAGTGCGCCATGGGCTGGATCACCCAGCGCACGTTTACGGAGAGCGGTGTGACCGATGCCGTGATGAAGAACGTGACGGTGCAAACGCCCACGGGCGATATGCTGGTGAATCAGATGCAGACAGGTTCGCTGGATGCCGCTGTGACGTATCTGAGCAATGCCGTCGGGGCCGGTGACAAGCTGGATGCCCTGCGCATCCAGGGCCTCAAGTGCTCCGTCGCCACGCAGCCCTTCGCGGTGGCCAAGGGCGTGCAGTTCAAGCAACTCGCCGAGCGTTTGCACGAAGCCTTGAAGTCCGCGCAGTCGCAGGAGCGCTTCGCGGAAGAAGGGTTTCAGTGGAAGGAGAAGCTTTAGCCGTTCGCTACGGTGCTGTCACCGTGACCAGCATGTTTTGCATGGTGAAGCCGCCGAACATGGTGGCCAGCGCGACATCAGCGGCGTCGCGACCGTAGGCGACGACGATGCGGTTGCCCCGGGTCACGGGTTCAGTGGCGTCGAAGGTGAACCAGCGACCGCCGATGTAGGCCTCGAACCAGGCGTGCAGGTCCATGGGCTGGAGTTGATAGAGGAAGCCGACCACCATGCGCGCGGGAATATTGAGGGCGCGGCAGAGGGCAATGCCGAGGTGCGCGAAATCACGGCACACGCCGCGTCGGGTGTTGGCGGTCTCCAGGGCGGAGGTGGAGCTGTCGCTGGAACCGGAGACATAGCTGACGTTCTGATGAATCCAGGTGCGGATCATGGCGGCCTGCTGGTAGTTCGGCGGCGCATGACCGACAATGGAGAGCGCTAGCTGGGACAGCTGATCGGACTGGCAGTAGCGGCTGGGCAGCAGGAAATGGAGGATCTCGGGGGGAAGCTGCTGCACCAGCATCAAGGGCGCATACAGATCGGCATCCACGACATCGGGCACGAGCACGCGGTAGCGCACGGAGACGTGGAAGGAACCCCGGGGCATGATGGTGCGCTGGCAGAGATTGCCATATACGTCGGTGAACTCGACGACCGGCACCTGGGGGTTGATGTAAAACTCCTCGCGCATGATCCACTGGGCCCAACCGCTGCGAGGACGCAGCATGAACACCGCAGGCACATCCTCCGCGGTCTGGTAATCTAGCTGGCAGGTGGCATCGAGGATCATGGCGGGTGCTTGGGGGGGAGAGCATCACCGGATGCGACAGGCTTCCTTCGTCGGTCACGGCGAATGGGCAAATGGAATCGGCGGCCAAGCGGTGTCGCGCCGTGATTTCTGGGTTGCATGGCAGGGGCCTTGCGCGGAGTTCAGCGGCGATGAATCCCGCTGTTTTGAAGTTCCTGGTGCTGCTGACGTGCTCGAATGTGTTCATGACCTTCGCCTGGTATGCGCATCTGCGCGACATGAAGGGCAAGGCCTGGTATATCGCCGCCTTGCTCAGCTGGGGCATCGCGCTGTTTGAATACCTGCTGCAAGTGCCGGCTAACCGCATTGGAAGTGAAGCTCTGTCGTTGCCTCAGCTCAAAATCATTCAAGAGGTCGTCACGCTGGCGGTGTTCGTGCCGTTCGTGATTCTCTACATGAAGCAACCGCTGAAATGGGATTACCTGTGGGCCGCGCTGTGCATGTGCGGTGCGGTGTATTTCATGTTCCGCAAGTAACGGACGATGTGTGCATGCTATGAGGTATTGGTTTTGCGTGGCGCAGGTGGGGCGCTCTGTCCCCAGAGCGCCGTCGTCGAAGCACTTGACGCGGCGAAATGGCTAGCTTTCAAGATGGTTCGTCGTGTATCCGGCGCTGTGGGACATAGCGCCCTACAACCGTGCTGGCTGACAAAGATCATCGCTTCCAATGAGAATCTGATTTCAATCCCATGAACACGCTGCCTCCCGTTATCTTTCTGGATGCCGCCGGAACCCTGATCCAAGTGCAGGAACCGGTGGCGGCGGTTTATCAGCGCATCGCACAGCATCACGGGGTGCAGGTGGACGGGCAGGCTCTGGTCTGGGCCTTTCGCTCGGCCTGGCAGGAGTGCCCGCCGCCGTTGCATGAGCTGCCGCCCGTGGATGATGATCGCGGCTGGTGGCGGGCGCTGGTGGCGAAGACTTTTGCCTTGGCCAAGGGTCGGCCGCTGGATGACCTGGTGCTGGAGCCGTTGTTCGACGAACTGTATCAGCACTACGCCCAGCCCCGGGCCTGGATGGTGTATGACGAGGTGCCGTCTCTGCTGCGGCAGTTGCATGAGGCGGGGCATTGCTTGTATGTGCTGTCGAATTTCGACAAGCGGCTGCGTGCGATCTTGAACGGGCATGATCTTTCGCGCTACTTCCAGGGCATGATCATCTCCAGCGAGGTGGGCGCGTCGAAGCCGCACCGCCGCATCTTCGAAGCCGCGCTGAACATGGCGGGCGTGCGCCCAGAGCAGTGCCTGCACATCGGCGATGATGCGAGCGCCGACGTGGCGGGTGCCGAGGCGTTGGGCATCCGCGCCCTGCATGTGCGGCGTCCCGAGACCACACTGCGGGATTTGCTGAAAGGCTGAGGGTTTGGGCTTCGCTTTTGATTAGCGACCTGCAACCATCCTCACGCCATGCCACGCAAACTCAGCCACATCGCCCCCGACTGGTGGGACTACACCACGCTCGACAACGATCTCATCAATGACGCCGCACGTTTGACGGAGCGCGACTTGCTCAAGCTTTCGCGCCCTGGGTTTAAGGTGGTCATGTATGACACGCTGGAAGATTTTTATCTGGCTGAGGCGCTGGAATACATCCACGCCTGGAAGCAGGCCACCGCTGACAATCCGGTGGGCATCTGTGGTCCGATTGGACCTACGGAGCAGCTTCCGCTGGTGGCACGACTGGTGAACGAACTCGGCCTGTCGCTGAAGCACGCGCACTTCTGGGGCATGGACGAGTGGTATGACGAGCACACGGGCAAGGAGACGCCGGTGACACATCCGCTGTCGTTCGAGAAGGCGGACCGCGAGCTGTGCTTCAACCGCATCGACAAGAAGCTGCGCATTCCGGAAGCGGGTCTGCATTTCCCGAAGGGCGATGTGTCCGACTACGTGAAGAGCTGGAGCGCGGGTGTGCGCTGCGCGGTGATGCAGGGCGGCCAGGGCGACATCAAGCACTGGGCCTTCAACGATCCGCTGAAGCGCACGGGCAAATACAAGAACGAGCCGCCGACGCCAGCGGAGTATCGGAAGCTGGGCACGCGCATCGTGGAACTTCATCCCATCACGCTGGCTCAGAACGCGCGCACTAGCGGCGGTGGCAACGTGACGATGGTGCCGAAGAAGGCGATCACGGTGGGGCCGAAGGAAACGTGGATGGCTGAGAAGGTGAGCATCTGGCAGGCCGGTGTGCATGACAACCCGCTGGGCCAGCGCCTTACAGCATTGATGATTTCCAAAGGCATCGCCGATAGCGCGGTGCCGATGAGCCTGCTGGCCGATCATCCGAACGTGCAGTTCAATTACTACCGTGGTGGGCTGGGCTCTTGCTCGGTGGAGATGCATTGAGACACGAGCAGCCGACCATGACTCTCCAGCCAGCCATCCCGACCTTTCGCATCTTCGACTATGCGCTCGCCAAGGCGTTTTACTGCCAGTGGTTGGGTTTCAGCATCGACTGGGAGTATCATCCCGCACCGACGTCGCCGCGCTTCCTGCAAATCTCACGAGACAAAGCTTTGCTGCATCTCTCCGAGCACTACGGCGATGGCACGCCTGGATCCAAGGTGCTGATCCACGTCGACGATGTGAAGGGGCTTCATGCTGAACTGCAGTCCCGTCCGAACCCGAACATGAACCCCAGCGTGATGGATGCGCCGTGGGGAGCGCTCATCATGGAAGTGACGGATCCCTTTGGGAATCGCCTTTGTTTCAATCAGGACCTGATGAACTAAGCTAGCACTCAGCGCTGGCTGCGATACTTCGCAATCTCCGCCTTGATGTGCTCGATACGGTTGCCGGGATCGGGGTGGGTGCTGAGCATCTCGGCCTGGCGTCCGCCGCCGGCTTTCTTGAGCACTTCCATGACACCGATCATCTCCTCGGGGTTGTAGCCGGCCTCGATCATGAAGCGCACGCCGAGGGCGTCGGATTCCAACTCGTCCTCGCGGCCATACTTCATGTTGATGATGTTGCCCAGCATCTGCGCGATCTGAATGCCGCCATTGCCGGTGCCGTCGCTCATGGCCACGCCGACGCCCTGGGCCATGCCTTGGATGAGCTTGCTCTTGGCCATCTGTTGATTGCTGTGACGTCCCACCACATGGCCGATCTCGTGCCCAAGCACACCGGCCACCTGATCTTCGTTCTTCAGCTGGCTGAGCAGCGCATACGTAATGAAGATCTGGCCGCCGGGCAGGGCAAAGGCATTGATCGTCTGGCTGTCGTTGAGCAGGTGAAACTCGAATTGATAGGGGGTCCGGCGCGCGGCGGTAGAGTTGACCAGCCTCTCGCCGATCTTGTCCACCAGGGCCTGGGCTTTCGGATCGGGATGCTCACCGCCGAACTGCCGGATCAGCGGCGCGCGCGAGGCGAGGCCCATGGCCACCTCTTCCTCTGCAGTCGGTAGCGCGAGCTTTTGCACGCGCCCGGTGAACTCGTTTTGGTATTCCGTGGTGCCGAACTGGTAATAGAAGAAGTAACCCACGGCGATGAGCAGGCCCATGAGCACGCGCGGATTGCGCAGCAGCAGGCCCATGCAGCCGCTGCCCGCAGCTTGAGGGGAGCCGTAGGCACGCTGGTCGAAACGGGCGAAGGGAAGGCGGTAGCCTGTGAGGAAACGACGGAGGAAGACCATGGCTTCATGCTATGCAAAACGCGGCGGCTCTCCAGCGGCAAATGCAGGGCACCGGAGCCAGTGCGTGCGGGGGGGGCGATGGTTTGGTTGCAAGCCGTGCGTGCGGCAGCATGTTCAGTCACTTCTCGATGAACTTGCTTCCGCGTTTCTTGCTACTGATGGCCCTTGGTTTTTTGCCGGCGGAAACGTGGGCACAGAGTGGACCGGCTTCGCCTTTGGCCGCTGACAAGTCCACCGATCCGCGTGTGTCCGAGGCGCTAGGGAAGATCGAACTGGCCCGCTCGCTGGAGCTTCAGCATCAGTTCGATGCCTGCGACCAGGCGTATGCGATGGCGATCGAGCTGATCGAAGGCGTGTTCGGCGTGGGCAGCCGCGAGGCCGTGGTGCAGATCAACAGCCGGGCCAACGCCCTGCTGCGGCAAGGGCGTTCGGATCGCGCGGAGGCCGTCATCCGTCCGGCTCTTGCGGCGGCGGAGGCGAACGACGGAGCGGGCAGCGAGAACGTGCTGAACACCACTGGCATCCTCGTGACCGCCTGTGTGCGCCAAGGCAAGAAGGATGAGGCCGTGATGCTTCAGCACAAGGTGCTGGCGGGCATGGAGGTGCTGCACGGCAAGGATTCTCAGCGTGTGGCGGAGACGTTGTCCGAGGCCGCCTACGTGTTCAACACGGCGGAGCGCCCGAAAGAGGGAGAGACCTCAGCCAAGCGTGGGATGGCCATCTTTGAGGCGCTGAAACTGGAGAAGACGGAAGCGTATGCCACCGCGTTGAACAACCTGGGCTCATCCTACTTGGCGCAGAAGCGCTACGCCGAGGCCGAGGCCGCCAACCGCCGCTCCTATGAGGTGCTGGCGGCGCTTTTCGGCGAGGACTCGTCCCAGATGCGCAGCGTGGTCAACAATCTGGCGGTGGCGATCGACACCATCGCCACCATTCAAGATGATAAAAAACGGCGCGACGAGGCCGAGGCGATGTATCGCCGCTCACTGGTCATCACGGAGAAGCAGTTCGGCGCGAATCATCCCCAGGTGGCGGTGCGGCTGGGCAACATCGCTGGTATTCTCATGGACCGCGGCAAGCTGAAGGAGGCCGAGCAGATGCTGCGTCGCGCCATCGCCATTGAGGAAAAGCAGCTCGCCAAAACCGACCCAACCCGCATCATCACCCGGATGAAGCTGGTGCAGGCCATCCGCCTGCTGGGCCGTGTGACGGAGGCGGAGACCTACTGCCGCGAAACACTGGAGGAGGCCGAAAAGACTCACGGCCGCGAGTCAGCCCCGGTCGGTGAAGTGCTGCACACGCTGGGCAACATCCTGGTGGCGCTGAACCGCGCGATCGAGGCCGAGCAGACCTTCTGGGAGGCGATGAAGGTGAGGGAAAAGGCGCTGGGCATGGAGCATGTCGAGGTGGCCGCCAGCCTGAACAACGTGGCGCTGCTGGTGCAGTCACGCGGCGATTACAAGAACCCGGAGTCGATGTTCCGCCGGGTCATCCGCATCAATGAGAAGCACTTCGGCAAGGATGATCCGCGCCTGGGCATGGACGTGATCAACCTCGCCGGCAATCTGCAACTGCAGAAGCGCTGGGTGGAGGCCGAACAGGTCACCCGGCAGGCCATCGCGCTGTATGAGCAGACTTTCGGCAACGAGCACCACATGATGGGCAGCGTGCTCATGGGCCTGGCTGACATCCTCCACCAAGAGAAGCGCTACGAGGACGAGGAGACCACGCTGCGCAAAGCACTGGCGGTGCATCAGAAGGCGCTCGGCGACCAGCACAGCGTGACCGCCGCGAATATGTTCCGCCTCAGCGGCTGTCTTTGGGAGCGCAAGAAGCTGGTCGAGGCGGAGAAGTTGCTGCGGGAGGCCTACATGATCCTCTGCGCCCAGGTTCAAGGCCAGCGGCCCGATGAGCAGCAGCTCGGCAATGTCCGCGATCTTTACATGCTGATCCTGATCGACCTGCGCGACACACGCACCGTTGCGCTCGACCGGCTTGATATGATTCGCGGCGGCTCGGACCCCGGTCCTTTGCCCGGGACGGGAATCTGACCTGGCATGGCACGCACAAATCTGCTCTTTACGGGAACCTGCCTTTGACAACGCTCATGGCTCCGTTTTCAAAGCCGACGCTGAGCACGAAGTAACCCGCATTGCTCATGCTTTGGCCACGGCCCGTGCCTGCTGCGCCCGAGGCGGTGATGTTGCTGCTTGGGAGGTTCAAGGTTTGCACTTTTCTTGGCTGGTTGTCGAAGGTCTGGCCTTTGCGCAAGCGAAGGAAGGGGCGGCGCAAGGCCGATTGGTTGGTGGTGTTTCCAGCCTGCGCTTTGCCGAGGAAGAAGGCAAGATTGCTCTGCGCGCTTGCTCCGGCGAGACTGGCAATGACCGCATAATTACCCATGAAAGGCTCCGCCTGCACGCGGCTGATGGTGCCGATGCGTGCTCCGGGACAGCCGGGGGCAACATCGCCCTCACGTATCAACACCAGCAGGCTTCGGTCGGTCTGGCTGAGCAGCAGCGCTTGGTCATTGCTGGCGTTCACACCGGTGCCAGTGAGCTGGACCAGCACCAGCGCTTGGTTGGTGGCCGGGGAAATCCCCAGCGCCCAGTATTGGATGATCCTGGCGACCTTCGCCGTGTTTCCACCGCCAATGCCATCCCCTTTGCGCAGCACCATGCGGCGGGTCAGCGCGGAATCTTGGAGCCACAAGCCCTCGTTGCTAGCAACGCTCACCTGAGCGGGCAGGCCGCTCAGGCTTGCGCGATACAGCACGGCATTGTCGTCGTTGGAGCACTCGCCCAGGAAGGCGGAGTAACGCACATCAGCGAGGAGATTACCATTCGGCAGCACTGCTTCGTCATTCTTCTGGGCGACGAGGGCTTCTGCCGCGCCTGGCAACTTGCGGAAGATTGCAGCATTGTTGACCGTGTTGATGCCGGTGCCTGTCAGCGCGGTGCTGAATACTTGACGCAAGTTATAGAAGCTCAGACGCGGGGCAAACTGACCGAGAGCCGATCCGACTGGAAGCGCAGGAATCGTGGCCGCTCCTTCGCGCAACCCTTCGCTGGCACCACCGACGACTTTTGACCAGAGGCCGCTGTCGTTGGCCACGTTGACTCCGGTTATGCTTTCCTGACGAAGCGTGCAAATGGCAGCCACTCGCTGGGCCGCAGGCTGGTTCGAAACGGCTATCTCCGGCGTGCCCAGCAGCTTACCGCCCCCAAGTTCCGCCATGACCTGATCATTTCTCAGCAGCGTGCCTGCTGTGCTACCGTCATGATACCAGATGAGCTGGTTGTTGCGGCTGGTCACGCCTTTTCCGGCCACGGTGGCGAGGCCTACCGCCAGGTTATGATCATTGAGGGAGAAGGAGGGAATGGCGGTGTAGATGATGTCCGCCGCGTAGCTCTGGCGGTGCTTGAGCAGGAGTTGGAAGCTGCCCGGCGTCTTCAGATCAGAGAACACACCAAGATCGCGACCTGCATTGGAGCCTAGGCCGGTCAGCGAACTGGAAAAGATGAGTTCACCCAGACCATTGACCCACACATCGCCAAAGCTGCCATAGTTGGTGTCAGCAGTTCCGGGCGCGAAGCTGCCTTTGGAGACCACGACCTCCAGCGGCATGGGTTGAGTGATGGCCCGGATCAGCAAGGCCGAGCCTGCATTCTGGCTCTGCGTTTGATCACCAGGAGCCGCTGCAAGTAGTGTGGTCCCATGCAACGAGACCGATTTGCCAAACCCCAGTTCGTCACCATTGGGGGCTGCGAGGCTGCGCACTTTTGCCCCGGTGTGGGCATTAAAGAGATGCACGGCTCCGTTTTCGCTGTTGGCACCATTTTCACCGACGGCGATCAGAGGTCCATTGATGGCGACGCTCTCCCCGTAGCCGCTGTCCTGACCAAAGGTGTTGAGTTCAAAGTCAGTGCCATCCTCAAGGTCATAGTAGAAGACCTTCTCATCGAAACATCCTATCACCACCCGCCCTTCATGCATCGCGAGGGCAGAGCCCACGCCATCATTCGCATCCGAAAAATTGGGCTGAAACTTCTGGATCAGCGTTTGTGTCGAGAGATCGTAGAAGTAAACCGCGCCACGCCCGGCGTTGTTGTCCGGAGAGCCAATGGCGAGAATCCCACCTTCCACGGCCACGCTGTAGCCGAACCCATCGCCCAATCCTCCGTCAGCAGCCTGCAGCTTGGCCAGTTGCAGGCCACTGGCTAGATCAAAAAGATAAACCGCTCCCTGCACGCCGTCGACGCCAGGGAAGGCGGTTTGCCCATAAGCCCCCACGATGAGCGTGTTGCCACTGATAGCGGTCGAGTAGCCGAAGCGATTGTTCTTGATGCCATCATTGGGCGTTAGAGTGCGAATCAGCGAGCCCGTGGCCACGTTGAAGAGGTGGGCCTCGCCTTTCTGCTCATCACCACCTCTGGCACCAATCAAAGCGAGGTCACCATTGATGGCGATGGACTGCCCAAAGCGATAGGCATCGACCGTCACCAGGGGAAGGCTGAGGCGACGGACCCAGGCACCGGTCGCTGCATTGAAAACCTGCACCACACCTCCACCGCTAATCGCGTCACCAGCCTTGTATTCAGCGCCTGGGGCACTTACCAAAGCCCACTTGTCCGACAGCACCGTGGTGAATTGTCCGTCGCCCATGCCTGGCTGGGCTGGCATGATGGCGGCCCATCGACCAAACAGCTTCTGATAGGTCAGATCGGTGGCGTTAGCAGCCTTGTGCTGTGCTATCCAAAGCAGGCACAGGCAGAAGAGCGATGACAAGGCTGTCCAGGCAGATGAAAGTTGGAGCTGCGTTTTCATAGGGAATCAGTTTTCAGCAATGAGCGGCATTCAGAAAGGCTAGGATTGTAATTTCTAGAAATCATCATGTCATCCTCCTAAGGTGGTATTTTTGTCACTTTTTTAATGCTGATATTGCTGGGGTGCCTTTGAGCAAAACAAGCCACCCCGATGGCTTGGAGATCGCAACTTTGGCAGCCATCGGCGCACCTTTTGACAGAGATCAAAGATGCAGAGCCAGTCGGACAACGTATGAGAAAGGTAATGACCTCAATGCGATTTCTCTCTCTATTAGTCTGCTTTGCCGCCACTGTGAAAGCGGAAGTGCCGCTGGAGATTCGGCTGGTGAGCGAGGTGGCGAGCATCTGTCCTGGTGAGCCCTTCTATGTGGGGCTGGCCTTGCACCATGCGAGCGGCTATCACACGTATTGGAAGCACCCTGGCATCGTCGGTGTGCCGACCGGAATTGCTTGGAAAGATCTACCCGCAGGCTTCAAAGCCGAGCCCATCGACTGGCCGGAGCCGGAGCCGGTGCTGATGTTTCAGATCAAGGCCCAGGGCTATGAGCGCGATGTGGTGCTGCCGATTCGCATCACGCCTCCGGCCGACTTGAAAGATGGCAGCATGGTGAAGCTCAGCGGCAAGGCTTCCTGGATGTGCTGCAACCAGGAATGCAATCCCGGCTTCCAAGACCTGGTCATTGAGCTGCCGGTGAAGCACTCGAATAAGCCAGCTTACGATACCGAGTGGAGACCCAAGTTCGAGCGTGAGAGGGCGCTGCGGCCCTCGGCCAGCCAAGCTTGGCAAGCTAGCGCGGAGGAGTCCGAGAAGACCATATCACTGACCCTAAAACCAAAATCGAAGGCGGCGAAGATCAGCGCTGAAGCAGCGGCGAAGATCATCTTCTTCACCGAGGATGGCCTCATTGACAGCAACAAGCCGCAGGTCATCCGCGTGGCGGCGGATGGCACGATCACCTTCACCTTGATCAAGGCGGACTTCATTCTCGGTGACAAGCCCACGCATCTGAACGGGCTGCTGCTGCATCCGCCGGGATGGCTGGCCGATGGCTCGCTTCGCTGTCTGCGAGTGAGCCCCGCGCTCACACCGGCTCAGTAGGTGAGCAGCGCTTTGATCACCTTGCGCTCGTGCACCGCATCGAAGCCTTGCTGAATGTCGCGGATGGCGAAGGTGTGCGTGAGGAAGTCGGCGGAGCTGAGCTTGCCTTCACGAATCCACTGGCAGAGCTGGGGCTGCGCTTCTTTTTCATAACGGCGCGTCGGCCACTGATGGACGAAGAGGTTGAAGTTGAAGTCGGCGCGTGACTTCTCCAGGTGCAGCACGGGATCGGTCAGCACGCCATAGATGCACATGCTGCCGCCGCGTTTGATGAGAGGAAGTGAGGCATGGGTGATGGTCGCCTTGCCCACGGCATCAATGACCGCATCCAGCTTGTTGCCGCGTTGTTTGGTGAGTTCAGCGAGCGCGGGATCATTGGGCGCAAAGACCGCGTCAGCTCCGAAGGCAAGCGCCTTGGCCTGCTTGTCGGCGTGGCGATCCACCAGGCCGATCCAGCCCAGGCCCATCAAGCGCGCACAACGCACGAAGCTCAAACCCACTGGACCGCCACCATAGATAAGGATGTCGTCGCCAGGCTTCAGATGGAAGTCGCGGAAGGCACCGAGCACCTCGCGCCAAGTGCAGAGCAGCACGGCTTGCTCAGGAGGAATGTCGTCATCGACACGGGTTTGAATCTCGAAGACCTCCACCCAGCCATTCGCCTCTTTGGCCACGCCATCGTTCACCATCGCTTCGTGATCATTGGCCAGCGTGTATTCGCAGAAGCCGCCCCACCCGGAATCGAGACCTTCCATTTGCAGGTCGAAGACCAGGCCTCCGACGACTCGATCACCTGGCTTGAAGGCTTTCACTTTCGCTCCGACCTCCATTACAGTGCCCACGCTTTCATGACCCAGGGCAAAAGGAATCGCTTGCTCCATGCCGGGGAAGCGACCGCTGAGCAGTTCGCTGTCGGTCTGGTTGCAGATGCAGGCGCGCTCGGTTTTGACCAGGGCTTGATAAGGGCCGGGCTTGGGCACGGGGGTGTCGAGCAGCGTGAGTTCGTGCGGGGCGGTGACGGCGATGGTGAGCATGGGAGAGAGCGAAGAGCGGAGGGCGTAGAGCAAAGGGGAAATGACTCAGGCTAGGGTTCGCCCCGTGACCGTGAGCACGCCAAAGCGGTCGCGCTCAAGCGTGAAGTGCTCGCGTTGGAGCTTCTCTTTGCGGCTGTCGCTGTGCTCGATGAGGGCGGTCAGAACGAAAGGGGCGGAGGTGATCTTCATCACGCGGAACAGCGGTGCCCGGCGGGTGCGCAGGAAGCAGTGCAGGGGAACATCGGCGTGGTCGGCATTCCACAGCCAGCGGCCGGGGGTGAAGCCTGGGATCTCGGAGAGCGCCAGCATCACCTCCCGGACCACCGGCTCGCCGTGCAGGCGAATCAGGCGCGCGGCATGGTGCTTGTTGACCATGCTTTCCAGCCAGGAGGCGGAGGGGTTTCGATGCACGTCCTCCATCTCGTCGATGAGCTCCAGCGCGTGAGTGTTCAAAGCCTCGCGCAACTGCTCACGACTGAGCGCGCCGTTGTCATACAGGCGGAAGATCTGGCGCGGAGTAAGCTGAGTGTCGGGAAGCACGGGCGCGATTGTGACCAAGAGCGCGGGCGGATGCAAGCGTGGGCAAGGTGGTCCGCACAGTCCCCTGCGCGGTTCACGTTACTTTTTGCTCAGCTTATAGAAGAGTGTGCCGCCGATGCTGAGGAACAGCACGTTCGGCAGCCACATGAGCAGGTGCGGATACAGGCTGCGCTTCTCGTTCAAGCTGTCGGCCACCATGATGAGCGTGATGTAAACCACCGCCGTGACCAAGCTGAGCACGAAGCCGATAGTCGTCTCCCGCCGCTGCGCGGTGATGGCGAGCGGGATGCCGATGAGCGCAAAGGTGATGCAGGCCAGGGAGAAGCTGTAGCGCTTGCTGACCTCAGTCTTGGTGACGGAGAGGTTTTTCTTGTCCAAAGGGAGCCCTGTGATGCTGTCGTTGCCGGTCCACACCTCGCCCCACAGCGCGGTGGTGGATTTCATGCTCGCGTTCACACGCTCGGTTTTGTCCTTCAAATCGGAGAGCGGGAAGGTGATGGCCGTCTCGCCAATCGCGGGCGTGTCCACCTTATCCACACCGCCGGCGAGGTCGGTGTCCACCTTTTCAAAGTTCGCGTCCTTCAGCTTGAGCACGAAATCGAGCTGTCCGGGCGTGACCACCAGCTCGGCGGTGCGGGCGCGGATGAAAAGCTCGCCGCGGTTGCCGTTGAGCTTCAAAATTTGCAAGTCTTCCAGCGTGCCGTCGTCACGCTTCTTGCCGGTGTAGATGCGGTAGCCGGGGAACTTGTCGATCACTCGGTCTGCCTGGAAGAGGGAGATCGGGTCCTCCGTGACCACGTCATAGAAAAGACGCTTCATCTGGTTTTTCGCCCAGGGTGCCAGATTGATGTTCACGTAGAAGCAGACGCTGCACAGCAGGGCGGCCAGGACGAACACCGGCAGGCAGATGCGCCACATGGGCGTGCCAGTCATGCGCATGGACACCATTTCGTTGTCCGCCGACATGCGGCCAAAGACCAGCAGGATGGCGGTGAGGAAGGCCCAGGGGATGGTGAAGATCAGCGAGAAAGGGACGACCAGCCCGACGAACTCCAGCACCAGCGTCACCGGCAGATGTGTGTCTCCCAGCAATTGGTCGAGCTTTTTGTAGACATTGCCCAGCACCATCACACCGCTGAGCACGAGCACGCCCGTCAGGGTGGCGGAAAACACCTGCTTCCAGATGTAGCGGTCGAAAATGCGGATGGTCATGCGTGCGGAAACGCGAGGCTAGCAGGGAGTGCGGCCTTGTCCAACATCCCGATGAGGCAATGATGCGCCGCCTGCTTACTTCGGGAAGCGAAGGATGGTCTCGCCCTCCTTCTTGCGGCCCAGTTTGTCGCGAACCGTCAGCTCGATGAACTCCTTGTCCTCCTCAAGCCACTGGATGCGGTTGGCGATCTTGTCGCGTTCCTGGGTGCGCTTGGCAAGCAGGGCCTTCGCCTGCTGCACCCGACCCGCCAGCTCCACCGGTTCCGGCAGCGGCTGGCGGTAGTAAAACACGGCACCCGCCACGAACAGACACAGAAGAATCCAGTATTGAAAACGCACCATCAGGGCGAGGATGCGCTGCAGGCGGGACTTTTCGGTGTCGTGATGTTCGTTCATGGCGGGCGCTGCAATCAAAGGAGGCTAGACTTTCATCTTGCCGCCGTAGATCGCGTTTTCGCCCAGCTCCTGCTCGATGCGCAGCAGCTGGTTGTATTTCGCGATACGGTCGGAGCGGCTCATGGAACCGGTCTTGATCTGGCCGCAGTTCGTGGCCACGGCGAGGTCGGCAATGGTGTAGTCTTCCGTTTCGCCTGAGCGATGGCTCATCACGGCGGTGTAGCCGTTGTCATTGGCCAGTTCGACGGCGTCGAGGGTTTCGGTCAGCGAGCCAATCTGGTTCACCTTGACCAGGATCGAGTTGGCGATGCCTTCCTTGATACCCTTGCTGAGGAATTCCACGTTGGTGACGAAGAGATCGTCGCCCACGAGCTGGGTGGTGGCACCCAGTTCTTTGGTGATGACCGCCCAGCCGGCCCAGTCGTTCTCGGCGCAGCCGTCTTCGATGGAGATGATGGGGAACTTCTTCTTCAGCTCGGCGTAGTAGGCCACGAGTTCGGCGGCGGTGCGCTCGGACTTGTCGCTCTTCTTGAAGACATACCTGTTCTTGGTCTTGTCGTAGAACTCGGAGGAGGCCACGTCCAGCGCGATGAAGATGTCCTCGCCCAGCTTGTAGCCCGCCTTGTCCACGGCCTGCGCGATGACTTCCAGCGCGTGGTCAGCGGACTTCAGCGTGGGGGCGAAGCCGCCCTCGTCACCCACGGCCGTGCTCAGGCCCAGGTCATGCAGAATCTTCTTCAGCGAGTGGAACACTTCCGCGCCGTAACGCAGCGCTTCCGAGAAAGTCGGCGCGCCCTTGGGCATGATCATGAACTCCTGGAAGTCGATCGGGGCGTCGGAATGCGCGCCACCGTTGATGATGTTCATCATCGGCACGGGCAGCACCTTGGCGTTCGGGCCGCCGATGTATTTGTAGAGCGGCACGTGCAACGCGTTCGCGGCCGCCTTGGCCACAGCGAGGGAAGCGCCGAGGATCGCGTTCGCACCCAGCTTGGACTTGGTCTTGGTGCCGTCCACCTGGAGCATGAGCTTGTCGATGCCGACCTGGTCGCTGGCGTCGCCGCCGATGATGGCGTCGGCGATTTCATTGTTCACGGCATCCACGGCCTTTAGCACGCCCTTGCCCAGGAAGCGCTTCTTGTCACCGTCGCGCAGTTCCAGCGCTTCATGTTCACCGGTGCTCGCGCCCGAGGGCACGGCCGCGCGGCCCATGGCACCGCCTTCGAGATACACGTCCACTTCCACGGTGGGGTTGCCGCGCGAGTCGATGATTTCGCGACCGATAACAGAAGCAATTGTCAGTTCGTCCATTGTTTAAGAGAGGTTAATTATGAGGGGCTTTCTTGAACTTGGCAAGAAAGGATCAGGAGCCGGGCACAGAGCCGTGATTGGGCACCAGGGCAAGCAAGAATTCGGCCACCGTCCTGCCTGGAGCGTGGAACCGCCCTGCCTGCGAACCATGCGGGATCTCAACGGAGCGGGCAGGTTTGCCTGATACAAAAAGAGGTCCGAAGGACCGGGGCTCGGGTGGCGGCTTGCTTGCAGGAGTGGCCATCGACTTATGAAACTCGCTGGCCTGTGCTGAGGCCGGAGGCACCACGGTGGTCTTTTCCTTGGCTGGGTTTCTCAGGGGCACTCTTGGACGGAGTCTTCTGAGCCTTGGGTGGGCGGGCGCGGAGAGAAGCTAGACAGGCTTCTGATATTTAATGTGTCTAAATATCTATAATTACAGGATTGAATAACTCCTGCTAACGGTTAGCATTATAAATATCAGAAAATCCATTCTGGCAAAGATTTGTGAGGTTTCTCCCTTTCCATCGGAACACCGCACTTCGCCCAGCCTGCTCCGGGTCGCTTCCTGCGCGACATGAGCGGGGGCGGGGACAGAGGTTTGCGTTCACGACACTGCTGGTGGCGCTACTGCTGGCGGCTCCGGGAGCACGGTTGGCCCTGGGGCAAGTAGGCGGAGGCAGTCTGCGTGTGGGGGATTTGGTCTGGAGCGACACGAACAACAATGGCCTGAAGGACACGAACGAAAGCGGAGTGTCTGGCGTGAGTGTGGAGCTGTGGGGTGCAGGGCCGAACGGCATGGAAGAGAACGGCGCGGGCGATGATGTGCTGGTGGGCGCGCCGGTGCTGACAGACCTGAATGGCAACTACCTCTTCACCGGCCTGACGCCGGGCAACAACTTCTATGTGCGCATCCCGGTGCCGCCGACCTTGTATCCGCGCAGCAGCGGCGTGCCGGTGGCGGTGGACAACGGTTTGGACAATGACAACAACGGCCTGCAGCCCGGCGGCGCGGGCACGGCGGTGCGCAGCCCCAAGTTCAACCTTGTGGCCAATGGCGAGGCTCCCACGGGTGTGGACGGGGACGACACGAATGGCGAGCTGACCATCGACTTCGGCTTTGCGAATCCCGACCTGAGCTATGCGAACAACCTGATCGACAACGCGAGCTTTGAGTTTGACGGCACCCCGAACACCAATGGCGTGCCGGTCGCCACGCTGGGCTACACGGGCACGGGCACGGGCACGACCTTTGGCTCGGGCAAGAACGCCCTGCTCTGGGTGGGCGGCATCAATGGCATCAGCCCGCTGGGATCACCCATCGCGCGCATGCAGGTGCTGGCGGTGAGCGATGGGGCGAAGGTGGCTTGGGTGGAGAGCGCGAAGGCGCGCCACGGCCGCCGGTTCACG
>Ga0164295_10001220_pt1 | contig 21324 bp, 21 predicted proteins | sample GEODES006metaG_FD_111798 | JGI IMG/M metagenome (GOLD analysis project Ga0164295, IMG submission 111798) | Oligotrophic lake water microbial communities from Sparkling Lake, Wisconsin, USA - GEODES006 metaG | ecosystem: Environmental > Aquatic > Freshwater > Lake | place: USA: Sparkling Lake... | reverse complement strand
TGGGCCAACTTTAAAAGGAAAGGAATCTCTTCCTTTCCTTTTGCGTCCCCAACGGGATTTGAACCCGTGTTAACGCCGTGAAAGGGCGACGTCCTAGGCCACTAGACGATGGGGACAGTGGAGGGGTAAGGGTATCGGTTGAATTAAGCAGAGCAAAACTAATAAACAAAATAGGCGCAATATCTTCTCTTAGATAGATAGTGCACAATTGGCCATCATGACCATAATCTCCAACTGCACAGCATCAATCATTAATCATGCTGCCCTTGCGCTAAAAGATGGGCATTTGGTGGCATTTCCAACCGAGACCGTTTATGGCCTAGGTGCTGATGCTACAAATGAAAAAGCTGTGGCCAGAATCTATGAAGTTAAGGGAAGACCAAAGGATCATCCTTTAATTGTGCACATCTCATCTTTAGAGCTTTTAGATAAATGGGCAAGTGAAACACCAGAGTATGCAATCAAACTTGCAAGAAAATTTTGGCCAGGGCCAATGACTTTGGTTTTTAAAAAAACAGATTTAGCCAAAGATTTTATTACAGGAGGTCAAGACACGGTTGCAATACGAATTCCTTCCCATACTTTAGCAAATCAATTATTGAAAAATTTTGAATCACTTGGTAGGTATGGTGTTGTAGCGCCAAGCGCAAATAGATTTGGAAAGGTATCTTCAACTACTGCAATAGCAGTTGAGTTAGAGTTGGGCCAGTATCTTTCTAGCTTAGATCAAATCCTAGATGGTGGATCGTCTAAAGTCGGCATAGAATCAACAATTATTGATTGCACGAGTGATCTACCTGTAATTTTAAGACCTGGTGGTGTAACGGTAGAAATGATTAAGAAATTATTAGATGTAGAATTAGATTTAGACAATGCACCACATACAAAAACCAAAATGCCTGGAATGCTTGCCTCTCATTACTCTCCAAGAGCCAAAGTCTTTCTGTCTGGCACGCCTTCACCTGGAGATGGATATATTGCGATGATTGAGATTCCAACCCCAATGGGAGTATGTCGATTAGCCACTCCAAAAAATATTGATGAATATGCCCATGTGCTTTATGAGTCTCTTAGATCTGCCGATAGCCAGGGCCTAAAGCGTGTATTTATTGTGCCACCGGATGATTCTGGGATCGGGAGTGCCATAAAAGATCGAATTTTAAAAGCATCTTGTAGAAATAAAGAAGATTTATCGAATGGGTAATCATTATCAGGAATTGGTTCTGAATGAATTGATGCGGCTTCCAGAATATGAAACGAATGTTTAGCATTATCGAGTTAGAAGAACCACTGGAGGCTATGATGCAAATATTAACTTCTGGTAGAAACGGATGCGAATGAGTAACTATACGAAGAGATTCAGTAAATCTGAATTTCTTGGAGATAAGACTAAGCACTTATTATCTATTAGTTCAAATAAGGTTGTTTGTCACCTCGGTTGCACGGATTGGCCAAACCAAATTGAACAGATATCGAAAAAAAATTTGTTACACATTAAAGTTTTGGGTGTTGCCAAGAAAGTAGTTGGTGTAGATGTCGATATCGATGGACTCAATCATTTGCAACAGCTTTATGCTGATAAAAATTTCATTTGTGGAGATATTTCTACTTCGAGTAAAATTCAACAAGAATTGATTGATTATCACCCCGATTATCTGTTAATACCAGACGTCTTGGAGCATGTAGAGAACAGTCGGGATTTTTTGGTTGGGATTGAGAAAGTATTATCCAAGACTGGTGCTGTCGGTGTTTTCACCACACCAAACGCGTTTGCTCTCAAGACTTTCATTCCAGTTTTTTTTGGGCTTGACTTCACACACCCCGATCATTGCTCTATTCATAATGAATTTACCATAGCGCATGCTATGAACGATGCTGATTTAAAGATTATTAAAATTAGCTATCTGAGTCGCGATATATCTGATCGCTACGGTTCCTTGATGCAGATTATAACCAAACCATTTGATTGGTTCTGCCGATTATTTCCTAGATTTTCGGATACATTGTATATTGAAGTCATTTCACGATATTAAACATGTCTCAGTCTTCTTTTGGCAATGTCAAATAATTTGGTCGGCGACGAGTTTGCTCAACCAGTACGATCAGATATGTAGCGATAATTGCTGTCGAAGCAAACTGTATTGAGAAGAAGAAAGCCAAGAGTGCGATGATTGTTGGTACGCCACGTTGAAAACCCGGGGAGAGTAGCTGAAATACGATAATCCCCACGATAACTACCAGGCTAATAATTACAGAAAAGATTCCCAGAGCCTGCAAAATTTCTAGAGGTTTATTCGAAAAAGAGGCCATGCCCCGCAAAGCGATAGAAGGGGACCCAATCCTGGCGTGATACTTGGTTTTTCCATTTCGCCGCGTGGGCCGTTTGTAATGAATTACAGAATTAGTTACACCAGCAAGAGAAGTTATTCCCCGCCAAAATGGATTTGGATCGCCGAATTTTAGAACTAAGAGAATGATTGAACGGTCGATTAATCGGAAGTCGCCAACATTGTGTTGCACTTTTCCTTTGGTCATCCACCCTAGAAATTTGTATCCAACACTAGTAAAAAGGCGATACAGAAAAGTATCCGTAGTTCGATCACCACGTTTTGTGTGAACAATAAGAGACCCCTGCTCCCAATTCTGAATCATTGTGGGCAGGAGTTCTGGGGGATCTTGAAAATCAGCATCCATACTAACTATGGCATCACCGGTCGCATGTTCATAGCCAGCACGTATAGCTTCGGTTTGCCCAGCACGATCAGCAAGGAAAATTCCTCGTATCCTTTTGTCTGGCAAAGCTAGGCGTGTGATCTCGTTCTCAGTTCCGTCAGATGAAGGATCGCACACAAAGAGAAGTTCATAATCATGTTGCAAAGAGGAAAACTGTTCATCAATTGCTTTTGAAATTGCTTCTATATTCCCAGCCTCGTTCATTACGGGCAAAACAATTGAAATGGTAGCCATGCGTTTAGCCTAACCCTGAAACTCAGTAAACTCGGCGCAGCTTGCCAAAGTTTCCATCCTGATTCCTAAGTTCATCAAAGTTAGCACTCCAAGTTCTACCGCCCAATTGTTCAGGGTTAGCAGCTAAGAAATGGATTAATCTAGAGAGATTCTCAGTAGAAGGTCTGCTATTCATTACTTCTTGTGCGCGAAGCTTTCTAGTCTCAGGAATTGATCCCGTTAAATCTGCAGCCACAACCCCCTGCATCCGAGAAGGAAATGCGCCGGGTGAAATTAGACCATATCTATTTCCATGCGGAGAAAGCTGATGATCGATAACTTCCGTCAATAAACCCATTGATGATTTCGCAGCGAGGTAGCCAATGCTTGAATCATCTAGGTTATCTCCACCAACCCCAGCCCCTGAGAATGAAACTATACTGCTGCCGCGAGGTATTGAAATGGCTATTTTAGCTGCCAACAGAAAAGGCAACATATTTCCCGAGAAAGTAGAAAGCGCATCTTCAATATCCAGATTATCGATTTTTTGGACTTTTCCAAACAAACCCATAAAGTTAATGAGCAATACTGGACCTGAAATGCAATCCAAAAGTTTATCTAGGATATTTCTTTCAATTTCTGTTGAACTACCCCATTCAATCTGAAACTGATTCATTCTGGGAATCCATGTATTGGCTAGGAGATTTGAATTTACGCGATCAAAAGTGAAAATCTGGCGCGGATCTACTTCAATCGTAGGAAGTATAGCTTTTGCGATACTAGAAGTAGAACCTAGAACTACAAGTTGCTTAATAGTCAAGATCGCCCCCCACAACCTTATTGTAGATCTTCATTCCAGTTAGCGCTTGAGTGATATTACAAATTAATTGACCTTCCTGCAACCAATCAAATATCTCTGCCTTTAGGGAGTTATCTGATTTAGCTAATTCTGTTCTTGTCTCAGATTCCTTTTGAGAAGCTGCAGACAACCAACCCCATCTTGGACCTTCAGTAATGATTTGGGGTCCATCTGATCTGCCACGTCCATCTATTTCAAAGTAATTTTCTGTTCCAATTATCTCAACCTTAAATCGAGTTCGCCAAGCCACTATTGAAGAGGTTAAAGTAAATGGAATCTCCCCTAGATAGCCCAGCAAATTAGTGGACTCCTCTATCCCTGTATTCCAAAATCCCCTCCACTCAGTCTTTCCAACTATTGAAAAATCTGTCTCATCTATATCGAATAAGTGAATCATTAGATCAATCAGATGAATTCCTGGGTCCAGAAAAACACCACCCCCAGCCATGACGGGATTAAGTTTCCAGGAAGTTGAATCAGCAGGGGCTCCCCCATGACCAAGTTCCATCTTGATACTTGATAGTGCGCCGAGTCTTCCACCCTGGAGTTGGTTCTTAAGGCGAATGATTCCAGGCATAAATCGGTAATTGAAACCAACAGAAAGATTTTTTGAATTCTTGTGGGACGCCAAATGCTGTGCCTCTTGAATGTTTCTTCCTAGAGGTTTCTCCATAATCACTCTGCAACCAATATCCAGAAGTGCAGAGACCATTTCGACTGCCGCATCATGAGGAACAGCAACTATTGCATGCTTGGATGGGATTAACAGCGCCGACTCGAAGCTATTAACGAAATTAAGACCTGAATACTTAGCCTCACGAAGTAGTGATGCCTGCTCGGAGTTTGAATCAAAAACATAGATATTCTCAGGCTTTAAACCAAATTCGATACACGCGTCGAGCCTTTGTCTGCCGATCAAACCGAGACCAGCAATTAGTAATTTTTCATCTGCCATTAAGAGATCTCCTCCTTCATAGCGGAAATAGAATCCTGCATTGCGCTTTGACTAGTGAATTTAGGTCTCCATCCTTTACTTTCTATTTTAGAAGGGTCCAATTTCACAATTGGAACATCAGCTTTCCATCCACGGGCACCGCCGGTGTAATTTATCTGAATACCAGAAATATCTATATCAAAAACGTCTAGAACGATTCCTGCGATTTGATTCACGCTGAGAGAATCTCTAGTCGATATATTGTAAACGTCAAAAGCGGTGTCACCAATTTCAGTAAAAGACAAAACTGCATTTGCGACGTCTGTTACATGCACATATGACTTGTTCTGTTGCCCATCACCAAGAATAGTCAGCTCCTTGGAGTTTATGCTCAAGCGTCTGACAAAGTCATATCCAACCCCGTGCGTTTGTCTTGGTCCTACGACATTGGCAAATCTGAAAGCTGTTGCATGAATTCCAAACATATACGCGTAAGAAGCCAACAGCGCTTCACCCGCTAGTTTGCTTGCACCGTATGTGCTTATAGGCTTCAACTGGGACATTTCAGTTAAGACCTCTGTCCCTGCATCTCCATATACTCCACTCCCAGACGCATAGAGGATTTTCTGTATACCGGCAAAGCGTGAAGCCTCGGCTACTGATTCTGTAAGTGCTGTTCCCTGAGTAAAATCAATGCGTGGCTCGCTGGCCGCTTTAGCGATATCTGGATTTGAAGCCAGGTGAATTACAACTCTAGAATTTTGAATCGCTGCAATTAGATCACTTGTATTCTCGACATCACACTCAAATACCTTGAGATTTGGGTTGTCGACCAAGTTACCTAGAAGCTCTATGGACCCTGAACAGAAATTATCTACAACTGAAACCGCTTTACCTTCCTGAAGTAATCGTTCGACAAAGTGACTTCCAATGAACCCCGCACCGCCAATAACTGAATATTCACTAGTCATTTCGTGCTCGTTTCTGTCGGTTACTTCCCATTGTCTAGTAAATCTGAGATTGTTGCCTAATGATAATCACCAGAAGTCCACTTCGCATATCACTGGGGGGTGGTGGCACCGATCTTCCTTCATATTCTAATGAACACGGTGGGTACTTAATTGCCGCTGCAATAGATAAATATGTGTATGTCACAGTCAATAGACCGTTTCAGGAAGGAATAATCCTTAAGTATTCTTCGATTGAGAGAATTAAACAGATATCTGAGGTGGGACATCCGATAATAAGAGAAGTTTTGAGAAGCTTAAATCTCACCACCCCACAAATTGAAATCTCTTCAATTGCAGATATTCATGCAGGAACCGGTCTTGGATCAAGTGGAAGTTTCACTACAGCGCTGATAAGGGCCCTTTACACTCATTATCGACTGAATATTCATCCAAAAGAGTTAGCTGAGTTAGCATGCGATATCGAGATAAATAAACTTGGTGAACCTATTGGAAAACAAGATCAATACATTGCGGCTTACGGGGGAATTACAGAATTTACTTTTAGAGAGGATGGCTCGGTTTCAGCAATCTCTCTTCCTTTGTCCGTTCAGACAATCCTTGACCTTGAGGACAACTTAGTGCTTTTCTTCACAGGCATTTCACGGTCCGCAAGCGGAATTCTGGCAGATCAAAATTCAAAATCTTTATTAAGCGATCAAATAATGTTGGAGAATTTGCATTACATCAAGGATTTGGGTCATCGAAGCAAAGATGCTTTAATCAAGGGAAACACTTCGACTTTTGGTACCCTCATGAACGAACATTGGGAGTTTAAGAAATCACGTTCTACGGGAATGTCGAATAAATTTATTGATGAGGCTTACAATAAGGCGCTCAGGTCTGGAGCTATCGGGGGCAAGCTGGTTGGCGCTGGTGGCGGTGGATTTTTGATGTTTTATGCTGAGAATAAAGAGAAACTTCGTATAGCAATGACAGAATTGGGATTGGAAGAAGTCAGATTTAAATTCGACTTTGAAGGAACGAGAGTAATTCTTTCCTAATGCTTCCAATTGTGATCTTGGCTGGTGGACTTGCAACTCGATTGGGAAACCTCACAGAACATACCCCTAAGTGTCTCTTGAAAGTCAATCACAAGCCATTCATAGAGTTGCAACTGGAACTATTGCGTAATGCAGGCTATTCAGACGTTTTTTTATGTTTGTCTCATTATGCAGAAAAAGTGGTAGCGCACATTGGAAATGGAAAACGTTTTGGTATGAATATCAATTATTCTTTCGATGGGTCAAGACAGCTCGGAACTGGTGGGGCAATCCGTAAAGTTTTGCCAAAAGTTGCTCCTGAATTTGCAGTAATTTACGGCGATTCTTACTTACCCATAAATTACAAAAAAGTCGAAGAGGCATTCTTAGATTCTAGCGCGCTAGGTTTAATGACGGTGTTTGAAAATAGAAACAAACTTGATATAAGCAATGTAGAGTTTTTAAATAACCAGGTGAAAATATATAGCAAGAACCCATCCTATAGAATGACACACATAGACTATGGGCTAAATTTTTTTCGTTCAGAAGTATTCGAGTCCTACAAAATTGACATGGCCTTCGATCTGACAGATGTCCTTTCAAGGCTATCAATTGAAGGAAAACTGGCTGGATTTGAGGTGTTTAAGCGCTTTTATGAAATAGGGTCTGCAAAGGGAATAAAAGAGCTATCGTTGCATCTTAAGGAGTTTGAAAAATGAGCTTTAGCAAAGATCACTTAATGGAAACGATTGAAATTATCAAGTTAATTGACCCTGCGAAGATTGAGGCAATGGTAGACCTCCTGGCTGAGCTTAGGTCAACAAATGGACGTCTGTTTGTTTTGGGCGTTGGTGGAAGTGCCGCTAATGCGAGTCACGCAGTAAACGACTTCAGAAAGCTAGTCGGCATCGAAACATATGCGCCTACTGATAATGTCGCAGAATTAACTGCAAGAACTAATGATGAAGGTTGGAGTACTGTTTTTTCTGGGTGGCTTAAGGTGAGTAATCTCAACAATAAAGATTGTTTACTTATTTTGTCTGTCGGAGGTGGAAGTAAGGAAAATAACGTAAGCACAAATTTAATCGAGGCTATCGACTTAGCGAAGGATAAAGGTGCAAAAGTAATTGGAATAGTAGGTCGAGATGGCGGATATACAGCTAAGAATTCTGAAGTTTGTCTGATAATACCTACAGTCAATTCAGAAAAAGTTACGCCACACTCTGAATCTTTCCAAACTGTAATATGGCATCTATTAGTTTCTCACCCAAAATTAAAAGCCAACCCAACAAAGTGGTAGAGATCGAAAATATTAGACTCAGGGCAGCTTTTCTTGACCGTGATGGTGTAATTAATAAAAGTTTCCTACGGTCAGGAATTCCTGTACCGCCAAGAGATTGCGACGAAGTATCTATTATTGAGGGAGTAACAGATTCTCTAAACCTTTTTCGAAAGAATGGAATAATCCCCATTGTAATAACAAACCAACCAGATGTTAGTCGAGGGATTACAACAGTGGAAAAAGTCGAATCAATTAATGAATTGATTCAGCAATTGACAGGGATAGAGTATTTTTATGTTTGCTTTCATGACAACCTTGACAATTGCAATTGTCGAAAACCTCGAACTGAACTGATTCTGAATGCGGCGCGTGATCTTAATATAGACCTAAGCAATAGTTTTATGGTTGGTGACAGATGGCGAGATATTAAAGCTGGACAAACTCTTGGTATGAGAAGCTACTTTATTGACTATTCATACAGGGAAATTGAACCTGAACCACCCTTTATCCGAGTATCCTCACTATGGGAAGTCGCACGTATTGAATTAGGAGAACGATATGAATCCGAGAATTGAAGACCTAAAGGTGAAAATCTTTGCCGATGGCGCAGATTTGCAGGAAATGATTATGATGTCGGGAAAGAGTTACATTTCTGGACTCACCACAAACCCAACTCTAATGCGAAAAGCTGGAGTTCTTGACTATAGGAAATTTGCAAGAGATGTTCTCACTGAAATTCAAAGCAAACCTATTTCTTTTGAAGTTTTTAGCGATAATTTAACAGAAATGAAAAACCAAGCTTTAGAAATTGCATCCTGGGGAGAGAACGTCTACGTAAAGATTCCAATCTCCAACACCTTAGGACTTTCCACCTCAGATGTAGTACATGAACTAACAACAGGCGGGGTTAAGGTAAACGTAACAGCAGTCATGACGTCGAACCAAGTCGAGGAAATATCGGCATCTCTTAATCCCAAGATTCCAAGTTATATTTCAGTGTTTGCAGGAAGAATCGCAGATACTGGTCGGGACCCCATACCAACTTTAAAGAGTTCCCTAGAAATTCTCCAATCAAATCCATTAGCAGAGTTGATTTGGGCAAGTCCTCGCGAATTACTCAATGTTATTCAAGCAGATCAAATCAATTGCCATATAATAACCGCAACCAAAGAAATTTTAGCTAAGTTAACACTACTTGGCCATAATCTAGAGGCTTATTCATTAGAAACGGTGAAAATGTTTCGAAATGATGCTTTAGAATCTGAATTTTCGATCTAGTTTAAAACTATATTGTCGTGTTGCTTATTGATTGAAGATGTTTTTTATCTATGTACCAGTCATCCCAAGAACTTTTTGCACTCAAGGGATCAAGAACATAATCATTACTAGATAGGTATTTTGCGATTAACTTGCGCGAAGAACCAAAGTTGTGCTCTACTGAGATTAACGACGGTCGAAATCGATTAAAATCTAGAGATTGCAATGCAAAAAGTTCGCCACCTTCAATATCTAAACTCAAGAAGTCGAAGCTTGATGGGCAACCCCCTTCAGTTAGCAAATCCGTCAAGGTTGAGCATTTCACTAGGATAACTTCTCCAGTAGGTTCATGAAGTCTGTGGGTTTCTTTTGAGAGCTGACTTTCTGTTGAAGAAAATTCAGGGTTTTCTGATAAGTGCAATTCAATCATTTCCCCATCTGCGACAGCCCGCTCAAGCACTTGAGATTTTCTCTGAGAACGGAGAAGGTCGGCCATATGGGGATTTGGTTCGATTAGTATTCCATCCCAGGCGTAAGTTGATTCAAGCAAGAAAGTATTGTTTAAATATGTTGGGTGACAAGATCCAACCTCGACAAAAAAGCCTTTGGTTCGAGCAGAAGTGCGATACAAAACCCAAAGGTCTTGAGACATCTGTGAAAATGATTGAATCTTCATGTAATAAAGAAATCCTAACCAAATCTTCTTATCATGTTGAGCCATTTTCATTGACACATCTCGACTCATATGTTGAAACACCGTTACGAGCATTGTTGTAGCAATATTGCTTAATACTAACCGCGTAGAAAAAACTTTCAGCATCTTCAAAGGAAGAGCAAACAGGGTTTTTGTAGCTTTAAACTTCATATACTTCCCAACCTTCCGATGTAAAGACTAACGAACCCCGATTCGCTTGCTGATAACCCCTTATTAATCCTAAATTCGCGTTTGCTGGCCAACCCCAAGATGTCGATATTAACAGATAGTTAACTCCCAAGTTTGAGAGAGCAATCTGAATCTGATCTAATGTTCGAATCTCGGGATCAAAAAATGGATTTCTTCTATCACCAGGTAAAACTAGGGTTGACTTAGGGTAGAAAAGTGCGGCTCTACCTTCACCCAGTAAAGCCAAACGCGCTCCAGCGAAATCGGGAGCAGAGAAATAATCAATAACTTTACGGAATCCAATTTCATTTACCGTAAGGCCTGCAGAAGTTAGGGAAGGAGGGGGAGCAGTATCCTTAACCTGATACTCCAATTTTGTGCTACTAAAAGTTGCTAATGATAAGCAAACAACTAAAGTCCCACCAATTTTTCCGAATAGATTTGAGCCGCTTATTGTTGCAACTTTAGGAGAATTTCGTTTTTCAAGCTTTGGAGCTTTTTTCGTGGTCCAATCACCAAAGACTAAAAATATTTGTATTAGGTTGATAAACAAGAAATACCTGAAAATCGGGCCTATATATAAGAGCAAGAAAATATAGGAGAGGCCAAAGCAAACTAGCAGAAAAGATAGATCCCTCCGGATAACAGAGTTACGCACTGACGCAAGTAATGAGATGAGAAAAATCCCGAGCGAGAAAAAGATTTGAAATTGAGCTAACTCTAAACTTGGAAAACTAAACCCCTGCTTTTCTAGGTAAGAAAATGTCTGAATAAATGAACGTCGAACGTCTTCTTCATTCGTCATCACTTCTGGTCCATAACCAATACCTTGAAAAAATCCTTGAAAAAGGGGAAAGAAAGGATTACCACTGTAGTAATAGTTGTAAAGCATCCAAGCCAGATTTACGAAGAACCCAAGAAGAATTGATTTCACCAATGTAATTAAAGGGAGTTTGAGTTTGTAGGTACAGTAAGCAAGGACGATCACTACGACGACCAAACTGAAGGGCTTTATAAAGGTTACAAATCCTCCCAATACGAAGACCCAAGCAGGATTTAATCTGTAATTTAATTGGGTAATCCGCAACATTGAAATTAATAGGACCATACAAAAAAACATTAATGATAAATCACTCGATGGCGATGTTACAACAATCCGACCGGATAAGAGAACAACTACTAAAGCAAGCAAGGTTCTTGCGACCCGTGCTATTTGTGAGGTATTTTTGGAATACAGATAAGTCAGATGTAGTGTGCCCAATAGAAAAAATAAGTTGAAGAGATTTACAGATTTATACCCAAAAATTGCAATGTAGCTCCCAAAGATTCCCTGGGCACCAAGACTCAAGCCAGAATTAGGTATTAACTGATCAGTCCTCAAACTATGCGAATCAGTAGTTGCAAACCAAGGTAAGTAAGTATGATACGCAAGAGCGTCATAGCCCACAATTGGATTCCCAAAGGATTGTAAAATTGGATGGAGAGTTGATGCAGTGAATAGGATTACGAAGAAGATAATTATTGATTTTGTAGACTTTAAGATTGCGTAGTAACACAATCTAAAGTGTTTAAATCCTAGCTTGAAAATGACAACCAATTGAGATACACCGATGAGAGCAAGGATTGAGCATCGACTTAAGATATTGGCCATTCCTAAAAAAGTGAAGAAATAGGAATAAGTCGCTAAACCTAAAGCGATACTCATATAAACCCGGAATACATCCCATTCGGCCTTTAGGTTACTCAATAGAAATACCCCAAGATTAAATGAGAAAAAGAGAATGACCACGACACCGGTAAAACCAAGAGTCATTTGTGAGACCACTTAGTTAGCATATCGAGGGGGCCAAGTTCAACCCTTACAAATCGCTGAGGGCAGGAGGCAAGTGAGTAGTAAACGTTCTCTCTTGTTGAATACCCTTTCGTACCTTCGAACTCAGAGTTTGATGGTCACATTTGTTTGCATCACCTTCATGTTTCATTTTAGAAACTTATTCGATTTAGGTCCGACATGGGATGACTGGTATTACCCGGAGAACTTCAACAAACAATTGCGGAGTTTTGATCCAGATTTCGATTCGTTCTCTACCGGTTATGGACTTGGTGGATTTACTTTTGTTGAAGTTCTCGCCAAACTTGTAACGGGGAACTTTAGTTTTAATTCAGAAGACAATTTCACCTCTTTGGTTGCTAGGCGCGCAGTATTATTGATCCTTTCCTATGTTGGCGCTCTTGCTACTTATAGTGTTGCGCGCAACCTTGGGTACTCATCGAGTATGGCGAAGATTGCAGCACTACTACTTCTAACTTTGCCCAATTGGGTAGGACAAGCTTCAATTAATATAAAGGATATTCCCGTAGCGGTTGGACTCATTTTTCTCGTTGATGCATTTGTTCGAGTTCTTGTCCTAAAGACTGCAAGAGTTTCTACAAGAACAAGATTTCTAGTTCTTGTAGAAGTTTTTGTTGGCTTCTATTTATCATTCGGAACTAGATTTGGTCTAATTGCGTTTATCTTGGTTGCTACATCCATACTCTTTTTGGCAAACAAAAGAGTCAACAAAATAAGGGCGGGCATTTCTAACTTCTCATTGGCTACCAGTATGATGCTTAGTTATTTGATGCTACTTCCCCTCAACCCAATTCTTATTAATCCTATAAAGTTTGTGCCCAAAGCAATCTTTGGGACTCTAAACCTTTACCAGCAATCAGCAGGCCCAGTTTTAACAAATGGAATCTTCATTGATGGCAATAATCCTCCAACTTGGTATTTACCAACTTGGACATTCGCGCAATTACCACTGACTCATTTGTGTCTCTTGCTAATTGGAATCCCAGCAATTGCTTATCATCTATACCGCTTGTCCATTCCCCAGTTCAAGAGAAATGCAATAGCCCTCCCGTCACTAACTATTTTCACTCTTATGACAGCAGCACCCTATGTGGTAGCTATTTTATTGTCCCCGCCCCTCTATGACGGAGATCGCCAATTCCTGATGGCTTATCCCTTTTTTGTATTGATTATGCTAGGTGGAATCAACCATCTGAAGAATGTAAAGATAAATTATGGGGAAGCAAACCTCATACGGTTTCTTATAGTTGCACTGTGCCTTTCGCCGGGAGTAGCCGTGGTTAGTTCTACTCCATTCACCTACAGCTTTAGAAATGAAATGATCCGATTCCCGGAGAAATGGGAAGGCGATTACATGGGCGTTTCGTTGAAAAAAGCGACTGAATCAGCAATAAATCTCAAATACCAATTAGCCTACGACTTTTCTGATGAGCGTTGGCTTGTGAGGTGGAATCAAACCAATTTGGGCAAAAGCAATGTTACGGAAAGTGAGCAGTTTCTTTACATTGCGACTCGAAGAGGTATACGAAATTCACTTCCAGGCGAATGTAGTGAAATTCAAAATATTAAAACTAGGTTTCTTGGCAGAGAAAATAACATGAGTTTTGTAGCTTTATGTAACGTTGAGAAAGTTGGGAAATAATGACGAGAACTAAGGTTTCAATAATCATTCCAGTGTTGAATGAAAGTAAGTCAATTCCAAGATTTCTAGAGGATTTAACGAAGATGACTACTCTAAATGAGAATGACTTCCAAGTAATTTTCGTTGATAATGGAAGTCAGGATGGATCATATGAATTGCTTGCGAGGTTTATCCAAAGCCCGGACGTACAAAACTTAGGTACAAACTATGAGATTCTCGTAGAACCAAACAAAGGAAAAGGAAAAGCGGTCAGGAAAGGAATAGAACGTACTTCTGGGGAGTATGTCGTAATTATTGATGCTGATAATGAATACAGTTTAAAAGACTTTCAAGCCCTATTTGAGGTAATTTATAATCAAAAGGCTGATTTGGTCTTGGGTACTCGACACTCAGGAAAACCCATTCGAAGAATTCCTGGGCAACCAATGAGTAGTTGGTACTTCAATATCGGTCATTCATTCTTTACTTGGTACTTTAATTACTTATTCCAAACTGATCTAACAGATCCTGCAACTATGTGGAAGTTGATGAGAGGCGATGTTGTCAGAAGCCTGAATCTAACAGGAAATACCTTTAATTTAGACTTTGAACTTGTTGCGAGCTTTACAAAATTACGAAAAGTAATAATTGAAGTGCCAGTCCAATACGTAGCCAGAAGCAAAAGTGATGGTAAGAAAATCAAATTTGTTATAGATCCAATTATTTGGGCAGTATCATTCTTAAGGTATTCGTTGCGCTCCCCAAGTCGTTATCTGAAGTCGACAACTTTTGAAAAAGTGAGGTAAATGTGTTCAAGAATATAGAAAACTTGAAGGATGCCAAGATTCTTATAAGCGCTCCGACCCTGGCCCTTGGTATTTCCTTACTAATAACATTTATACCTACTGCAAGAGGCCATAACACAGGATATGTTGATCCGAATCTGTACATTGGATATGCAACCAACCTCAAATGGTTAGTTGAAAGTGGAGGTTTTGAATATCATGCGACAAGATTGCCATTCATTGGACTTATCAATTTTATAATTACTCTCAGCTCTCAAAATTTCGGTTTGATTTATAAATTTCTCTCAATTTTTTTTACAACCTTTTTATGTTTAAAGTCAGCTGAACTGCTGCAAATACCTCGAAAATCAGCCACATTAGTAACGACTCTGATTTGCCTCTCACCTTTAGTCATTTCTGCTTCTTCTTGGACAATGCCAAACGCTTTTGCCTCAATGTTTAGCTGCTTGTTGATTCCTTTTGTTCTTAAGGAAAGAGTTAGTAGTGCGGAGTCAGTAGTTATTGGATTTCTATTGACGACATCCTTCCTGTTGAATGCTTTTGGTTCGAGTCTAATGATTATTTTGATTGTGGTAGTACATTGGTTGCGCAAGAACAGCGTAAGAACGTTTTTTCACACTTATCTTCGGATTGGACTTGGCATCTTAATTGCTGCTTTTTCCTATCAATTGCTCTGGACTTTTGCTGTTAAATTACCAGGTTCATTTTGGAAACCACACTTTAATGTCATTTTTGACCGTGAGCTATTGGCTTCAAATTGGGCTCCAATTTCTAGCCCCAATGCACAAGGCGTTACTTCTTACATAATCCTTGGCGTCATTCTGGTTTCGTTATATTTGATCTGCAGAAGCCAAAAAATCACAAATTTGCTAATACCAATTGTTGCATTGATTGTGACTTATGTGTTTACCTGGATTACTTACCTTATGAAACTAAACTTTAGCTTTAATGCATTTTGGTACTACTATATTTATTTACCAGTATTTATCTTAGTGACATTGATAACTTTGAAGGTTGCGCTAATAATCACACTGCGCTTTTCTAAGCATCAAAAATCATATATATCACAATTGTTACTGGCAACTTTGTTACTCGTGGGTATCTCAACTACATTTAGTTTGCAAATCAAAAATCCTAGTTTGATGACTGCATATAATTCTTTATCCAACGACACTTCTAGCCAATTATTGAAGGATGAAATCGCAATGAGTAAATTCCTGAAAGCTTTGCCAAGTAATAGAAATTGGGTTGCAACTTGGTACGAGCCAGACTTAACTGGTTACAGAGGATCTCTTATAAGTTCTGCTTCATTTCATTTATTACGCTTCGAAGGCGCTGGAGAAAATCAATCAACTCTTGATTTCGAGGAATACTTAAAAAGGAATAAGGTCCTACCGTTATGCTTAGTTATGATAACTTCGATCTCGTGGAAGGTTACAGCAGAGTTTGACCAAACAAAAGGGTATTTGAAGACTTCAAGTGTCATTTTGCCCTCTGAGCGGACCAAGTTAACATCATACTGTAGAGAAACTTTGTGAGAATATGTTCTCAAAAAAGAATCTAAACAGAAATATAGTTCTCATCTTTGTAGGGTTTATTCCGATTTTAACAATAGCAAGTGTGCCTTTTTCAGTAGCCGCTTTCATGCTGACAGCAATGTTTATAACTTCGAGCAAGAAATGTAGCCCAAAACATTTGATCATGTATTTGGGTAGCTATCTCATTCTTTTAAATATTACGTATGCACTACCTATACCAAATGACAATCTGCTTCCTTCACTTTACTTGTTGCTTTCAATGATAGTTTTTGGGAAATTATTTGGAGATTTCGATCTAGGTAAAACGCGAAGTAACCTGATGTTTCTGGGACTTTTACTCTTTTCTACGGCACATGTTTTAGCCAAGCAATTTGAAAAAATGCCTGAGTTACTCATGAACCTGGTTTTCAATTTGGGTTATGATCAAGTTGGACATTTTGCTATATCTAGAACGCTTGGAAAATGCAGTGAATTCCTCCACAGCTGCGACCCGAATAGTATGAGTCTTCCCTTGAACTATATGTTTTATCCACAACAGTGGCATGTGCTTTTCTCAAGATTTATAAATAACGAATCCATGCTTCTCGCCCTCGAAACTTATTTGATTGCTCTGGCAGTTTCGAGTCTAATTAGTTTCTATTTAGTTTCTCAGAGTTTCAAACATTTTACCCAACAAATTGATGGAATTAGATTTAAGAAGTATCCACACCTCGAACTGTCAAAAAATCTTATACTCGCCTTCGTGTATCTGCTACTAACAATTCTAACTTTACTTGGATATCCAAATTTTGTATTCTCATTAGCATTATTTGTTTTTGCCGTAACTTTACATGACAAGCGTAGCCGTGCCTCGTATTTCTTACTTTCAATTTGTTTGATTGGCAGTATCTCGATGTATACATTGTTCTTGGTGCCCGGAGTTCTCATGTTCGTTTATCGAACTATTCTTTCTCAAACTCCTTTATTGCTAAAGGTTGCAAGCGTGATTATATGGCTAATATTCGCTTTCTCCGTAATCACGATTGCATTCGAGAAGAATCACGTAGATTTCATTGGCCTGGGTGGAGGAGGGATCAGTATCGTCGTAGTTTCTACTCAATCTATTTTATTAATCGGATTTGTTCTGAACATAATACAAATTAAGCACAAGAAGATTATCTCTGCAAGCTCAGATTATGAGTTATTCATCGTAAATGCTATTTTGCTAGCGAGTTTATTAGGCTTAAATGCCTTACTCCTCTACATTGGTAATTCAAGTGGTTATTATTTAGCCAAATTCTCATACTTCGGCTTTATTCTTGGAAGCATTAATCTCTTTGTAACACTCTCAAGAATGAATGTAAAGATTCCAACCCCTCCTATGACACCCACCTCAATTTTCCTCATATTGGCTCTAGCTTTGTATCTAGTGCCACGAATCCCCTTTACTTCACCTTTTGTGAATCTAGTAAACATCGCGACAGGACCAACTACGAGCCAAAAGGAGCGAATCCTGAATATTTATTCAGCGGCACAAGCGTCGGAGCTATCCGGTAAACCAGTAATAGTTATCACAAACAATTCAGGTCCGGATACCCAATGGGCTAATTCACTATCAGGGAATTGGAGTAAAGAACTAAATGAGTATTTAGAGAACAAGCTTGACAATGAAGTAGAGTTCCGCGATCCAGACTTTCAGGCTCGACACAAAGATAATTTCGATTTCTATGAATCGGAAAAGCGGTAAAAGAATTGATTAGAACCGTCGTCCTGATTCCTGCTTACAATGAGTCTGATTCAATTGTAAATGTGATCAAGGAAATCAATATGTTGAATTTGGGACTTGATATCGTTGTAATTGATGATGGCAGTAATGATCAAACTAGGGAATTAGCTTTAAACTCAGGATCTGTCTGCCTTAGCCACCCCATTAATTGTGGAGTTGGCGCCGCTTTGATTACGGGACTGACATGGGCATCTAAGTCTAGATTTGAGCAAGTAGTTATTGTCGATGCAGATGGACAACATCCGATTAATAGTATTGAAAGCATGTTAGAGACACTGCATAGAGCGGATTTAGTTATTGGTTGCAGAGATTGGGAAAAATTCGATTCGATTAGGCTAAGGAAATCTGCCCACACCTTGCTGAGATCTTCCTTGAAATTCAAATTTGGCATTCAAATCTCAGATGTAACTTCAGGCTTCAGAGCGATGAACATCAAGGCAGCCAGATTGTTAATTCCTACCCTAGGAGATCAATATCTCGAAGATACGATAATGCTCCTAGTTGAAGCAAAAAAAGCAAAATTGAGAATCGCTGAAGTTCCTGTGGTCATAAGAAACCGACAAGCCGGGGAACCATCTCACGGTGTGATAAAAAGCGGAATCAGGTACTTGAGCGTTCTCACTAAGGTACTTTTGACAACGAAAGGTAATAATAAATGATAGAAATAGCATCAGTACTCGTTATCATATTAAGCGCTTTAAAGATATTAAAGGACTACAATGCAAAAAAGATAAAAACCACAACAATGTTTACTTATGAAATAATCTTTTTGATTAGCTTGTACTCTATCTTCAACAAAAAGATCATTCAAATAATCTCTGAATTCCTAGGGTTTGAAGTTGCTTCAAACTTCATATTGTTGGTTCTTGTCATTACAGTCCTGTGGGCGAATTATGTTAACCAAACAAAGATTAGAAACCTGGAAATGCAAATAGTAAAGCTTTCTAGATTCATCGCTATTAATGGTTCTAAATTTGAAAATTAAACTTTTTCTTGACTTTACTCTAGTTATTCCAACTTTAGGAAGACGACAAGATGAACTCACTGAAGCCCTAAAGACACTCTCAAGATCGGATTTTAGATGCGAATTGATCTTTGTAGCGCCTGAGAACCAAATTAGAGCCATAAGAGAAATGGTTCGTATAAATTGTCCAAACTTTGAAGTTTTTTATGTTATTGAAAGTAAAAATTCGAGCCTTCCACAAGCTATCAATCAAGGTCTGGCCGAAATCCGGACGGGCTATTGGAATTGGGTCGGAGATGATGATCGAGTAATTCTAAATGAAATTGAAACGATTGTATTAAATCTATCTCGTAACGATAGATTTGTTTTAGGTGTTGGCTCATGCAAGTATTTCTCTTCAAAATCGAAAAGAGAGATTCTTAATAAAACAACAAAACTAGCAGCTTCTATAATTTTCTGGGGCCCAAATCTAGTTCCACAACCTAGTATTGTTTTTCGAACAAAGGTTGTGCGACAACTGGGCGGTGTAAACCCAAAGTATCAACTTGCATTTGACCAAGACCTAATTTCTAAATGCCTAAGAAGGGGTAAAATCTTCATTCATAATTCCATTACATCAGAATATCGATGGAGTGTTGACACTCTTACGTCGAGCCGTCGTAGGCAATCATTGCGTGAATCACAGAGAATTCGCATGCAACACGCAAGCTCTAGCCACCAAAAAGTTTTTATACAAGTGATGTATCCGCTTGTTGTTGCCTTAGTTCGGCTTTCTGATCTAATGTTTAGGTTGAGATTTCGAAAGTAACTCTTCAATTGAAGTGACAAAATTAGTTCTTAAAATCACCAAGGCGGCAAATGGAAGAATCGGTAAGAAATAGCGAAAATTAACGCCAGAAACACCAACTAAAGAATTAATCAAAACGGCACCAAAGGTAGTCAGAAGAAATAAGTGAGTAAAAATCTCATCTCTAAACTTAAAAGCACAATAGAAAGAAATTAGCAATATGATCAGAAGTATGCGGTCTAGTACAATCAATTGTGCAATTTCAATTAAGTTTATGTAGATAGCATTACTAAAGAATCCGAGAAAACTTTGCAAGAAGTTTACATCCTGCTTTGCCGCAAAGAATTGTGCATAAGGGAAACTAAGTATTGAAGGTATTGAAGTTATTAGAGCAGTAAAAATAGTAACTATTCCTGGGCTTAGTTTTTTGGTATATAGAAAAAATACTCCTATTACTAACCAAATCGGAAGCATTTGCCGGGTAAATGCTGTTAGAGAGACAACAATAGAGAGAAGTATCAAGTTTTTTTCACTCCAGATGTCTCCAGAGACGTGGACGAGATAGGCAAATAATGAAAATAATGCCAGAATTAAGCCATCAGAATAGTTGACTGTCGTCCATCTTAACAAGGTTGTAGAAGTGGTAAGTAAGAGAATCAGGATGGTACCTACTGTTGGAACCTTACGCAAAATTGCTATTTTTTGAATGAAAAGAAAAAAGCAAAGAAGTGATAAGGCTGGTACCACCAACATTCCCGAAAGTCCGAACAGATATACAAACGGTACGGAAAGCAAAGGGTAAAGGAATCTAAACTTGGTGACAATCCAAGGATTTGAGGTTGGATCGTTGAAACTTACTAAATCCAAGGCTTGAAATTTAGCTGAATTTGCCTGATACCACTGAGTGATTTCAGTAAGAGCTGACTTATCTGACCAACCCAGAAATTCAAGTGTTTTGAAGCTGTAATACAATCCATCTGGTTGAAAAAGTCCGAAATCCAGATTATAGACAAGCCCATTAATCTTTAATCTGGCAACAACAGCAGTCAACCATATTACTAATACAGCAAAGTAATACAGCCGTACTCTCTTCGTTGAGTGCATTCTCATAATCGCTAGAGTAACGGGCGAAATAAATTATGGGCAATTAAATCTAACAATAGTAATCTGTGGCTTAGGCCGGAATTAAACCGACAACCTAATAACCATTAATCCTTTGCTTGTGACGCCTGGGCTACCAAACCAAACAGGGTTCTGATATCGGCCTTTTGTAAGAATGACATCAAAATTTTTGCGACCCAGACGGGACTTAAACTCACGACTTCCAACGTGAAAAGGCGATTTTCCAGGAATTTGCCCTTTAGGGCAGATCACCTATAGCCACGTACTCTGAGTCCGGAACAAGCATCTTGAATTTATTGCTAGTCTTGGTTTACTCAGTCTCAATTTTCGGGAAGAGTGATTACAAGAGGGGCCTTTAGCTCAGTCGGTAGAGCAACAGACTTTTAATCTGTGGGTCGTCGGTTCGATCCCGACAGGGCCCACTTTGGTATAGTTAAGGCACTAATTAAGGGCAGTGTCCGATTTGTCCTATCTTCACTACAAACACCCACCTAATCCGTAGAGGTGAATAGAGGCAGCGACGGCTGACTTGGGTAATACAAAACCGGTTATGCAAGGGGCAAATTAAAATGGCATTTAAGGCCAAGAAATCCAAGGCAGTTGAGTCTTCAACTCCTGCTTCCTGGAGCGTTGCCCAATTTTCATCCTTCTACACTCAAAACCGATCTGAGCTTATTGCCCATGCCAATCGGATTGTTAAAGATAAGGCTAAGGCTGA
>Ga0164295_10001218_pt1 | contig 21342 bp, 18 predicted proteins | sample GEODES006metaG_FD_111798 | JGI IMG/M metagenome (GOLD analysis project Ga0164295, IMG submission 111798) | Oligotrophic lake water microbial communities from Sparkling Lake, Wisconsin, USA - GEODES006 metaG | ecosystem: Environmental > Aquatic > Freshwater > Lake | place: USA: Sparkling Lake... | reverse complement strand
GAGAGTTTTAAAACGCGCAGCGATGTGCTGGTGATTGATCCCAATTCGGAGTTCCTGAAATATTTCAAGGCACCCGGCGGCGCCCGTAAATAAGGTTGCTCGGTGTCGTCTACTCTGCTGATCACGCTGGGCTTGCTATGCCTGTTAGAAGGGATGTTTCCGTTCCTCTCACCGGCGCGCTGGCGTCAGACCTTCTTGCAGCTGGCAAGTCTAACGGATGGTCAGATCCGATTTTTCGGTCTGGTCGCCATCGTGTTTGGTATGCTACTACTCGCTCTACGATTCCTCCTTTCTGAAGCTTGATTTTCATGCCTAATTGGCTACTTCCCGAGAATATTGCAGACGTACTCCCATCCGAAGCGCGCAAGATTGAAGTCTTGCGCCGCGCGATGCTCGATAACTTTCGTCGTTTTGGTTACGAGTTGGTGATGCCACCGATGTTGGAATACGTGGAATCCTTAATGCCATTCCCCGACCATGATATGGACCTGCGCATGTTCAAACTGGTCGATCAGTTATCCGGTCGAACCATGGGTCTGCGTGCGGATATGACGACGCAGGTGGCACGTATCGATGCGCATTTACTCAATCGCAAATCAGTCACTCGACTTTGCTACGCAGGTAGCGTTTTGCAGGCACGTCCTTCGGGCTTTCATGCAACCCGCGAGCCACTGCAAATCGGTGCTGAAATTTACGGGCATGCGGGTGTAGAAGCGGATGAAGAAATTCAATCACTCGCTTTAGCGTCACTCAGCATGGCTGGTCTGTCGAATGTCACGTTAGATTTATCGCACAATGTGATTTTGAATGCCATTCTTGAAGGCGATGTGAATGCGCAGCGTCATCAGGCCGAGTTGGTTGCAATGCTACGAGCAAAAGATTTGCCGCAGTTAACTGAGTTTGTGTCAGGTTTTAACGTGACTGTGCGTGATGCGCTCTCGGCTCTCATGAGTTTGCATGGCGATATCAGTGTGCTTGATCGTGCACGTAAAGTGCTTCCTGCTAATCCGAAAATTCATCACGCTTTGGATGAACTGGCGCTGTTAGCCAAAGCAGCGGGTGCGGTGAATATCAATATTGATTTGGCAGATCTCTCGGGTTACCAATACGAGAGTGGTGCGATGTTTGCGCTGTATGTCGCCGGTCTTCCGAATGCCGTAGCGCGTGGCGGACGTTATGATCACGTGGGTGAAGTTTTTGGGCGAGCCAGACCAGCCACAGGATTTTCTTTAGATTTGCGTGAACTCGCGCGTTTGCTGCCAGCCGCAGCTGCCGTCAGCGCCATTCGTGCGCCTTGGGGCAGAGAGCCTGCATTGACCGAACTGATTGCGTCCTTGCGCGAGCAGGGTGAAATTGTTATTCAGTTGTTGCCCGGTGAAGAAAGTAGCCAACAAGAATTCGAATGTGATCGCGAGATCATTGCCGACAAAAATAAATTCATCATCAGAAAGCTGTAGAAATCATGGCTAGAAATGTCGTTGTTATCGGTACCCAATGGGGCGATGAAGGAAAAGGAAAAGTTGTCGACTGGCTGACGGATCATGCACAGGGCGTCGTTCGTTTTCAAGGTGGTCACAATGCGGGTCACACGCTGGTTATTGGCGGTCAAAAAACAGCGTTGCAGCTCATCCCGTCGGGCATTATGCGTGCCGGCGTTGCCTGCTACATCGGTAATGGTGTCGTGTTGTCTGTGCCTGATTTGTTGCGTGAAATTGATAAGCTGGAAGCATCGGGTATTGAAGTCGCCAATCGTTTAAAAGTATCAGAAGCATGTCCGGTTATTCTGCCGTATCACACGGCCTTAGATGCCGCGCGTGAAGCTAAGCGTGGCGATGCAAAAATCGGTACCACGGGTAAAGGCATAGGTCCCGCGTATGAAGACAAAGTAGCTCGTCGTGCGATTCGCGTTGCTGATTTGTTGAATGAAAAACGATTGGAAGAAAAGCTGCGCGAAAATCTTGATTATCACAACTTCGTGCTCGTCAATTATCTGAAGGCGAAAGCTGTTGATTTTCAAAGTACCTTTGATGCGGCTTTAGCTTCGGTTCCAAGAATCCGTCCAATGGTGACGGATGTCTCGAGTGCGTTGTACGCCGCTCACAAAGCCGGTGCAAATTTATTGTTTGAAGGTGCGCAGGGTAGCTTGCTCGATGTTGATCACGGTACCTATCCGTTTGTAACGTCCAGCAATTGTGTGGCGGGTAATGCTGCTGCAGGCTCGGGCGTGGGCCCTAATATGTTGCACTACATTTTAGGTATTACGAAAGCGTATACAACGCGCGTAGGTTCCGGACCGTTTCCATCAGAATTGCCGACCGATCAGGGCATAGGAAAACACCTATCATCGGTTGGGCATGAATTTGGTACCGTGACTGGCCGCGCACGTCGCTGTGGTTGGTTTGATGCTGCTTTATTGAAGCGCTCAGTGCAGATCAATGGCGTATCTGGTATGTGCCTGACTAAGCTGGATGTATTGGATGGTTTGGAATCATTAAAGCTGTGCACAGGCTATCGCTTGCATGGAAAGCACGTGGATATTTTCCCTGTGGGTGCCGAAGAAGCGGCAGCATGCGAACCCATTTATGAAGAGATGCCAGGTTGGACTGAGCCTACCGTCGGCGTTAAGTTAATGAAGGATTTGCCTGCGAACGCCCAAGCATATGTTAAGCGCATTGAGGAGTTGGTTGGTGTGCCGGTAGATATGGTTTCAACCGGCCCTGATCGTGAAGAGACTATTGTTTTACGTCATCCGTTTGAATGATGTCAGCGCATGACGACCTCGAAAGATGCCGGTCATGTATGGATTTCGTGGGATGACTATCATCGTTCTATTGAAGTCCTAGCTAAGCAGGTGTTTGATTCGGGATGGACGTTTGATCATGTACTTTGTTTAGCTCGAGGTGGTTTGCGTCCGGGAGATGTTTTTTCGCGCTTGTTTAACGTGCCGCTCTCTATTCTCACTGTGAGCTCTTATCGTGAAGAAGGGGGTACTCAGCGTGGAGAGCTTTGCATAGCTGACAGAATTACGTCGACGGCAGACACGTTAAGCGGACGTCTGCTGTTAATCGACGATTTAGTGGATTCAGGTGACACTCTGCAAAGAGTCGGGGAATGGCTGCTTAACCGCCATCCAGAAATTAGTGAGATTCGATCAGCAGTGATTTGGTACAAAGAAAATTCATTCGTATGTCCGGATTATTTTGTCCATCCTGTTGCAGGTAATCCGTGGATTCATCAGCCGTTTGAGTTGTATGACCAAATGATGCCAGACACGCTGTAGCAACGCTATCGTTCAAGGAAAGTCTATGAAGGAAAATGAACGTGTGAGTAAGACGCTGAGCGATTTGAAAAATGCTCAGAATAATCTTGATGCCTTAGATCGCGAGCATGATGAGTTGATGCTTCGACTGGCGAGTGCGAGACGCGCTCAACAACGTATGACGTACTACTTAATTGCAATAGTTGTTGTGGCTGCAGGAATGATTATTGGTTCACTGTATTTAGCAGCAAAGAGTTTGTAGCACTTTTGGTTTATGCAAGAGCCTGCAAAAGAGAGCTCTTAATTTGGTGGTGCCCACGGAGGGACTCGAACCCCCACACCTTGCGGCACATGGACCTGAACCATGCGCGTCTACCAATTCCGCCACGTGGGCCAAAAGAAGGCGAGATTATAGCGGATAAATCCCGCAAGTCAATAAAGCCGAGTGTTGAGCACTATGAATGCACGATGTCATAGTGATTTAACTAGTTAGGAATAAGCTCTTAGCCTTTATCAATCGAATGGTCTACTGAGCAAAGCGTGCATAGCTCCGTTACACTATTCTTGTTTATTCACCTTACTTTTATTGACATCTTTTGAGCCACTATCCGTATAGCATCCCCAGTCGAGAAGAAATCCTGGGCGTACTGCGTAAAGCATCTGATCCGCAGACACTTTCTTCCATCGCCGACGCTTTGTCTGTTAAAGAATCTGAGCTGGATGGTTTGACCCGTCGATTAGCCGCTATGGAGCGTGACGGCCAAATCAAACCAGACCGCAAAGGTCGCATACAACTCGCTAATACCGCTAACTTTATTGAAGGCCGTGTTTCTTGTCATCGCGATGGCTATGGATTTTTGTTACCAGATGAAGGTGACGATGTTTTTCTTCCTGAAAAAGAAATGCAAAAAGTTTTGCATGGTGATCGGGTACAAGTTCGCGTTATAGGCTTAGATCGACGTGGCCGCCCCGAGGGCACTATTGTTGAAGTATTAGCACGTGCCAATACACATGTCATTGGGCGCTTGGTACATGAGAATGGCGTTTGGTTAGTCGTACCTGAAGATAAGCGCATCGCTCACGACATTTTGCTCGCAGTGGCACCCGGCAAAGCGAAAGCTGGGCAGGTTGTCAGCGTTGAACTCACTGAGCAACCATCGCGCTATAGCCAGCCGATAGGAAAAATTGCTGAAGTGCTTGGTGAGATAGATGATCCTGGTATGGAGATTGAAATTGCTGTGCGCAAGTATGGCGTTCCACACGAGTTTTCAGAAGCGGCAAAAGCAGCCGCATCGAAATTACCATCCGAAGTGAAACCAGCTGATCTGGAAGATCGTGTTGATTTACGCGACATACCGATGGTAACGATAGACGGTGAAGACGCAAGAGATTTTGATGATGCTGTGTATTGCGAACCCGTAAAAATTGGGCGTGGTACAGGTTTTCGACTGATCGTTGCAATTGCTGATGTCAGTCACTACGTGAAGCCGAATGATGCATTAGATGTCGATGCGCTTGAGCGCAGCACGTCAGTGTATTTTCCGCGCAGGGTGATACCCATGCTGCCGGAAAAATTATCCAATGGTTTGTGCTCATTAAACCCCGATGTCGATCGATTGACCATGGTGTGTGATGCCGTGATCAGCGCTAAAGGCGATATTCAGGCGTATCAGTTTTATCCTGCAGTGATTCATTCAGCGGCGCGCTTAACGTATACCGAAGTTGCTGCCGTATTAGGGAATACGCGTGGGCCTGAGGCTACGCGTCGCGCTGCGTTACTGCCGCACCTACAAAATCTTTATGATTTATTTCAAGTGCTACTGCAGTCGCGTCGTCTGCGTGGTGCGATTGATTTTGAAACGACTGAGACCTATATCGTTTGTAATGCTGCGGGTAAAATAGAACAAATTTTGCCGCGCACACGAAACGATGCGCACAAATTAATTGAAGAATGCATGTTGGCGGCAAACGTTTGCGCCGCTGATTTCATGGAGCGTAACAAGCATCACGGAATGTTTCGTATCCATGCGGGCCCAACAGAACAAAAGCTTAATCAGTTACGCACATTCTTAAAGCAATTAGGTTTGTCGCTCGGTGGTTCCGGTAGCCCAGCGGCATCGGATTATGCGGAGTTGATGGAGAAAATAAAACTACGACCTGATGCAATCATGCTTCAAACCATGCTGCTACGCTCCATGCAGCAAGCAGTCTACAGCCCTGACAATATCGGACATTTCGGATTGTCTTACGATGCTTATGCTCATTTCACCAGTCCTATACGGCGCTATCCGGATTTACTGACGCACCGCGTGATCAAGGCAATTTTACAAACCAAGCGCTATCATCCGAAAGATATAGAGACCGAAAATTTAAATACTCAGCTCTCTCCTGCAGCGCGTAAGATGCAGGCAAAAGATAGAGCTGCCGGTAAGAAAAAATCGGAAGGCGATGTAGCGATTTGGGAAGCCCTTGGCATTCATTGTTCTGCTAATGAACGGCGTGCGGATGAAGCCTCGCGTGATGTTGAAGCCTGGCTGAAATGCTATTTTGTACGCGATAAACTCGGCGAAGAATTCACCGGCACGATTTCGGGAGTTGCAGCATTCGGTATTTTTGTACAGCTCGATGCCTTGTTCATTGAAGGCATGGTTCACGTCACTGATCTGGGTTCAGACTTCTTTCAATTTGATGAAGCCCGACATGAATTGCGTGGCGAGCGAACAGGCATGCGCTATCAGTTAACCGATAGAGTGACCGTGCAGGTAAGTCGAGTTGATCTTGATGCACGACGCATTGATTTGCGACTGGTGCGTGAGCCAGGCATTCGTACCCAATTGAAAAACGAAGCGCGACGCGCCGATGAGGGAAAAGGGCATTCGCGCTTGTCGGGAGCAAAAAAAGCGGCGAAACAGGCAGCGAAAAAAACAGCTAAAAAAGCTGCTCCTCAAAAGCCCGACAGCGCTAAAGCGCGTAAAGCTAAACCACCAAAAACCGCTGCACGTACAGGTCAAAAGAAACGTAAATAACGGAGAGCGATAGCTCACTGGCCAATAAAAAATGAAGACCAAACTGCTTTTCGGATTTCATGCTGTCGCAGCGCGAATTCGCCATGATGCATCGACCATCGAAGAAATTTATGTCGATGCCTCACGTCATGATCGTCGCATGGGTGATCTTTTGCGCTCGGCTAAATCGGCGAATGTGCGCATCATTCAGGCAGATGATCAGCGCTTAGATGCTATGGTTGGTACGCGCCGGCATCAAGGCGTGGTTGCGCGAGCTGGTGAAATCTCGCTCGCTCGTAATCTGTCGGAGTTAATCGATGGTATACAAGGGCCGCCCTTGCTATTGCTGTTAGATGGCGTTACCGATCCGCATAATTTGGGCGCATGCTTGCGCGTTGCCGATGGTGCAGGGGCCCATGCCGTGATTGCACCCAAAGATAGAGCCGTAGGTTTGAATGCGACGGCAGCCAAAGTCGCCAGCGGCGCAGCGGACAACGTGCCCTACATTACCGTGACCAATCTGGCGCGTGCTATGCGTGAGCTACAGGAACACGATATTTGGTTAACAGGTACGACAGATGATGCAGAAAGCACGATCTACGATGTCGACTACACCGGAGGCGTAGCTTTTGTAATGGGCTCCGAAGGCGAGGGTATGCGCCGTTTAACGCGCGAGAATTGCGATCGTTTAGTGAGCTTACCGATGATGGGCTCCGTCGAAAGTCTTAACGTCTCCGTAGCGTCAGGTATTTGCTTGTATGAGGCTAGACGTCAACGCTTGAAAGTACCGATTGTCTAGTTCAAGGATGATTGAGTCTGATTCTTCCAAATAACCTAAAATTCAATTTTTACTGTTTGATCGACATTCATGTTTAGCCGCCTCAGGGAAGACATCGCTAGCATCATGGCACGGGACCCCGCCGCCCGTAGTTCTTGGGAGGTGTTGACCTGCTACCCCGGTCTGCATGCCATCGTTTTGCATCGGTGGGCCAATGCCTGCTGGCAGCAGGGCTTTAAGTGGATAGGGCGCTTCATTTCTCATATAGCTCGTGGATTAACCGGTATTGAGATTCATCCCGGTGCCACCATAGGTCGTCGCGTTTTTATCGATCATGGCTTCGGTGTTGTGATCGGTGAGACGGCGTATATCAGTGACGATTGCACCATCTATCAAGGTGTCACCTTAGGTGGCACATCGCTATCCAAAGGAACTAAGCGACACCCGACCTTAGAACGCGGTGTGATCATTGGTGCCGGAGCCAAAGTGTTGGGATCGTTTACGGTCGGCGAGGGCGCTAAGATTGGCTCGAATGCCGTCGTCGTCAAAGAAGTGCCGGCGGGAGCCACCGCGGTCGGCAATCCTGCACGTATCATTGAAAAAACGGCAGCCTCTGAGCGCGAAGATGCGACAGCTAAAATGTTTGCCGCGTACGGCTTGACAGCGAATGGTGACGATCCTTTATCAAAAGCTTTGCACGGCTTGATCGACAATGCATCTAGTCAGGAATTACAGTTAGCAAAAATTCTCGAGGCACTCAAAGCAGCCGGTATAGCTTGCGAGACCGTCGTCGAGCTGGATAAATTCAATCCGGACAAGCTGAATAAATTGGTGGAGTGATTTATTTCTAATTTTGAAGTGAGGCTCACATGGATTGGCAGGTCGTAGACGTCAAAACTATTTCACCACTGAGTATTCAGGTAACGTTTGCGGATGGGACGTCTGGCAGAGTGGTGTTTGAGACCACCCATTTGACTGGTGTATTTGAAGTACTTAAAGATCCTGAAATTTTCCGACAAGCCTTTATTGAACATGGAGCAGTAACTTGGCCAGGCAACATTGATCTTGCACCGGATGCGATGTATCACGCTATCAAGCAATCGGGTGAGTGGATACTGAATTAAGCCTGCTACTTCAAAAATCTACGATTCTATTTCTGATAGAAGCTTTTCACGCTCTGATGGCGTGTAATTCACCCGCGCTATCCAACACTATCCAGCCACCACGTTGTTTAGCCGCTTCACTCGCTTCACAATCCCAGTCCGGTAATACATAGCGCACTCCCTCAGAAGTGTGATGAACATTAGGCCTATGTGTGTGGCCATGGATTAATAAATTGACTTGATACGTTTTAAAAAGTACGGCTATCTGCGCTGGGTTCACATCCATGATCGCCATCGATTTTTCTTTTTGCGCAGCACGGCTACCTTCGCGCATACCGGCAATGATACTTTTTCGTTCGGCGAGATGTCGCGCAAGAAAAGCTGCTTGCCATTCGGGGTTGCGCACTTGCGTGCGAAACGTCATATAGGCTGTGTCATCCGTGCACTGTGCATCACCGTGCACGAGCAGAATTCTTTTATCCCCGATTTCTGCAACGTGAGGCTCAGTGAGTAAAGTCAGACCTGCCGCCTTTGCGAAAGAAGGCCCAACTAAAAAATCACGATTGCCACTGAGCCAAAATATTTTTGTTCCATTGTCAGAAACTCGTTTGAGTGCTTGGCAAACTTGTTTTGGAAACGGTGAATCAACATCATCATCACCTGGCCAGTACTCGAACAGATCACCTAGCAGATACAGTTGAGTCGCATGCATTGCCTCGTTGTTTAAAAACGAAAAAAATGCAGCCAAGGTGTGTGGTGTGTCTGGACTCAAATGCAGATCTGAAACAAAAAGCGCAACCATCGTCGGTTGCGCTTTTGTTGATGATGATGTTGCGAGCGAAGTCATGTCAGATCAAACGACCTCAGCTTTTTCGATCACGACAGTCTCGACAGGCACATCCGAAAACATGCTCTTGCGTCCGGTTTTAACGGCGCGAATCGCATCGACGACATCTTCGCCATCAGTGACTTTGCCGAATACTGCATATCCCCAACCATCAGAGCCTGGATAATTTAGAAATTCGTTATCACCGACATTGATGAAAAACTGAGCCGTAGCCGAATGAGGATCCGACGTGCGAGCCATGGCGACGGTGTAGCGATCATTTTTGAGGCCGTTCTCAGCTTCGTTATCAATTGGATCATTGGTCGATTTTTGTTTCATGTCGGGATCGAAGCCGCCACCCTGAATCATGAAGCCATCGATAACACGATGAAAAATAGTGCCATCGTAATGACCAGACTTAACGTAGGTAACAAAATTTTCAACGGACTTGGGTGCTTTTTCTACGTCAAGTTCTAGCGTAATCGTGCCGTGATTGGTGGTAAGTACAACATTCATAAACGTGCTGCTCCTAAATCAATGCTAATAAATTATTCAATCATGGAAGCGGATTCAATAATGACATTCGCTTTGGGTTTGTCTCTTTTGTCTGTCTCTACGACTTGAATTTTTTGAATGACTTCTTTGCCGCTGATAACTTTGCCAAATACAGCATAACCCCAACCATCTTGGCCGGGATAGTCCAAAAAGGCATTGTCATTGCCATTGATAAAGAATTGTGCGCTGGCAGAGTGAGGATCGGGCGTGCGCGCCATGGCAATGGTATAGGCACGGTTCTTCAGTCCATTTTTTGCTTCGTTTTGTATCGGTGCGCGGGTAGGCTTTTCTTTCATTGATTGATCATAGCCACCACCTTGGACCATGAAACCATTAATCACGCGATGAAAAATAGTGCCGTTGTAAAAACCTGATTTCACGTACGTTAAAAAGTTTTCTACCGTCTTGGGTGCTTTGTCTGGATAAACTTCTAAAATGATTTCACCCATGCTAGTTTTGATGGATACCTTGGGAGCTGGATCAGCAGCCAATGCTACCGTGGTCAAGGATGCCAAAACAGCAGCAGTGCAAAATTGCATAAACTGGCGACGGCCGTAGCGCATGAAATTTCCTTCCGGTTAGTGTGTATCTGAAGCACCGTTGTTACAGGGATTTAGATGCTTCAATGTTATACTTTGATGAGACTCGCATTCTATCAAAATACCGGGCACACAAGACGGCCTATGTTTTATGCGACCGGTGCGCTATGTGATTGTTCGCCAGTATTTTGAAAAAAGTAATAATCGATTTGCAGTACCTTCGGCTTATCTGCCGCGGCATTCCTCTTTTAATTCATGAGCACACTAAAGATATACAACACCTTAGCCCATGACAAAGTTGCTTTTGTCCCTATTGAACCAGGCAAGGTGCGAATGTATGTGTGCGGCATGACGGTCTATGATTACTGTCATCTCGGACACGCGCGCGTGATGGTCGTTTTCGATATGGTGCAGCGCTGGCTGCGATCACAAAATTATCAGGTTACGTACGTTCGTAATATTACGGATATTGATGACAAAATCATTCGCCGTGCAGCTGAGAATAACGAATCTATCTCAACCCTGACAAATCGCTACATACAAGCGATGAATGAAGACGCAGATCTGTTAGGTGTTCAGCGCCCAGACCATGAGCCTCGAGCCACGAGTTATGTTCCGCAGATGTTGTCGTTGATTGGTAAGCTTGAAAAAAATGGGCTAGCCTATCAAGCCGCCGATGGTGATGTGAATTTCTCCGTACGTGATTTTGCGGGATACGGCAAATTATCTGGAAAATCTTTAGATGATTTGCGCGCAGGTGAGCGGGTAGAAGTTGATAGCGCAAAGCGTGATCCGCTTGATTTTGTTTTGTGGAAGTCTTCTCGTGAAACAGAAGCCGAGGAAGTTAAATGGGCTTCGAAGTGGGGAAGTGGTCGACCCGGTTGGCATATTGAATGCTCCGCTATGGCTTGCGATCTTTTAGGCGAGCAATTTGATATCCATGGTGGTGGTCAAGACTTGCAATTTCCTCACCACGAAAACGAAATCGCGCAATCCGAAGGTGCGCACGGACATGGTTTTGTAAATTATTGGATGCATAACGGCTTTGTTCGCATCGATAACGAAAAAATGTCCAAATCACTGGGTAATTTTTTCACTATTCGTGAAGTACTCGATAAGTTTGATGCAGAAGTTGTGCGTTTTTTTATTTTGCGCGCTCACTATCGCAGTCCTCTAAATTATTCCGATGTTCACCTCGACGATGCGCGCACTGCACTTGCTCGGTTGTATACCGCACTTAAAGATACGCCCCCAGATACGCAAGCATTAGATTGGAATGAACCCTATGCCCAGCGTTTCGCTGAGGCCATGAATGATGATTTCAATACGCCCGTTGCCGTTGCATGCCTGTTTGAGTTGGCTACTGAAATTAATCGCGATCACTCTGCGGTTCTTGCTAGGCAGTTGAAAAAACTCGCTGGTGTGATAGGTTTGTTAGAGCGCGAACCACAGCTATTTTTGCAAGGTGGTGGCTCTGCAGATGGTTTGTCAGATGATGCAGTGGCTGCGCAGATTAGCGCTCGTACTGAGGCTAAGAAGAATAAAAATTTTGCCGAGTCCGACAAAATTCGCGCTGAATTACTAGCGCAAGGTATTGTGCTCGAAGACAAGCCCGGCGGAATCACCGAGTGGAGGCGAGCATGAGTAAGCCTCCTGAAATTCTATTGGTTCCGCATTACTGGGAACAGGCCAAGCTAGAGCTAATGAAGCGCGATCGCATCATGAAAAAACTGATTCCTCGCTTTGGTGATTTACAACTCGTTAGGCGTGGCGATCCGTTTATGACGCTGGCACGGTCTATCGTTGGCCAACAAATTTCCGTTAAAGCAGCTCAGTCAGTATGGGAGAGGCTCATGCTGGCCTGCCCGAAAATGACGCCTACTCAGGTGAAGCGGCAAGGGCATGTGAAACTTGCGACGTGTGGACTGTCCAAACGTAAGGCGGAGTACTTAATGGATTTGTCGACCCATTTTCTGGATGGCAGTCTGCATGAAAAAGACTGGGAGTCGATGGAAGATGAGGCAGTGATCGCCGAGTTGATACAGATTCGTGGGATTGGCCGCTGGACGGCGGAGATGTTTTTAATTTTCAATATGCTAAGACCGGATATTTTGCCCTTGGATGACCTAGGGCTAGTTAAAGGCATTAGCGTGAATTATTTCTCGGGTGAGCCCGTCTCACGCAGCGATGCGCGCGAGGTGGCCGCTAACTGGGAACCCTGGCGTACGGTTGCTACTTGGTATATGTGGCGTAGTCTCGATCCTATACCGGTAGAATATTGATTGTCTTAATGCAAGAATGGCATTATTCTTGCCGCCTAGTGCGCTGACATAATTGGCCGCGCTAATGACATAAGGAGCTTATGTGAGCAAAATCACTTTTCTCAGTTTTGAGCAACCGATCTCGGAGCTTGAATCTAAGATAGAGGAACTGCGTTTCGTGCAGGAAGATTCAGCTGTCGACATCACAGAAGAAATCGATAGGCTGTCGCAGAAGAGTCAGCAACTGACCAAAGATCTCTACGCCAAGCTCACGCCTTGGCAGGTGTCGCAGATTGCGCGCCATCCCCAGCGTCCGTACACCATGGATTATGTGAATGAAATCTTCACCGATTTTCATGAGCTACATGGTGACCGTTCTTATGCCGATGATTTATCTATCGTGGGTGGTCTGGCGCGTTTTAATGGCCAAGCCTGCATGGTAATAGGTCATCAAAAGGGTCGTGATACCAAAGAGCGCGCGATGCGTAATTTTGGTATGCCCAAACCTGAAGGCTATCGCAAGGCTATGCGCCTGATGAAGGTGGCTGAGAAGTTTGGTTTACCCGTGTTTACCTTCGTTGATACGCCAGGTGCGTTCCCAGGCATTGATGCGGAAGAGCGCGGTCAATCCGAAGCGATCGGTCATAACTTGTATGCGATGGCTGAACTCAAAGTTCCACTGATTGCCACCATTATTGGTGAGGGCGGTTCCGGCGGTGCGTTAGCGATTGCTGTGGGTGATGCTGTGCTGATGCTTCAGTACGCTACGTATTCGGTGATTTCACCTGAAGGCTGTGCTTCTATTTTGTGGAAGACATCTGAGCGCGCATCGGATGCGGCTGAGGCTTTAGGTTTAACAGCGCATCGTTTGAAAGCACTTAACCTTATCGACAAAATTGTGAATGAGCCACTGGGTGGTGCACATCGTGATCCGAAACAGATGGCTATATTGCTTAAGCGTGCACTGGCCGATACCTTGCGCCAGTTCCAAGGTGTAAAAACTAAAGATCTCATGGCCGCACGTCATGAAAAGCTAATGAGCTATGGCAAATTTAAGGAAATCTCTCCCTCTGAATAATTCTCAGATTGCCGTTGCGATTACTGCATTCGAACGCGCGCTAGAAGAAATTCTGGTGCGCGTTGTTCTTTCCGACGGTGCTTCCATTGCGATTGCTTGTAGCGGTGGTCTCGACTCAGCCGTATTGCTACATTTGAGTGCTGATTTTTTCGCTAGTCATCCTCATCTGCATTCCCATTCTTTACATGTGTTTCATGTTCATCATGGATTAAGCCCGAATGCCGATCACTGGCTGTCACATGTGCAAAGCGAGTGCGAGCAATTGAACGTGCCTTTCGATGCGCGCAAAGTCAGTGTTGCAAGAGTCGATCAGCATGGCCCGGAAAACGCTGCTCGGCTAGCACGCTATGAAGCTCTAGCCAACCTTTGTACAGTGCATCGTGTAGAACTCTTACTCACCGCTCACCATCAAGACGATCAGGCAGAAACAGTCATGCTTCAAGCGTTGCGCGGCGCGGGTTTGCCTGGGTGGTCTGGCATGGCTGATCTGCAGCGAGATCATGCGCTGTTGCCGACAACAGTCACATTAGCGCGACCTTTGTTGGTCTGCTCGCGTAAACAGTTAGAGCTGATTGCGAGCGAGCGAGCGATAGCGCATATCATCGATGAATCGAATGAGGATTCACGTTACAAGCGCAACGCGATTCGCCATGAAATTTTTCCACTCATAGAGCAGCACTTTGAAGGATTTACTCAAGCGCTTGCGCGCAGTAGTCATCATTTTCAAACAGCACAAGGATTGCTAGATGAATTGGCCTGTAGTGATCTGCAGCAGTGCTTAAATGCGGGCGAACTCAACCTCAAAAAATTAGCCTTACTTTCCGTTGATCGCATAGACAATCTTTTGCGTTACTGGGTGGTTGAAAAAATTGGCAGTTATCCTAGTCAAGCCCAGCTGCATCAGTTACATCAACAAATGCTACATGCTGCAACGGATACTCATCCGCAAATAGTTATAGGGCAATGGGTCTTACAGCGAGAACATGATCACTTAATCATCCGCGCACAAGCGCGAGTGGATCAGCCACCGATGGATGCTGTTAGCGTGGTTTGGCAAGGTGAGCGCCAACTCGATATTCCTGAATGGCGCGGGCAGTTAGTTTTTGAAGACGGCGAGGGTGAAGGATTTGATCGTGATCTGCTATTGCAAGGACCACTAACGCTGCGCCCACGCCAAGGCGGCGAACGTTTAAAGCTAGATGGTCGCCGACCTTCACGAAGTCTGAAAAATCTGTTTCAAGAGTCGGGTGTTGCAGCTGGGCGGCGCCCGTGGCTGCCTTTGCTCTACGCTGGCGATCAATTGTTGTTTGCTTGTGGCTTAGGGCCGAATTGCATCGTCGCTGAAAAAAATCCTGGCATACGACTTCACTGGCAAGCGTGGAGCGCGGATAATTCGGGGGGCAATTCGAAGTGAAAATCTCCTCGAATTAGCGCTTCAATAATTGTCATTCCGCAATGCAACATGTACAATCTTGGGTTTTCCAAGAGCTCACTTTTCTCTCTTAAATGGCATTAATCGTTCACAAATATGGCGGCACGTCGATGGGCTCTACCGAGCGCATTAAAAACGTCGCACGTCGCGTCGCCAAATGGCATGACGCTGGTCATCAGATTGTGGTTGTGCCCTCGGCCATGTCGGGTGAGACCAACCGCCTGCTTGGCCTCGCAAAAGAAATCAATGCCGATCCCGATCCACGCGAGTTGGATATGTTGGCGTCAACCGGTGAGCAAGCCTCCGTTGCTTTGTTGGCGATTGCGCTGCAATCGATCGGTAAAGAGGCTGTTTCATATACCGGTTGGCAGGTACCGATAATTACTGACAGCGCCTATACCAAATCTCGCATTCAATCGATTGATGATGTCAAAGTCAAAAAAGATCTTGATGCTGGCAAAGTCGTTGTCATTACCGGTTTTCAAGGCATGGATGCCCACGGCAATATCACCACACTCGGTCGCGGTGGATCCGATACGTCCGCAGTGGCAGTCGCTGCCGCACTGAATGCTGCTGAGTGCTTGATTTATACCGATGTTGATGGCGTCTACACCACCGATCCACGCGTCGTCTCGGAAGCGCGTCGACTGAAGACAGTCACGTTCGAAGAAATGCTGGAGATGGCATCGCTAGGTTCAAAAGTTTTGCAGATACGTTCGGTGGAATTTGCGGGAAATTACCGCATGCCTACTCGCGTGCTGTCATCACTAACTGATCCACTCATGCCACTGGAAGAAGAAGCTCAGTCAGGCACCCTGATATCGTTTGAGGAAGACACCCATATGGAACAAGCGACCATTACTGGCATCGCCTTTAGCCGCGATGAAGCAAAAATTACAGTACGCGGCGTGCCTGACAAGCCCGGCATTGCATTTCAAATTTTAGGACCGGTCGCTGACGCGAATATCGAAGTCGATATGATCGTTCAAAATATTTCAGTCGATGGTAAAACCGACTTCACGTTTACCGTGCCGCGCGCTGATTACGATAAATCATTGAAGTTAATTGATAGCGGCGTTAAGGCCTCATTGGGTGCGACGTCTGTCGTGGGCGATAACAAAGTTTCCAAAGTGTCGGTAGTGGGTGTGGGTATGCGCAGCCACGTGGGCATTGCGTCGCAGATGTTTCGTACGCTCTCCGAAGATGGCATCAACATCCAGATGATCTCGACCTCAGAGATCAAAATCTCGGTCCTCATTGATGAGAAATACACAGAGTTAGCTGTACGTGCTTTGCATAAGGCTTTTGGTTTGGAAAAGGGTTAAATAAGGGGCTAAATTCGGCCGATTTTTCCCTTCTTCAGCAGACTGTCAGGTCCCACTCGTTTCGCATCCATGCACTGGGGCGGCTTCTTGATGCCAGCAAAGCCAGACTAAATGTATTTTTAAGTCAAAAAAGTACAGTCGTGCAATAATCGACAAAACCAACTAAAAAGCACGATTCCGGGGCATTCCTCCGGTTATCCGCTGCACCTCTCCGGGCAATTTCTATGTGGCTTGTCGATATCGCGCTAAGGCGTCCCTACACCTATTTGGTGATGGCGCTGATGATACTTTTGGCGTCACCGTTTGTGTTGCGCTCTACCTCGACCGACATATTTCCCGAAATAGGTATCCCCGTTATCAGCATCGTCTGGAACTACACCGGACTACCACCTAAAGACATGCGTGAGCGACTCGTTAGCCCCTACGAGAAGGCGCTCACAACGACTGTTAATGACATCGAACACATTGAGTCGCAGTCCACGACGTCGGTAGCTGTCGTTAAAATTTATTTTCATCAAAACGTAAATATTGCGACTGCGCTGTCGCAAGTCACCGCAATTAGTCAGTTTATGTTGCGCCAGCTGCCACCCGGAACGGTGCCACCGCTGATCATCAAATATTCTGCGTCCACTGTACCCGTGGTTCAGGTCGGTATATCGAGCCCGCTTCATTCCGAGCAAGAGTTAAATGATATTGCGATCAACCAGGTTCGTACGCAGTTGATCACGATTCCCGGTGTGGCCGTACCGTATCCCTATGGTGGTAAGTTTCGTGTGGTGTCCGTTGATCTTAATACCGAGGCTTTGCTCGCAAAAGGTCTGACACCGAGCGACATCGTTAATGCGATTAATGCTCAAAACCTTATCCTGCCCGCAGGTACTGTGAAGATCGATGGGCTGGAACAAACTGTCAAGCTGAATGGCTCGCCTGACAGCATCGCTGGCATGAATAACATTCCAGTGAAGACGGTGAATGGTTCAACCACCTACTTGCGCGAAGTAGCGCACGTACGCGATGGTTTTCAACCACAGCAAAATATCGTTAAAAATAATGGCGAGCGCGGAGTACTGCTGACGGTGCTTAAGAGCGGTTCCGAATCAACGCTGAAGATTGTTGAGAACGTCAAGGCAAAAGTCGCTGAAATATCCAAGGGATTACCCGAGGGGCTGCGTGTCGTTACGATGTTTGATCAATCCATTTTTGTGAAATCAGCGATCGACAGCGTTTTGCATGAAGCCGTGATTGCGTCCTTGCTGACGGCAACGCTGATTCTTTTATTTTTGGGTAATTGGCGTAGTACCTTCATTATCGCTATCTCTATTCCACTATCGATTTTGGTGTCGATATTTGTAATGCGTGCTTTAGGTGAGACGATCAATCTCATGACCTTAGGTGGGCTGACGCTGGCGATTGGTATTTTGGTTGATGATGCGACCGTGACGATTGAGAATATCGAGCGGCATATCCATATGGGTAAAGATCTCTACACAGCCATTTTTGATGGCGCCAGTGAGATTGCCGTACCTGCGTTAGTCTCAACGCTGTGTATCTGTATCGTATTTTTGCCTATGTTTTTCTTGACCGGTGTGGCGCGCTATTTATTTGTGCCACTGGCCGAAGCGGTCGTGTTTGCGATGTTGGCGTCGTATTTTTTATCACGAACGTTAGTGCCAACCATGGCGCTGATGATGATGAAAGTACAGGCTCATCATTCAGATAAACCCAATATGATGCGTCGCATTCATCTAGCCTTCGACAGAGGCTTTGAGAGAATGCGAGCAACGTATCTTGCTGCGCTGAGCGTGTTATTAGTTCGACGTCGCGTATTCATGGCTTCGTTTCTAGGTTTTTGTATTGCTTCGTGCGGATTGTTTTTCGTCCTTGGCGAAGATTTTTTCCCAGCGGTCGATGCTGGCCAAATTAGATTGCACATGCGAGCAGCGACAGGCACCCGCATTGAAGAGACCGCACGTCTTTCTGATCAGGTTGAACAATCTATCCGCGAACTGATTCCAGAGAAAGAGCTTGACGCAGTTCTCGCGAATATTGGTGTGACGATCAGTAGTATGAACATGTCGTACAACAATGCTGGGACCTTTGGTGTGATTGATAGTGAAATTCTTATTTCATTAAAGCAGGGTCATGGACCAACGCGGATACATATCGATCGTCTACGTTCAGAGCTGCCTCGTTTGTATCCAGGTACCGAGTTTTATTTTCAGCCTCCGGACATCATTTCGCAGATCTTGAATTTTGGTTCACAAGCGCCTATCGATATTCAATTTTCTGGCAAAGACATGAATGCCAGCTACGCCATGGCAAAGCAGCTACTCGCCAAAGTAGAAAAAATTCCTGGTGTGGTCGATGCACATATTCATCAACGCCTTGATCAACCAACCATTGCATTGAATACCGATCGCACCGCATTGCAAGCACTGAATTTATCCGCAGCGAATGTGGCGCAAAACGTATTGGTTTCCTTATCAGGTAGTTTCCAGACACAACCAGCGTTCTGGGTAAATCCGGCTAACAGCGTGGTTTACAACGTACTGGTACAAACTCCGCAATACCATGTGAATTCACTCGATAAATTATTACGCACGCCAGTCAATGCCCCGGGTGGACAAAGCCAGTTGTTGGGTAACTTAGTGAATGTCACACCCGAAGTGCAGCCAGCCGTCGTCTCTGAATACGACATTACACCTGTGATCGATATTTACGTCAGTGTGCAAGGGCGTGATTTTGGTGGGCTGGTTGCTGAAATCAACAAAGAAGTCGAAGCTATGCAACCAGCTTTGAAAAAAGGACAGAAGCTCACCTTACGCGGTCAAGTCAATACGATGAAGTCTTCGTATACTGGTCTGTTAATTGGTTTGGCTGCAGCTATCGTATTGGTTTATTTTTTAATTGTTGTGAATTTCCAGAGCTGGCTCGATCCTTTAATAATAGTTAGCGCATTGCCAGCAGCGTTGGCAGGTATTGCATGGATGCTGTTTTTGACGGGCACACACTTAAGCGTTCCAGCACTTACGGGCGCCATCATGACGATGGGCGTGGCAACAGCGAATAGTATTTTGTTAGTCTCCTTTGCCTTACAGCGTCTGCGCGCAGGCATACCTCCACTATCGGCTGCACTCGAAGCGGGTTCTACTCGTATTCGTCCTGTACTCATGACAGCAGCAGCGATGGTTATCGGCATGCTGCCGATGGCTTTGGGGTTAGGTGAGGGCTCAGAACAAAATGCGCCGCTTGGTCGAGCTGTTATTGGCGGCCTATTGTTTGCTACGGTTTCTACGCTGTTTTTTGTGCCCGTTTTGTTTGCATCGGCGCACCGTTATATCGCAAGGCGCCAACGCGCCGCTGAGATCACCGCTTCTGCACGAAGGATTTAAAAGATGACTAAAGCACGTCACGCTTCCCTTGCTATACAGGGCACCGGTCAAAAAGAAATACGCCGGATTCGTACTTGGCACCGCTTGCGCCTGAGTTTTTTGGTTATTTTTCTTGTGCTTCTAGGTAGTGCTGCTCTTACGATGATGCGCCAAAAATCGGAAGCGTTAGCCTTAGCCGCCGATACTAAAAATCAAGGTAAGCACTACGCTACCGTAACCCACGCAGAGCCTGCAAAGACTGATCAAACTATTTCGTTGCCAGGTACTTTGTTGGGGCAAATCGAATCACCGATTTCTTCACGCGCGAGTGGCTACTTGGTGCGTTGGACGAAAGATATTGGTAGCTCAGTTAAAAAAGGCGAGCTACTCGCTGAAATCAATAGCCCTGAAATTCAACAACAATTAGCCCAAGCCGTGGCAGCTCGCCAGCAGTCAGTGTCAGCCATGAACTTGGCTAAAGTCACTGTCGATCGTTGGAAGGGCTTGTTAGATCAGCGCGCCGTATCTCAACAAGAATACGATGAGCGTCGCAGTATGTATGAACAGGCCGTTGCTAATCTGGGTGCGGTGGATGCGAATATTCAGCGCTTGAAAGATCTGCAGTCGTTTACAAAAATTGTTGCGCCATTTAGCGGTGTGATCACCAAGCGTAACGTTAACGTAGGTGATTTGATCGATGCAGGTGCAAGCGCCACCCGACCTTTATTCGTATTGACACAAATGGATACATTACGGCTCTACGTTAATGTGCCGCAGGTCTATGCAGGTGGCATACGCGCTGGACAAACGGTCACCTTGAAGCAGGCCGAACGCCCAGGTGAAAAATTCGAGGCAAAGGTTGTACGCACAGCGCGCGCCATTGATCCATCGAGTCGCAGTCTTCAAGTTGAAATTACCATCGATAACAAGAGCGGCGCCTTAATGCCCGGTGCGTATGTTGATGTATCCATACCTGCAGGCGACACAGCTGCCTTGGTGGTGCCAGTGAATACCTTGCTGTTGAGAGGCGAGGGGCCACGAGTTGCCGCAGTTGATGACAAAGGTATCGTCAAACTACATGCCGTGCAGCTGGGTAAAGATTTTGGACAAAAGGTTGAGGTGTTGAGTGGGATCACCATAGCGGACAAAATTGTCTTGAATCCGCCCGATGGTTTGTCCGATGGGGACCAACTTATCATCGTGGAAAAGAAGGATAAAGAAAAATCTGACAAGCCTGAGAAGAAAAACTAAGCGCTAATCCATTGAATTTGCTGGTTTAATTGTGTTTGATTGACCAAAACCTGCTCAAAAGATATGATGTGCGACTTTGTTGAGATGGGGGTTCATCCCTGTCCGCAAGTGGAGACCTGGCCGAGTGGTCGAAGGCACTTCCCTGCTAAGGAAGCATATGGGCTTAAACCTGTATCGAGGGTTCGAATCCCTCGGTCTCCGCCAATTAGTTGAAATGCCCTGAAAACCTAGTAAAATCAACGGTTTTCGCAGATCACGCTAATTGATTTCAACACATGTTTTCACCACATGTGTTGTGTTTGACAGTTGAGATTCATCACCAACCCGAATGTGCTTTTCATTTTGATAAGCATTTAGGGGATGAATCATGTCAAAACGTATCGCCATCTACGCACGTGTCTCAACAGATAAACAATCCACCGAAAATCAATTACTGGAACTTCGCACCCTCTGTAACAAACTCGGTTACACAATCGTTCAGGAATACACCGACAACGGCATCTCAGGTGCTAAAAGTCGTGATGAACGTCCTGCACTTGATCTGCTCCTCAAAGACGCT
>Ga0164295_10001217_pt1 | contig 21346 bp, 16 predicted proteins | sample GEODES006metaG_FD_111798 | JGI IMG/M metagenome (GOLD analysis project Ga0164295, IMG submission 111798) | Oligotrophic lake water microbial communities from Sparkling Lake, Wisconsin, USA - GEODES006 metaG | ecosystem: Environmental > Aquatic > Freshwater > Lake | place: USA: Sparkling Lake... | reverse complement strand
GCCTTGTTGACCGGGTGCCCTGCCAGCCAGGTGCCGCTCTTCGCCATGATCTCAGTGAGGAGCCGGCTGCCGGTGCCGCGGGGGAACGAGTCGGCGACCGACTTGTCCATCAGGTCGTGCGGCGGCGTCGCCCGCAGGTCGGCCCCCAGCGGCGGAGTCTTTCCGGCTGTGCCGCGATACATCAGCAGATTGCGGTAGCTGACACCCGGCTTGAATTGCCATGCATCAGCGAGTTCGGGGAAATCGGCCGCCAGTCCTCGCTGCGCTGCGGCAAGAAGCTCGGTGCCCTCCTCGGTGGTGATGTGGCCGGCCGTGAAGTCTTCCATCACGGAGCCGCTTCCACCGTCTGCAGAACGAATTGTGACGAGGTTGCACCGCACGGCCCAGTCATCGGGACCGAGCGTGATGCCCTGAGCCGCTGCTTCGAGCGGGGCACGGCCTGTGAAATAGGCGAGCGGGTCGTAGCCCATCAGGCTCATGCAGGCCACCTCCGAGCCGGGCGGCAGGCCGTCGGGCACGTGGTTGGTCAGTCCCACCTGGCCGCGGGCGGCCAGCGCATCCATCGCGGGTGTACGGGCGGCCTGAAAGGGAGTTTTGCCCCCGAGCGAAGCCTGCGGAGCGTCGGCGGCACCGTCGGGAATCACGATCACGTATTTCATGGCGAGTCCTTTACTCCTCGAGCACGCTCAGGCAGACGCTTTTTCCTCGGACCACGTCGGAGGTGTCGATCACGGCAACGGCCCGCTGCACGGCGCTCGGCGCACAGGCGTGGGTCATGATGACCAGCGGCACCCCCGCGTTCGCAGATGCCGATACGTCGTGCTGGATGACCGACGCGATCGAGATGCCATGATCGCCCAGTGTGCCGGTGATCTTCGCCAGCACGCCCGGCTGGTCCTTGACGCGGATCCGCAGAAAGTGCCGTTCATGGGCGTCGGTATCGCTGATTTTCGAGGCGGGGGTGTCGGCCTCGAGCACGCCCGTGGTGCGGAACGTGATCGCCGCGCGGCCCACCACCGTGTCGATGATGTCGGCGACGACGGCCGAGGCGGTCGGCATCTGCCCGGCGCCCAAACCGTGAAAGAACATCCGTCCGACGGCATCGCCCACGATGCTGACGGCGTTGTAGGCACCCCTGGTCTCCGCCAGCGGCGTGCCGATCTTCACCAGGGCAGGCGCCACCCGCATGGCGAGCCGGCCGGCTGTGCCGCTGGAGATGGCGCGGCTGGCCACGGCCACCAGCCTGATCCGGTAGCCGAGTTCGCCAGCGTACTTCAGGAGGTCGAGGTCGAGGCCGTCGATGCCGGTCCGCGGGATCTCGGCCCATGGCACCCAGACACCGAACGCGAGATGCGCCAGAATGGCCAGTTTCTGCGTGGCATCGGTGCCATCGACGTCCATCGAGGGATCGGCCTCGGCAAAGCCCTTGGCCTGCGCGAGCTTCAGCACGTCGGCGTAGTCGGCACCGTCCTCCTCCATGCGGGTCAGGATGAAATTACTCGTGCCGTTCAAGATGCCGCGGATCGATTCGATGCGGTTGGCGGCCAGGCATTCGCTGATGGCTGCCACGATCGGGATGCCGCCGGCCACGGCCGCCTCGAAGGCGATTGACCGGCCCCGCTTCCGGGCCAGTTCGAAGAGTTCCGGTCCATGCTCCGCCAGGAGCGCCTTGTTGGCGGTGACGACATCTTTCCCGTGCTCCAACAGTTCGATCATCATCGACCGCGCCGGTTCCAGGCCCCCAACCAGGAGCACCGCCACGGTAATCGACGGATCCTCTGAGATGTCGCGGATGTCGGACGAGATCCGTCCACCGGGCACGGGCACGCTCCGCGGTTTGGCCACATCGTGGACGACCGCCTTTTCGACGATGATCGGCCGGCCTGCATGCCGCGTGATGTGGTCAGCCGACTCGACGAGCAGCCGAACGACACCCGAACCGACGGTGCCCAACCCGACAACGCCGACACGGACTGGTGCGCTCATGGGGGAAACGACTCCAAGGAAAGCAGGATGAACCTCTGATCGTAATGAGCCTAGCTTGCGGCTGGAAGCACGGCGTGCGGTTTTCGGCCGCGGTCCAGTTGTAGCGGTCGTGCGGCCCACGCCGGACGGGATCGGCCACCTGCTGTCCGGTTTTTTCCAGATCGCGTACAACTGGCCCCCTGTCGAACCCACCCAGTGATCTCCGGTGAAGGAGTCCCCAGCCTTGGAAACGTCGGCCCGCGAATTTCTCGTGCGACTTCTCGAAACACCCTCCCCCTCCGGCTACGAGCAGCCGATCCAGCGGGTGGTCCGCGACTATTTGTCAGGTATCGCTGACACCGTCGTGACCGATGCGCACGGCAACGTGATCGGGGCCAAAAATCCGACCGCTCCGCAGCGGATGCTGTTGGCCGGTCACTGTGACCAGATCGGCCTGATCGTCCAATACATCGACTCCGATGGGTTCATTTCGGTGCAGCCGATCGGCGGCTGGGACCCGATTCAGCTCGTCGGAGCCAGGGTCGTGATCTGGACTGCCAGTGGGCCTGTCAACGGCGTCATGTCGCGAAAGCCGATCCACCTCCTGACGGACGAGGAGCGGAAGGTGGTGCCCAAGATGAAGGACCTCTGGATCGACATCGGCGCCGGAGACAAGGCCGAGGTCGAGAGCGTGGTCCGGATTGGCGATCCGGTGACGTTTGAGCTGAAGTTTCAGCCGCTGCGGCGAAATCTCGCCTGCTCGGTCGCGATGGACGACAAGGTCGGCCTCTGGGTGGTGCTGGAGGCCTTTCGCCGGGCGTCGGCGGCGGGGCCACTGCCCTGTGCGCTCTATGTCGCCTCGACCGTCCAAGAGGAGATCGGCCTGCGTGGCGCCCAGACCAGCTGCTACGGCATTGATCCCCACGTCGCGATCGCGGTCGACGTCACCCACGCCACCGACTGCCCCACGATCGACAAGAAGTCGGAGGGGGACGTGGCGCTCGGCAAGGGACCTGTGGTCTACCGCGGCCCGAATATGAACCCGCACGTGGTCGACCGGTTGCTTGGGGCCGCCAAAAAGCACGAGATTCCGGTTCAGTTGGGGGCGAGCGGCCGGGCGACCCCAACCGACGCCAACGTGCTCCAGACCACGCGTGCGGGTGTCGCTACCGGCCTGGTGAGCGTGCCCAACCGCTACATGCACTCTGCTGTCGAGACCATCTCGCTCGATGATGCCGACCGCACGGCCGATCTGCTGGCTGCCTTCGTTCGCGGACTGGAGGGCACGATCAATTGGGCGCCGTAGCATGCCTCCGAGGCCGCAGGTGGTCGGTCAAAGCCTCCGCCTCAAGACGAGGATACGCCGACTCGCTTCGGCTTCCTCCGACCCACGGGCTCCAACGACAAAAAGACCGCTGTCAATGAATCCGTCGTGCCCTGCCAAAACGGCACTCGCTCCGTAGGGCGTCCATCCGGCAGGCTTCGTAGGCGTTTGCATCAGAAAGATCGCCCGGGCGATCTTGTCCCTGTAGAACTGAAAGACTTTGGCACGCCGGTTGCTTCGCTTTTCAGCCACCCCAGCCGGGGCTGCCAATTCAACACGTTTTCTTCCCTCACGTTTTCTCTCGTACGTCGTTTCAATCGTCAATTTTTGGAGGAGTTTCTCGTGGCCAAACAAATGGTGTTCGACGATGAGGCCCGTCAGCCGCTGCTCGCCGGCGTTTCCAAGCTGGCCAGGGCTGTGAAGAGCACGCTTGGTCCGCGCGGCCGCAACGCCGTGCTCGACAAGGGCTGGGGCTCGCCGAAGGTCACGAAGGACGGCGTCACCGTCGCCGAGGACATCGATCTCGAGGATCCGTTTGAGAATCTTGGCGCACAGCTCGTCAAGGAAGCCGCCAGCAAGACCAACGACGTTGCCGGCGATGGCACGACCACTGCGACCGTGCTCGCTGAGGCCATCTTCCGCGAAGGGCTTAAGATGATTGCGGCGGGCGCCGACCCGATGGCGCTGGCCCGCGGCATTCATCGCGCCGTGGAAGCCGTCTCGAAGTCGATCCTGGCGATGGCCACTCCGATCAACGAGAAGAACAAGAAGGAACTGATGCAGATCGCCACGATCGCGGGCAACAACGACCCCGCGATCGGCAACGTGCTTTCAGACGCATTCCTGAAGGTCGGCAAGGATGGCGTGATCACGGTCGAGGAAGGGAAGCAGGCCGAGACCTCGGTCGACGTGGTCGAGGGAATGCAGTTCGATCGCGGCTTCCTCTCGCCCCACTTCGTGACCGACGCGGAGTCTCAGGTCTGCGAGATGGAGAACCCCCTGATCCTGATCTTCGAGGACAAGATCTCCAGTGCGAAAAATCTCGTGCCGTTGATGGAGGCTATCAGCAAGGCCGGCAAGCCGCTGGTCGTGATCGCTGAGGATGTCGAGGGAGAGGCACTGGCCACGCTCGTCGTCAACAAGCTTCGTGGCATCGTCCAGTCGGTCGCCATCAAGGCCCCGGGTTACGGCGATCGTCGCAAGGCAATCCTTGGAGACCTCGCAGCGCTGACCGGTGGTCAGGCGATTTACAAGGATCTGGGCATCGCCCTCGACGCGGTCAAGTTGAGCGACCTCGGGCGGGCCAAGAAGGTGATCATCGAGGCCGAGAACACGACCATCGTCAGCGGCGGCGGCACGAAGGACGCCATCGACGGCCGGGCGAAGCAGATTCGGGCCGAGATCGAGTCCACGACCAGCGATTACGATCGCGAAAAGCTGCAGGAACGGCTGGCAAAGATCGCTGGTGGCGTGGCCCAGATCAACGTCGGTGCTGCCACCGAGACGGAGATGAAGGAGCGGAAGGCGCTCATCGACGACGCCAAGAGTGCCGTTCAAGCGGCCCTTGCCGAGGGTATCGTCCCCGGTGGCGGTGTGGCCCTGCTCCGCAGCGAGAAGTCGATCGAGAATCTGATTTCCAAGGGAGAACTCGACGCTGACGAGAAGATGGGGGCTTCGATCGTGAAGCAGGCCCTCCGCTATCCCTTGGAAGCGATCGCTGCGAACGCCGGCATGGACGGCTCCGTGGTGGTCAATCGGGTGCGGCACATGAAGGGTAAGAATGACGGCTATGACGCCGACAAGGCGGAGTATTGCGATCTGCTGGCAGCCGGCGTCATCGACCCGGCCAAGGTGGTTCGCACGGCCCTGCAGAATGCCGCCAGCGTGGCCGCACTGCTCCTCACCACCGACTCGCTGGTCACCGAGATCCCGAAGGCCGAGGAGGAGGGCGGTGGCGACGGTCACGACCACCACGGCATGGGCGGTGGAATGGGTGGCGGCATGCCCGGCATGGGTGGCATGGGCGGCATGCCCGGCATGGGCGGCATGGGCGGCATGATGTGATCGGCTGCGAAAGGGTTGGCCGGATATGGTCCGGCCGCTCGTTCGCCTTCCAGTTGATTTTTCTGTTTTTCTTCCCAACTTTCCTTCCCCTTTGCTTTGGAGTGCATGACACATGGCTGCCAAGAATCTGAAGATCCGTCCGCTTGATGACCGCGTTGTGGTGGAGCCCGTCGAGGCAGAAGAGCGAACTGCTGGCGGCATCGTGCTGCCCGATTCCGCCAAAGAGAAGCCGCAGCGTGGCCACGTGGTGGCCATGGGCCCCGGCAAGCTGTTGGAGAATGGCGGTCGGGCACCCCTCTCGGTCGCGATCGGCGATCAGGTGATCTATGGCAAGTATTCCGGCAGCGACATCGAGGTCGATGGCCACGACGTCAAGATCCTGCGCGAGAGCGATATCCTCGCGAAGGTCATGGGCTGATCAGCCCTGTGAATTTCAGTCCCGATCCATACCCACACTCTTTAGTCACTTTTCCAGGAGTAACGACTCGTGCCCAAGCAACTGCTGTTCGACGACAACGCCCGTGCCAAGCTGCTCAAGGGCGTCGAGAAACTGGCCGGCGCCGTCGCCGTGACGATGGGGCCGACCGGCCGCAACGTCATCATCGACAAGTCGTTCGGCGGCCCCACGGTCACCAAGGACGGCGTGACGGTGAGCAAAGAGGTGGACCTCGAGGATGCCTTCGAGAACATGGGCGCCAAACTCGTCAACGAAGTTGCTTCGAAGACGTCTGATCTGGCCGGTGACGGCACGACCACGGCAACGGTGCTCGCCCGCGCCATCTTCCGTGAGGGCACGCGGAACGTGGCTGCCGGCAGCAATCCGACGGCCGTCCGCCGCGGTATCGACAAGGCGGTCGCGGCGGCCGTGGCCCGGCTCATGGAGATCGCGCGGAAGGTGGAGCGGCCCGAGGAGATCGCGCAGGTGGGGGCCATTAGCGCGAACAACGATCGCTCGATCGGCGACCTCCTGGCGGAGGCCCTGCAGCGGGTCGGCAAGGATGGCGTGATCACTGTCGAAGAGGGAAAGACGACCGAGACGACGGTGCGGTTTGTCGACGGCATGCAGTTTGACAAGGGGTTTGTCTCTCCCTACTTCGTCAACAAGCCGGCGGAGATGATCTGTCAGCTTGACGACGCCCTGATCTTGATCCACGAGAAGAAGATTTCGAACCTGCGTGACCTGCTGCCTCTTCTCGAGAAGGTGGCCCAGTCGGGCAAGCCACTTCTGATCATCGCCGAGGACGTCGATGGCGACGCCCTCACAGCTCTGGTGGTCAACAAACTCCGCGGTGTGCTCAACATCTGCGCGTCGAAGGCCCCCGGCTTCGGCGATCGCCGCAAGGCGATGCTCGGCGACATTGCCACCCTGACTGGCGGCACGCTGATTTCGGAGGACCTGGGGCTCAAGCTCGAGAGTCTCGACCTCTCGCATCTCGGCCGCGCCAAGAAGATCACGGTCGACAAGAACGAGACCACGATCGTCCAGGGTGCCGGCAAGCAGGACGACGTGAAGGCCCGCGTGCACCAGCTCCGCACCCAGATCGAGGGCACCGAGAGCGAGTACGATCGCGAAAAGCTACAGGAGCGGCTCGCGAAGCTGACCGGTGGCGTGGCGATCGTCTCTGTTGGAGCGGGCACCGAGGCCGAAATGAAGCAGAAGAAGGCCCGCGTCGAGGATGCCCTGCATGCCACGCGGGCGGCTGTTGAGGAAGGGATCGTGCCGGGCGGTGGCGTGGCCCTGCTCCGCTGCCGTGAGGCGGTGGAAAAGGCCCGTTCTTCGGCCAAGGGAGACGAGAAGATCGGCATCGACATCGTGCTCCACTCGCTCGAAGCCCCCATCCGGCAGATTGCGGAGAACGGTGGGATCGACGGAGCGGTGGTGGCCGACGAAGTGGCCGACAAGCCGCTCAACATGGGCTACGACGCCAACAAGGGCGAGTATGTCGACATGCTGAAGGCGGGGATCATCGATCCGGTCAAGGTGGTTCGCGTGGCACTGACCAACGCGGCGAGCATTGCTGGCCTGATGCTGACGACCGAGGCCCTCGTGACCAATCTCGACAAGGATGACGCCAAGAAGCACAGGGCTGAAGGCAGCGTTCGCTGACTGTCCGTGGGAGAAGCCGTCCGCGGTCTTCTCCCACTCGCTCACCTCTGTGTCGGGACAGTCTCGAAATGGCCACCGAGCGCGATTATTACGAAGTGTTGGGAGTGGAACGCCGTGCCGATGGTACGGTGATTGCCGACGCCTACCGCAAACTGGCGATCAGGTTTCACCCGGATAAAAACCCCGGAAACCCGGAGGCTTCCGACCGGTTTAAAGAGGCGGCCCGGGCGTTCGAGGTGCTCTCCAACGATGAACTGAGGGCCCGCTATGACCGCTATGGTCATGCGGGCCTGCAGGGTGGCGGTCGCCACGAGTTCAACGACCTGTCCGACATCTTCGACGCGTTCGGCGACCTGTTCGGCGGTGGCGGCGTGTTCGGGGGCGCGGGAGGAGGAGGCGGGCGGCGTGCCAACCGGGCACGGCAGGGCCGCGATGTGTTTTCGAGCGTCTCCTTGTCGCTCGTGGAGGCCGCCCGCGGAGCGACGAAGACGGTCGAGTTTTCCCGGCATGAGCCCTGCGGCTCCTGTGACGGCACGGGAGCGAAGAAGGGAACGAAACCGCAGCCCTGCGAGTATTGCGCAGGCCATGGACAGGTGATCCAGTCTGCGGGTGTCTTCAGGCTGCAGACCACCTGCCCCTCCTGCCGTGGCGCGGGCACCATTATCCGGGACAAGTGCTCCGACTGTGCCGGCGAGGGGCTCACCGTGGAGCAGATCGAACGCCGGGTGACGATTCCCGCCGGCGTCGACCGCGACGTCCGCGTGCGGCTGGCAGGAGAGGGTGAGCCGGGAGCCAATGGTGGACCACCGGGCGACTGCTACTGCGTGATCGAGATCGAAGACCATCCGTTTCTGGCCCGCGAGGGACGCGATCTGCATTGCGAGGTGCCGATCACGTTCAGTCAGGCGGCACTCGGGGCTACCGTCGAAGTGCCGACACTTGATGGCCCGAAGCCACTGGCGATTGCCAAGGGTACGCAGGCCGGCGATGTGGTACGCGTGAAGGGGCTCGGCATGCCTGAAGTGCGGGGCCGCGGTATCGGCGACCTGCACGTGCACGTGCATGTGGAGGTGCCGAAGACGCTGTCGCCCAAGGCGGAACAACTCCTGCGGGAACTGGCGGCCGAGGAGCAGAAGGCCGTGAGCCCGAAGCGGTCCAGCTTTTTCAGCCGGCTGGGCGAGTATTTTCAGCCGAAAGAGGCTGCCAGCCCTGCCGACAGGCCGCGTGACGAGAAGCCCACGAAAAAGAAGGAGAGCCAATCATGAATACCCCCGACCACGACGATCTCGATCCGATGTCCGAGGGCCAGTCGTCAGCCGCAGAGAGCATCGAGTCGGTGGCAGGACGGGTGCCGCTCGACGCTGCCCTCGCCCAGCAACTGCGGGACGCTGAGGAGCGCGTGCTGCGGGCCCAGGCGGAGCTGGAGAATTTTCGCAAGCGTTCCCGGCGGGAATACGAAGACGCGCTGCGCTACCGCGAGATCGACCTGCTCCGCGACCTGCTTCCAGTGCTCGACACCGTCCGCCGGGCGATCGATGCCAGCGAGAATACGACCGACGTCGACAGTCTGCGGTCGGGCTTCCGGATGACCGTTCAGCAGTTGGAAAAAGTGATCGAAGCCCACGGCTGCAAGACGATCGAAACGGACGGCCGACAGTTTGATCCGACCGTCCACGACGCCATCCTGCAGCAGTCGGTGGCCGGCGTGGCCCCGGGAACTGTCGTGGGTGTCGCCAGCCAAGGATACAAACTGCACGATCGGGTGGTGCGTCCTGCCCAGGTCATTGTTTCCAAGGAGTGAACCATGCCCACATACGATTACGTCTGCGATGGCTGCGGGCATGCCTTTGAGCTGTTCCAGTCGATGACCGACAGCGTGAAGAAGACCTGCCCGGAATGCGGAAAGAAGAAGCTGCGACGGCTGATCGGTGCCGGTGGCGCGATCGTGTTCAAAGGATCGGGCTTCTACAAGACCGACTACCGGAGCGAGTCGTACAAAAAAGGCGCTGCCGCCGATACGGGTGGCAAACCTGAGGGCGGTGGCAAGAAGTCGGACTCGGGCGATGGCTCGAAGTCCAGCGGAAAGGGATCGGAGTAAACGATGCCTCGCTGCCCGGTCTGCGATGCCGACGTGAAACTCGAGGCCACGCCGACGGCCCCCTTCTGTAGCGATCGCTGCCGGCTTATCGACCTAGGCCGCTGGCTCGACGAGGCCTACGCCGTCCCCGACAAGAAGCCGGAGTCTGACGAAGAAGAAGGCGACGGGTAGGGCCTGGGCGTCGGTGACCGTATACTCGTGCCCGCGCGGGTCTCCGTCCCGACGCGTGAATCCAGTTGCTCCATCGACGAGGGTGAACCATATGTCAGATCCAGCCAGCCCCGCCCCGGTCTCGCCAGAGAACCCGCCGCAGATCTCCCAGCCGGTGAACACCGTGCAGTCGATCCAGTGGAGCGAGGCGCTGCCCTGGTGGATCCTGTTTCGGGCCGCCGGTATCGCCTTCTCTCCGACAGTGATTCTGTCGGCCGCTCTGGGCTGCCTCGCGACATGGGCTGGCTGGTCACTTGCCGACAGCCTGCGTCTGGCGGGTGCCGAACCGACAACTGCTGTGGCTGCCGCCCACGTCGTCGGATCGGCAGACGCTGCGGTGGTCCTGCCGGTTGCCTCTAACGCACTCCCGGCAGCCGACCGGCTGCTCGTGCCGAGCCGTGACGTGCTTCCTGGACTGCTCGGACTGATCGACCGCCTGCCGACCGCTGCGGCTGCCGTTCTGCGACTCGTGTCGGTGCCCTTCCAGCCGTTGGCCACGATCGGCCAGATGTTCGGCTCGCTTGCACGGCTCGGCTGGTTCGTGCTCGTCTGGGCGATCTTCGGCACCGCCATCACCCGTTATGTGGCGCTCAAACTCATCGGCGAGGATGCACCGGGGTTTGTTGATGCGATCAGGTACGGCACGCGAAAGTGGGTGTCCGCGTTCAATGCCGTCGCCTTCGTGCTGCTGGGCATCGTCGCGCTGGCCGTGCCCGGGGCCGTGCTCGGGCTGTTGATGCGGACCGACATCGGACTCGCGGTGGCTGGGGCGATATGGCCTGTCGTGCTCATCGGCGCCATCGTGCTGGCCATCCTCGCCGTTGGGCTGCTGGCTGGCTGGCCACTGATGGTGGCTGCCGTCGGCGTGGAACGTGGCGACAGCTTTCAGGCCATCTCCACGGCGTTTTCCTACTTCTACCAGCGGCCGCTCCACTATGCATTTTATGGGTTGATCGCCCTGCTCGTGGCCCTGCCCGCCTTGGCCGCTGCGGGAGTCTTCGCCGACGCCACCGGCACGCTGGCGATGTGGGCTGCCAGCTTTGGCATGGGGCATGAACGCACCGCGGCGGTCATGGAAGGCGTCGGTGCGGTCGGTGACGCGGCGGCAGCGTCGGCCCCGTGGGGGGCCCGGGCCATCGGCTTCTGGATGCGCGGCCTGCAATGGCTGCTCTCATCGTTCGGCTGGGGCTACTTCTGGGCCATCGCCACCGCGGGCTATCTGCTCCTGCGTCACGACGTCGACGGCACGGAGTTCGACGAAGTGGTGCTCGAAGAGCCGATCAGCGAAGCGTGATGAGATCGCATCCGAGTTTGGTGTAGGACCGGCTTCGGGGGCGGCAAAAGTCTCGTCGCGGGGGCCGCGGCGGCCCAACGCTCCTCGAGCTTCCGCCGACCCCCTCGCCTACCTCTTGAGGTTTACCAACTCGTCGCTACCGCCATCGAAGATGCGATTCAGCCGCACCAGCGTTTGACGATTGCGGGAAAGCCGCCGAGGAGTTCTCCTCGGCTGACCGCTGCGTCGGCTCCGGCCGCCTTCGCCTGATCGAGCCGATCCTTGGCGACGTGCGGCCCGAAGGCCACGATCGGGGCCAGCCTTTCGGGCTGGGACTCCCGTTGTGGATTCAAGAGGGCAAGCACCCTCGTCACCAGAACTGCCGGGTCACCGTTCATCGCCTGCAGGTCGAGCAGGACGAGGTCGAACGAGCCGCTCGGCAGCGGATCGTCGAGGCTGCGGAGTGTCGCCAGCTGGCCGCCCGCCTCCCTTGCCAGTCCGGCGATCCGGCTGGTGGAGAGGAGATCGGGCGAGACGAGCAGAATCTGCGGCCCGTCGCCGCCGCGATCTTCGGCTGTCATGGGATTCATGATCGATATCGTCATACCGCCTCCGGTCCGCGAACTTCTCGGTAGAGCTGCACGGCTTCGTCGATCGGCAGCACGAACAGGCTGCCGATCGTGCTCTGGGCAGTGTCGCCGGCGTCACCACCCGCCGTCTCGCCGAGGTGCATCGCCTCGTGGATCTCTTTGTGGATCTCTTTGTGCATCGCTTTATGGATCGTCTCGACGGTCCGCTCCAGGAAATCCTCGTTGACCGCGATTTCCATGACCGACTCCTGAACGAGCGCCGTGTTGCCCTCGCTGTCGCCACTATATCCCTGGGCGTCGCAGATCGTCAGTCGGGTCACGTGCACAGCCGCCAGCGCCTGCCGCACTGCCTCAACTTGTGCCGGCTTGAGCACGGCAACGACCAGACGCATGATGAAAGTTTCCTGTGGTAATCAAACGGAGGCTCCGCGCGGGGTGGGGGCATGGCCACCCATCCCGTAGCGGCGGTACGAGCAGCGATTCAGGGGCTGGTGAGTTCGACACTGGCGTCGAGCACCTTGCGAATCCGTGCCTGCATCTCGCCGAGGTGAGCCCTTGAATAATCGTCAAGTTTCACGTCGTTCTTGGCCAGCAGGGTGCCAATCCGTCCCTCGAGCGACCGCAGTTGGGCCGCCGCGATCGCCTGGGCGTCGGGCGTGACGCCACTGGGAGCGATGGCCAACGCCGACAGCCGGGAGACATACTGTCGCTGCAGGCCGCGCCGCAGGCTTCCCACTGCAGGCTTTCGCACGGTGTAGTCGCCGGGAGCGGTTGCATCGACCTCGGCCATGATCGATTTCGTGAGTCGATCGAGCAGTTCGGCGGTCGTGAAGGCGTCCTGGTCGGCCGGGACTTTCAGTTCGCTGTCCCGAATCCGGTCGAGCGTGATCGGATTGAGCAGTCGGCCCAGCACGCGGCTCTGCCACATCAGGACCGCGTCGTGAATGGGGTAGTCCTCGCGGTCCGGCGGGTTGCTGCCCCAGTGCGACCAATTGGTGGCCACGAGCTGGTTGTAGAGTTCTGGTGAGAAGGTGAAGGGCTGGGCGGAGAACATCTGCTGTTCCAGGAGCGTGAGGGCGTCCCGCTGCTTCTGAGGCTCGACCACCCGGAAGGGCATCGGGGCATTGGCATCCCCCTTGTGGCTTCGCGACGTGTGGAGACCGCCGACCAGCCGCGATGCGGTGTACATCGCCTGCCCGTGGGCTGTCAGCAGCACGCCGAATGCCTGTCGCACCCGCTCGTAGCCGCCAGTCGTGCCGTCCTTCTCCTTGGCGGTCATCCGGTCGGCGATCAAGGGCATCACCTGTGCCACCAGTTCGGCTCGACTCGTGGCGAACTCGAGCGGGTCGTTCCCCAGATCGAACCGGTTGGAGAGCGGGTCGGGATCACCGAATTCGGTTTCCTCGTCGGTGGCGTAGGCCAGCACCGACTCGCCGCTGCGGGAGGCGATCGTGTCGAGTTCTGGCAGTTCGGCCTCGGGGGTACCGCCGGGGAGCGGCTTGTAGCCATACTCAATCGCCCAAAGGTCGTAGGGGCCGAGCCTTGCGGTGTAGTAGTCGCCCTGCGTCTTGCCCTTCGGAACGACGTTCACGGGGATATAGTCCATCACGCTGGTGCTGGCGCCGGTCGCGGCAGTCTTCGTCACGTCGTTGATGTCGGCCAGCGACAGGAAGGCGCTGCCCTTGAAATTGTGCCGCAGTCCGAGCGTGTGACCAACCTCGTGCATCGCGACGAGTTTCAGTCCCTGGAGGACCAGTTTTTCCTTGTTGGCCTCTGAGAGCCCGCCTTCGGCCGTAACGGCCAGGGACGTTGCCGCCAAGGCGGTCTCGCGGGCATGGCCGTCGAAGAGGGAGCAGCAGGCGTGCGAGGGGCCGTGGGCATGGCCAAGCAGGCCTTCGCCGCGGGCTGTGCCGCCGGTGAGTAACGCCACGCTCTGCGGCGTGAATGTCTCGTACTCCGTCCGCCAGGACCGCAGGAAATCGCCGTCGAAAATGATGTCGGCGTCGAGGATCTGGCCGGTCCTGGGATTCACCCGGGAGGGCCCCATGGCGAAGCTCGCTCCGGCCGTGATCCAGCGAAACGTGTTGTAGTTGACGTCCTCGGGATCCCAGTCGGTGGACTCCGGCTGCTGGCGGACCTCGATCGCGGTGGCAAAGCCGGCCTTCTCGAACGCGTCATTCCACGACTCTATGCCTTCTCGGATGGCCTGCCGATACTTGAATGGCACGGTCTTCTCGATCCAGAACACGATCGGTTTCTTCGGCGGCGAGACCGGTGCTGACGCGTCGGCCTTTTCGAGGTTCCATCGGTTGATGTAGCGAACGAAACGATCCTCGTCGACCTTTTGCGAGAAGTCCTTGAGGGCCGTCACGAAGTAGCCGACGCGGTCGTCGGCGAGCCTGGGCTTGTAGCTGTTTTGCGGCAACAGGCTGAGTGAATAGTGCACCGTGATCGTGGCGCCCCGCGAATCGGGCACCGTGTCGATGCTCTGCGTGCCGCTCGACCCGTAGGTCGCTGCCACCTCCAACTCCACGTTGTCGGGAAAGCCTTTGACGCGGGCCCAGGTGGAGCGGTCACGGGCAAACGAAAAGCCCGGCAGCAGGGCCGAGATCTGCGGAAGGTCGGTGAAAAAGATGGGCGACAGGTCGATGACATGGCCGCCGGCCGGGCCGGTCGTTGCGATCGGCACGCTGAAGAGCACGCTGTCGGTATAGGCGAGATCGACCGCCTTCTCCTCCGGGCTCCCCTTGTCGGCGAAGAACCGCACGTTCTTGCGGACGATCTGGATGTTGTCGTCCACCTTGCGGAACTGCCACACCCAATCGTCGCCGTCACCCCAGCTCATGCCTCCCAGGAGAAAACGGTCGCCGATGCCGCGGGCGATGGAGATGAGCACGAAGAACTCCTTGCCGAGCAGGGAGTCGGTCAGTTCGGCGTAGACTTTTTCGTCCTTCCGCCAGAGCGGAATCAGCCCGTTGACCTTCGTGGCATCCTTGAGAAGCACGGCGAAGGTGGGCTTGTTGGTCTTGCCGTCTGTCTTGGGGTCGGCAGGCTTGGCCTCGGCGGCGTCCTTGGACGGAGTGGCGGGAGCAGGTGACGGAGCGGGCGTCGGGGGGGTATCGGCCTTCGGTTCCTGCGGCGGAGCAGCAGGCTTTGCCGGGGCCTCCTCGGCCTGAACGAAACCGGGCACGGGCAACACGATCCCGCCCATCATGAGCACGATCCCAATCACCGCCACAAGCAGACGTGTACGCATATCGATGCTCGCTCCGTTGCACTTTCTCATTCGTCGATCAACTAACCCCGTTCAGACTAGCATCGCCCTGCCCTGCCGACCAATTTCAGGTTCCAGGGGCCGTTCCGCCCCCGCAGCAGCCTGGTGCGTGGGCTTTGGAACTGCCCGCATTGGTTCACCGGTCTGCGGCATGCTCGTCGCCGGTGGACTTGAGGTCTCCGACCCACCTGCGGTGTGACGTTGCGGGCTCCACAGGCGTGGTGCGTTAACTCTTGCAGTCAAAGTGCACCGGCTCCTGCGCGTGCCTCCGACCGGCTCCTCAGCATCTGGAGATTTCATATGCCCCAATGAATGAACACTCGGCACGCAGGGGGCGGAGTGGGATCACACAAAGCCGTGTTTCTCGTGGTTACAGAGTAACGCGCACAATATGCGGACATCCTCCTCGTCTCCTCCACCTTCGCCGATCCAGGCTCCTCGCTCCGATGCAGCCCCCTCCACCACTCGCTGAGATCTGCCGTCGCTGGTGTGCCGCCATGCCGTTGAGCGTGGAGCCGGTGGGCACACCGGGGTTCAGCGGGTCGCAGGTGTTTGCGGTGGAGTGGCCTGATATGGACGGGCAGTTCGTGCTCAAGAGTTTTCATGCCGCGGCGTCCGTCGAGCATGCCCGATTCGTCCACCGGCTGGTCAATCACCTCCGCTCTGAAGGCCTCATGCAGGTGCCGGAGGTGATGCCCACCTCGGACGGTGAGACTGTCGTGACTGATTCTGCGGGCAGGCTCTGGGAACTGGCTCGCTTCATGCCTGGCGCTACGGTGCCCTGCCCGACTTCCGCGCAGGCTGCCTCGGCGGCGACGACGCTCGCGCGGGTGCACCGGGCTGCTGCCGATCTGCCGGGGCAGCCGGTGGGCAGAGGGTTCTCACCCGGGGTTGCTCTCCGGATCGAGCAGGCCCGAAATCTCCTCGCGATGCCCTGGCAACGCCGCCGCGGCGTGTTGTCGCAGACCGCCGTTCAGGCAGCGGCTGACGTCATCGCCCGGTTCGATGCTGCCATCACCGTCTTCGCGGGCTGCGGCGGCCGCGCATTCATCGAGCGTGTGGCTGCCACGCCGCCGCGGGAATGCTGGCAGCAGGTGGTCCTGCGGGATGTCTGGTGCGACCACGTCTTGTTTGCCGATCAAGGTCGCGAGGAAGTGACGGCCATCATCGATCTGCATGCGGCCGGCGTCGACACGCCAGCCACCGACCTGGCGCGGCTGTTCGGAAGCTGGCGCGTCCAGCCAGGAAGGCAGTCTTGCTCGCTCATCAATCGCTGGCCCGAGGCGATCGCAGCCTATGAAGTCGAACGGCCGTTGTCCGGTGTCGAGGTCGGTCTGATCCCCATCCTCCATGCCACCGCCGTCGTCTTCGGCCTCGACAACTGGTTTCGCTGGATCCTCGACGAGCAGCGGACGTTTGCGGACCCCCAACGGGTGCTGGCCCGCATTGAGGGGCTCCTGCAGGAATTGCCCGCGGCCCTCGCCACGCCCGGAATGGGAGGTGACGGTAATTTCGATTGACCGTCAGAAATTGGAGCGGGTAAACTGGAAGGACCGACTACCAAGGAATGGTCTGTGTCCGCAACCGAGCGGCCTCTCAAAGCGTCGGCGTCAGATGGAACGAATGCATATTTTTTCTTCCGTACCCACGATTGTGAAGCTGCGCAGAATATTCAGCCTGGTGGCTGCATTGGCCTCGGTGTGGGCTCCTCTGACGGTATTCGTGCCGTGGGCGTCTGATGCCGTCGCGGCAGACGTGGAACAAGCCCCCTTCGATCCCCTGGCCTCGATCTCGGCAGCGCTCGGGAGTCCGGCCCAGGTCACGGCGACGATCGAACCGGGCCCGCAGTCCGACACCCTCGTGGTGACGGCCACCCTTGAGGATGGCTGGCACCTCTACTCGTTGGAACAGAAACCTGGCGGTCCGCAGGCGACCAAGATCGCACTCGCCGCCGATGCGCCGGTGAAACTTACCGCGGCCTTTCGTCCCGATGAACCGCCCCATAGCCGGACGATCCGGGATGTGCCGGGCTGGAACGGTCTCGTCGTCGAGGAACACGCTGGTGTGGTGATCTGGCGGGCGCCGATCGTTGCTAATCCCGCCGGCAAGGCGACGGACGTGCGGGGTAGCGTGAGCCTACAACTGTGTCGTGACAATGCCTGCACCCCGCCGGAGACCATCGCCTTTACGGCGTCACGAGGCGGCGGTACGGCTGCCCCTTCTGTCGCGCCGAACGTCGATTCAGAACCTGCCGCTGCAGCCCAGGCAGACACACAGCCCACCGCGGCCGCGACCGGCGTGGCAACGCCACTGGCCGTCGTCGCGCCGGCCAGCACGCCTGTGGCCGATCCGGGGGCCGGGTCTCAGGTCGGCAATACTCGCGGTAGTGTCCCTGTTTCGCTTCCGACGGCTCTGCTGATGGGGCTCATTGGCGGGCTGATTCTCAACCTGATGCCCTGTGTGCTGCCAGTGCTGGGACTGAAGTTGATGTCGTTCGCCCAGCAGTCGGGCCGGGCCAGACAGGAGATCTTCCAACTCAATCTCTGGTATTGCGCCGGGCTCTTCGCGGTGTTCTTTGTGCTGGCGACGGCCAGTGTGGCGGCGAACATCGGTCTGGCCGGGTCGAATCTCGCCTGGGGGGAGCAGTTCACCTCGTCAGGATTCAACATTGCGATGGCCGCGATCGTGTTTGCCTTTGCGCTCTCCTTTCTCGGTGTCTGGGAACTGCCGATCCCGGGCTTCATCGGCGCCAATGCCGGACGGGTGCAGTCGCAGGAAGGGCCGCTGGCCTCGTTTTTGAAGGGGGTCCTCAGCACCGTGCTGGCCACGCCCTGCAGCGGTCCGTTTCTCGGGCCGGTCTTCGGCTTCACGCTCACGCAGCCGACCGTCGTGACCTACGCCGTCTTCGGCGCCATCGCCACCGGCATGGCTCTGCCCTACCTGCTCGTGGGACTGTTTCCTGGCCTGGTGAAATTCCTGCCGAAGCCGGGGGCCTGGATGGAGACGCTCAAGGAGGTGCTTGGTTTTGTCATGCTCGGCACCGTCGTCTTCCTGTTCACGTTCCTCGATCATGACTGGTTCGTACCCACCTTCGCCCTGTTGATCGGCATCTGGGCCGCCTGCTGGTGGATCGGCCGGGCGCAGGAATCGAGAGCGGGCAACGTCGGGCTTGGCCGATGGCTGCAGGCCGGCGGCATCGTGGGGACAGTGGGTGCGCTCGCTTTCACGTTTCTGGGGCCGGTCACGTCTGTGATTCCATGGGAGCCGTTCTCGCGGGAGCGACTGGTCGACCTGCGTCAGAAGGGTGCCACGGTGCTGGTCGATTTCTCGGCCGACTGGTGCATGACCTGCAAATACAACCTCGCCACCGCAATTGAGACATCCAAGGTAAAGGCTGAAATCGAACGCAACCGCGTGGTCCCGCTCTTGGCCGACTGGACCGACGGATCGCCCGAGATCAAACTCATGCTCGAGAGCCTGCAGAGTAAGTCGATTCCTGTGCTGGCCATCTTTCCACCTGCCCGTTCCGGCGACCGCCCCCCGGAGCCGATCGTGCTTCGCGATCTGATCACCGAAACGCAGGTGCTTTCCGCGATCCGCGAGGCCGGTCCCTCGCGGGCGGCGCCCGCTGAGATTCGGGCGGCCTCGAAGCCACTGCAGGCCGCAGGGCATTAGGCAAGGACTGCGTCGACGGCCTGTTTGTGGGTCGGTGGGGCGACGTTTCTGGCGTTGCTATGCTTGAGAGGCAGGGTCGCCCGTCGGTGGGACCTCGGGCCCACCTTTGGTTTTCGAAAAGTCGTTTTTCTCTCCGCTATGTCGACCGTCGTCAGCCAGGTGCCATCTGCGTCTGCCAGCGCCTCCGGGCGGCTCGGGATCATCGACATGCTGCGGGCGTTTTCCTCGCAACTGCTTGTCTGGCATCACCTCGCTTTCTACGGTCCGCTCGCCGATCAGGCCTATCCGCTGGCGCCGGTGCTGCTCGACTGGCTCATCGATCCCGCACGGTTCGTCGTGCAGGTCTTTCTGGTGATCGGCGGCTTCGGCACGGCGCAGCATCTTGCGCGACTGCAGACGCCTGGCTGGCGTCCGTTCTGCCTTGAGATTGTGCAGCGGTACCTCCGCATCGGCATCCCGTACCTCGCGATGCTCCCCGTGGCCATCGGCGCCAACGCATTGGCCGACCGCTGGATGGACCACTATTCAATCTCAGCGGCGCCGACGGTGCCGCAGTTGGTCGCGCATGTCTTTTTCGCGCAGGATCTGCTGCGGTACGAGCCCCTTTCGGCTGGAATCTGGTACCTCGGCATCGACTTCCAATTGTTCCTACTGACGCTCGCCGTGGCCATGCTGTCGCTGCGCTGGACCCAGGCGAAGGGCGTGGCCCAGTCGGCCCACGCACTCGCGGTGACCCAGTTAGTTCTCGCGGTGCCGGCGGTCCTCTCGCTCTTCTGGTTCAATCGCGAGCCCGCACTCGACTGCTGGGGGTGCTACTATTTCGGCAGCTACTTCCTCGGGATGGTGCTGCAGTGGGTCATGTCCGGCAGCCTCCCGGGTGCCGCGTTCTGGGGCTACCTGGGACTGGTCGCCGCGTCGCTGGCGGTTGACTGGCGGCCGCGGCTGCTGGTGGCGGCATGCACGGCGGTCGCGATCCTGCTGGCGTCCCAACGCGGCCGTCTCCGGAACTGGCCCGACAGTCGCGTGATCGGCTATCTCGCACGGATCTCATTCAGCCTGTTTCTCATCCACTTTCCGGCCTGCCTCGTGGTGAGCGGCTGGCTTTCACAGTGGCCGCTGACGCCGGCACAGGCGATGGCCGGTATGGTTGCCGCTTGGGGCGCGAGCCTGGTGCTCGCCATCATGCTGCACCACCTCGTGGAGCGGCCCTGCTGGCAGCGGCGGTCCTCCTGAGCATCGACCCGCGCGTCGTGCCTGTCCGTCATTCAGACACACGGAGCACATCGTTCTTTTTCAACACCCGCATACGACCGCCAGTATCGAACTCAAGGTGGCAGTCGAGCAGCATGCCTACCGATGCGTCGGCAGGCAGATCGAGCGTGGCCGTCACAGTGTTGCCCCGTCGAGTGATCGACACGGCCTCGTAGGGGCCAAACTGCACCCACGATGGCTTGCCCGCCGGGAGTGGCCCGCGGTCCGCGGCGGCGGGATCGAGCACGAGCGACACCTCACGGCGGCCGTTGCGCTGGATCGTGCCGGGGCGGACATCCACGATCACACGCTCCAGGCGGCTCTCGCCTCGGGTGTTGTCCTTGATGGGGCCCGATCCCATGCGGCGGAGGCTGCGGTTGTTCGATGGTTCGGGCACGCCGCGATATCCGCCGATCACATACGGAAATCGGCCCGGGGTGACGTGGTAGTGATACCCGCGGATCTCGTCCTCGTGCCCGTTGCAGACGTCGAGGCCGTGATCACCCTCGAGATCCATCGCCATCGTTCCAGCAGACTCGTAGGGGCCGTGGATCGGAAATCCGTCGAACGCAAAGCCGATCACCGGTGAATGCTCGGTTCCATCGTCGGCGAAAGGGCTTTTCACGCAGGTGGGATACTTGTGGTAGTGGTACACGCCAGTCTGCTGGGGATGGCCGCAGCAACTGTCGAGCCAGACCTCCGAGTAGCCCTCGACTGCGTTCATGCCTCCCTGCTCGAATGGGTTGAAGAACACCACGCCGTTGAGGGCCACGCCGATCGGTCCCATCGGCAGTTGAGTGATCTCGGCAGCCCGTCGGGGTACGAGGGGCAGGCGAAACGTGAAGTCCTGCACGCGGATCGAGTTGGGATTGCCACTGTTGGGAAAGATGGCAGTAGGATGATTGGGCCATCCCTGACTCTCGATCACAAGAGCACCGGCCTCATGCCGAAGTCGAATCTCGTCGATGCCGTCAGCGTTGGAGTCGCGTTGGTGGTAGGAGAACAGGTCACACTCGCGGTCGCCGTCGCGGAAGAGATACCGCGGCTCCTGGAGGCCTTTCTCGAGTGACCAGCGTCCGGCCACGGAGACCATTTCCCCAGCTCTGACCGTTTCTGTGACGAAAATGACGAGTAACAGAAACAGTGCCCTCTGAGAAGAACGTGAGATCCCGATTCTGTAGGTGCGATTCATCGGACGATCCTCGTGACACCACCCGTGAAGCTGATACCCCGTAGTTGTATCCTCTGCAGTCTGATTGCGTGCTGGCTGATCGCCGGCTGCAACCCTGCATCGGGACAGAGTCCCGCCTCCGACATCGCCAGAGCGCTCGCAGCCAATGATCTCGACGCCGTGAGGGCAGCCGTCGCGGCCGGCCGCGAGGTACTCGGAGGTCGGGCGGGCGAACCGGAAGTGCCTGATCGGTACCGGCGGGTGCCTGACGATGCCAGGATCCTCACGCGTGTAGAAGCCCAGCGAGGATTCACGCCGTACCTGGCCGCGATCGAAGAGAGGCG